>OLGY01000077.1_pt1 | contig 85311 bp, 76 predicted proteins | sample 1605951 | NCBI WGS metagenome assembly OLGY01 (sample SAMN03283280) | human gut metagenome | biome: human-associated habitat; material: feces | host: Homo sapiens | place: Peru | collected 2012
AAATGATTTACTAATTTCCAGCTAATCTATGGTTGACTTTTCATAGCTGGTCTCCTTCCACTTGAAGTGTCAAATTTGTCACTGTTTGTCCAGCCCGGCACGAAGCTCGGATATTGTCTTGCCAAGCAGCGGGTGCCTCTTGTATCCCGCTATCGCGGACAACGGTTCAAGTACAAACTCTCTCTTGTGCATCTCCACGTGTGGTATGTGAAGATCCTCACTGTCATACACGACATCATCATAAAGCAGGATATCGATATCCAGAGTTCTCGGTCCCCAGTGGATCAGCCTCTCTCTTCCCGCCTCTTTCTCTATTCCATTCACCAGTCTCAGCAGTTCCTCAGGAGTCCTGAGCGTCTCTATCTCCAGACAGCCGTTCAGGAAATCATCCTGCTCAACGCCGCCATACGGCTCGGTCTCTATAAAATCTGATACTCTTGTCACCTTGGTGTATTTATCCTTGTTCAGCTCATCTATGGCCATGTCCAGATATGATTCCCTGTCGCCGATATTTGACCCAAGCCCAAGATATGCTGTGTGCTTTTTTCTGCTTATGGACACGGACACTGTATCTACATGTACCATGACCGGAGCCCACGGCTTCTTCACCGTCACATTTACCCCTCTCACATCATCGTAAGTGAGAAGTATCATGTCTGCTATCTCCTCAGCCACAGTCTCTATCAATTTATAATTTCTGTTCTTCATGACCTTCTGTATGTCATCGCACACACTGCCATAGTTCACAGATTTTCTTATATCATCACTTCTACCGGCCTCCCGGGTCGACACCTGCATGGATACGTCCACCACGAACTTCTGTCCAAGGACATTCTCCTCCCTGTACACTCCATGATGTGCAAATACCTCAAGTCCTTTTATATTGATACTGTCCATACCGCACCTCCGCTATATGTTATCTGGCACTCAGCATCGCATGCGTCATCTTGAGTGCTCTGTAGTTGCTCTTCACATCGTGTACTCTGAAGAAATCGCAGCCCTTCACAAGCCCAAGCACTGATGTGGCAACTGTTCCCTCCTCGCGCTCGGTCACCGGAAGATCAAGTGTAAGTCCTATCATCGACTTTCTCGACGTTCCGAGGAGTATCGGGAGATCCCATTTGTGGAGAAGCTCCAGATTGTTCATTAGGAGCAGATTCTGATGCAGATCCTTTGCAAATCCTATTCCCGGATCCACCATGATCTTGTCCCTGTCTATGCCTGCTGCCAGAGCCATGTTAACCGACTCATCCAGATCTGATACAACATCAGCCAGATAGTCTGTGTAATCTGTGTTCTCCCTGTTGTGCATGAGACAGCACGCCTTGTCATACTTCGCTATGACAGCCGCCATCTTCTCATCGTACTTCAGTCCCCATATATCGTTTATGAGATCTGCACCTGCATGTATACCCGCCTCAGCCACCGCAGACTTGTATGTGTCGAGTGATACTGCCACATCGAAATCTCTCTTTATCGCCTCTATTATCGGTGCGGTCCTCTCTATCTCCTCCTCATCCGATATCTTTGTATATCCAGGTCTTGTGGACTCACCGCCAACATCTATTATCACAGTACCCTCAGCTATCATCTTCTCTGTGGTAAACAGAGCTGTGTCCATGGTGTTATGCTGTCCTCCATCCGAAAATGAATCCGGGGTCACATTCAGTATCCCCATCACATAAGGTTCTTTTCCACTCTCAAATGTCTTGTTTCCTATTATCATCCTTTTATCCTCCAGATATTAAATATCCGCACATGACGTGCGATCCCTTGGTACTTCCCTTAATATTTTATCCCTGTATTGCGTGCACTCTCCAGCCAGTAACACTGGTCTGATGCCTCGCAGTCAAAACAGTTTCGAGACAGCTTATCCGCCTTATACAACACATATGCCAGTCCTTCCCGCTCAGCACCGTCTGTATTGTGTGAGCCTATGGCATCACATATCCGCGCATTCTCCTGCGTGGAAAATCCGCACTGCTCCAGTATCCTGCCCGCATACTCAACACTCAGCTCATGATGCTTCCTGCCGGTGTCTTCAGGATCTGCCCGTCCCACATCGTGAAGAAGTGCCGCGGCATATATGATCTCCCTGTCTATCGCATATCCCTGTTCGATATTCATTATATACGCTATCCTGGCAACATCCAGGCAGTGCTCAAGTCCATGCCGGCAGAATATCCTGTCGGTCTCCTTGTTCCGCACAGTCTCCATGAGACGTCTGTATTCATCGTTGTATATGATCCTGTCCACTCTGTCCATCTCTGTCTGCATCAGCTTTCTATATATCCTCCATGTTCCGCACGGTCTATGATCGGCCCAATAAATGACAGCGAGCCAAATACCATCACCACCGGATCCTGCCTGCCATCAGCCAGCGTCATCGCCAGCCTCACGGCATCGTCCACATCTTCCTGCTCATAGACTTCATCTATATATGTCCCTGCCAGCTTTTTCAGCTCATGCCTTGAAAGTGCTCTCGGGTTATCCGGCTCAACTGCTATGAACGCAGAAGCCCCCGGCATCATGATCCTGAGCATCTGCTCATAGTCTTTGTCCTTGAACACCCCACATATATATATGAGGTCTCTTCCGGCAAAATACTCATCTATGTTCTGTCTAAGTGCTCTCCAGCCTCCCGGATTGTGCGCGCCGTCCACATACATGAGAGGTTTGTCCATAAGCTTCTGGAATCTTCCCTTCCAGAACGTCGCTTTAAGTCCTCTCCTTATGTCATCCTCAGTCAGCTCATATCCAAGCCTCATGAGAACATGTGCGGTCGCAGCCGCTGTGGCACTGTTATATATCTGATATATGCCCGGAACCTGAAGTTCGTATCTCTGTCCGCCATATATATATTCACTTCCATCAACAGACTCTCCGCATATCTCTATATCCTTCTCCCTGATAAGTACCGCCAAGTCCGATATATTATTCTGCTCACATGCCATATCCCACATATCCTCAAGCTCTGAGGCAAGCGGGTACGCCACACATGGGCAGTTATTTTTCAATATTCCAAGCTTCTGTCTGTATATATCCCTCAGGGTATTCCCGAGGAAATGCATGTGATCCATGCTTATACTTGCTATTATCGTACAGACCGGGTGGCTGCACACATTTGTGGCATCCTCCAGGCCTCCCATTCCGGTCTCAAGCAGAAGAAAATCGACCTTTTTGTCGCAGAAATAACAGAACGCCACCGCTGTCTCCGTCTCAAACGATGTGGGCCTTCCCCAGCCGTCCGACACCATGTCATCCGCTGCATCTTTCACCGTCTCAAGATATACGGCAAAATCCTCCTCAGACATATATTCCTTATCTATCTGAAATCTCTCAAGATATGTAAATATCGTCGGAGATATATATCTTCCCACACTGTATCCTGCACTCTCAAGTATCTCGTCCAGAAATGCGCATATTGAACCTTTGCCATTTGTTCCTGCTATATGTATAACCGGGACTGCGTCCTGCGGATCGCCCAGCCTTCTCAGCAGCTCCTTTATACTGTCAAGCCCCAGAACGCTCCCCATAGTGTCCGTATATTCTATATAACCTCTTGCCTCTTCATAAGTCATGGCATATGTCCGTCCCTTCTCATCTGTGCCTGATAAGTGGTGCATTCTCGTCTATAGGCAGCAGCTCATACCCCTCTTCCCGGAGTCTTTCTATGAGCATCGGCAACGATTCCACCGTGGTGTGCCTCGATTCAAGATCATGCATCAATATGACCACATCATCGTGCAACAGTGCATCCTTCATGATATTGTCGACAAGCTGCTCCGGCGTGTAGCTGCCACACACGGCATCATTGTTCAGCGCATTCCAATCATAATATATAAGCCCCTCGGCATTCACATAGTCTATCAGGGTGTTCATATCCACTCTGGATACCGTATTTGAACTGCCGCCCGGGAATCTATAATATACACAATTTACACCTGTTACATCATACAATAAATTTCGCAATTCCTCAATATCTTCGGAGAAATCAGCAAGGCTTGCATATATTTTATCGTAATCATGGGTGTACGAATGAAGCCCCAGTGTATGTCCCCTGTCCACTATATCCCGGTAGTCATCATAGTAGCTCTCGTCGCGCCCCACGACAAAAAATGTCGCCTTCACATCGTATTTATCAAGGATATCCAGTATCTCCCCGGTGTTTCCGGATGGACCATCGTCAAATGTGAGATAAGCCCGCTTCGTTATCTCCGGCTCCGCATCAGACTCCGTTTCGTCCTTCTCCGGCTGCATCCCCCCGGTATCATTTGCCCCATCCACCTCCGATGGAGTGCTCTCATCCGCCCCTAGGACATTTGCCTGCTGTCTGACCGGCCCTCCGGCAGTATAAAAGCCCCACCTCGACTGGCTGATTATGTAATAACAACAGAAAATTATGGCAAGAAATATGGCAACCGCCAGCATTATATACTGCCATCTGTCAGCCACCTCCTGCACATTGTCATTTTTTTTCAAATGATCCTCGCCACCTATAGCGTTTTTTCTATTATATTATTTTTTATTTTTAATTATGTGTCTCTTTTTTATGCCATGAATATTTCTCAGATATACGGAGAATATAAATAGCAAATATCAAAAAAGGAGAACATGTACAATGAAAAAATACTTTTTACTTGTGACGTGTATGACACTCACCATGATCCTCTTCTGTGGTTGTGGCAATTCAAACGGTGCTTCAAGCACTGGCTCATCTTCAGCAGCCAGCACCCAGACAACATCTGAGGCTCAGAATGGTAACAGCTCTGAGGAAAACAGCACCGACTCATCTGACAAAGGCGTTGTAGGCGGAGCAGCCGACGCTGTGAAGGATGTCGCTGACGGCGTGGCCGACGGTGTAAAGGATGTCGCTGACGGCGTGGGAAACACCGTGTCAGGTATCTTCGGTTCATTCGATGATGCCCAGGACTGGTTCATGGATCAGCTTCCTGCAGGTGACGGAAGATTTGAAGTTGCCAACAGCGACAAGGATCTCACAGAATTTTCCGGTGGAAAAACAGGCTACCACATCGAGCTCCACGACAACAATAAAGAGGGCGACACCAAGGTCGGTGATTTCTATATCGACTCCAGCGATGGCAAGGTGTACAGATCCGATGAGCACGGGAAGACATTTGCAGAGTATGATTTCTCTGATTTTAAATAGATGAAATATCCCGCATGAAAAAACAAGCGGCACGGAGGTATCTGAAAACCTCCATGCCGCTTTATTCTATGTTCTTATTCTGCCACATTCGCTGCATCATCAGCTTCAGTAACAGTCACTGGTTCGTCTTCACCCTTCTTGTCTGAGCTCAGCATCTCTCCTGTGAGCGGATTGATCTTGACTCCCATCTCCGACGCAATGAGATTGTACATGTCAAACTCTCTGTCTCTGGCAGCCTTCTTTCTGGCCTTTACACCCCTGGATCTGACCAGCTCCACTATTCCGAATCCGATCATCAGTATGCCGAAGAATATGAAGCCCGCCATATTTTTTGAAAAAAATGCATGAGCCACACTTATTGCACCTATTCCGATCATCACGATACCCATAATGAAATTGAACATATATGCTTTACCGCCTTTCACCAATCATCTGTTTACAAACGCATCTATGCCCGCCTTCTCGAGCATTCTGTCGTATTGCTCATACATATACTGGACACTGTTCTCAAGAAGATGATAGTGCATTATGTATGGAACAAGCAGCACCATGAATGCCAGTGCAAGTATCAGCAGCGATATATTGGCCGTCACGGCAAATGTTATACATGTTGCAACCGTCAATACGGCAAACAATACCAGCACTATGAGGTGGATAAGTCTCTCATGCATGAAAAATCCTATCTGCGTGAGATGTCTCTCCGCCTCCCTTGCAAAGTCCACATCATCCCTGTTTAAAAGCTCATCAATATATGCTATATACCGGCGTATCCTCTTTGCCATCTGCCGCATCTTCCTTTCCTGATCCCTGCTGAACCGTCAGGCTAGTTCATCACCTTGTTCATAAAGTGCTCCCACTGTGCGATCACCTTATCATAGTAAAAACTCAGAACATAGGATTCCTCATCCACATCTACTATCATCTGATAGCATTTTCTGTCAGCATTCTCCGAAGACTTGAGCATCTCCTTTGGCTGGCCCGAATAAAATACAACCTTGCCCTCAAAGCTCTTCAGCACATCCTCATAGTCCGCCCTGTCCACAGGCTTATCCGGTACTGACTCCTGGAGGACATCGTTCGCATCGTAATACTTATGACCCTCGAGCAGAAGTGCCTCGATCTCAGGCTCAGTGAATCTGACCTGCATATCGCTGGCATATCTGTCAGTATAGAGCTCATTTGCAGAGTTGTTCTCCCTGACTACCGCGCCGTCAAATTCAAATTCCAGGATTCCCTGCTTCTCCGAATATATACATCTGATCAGAGTCGCATCCCTGAAAGAGAGCGTCTCGATCTCATCTACACTCTTGTACTTCATATCTGTATCTCCAACTAGTCCATTGCCTTCTTGATGGCCGCAAGAAGCTCATCGTATGTCTCAAATGCCTCAAGATCAGGATTGTCCGCCTTGATCTGATCTGTGCTCTTGAACAGGAAGCCTGCCTTGCTCGCATAGATCATTCCCAGATCGTTGTGGCTGTCACCGCTTGCTATAGTGTCGTAGCCGATTGACTGCAGAGCCTTGACTGTTGTGAGCTTCGACTGTGGGCATCTCATCTTGAAGCCTGTGATCTCACCGTCATCTGCAACGATCAGCTCATTACAGAATATTGTAGGGTAACCGAGCTTCTTCATGAGAGGGCCAGCAAACTGTGAAAATGTATCGCTTATGATTATCACCTGTCCTATGGATCTCAGCTCATCCAGAAACTCCTTTGCTCCAGGGATAGGATCTATCTTTGCTATAGTCTCCTGTATCTCCTTGAGTCCAAGTCCGTGCTCCTTAAGTATACCAAGTCTCCAGTTCATGAGCTTATCGTAGTCAGGCTCATCCCTTGTTGTTCTCTTAAGCTCAGGTATTCCACTTGCCTCCGCAAATGCGATCCAAATCTCAGGCACCAGTACTCCCTCTAAATCAAGACATGTTATATACATATTATATTATCCTCCGTTCTTATAAATAGTGTGAATTAATGCATGTCATACTCCTCCCGTTTCTGACCACACAGATGCATTATAGCACAGTATCACGCAGACTAACAATCACTACTTTCAGGCATTTGCCCGGACTTCTTCCATCTGTCCAGAGCGTATCCATAATCCCGGATTATCATGTCGAGCTGCACCCTTTCCGTAACTCTCATGTGGCTTCCCTTCAGGTATACTCCGTCCATGAAACCGGTCCGTATCGTCATTCCGCACTCACCTCTCATCGCAGCCGGTCTCTTCACCACACTTGCACCCGCCGCCTTCTGAAGCTCTTCGTACCTTTCATAATTCTTCTGCCATGCCCTCATATAGGTCTCAACTTTCCTTCCCGGAATATTGACCCTCACTCCACCATAGCGTCCATCCGGCCCCGGGAAGAAATACTCTATCCTGAAGTCATTCTCACTTATTATCAGCGTACCGCCGCTCGCCAACTCTTCTCTGCATGTTCTTCCCATAACTTATCCTCACACATTCCTGAGACTTTCAAATGTATTGTAAATGTTCAGCAGGCCATATCCCCACTCGGGATTCGGATACTGCCTGATCTCCAAAAGCCCGCCCGAACTTCCCGGTCTCACCGCTCCCCTTATCAGGTAGCCCCTTATCTGGTTGCCGTTTATATTCCTTATCATCTTTCTCCCATACGACCACTCAAGCATGATGGCACTGCAGCCCGCAGTGTACGAAGCCGCCACTGAGGTGCCGCTTCTTATAACAGTCTCCCCGCTTGCTCCTTCTCCCCTTATATTCACTCCGGGAGCGAGAAGATCCGGTTTCACCCTGCCGTCCGCCGTATAGCCTCTGCTGTTGTCGATATACAGATTACCATTTGAGTGATCATATGCGCAAGTGCATATCGCAGTCTCCGCCACCGCCGGGCTGGTTATGGTCACTCCCGGATCACTTGACACAAATCTCGTCCCCGGGGATACAAAGCTGCTTATGGGCAGCCACGCGTTAAAGCTGAGCTCCGTGGTTCCAACACCGTACACCCTTATCCGCCATATACCATTTGCCGGGGTTATAAATCTGAGCATAATAAGCTCCTGCCCAGCAGAATCCTCTACGAGAAAATAGTCGACATATATCATCCCACCTCCAAATATCGGACGGATGATCGAGCTCCTGTCATACCTCGGCGATATCCTCTCTATAAATTCCCCGCCGGGAATCTCTATGGCCACCGAGTAGGTATTGGTGGACTTACCCCATATCTCAAGTGTAAAGCTGTTGTGATCTGCCACATCGATCTCAACGACATCGTATGCCCCTGTGACGATCCCGGAATAATGATGTCCTGCTCTCCCCTCGTTGCCACCGGCAGCAGATACCGCAAGTCCCTGAAGATCTCCTATGTTGTTTATATATTTGTCCAGCGCTCCCGCCCCCGTATGGCTTCCACTGTTGGTCCCAAGCGTCACAAGTATGCTCATAGGCATGCGCAGCTTTTTCTGCTGTTCAAGCAAATATGCTATCGCTGTCATTATGTCAACCTCACTGTATGCATTTGCATCCAATGGAATACCATAAAAACTGCGGAGATTCTCCTTTGCCTGCTTTAACTTCACCACCACCAGGTCCGCCGACGGAGCCACACTCACAGCCGTTCCCGCGCAGAAACTTCCATGCCCGGTGGTATCCGTCAATATCCTTTGTCTCTCATCCACAGCAGCCTGTATCTCCTCCATGCTATACTCCCTGCCGTAGCCGTATGATGCGTTGTCAGCCTCCTCCACAGTCTGATCCCACGCCGCAAGTATCTTTGTCTTACCCCCATCCCGCACAAATGAACTGCCAAATATATCAATCCCCGTATCGACGATGCCAAGCAGTATCCCCTTTCCGGTGAGTCCGAGTATATTTTCCTGCTGGATATTGATAACCCCTATGGCCTCAAGAGCACCCATATCGTCCATCAGACCGTACACTTTGGGGAAAAGATTGTACTCAAGCCTTGAAAAGCTCTCCATATACCCGGCCGAAAACGGCTGATATGCCACCGCATATCTGTCGTCTATTATGCTGAGCCCGTATGGCTGATACAGATCCATCAGAGCTTCCCTGTCTCCGTTGTATTCTATTATATATTCCACATAATCCTCTGAGTAAGCAGCATCTGATATCACCGCACATCCCTCCAGGGGCAATCTATATAGTATATGCAGCAAATGCCGAATCTTTACACAAAAATACCGCAGCACGAAAATTTCTCCGGCTGCGGTATGTCTCCATCTGTACATTATATGTACCGACTATATTCTATTTTATTGTTTTGTATCAATATACTTCTGAACCTGCTGCTTCAGGATATTGAACTGGCATGGCCCTGTCTCGAGAACGACTGTATTGAACTCCTTCAGGTCAAACTTTGATCCAAGCTGTTCCTCAGCATAATCCCTGATCTCCTGCATCTCATAGAAGCCTGTTGAATAACTCTGGTATACGGCAGGATCACCTATCATGGTAGTATACAGATCGTCGGCGGCATCGCCGTTGAATCCCTTTTCATTCAGGTAATCTTTTGCTTCCTGCAGTGACCAGCCCTCATAGTTGATTCCTATATCGATCCTTCCACTTATGAGATAATTGATCTCATCGTTTAACCTGTACAGTTTTGCAACGGTGTCCGAATCAGATGCCCCATCAAATGTGTAATAGTTTATGGCATCATAGCACGCATACATTGCCCAGCCCTCCTTGTATCCAAGGAAGCTTAATATGGTACGTACCGGTTCAGGATCTGTTGACATGTAGTATGCATTCTGCAGCATGTGTCCCGGATATCCCTCATGGGCAAGTGTGGTCCACATACCATCCGTATGTTTGCCATTTACCCTGATAAGGTTGTTGTCCTGGTCATCGATCGCAGGTGACATATAGTATGCCAGCGTATTCTCCTGAATATCCTCAAGGCTCTTATCAAGTTTCTTCGCCTGATACTTTATCTCTCCAAAGTCTGGGTAGTTCTCGGTGGCTGTATTCATGAGTATATCTATTATTTCTGAAGGCTCCTTTGAGTCACTGTCTCCAAAGAGGTCATCGTAGTGCTCCGCAAAATATTCATATGAATCGTACTGTGTCATGGCTATGGAATACAGATCTGTCATGAGATCTGACAGGTTGTCATCCAGCATTTGTGCCACTTCCTCAGGTGTTTTATCAGTTCCCGCAGCGTCCTTCAAAAGGTAAGCGTAATACTCTTTACCACCTTCATAGCCACACACACCGCCCTGGTTCTTACCGGTTCCCTTGAGCGATGACAGCACATCTATAACATCCTCATATGCAGGTATAAGACTTTCCGCAACGGCCTTCTTATTCTGTTCCTCAAATTCCGCTATCTCGTCCGCAGTCAGGAAGTCCAGCGCCTCGATGTTATCGTTGAACACCTGTATCATGAAGTGATTGTCCTTGTCCTTGATGAAGTCTTCGCACTGCTCGATGACCTTATCGCACACGGCATCACTCATAAAATATCCCTTCTTGGACTTTGTCTTCTCAAACTCTAGATAGTCATCAAAATAATCCCTTACCATTCCAAGCACCTGGAGATATCTCTCCACATCACCCTTGTCGTCAAAACGGTAGTCTGTGAAATATGTGGATATATTCGACTGCAGTCCCTTCATAGGTGAGAACGGCTCGCTGAGGTATATGTTCAGATAACCCTCCGACTCCGTCTCCAGATACTGATTAAGTATATCGTATGTGAGCTGCTGGCTCTCCGTGAGATCGTCCCTGTCAAATGACTTGAGCTTGTCAAAGGACTCATCAAACTCAGCCTTACGTTTTTTGATTCCCTCATCGCTCATATCCGAATCGCCCAGAGATACCTCCGGCTCAGGAATACCAAGGGCATCCCCATCCTTTATCTCATAATTGTATGAGAGTGTGTCAGATGTCACACTGTCCACATACTCATCGTGCAGATATTCCTCGAACTCCTTCTGCACCTTTGTGTAGTCGTCCGCATTATCCTTTATTGTTCCTGTGATAGTCTTCTCATCAAACATATGAGAAGTACATGCAGTCATCGACATGGCCATGGCTCCGACAACAGCAGCCACAACGAATCTTCTCATATTCTTTTTGAATCTGGTCATACATCTACTCCTTACTTAATATATTGTCCCTTAACATAACCTATCTACACATTGTATGCCATAAACCATACTATTGTCCATTTATTTTATGTTAAGGTTACAATATACCGAGTCCATCCAGAACGACTTTTATTCCTATAAGTATAAGTATGATACCTCCGGCAAGCTCAGCCTTTGACTTGTACTTTGTTCCGAATATACTTCCGATCTTCACTCCGACCGCTGAACATATGAATGTGATACATCCTATGAATAATACCGCAAGTATGATATACAGAGTGGACAGCTTGAGGAATGCAAATGACACTCCAACCGCCAGTGCGTCTATGCTGGTTGCAACAGCCAGAAGCAACATGACCTTAAAGCTCATATCCGCATCGACTTCCTCTTCCTCGCCAAATGACTCCTTGATCATGCTTCCACCGATGAACAGGAGGAGCACAAATGCGATCCAGTGTGACCATTTGCTTACCAGATCTGCAAAAAAGCTTCCGAGGACATATCCTACCGTCGGCATAAGTGCCTGAAATCCTCCAAACCACGCACCTGCGATAAGCATGTGCTTCACCTTGATGTTGCACAGGGACAACCCCTTACAGATAGACACAGCAAATGCATCCATTGAAAGACCAACTGCCAACAGGAATAACTCTGCAATACTCATAATTTTTCTCCTTGATATAGATTTGACGGATACAGTCACAGACACATATAAAAAGAGACCTCCCGGGCAGCTAAAAAGCTGTCCAGAAAGTCTCATCATCTACAGTAATACCAGATTCACGCCATCATCGACCGATGGCTGTCAATCATTATGTTGATATCACAACGCATGCTATGCGCTGACTACTCCCTTAATGAACGGTGATATTCTAGCATATTGATAAAATATTATCAAGTAGCATTTTCCTGTTATCGCATTATTGTCATTACAGATCTGTTCAGTCCTGCTTGTCGATCTGGGTTGCGCTTACCTCCTCGAGTGCAGGAGTTCCGCGCAGCTCTATTATAGGGCTTCCCTTGCCCTTTATATAATCACCAGTGATGGTCACTCTTCCTATGGTGTCATCCCTTGGTATCTGGTACATGATATCGAGCATGAACTTCTCAATGATGGCACGCAGAGCTCTGGCTCCTGTCTTCCTCTTTATTGCCTCCTCAGCTATCGCCTCGTATGCCGAATCGTCAAATCTCAGATCCACCTCATCAAGCGCAAGGAGCTTCTTATACTGCTTTAATATCGCATTCTTAGGCTCCTTGAGTATGCTCACATACATATCCTTGTCCAACGCATCAAGTGTGAAGAGTACCGGAAGTCTTCCAAGGAACTCAGGTATCATGCCAAACTCACGGAGATCCTCGGTTGTAACCTGTCTCAGCAGATTCGGATCATCGTCATATTTGTCCTTAAGCTCAGCCTTAAATCCCATGGATGCCTGCTTGCTTATCCTCTGCTTGATGATCTCCTCTATATCAGGGAATGCTCCACCACATATAAACAGTATGTTTCTTGTATTGATGGTCGTCATAGGAACCATAGCATTCTTGCTGCCCGATCCCACAGGTACCTCAACATCCGCACCCTCAAGCAGCTTCAACAGTCCCTGCTGTACGGATTCACCGCTCACATCCCTGCTGTTGCTGTTCTGCTTCTTGGCAATCTTGTCTATCTCATCTATGAACACGATTCCTCTCTCTGCCTTCTCCACATCATTGTCAGCGGCGGCGAGAAGCTTTGACAGAACGCTCTCTACATCATCGCCTATATAACCGGCCTCTGTAAGAGTTGTCGCATCAGTTATTGCAAGAGGCACCTTGAGAAGTCTTGCTATGGTCTTGACTATATATGTCTTACCACAGCCTGTAGGTCCCACCATCAGCATGTTGGACTTCTCTATCTCTATATCATCCATGGTATCTGTGAGAACCCTCTTATAATGATTGTATACAGCCACGGATATAACCTTCTTGGCATATTCCTGTCCCACAACATACTCGTCCAGCATAGCCTTGATCTTATGAGGAGCCGGAATGGTCTTAAGCGTGAGCTCTTCCTCCTGCTTCTTTTCCTTTGGCGCCTTCTTCTTGACCTTCTGTGACTTTGGCACGTCATTCTGTGCCTTGAACTTGGACATGTCTATATTGCCAAATGGCATATTTGTGAGATCTATGAACTGCATATTGCCAAGCCCCGGCATGTTGCCAAAACCGGAATTGTTAAAGCTGTCAAATGATCTCTGCATGCAGTCCGCACATATATTTATATCTCCAGGCATATGTATCAGCTTGCCGGCCACGCTCTCCGGTCTCCTGCACAGGTAGCAGTATTTCTCGTAATCGTCATCGTTGTCCTTATCATCCGATGCATGTCCATCGGTATCCACCGTATCCGGTGTCTTCTTATCTATATCATCATAATTCTCTGCCATATCTCATTTTCCTTTCCTGATTATACATATAGTCTCAGTCAGAAATATAATAACACACATATACCACATTTACCAACACCTGCAAATATGAAATTACTGTAAATTAACCGCTGGCACGCAGCGCCGCCCCGCTTCTGTCCTTAATATTATTAAGTCATTTGTCTGTTTTTTGTATTATTTTACCGCTGGCATCTTTCGAATCGTTTTAAAATTTCGGCATTTGCGAAGTGCTATGGAATTGGATTTTTCGCTATGCTATAATCATAAAAAATAAATCCAACGGGTAAAAGGAGGACTGTAATTATGAAGAAACTTGAAATCGTAGTTCGTTCAGAAAAGCTTGATGATGTAAAGTCAATACTTGATGAGTGTGAATCAACAGGTGCCATGGTATCAAACATCATGGGTTACGGTAATCAGAAGGGATATAAGACAACTTACAGAGGAAGCGAATATGTTGTAAACCTTATTCCAAAGGTAAAGATCGAGACCATCGCAGCAGACGATGTTGCGGACAAGATCATTTTCAAGATTTGCGAGAGAATATCCACAGGTAAGATCGGTGATGGTAAGATCTTCGTATATGATGTGGCAGATGTCGTTCGTATCCGTACAGGCGAGCGTGGAGAGACAGCGCTCTAATAAGCACAGGTATCCAATATCATTCCTTTTTCTAAATTGGCAGGCAGTGGCATTTGTCCACTGCCTGTTTTATTTATCAGATTTTTTAAGTGACTTTAACAAACTCCCTGGGGTCATCCCTGTATACCACTTAAACTCTCTCTGGAAATGCGCCTGGTCAGAATATCCCATGTCATCCATATAATCCATGACATGTCCGCCCGGATGCTCCAGCATTTTTCTCACAGTCTCCCTGATCCTCACGATGCGGGCAAACCTCTTGGGGCTGACCCCCAGCTCCTCCACAAATCTCCTATGCACATGTCTGACGGTGCATCCCATCTGTTCAGCAAGCTCTGATATGCTTATCTTCCCTTTTGCCGCATATATGACATCCGCCTGTTTCACGATGTCCGAATCAGCCCTGCCGCTTCTCTGCCACAACGATCCGCATTTCTCTATATGCTCCGTGATCTCCTCTGTCGCACTCTCTATCGGATCTTCTGCACCATTTCCTGTAAATGCATGATCAGCCGTCAGCAGTTTTTCAAGCAGACGCATATCTTGGGTATCCAGAGTCTCCCTGCCAAATCCAAGATCCTGCTCCACAGATATGAAGCTGCAGCTCTCCTCAATGCAAACAGCCGCCTCCAGTTCACCCGGATACACCCTTTTGATGTGTCCATCCGTACATATCACACATATCCCAGCATTCTCCTGTGGCACTATTCTCAGCCCACCCAAGCTGTAACCAGTTCTCACACACACAGACTTCTCATTCTTTTCTATCAAATTAGTATGTACTTCACTGCAAAAATTAACATTCAATAAAATCTGACTATCCATACGCCATCCCCGCATAACTTTATTTATCTTTGCCATTTCTTTGCTTTATTATATTAAGCCCACGCAAAATATAATAAGGTTTATCGTTCCATGTCCGATTTTTTCAATATTTTACCATATCTCAATACTATACTCAACCCAAGTTAGTAATTGAGGTGTGGCACTGAGATACTTATTATCAGTCATATCTCAGTGACGTACGATCAGATATAATGTGCACAAAGATGTGTTTTGTCAGGAGCATACCTGGCGGGACGCATCTTTTTTTATTATCTGATCTCTTCCACAACTACAATGTATTAAAAGGAGGAATGATTATGGAAGACGTAAGCACAATTGTATTTGGAGTATGGTTCCTTGTCGGAGCCGCACTGGTATTCTGGATGCAGGCCGGATTTGCAATGGTTGAAGCCGGTTTCACAAGAGCAAAGAATGCTGGAAATATTATAATGAAAAACCTCATGGATTTCTGTCTCGGTACAGTTTCATTCATGATCCTCGGTTCATCGCTTCTCATCGGAAGCAGTGACTGGGCACTTGGAGGGTTCATCGGAAAGCCATCCCTTGATCTGTTCCTTCACTTTGACAACTATGACTGGTCAAGCTTCGTATTCAACCTTGTGTTCTGTGCAACAGCAGCAACCATCGTATCCGGAGCCATGGCAGAGAGAACAAAGTTCTCTGCATACTGCATATACTCAGCTATCATCTCACTGCTGATATATCCTATTGAAGCTCATTGGATCTGGAATCCAGGCGGCTGGCTTGTAAAGCTTGGCTTCCACGATTTCGCCGGTTCATGCGCCATCCACATGGTAGGTGGTATATCAGCCCTGATAGGAGCAGCATTACTTGGACCTCGTATCGGAAAGTTCAAGAAGGATGAGACAGGTAAGGTAGTAAAGGTTCACACCTTCCCGGGTCATAACCTTCCACTCGGCGCACTCGGTGTATTCATCCTGTGGTTTGGCTGGTATGGATTCAACGGTGCAGCAGCTACATCTGTTGAGCAGTTAGGTTCTATCTTCCTTACAACTACTATCGCACCTGCACTTGCAACAGTTTCATGTATGATATTTACATGGCTCAAATATGGCAAGCCTGATGTGTCAATGTGTCTCAACGCTTCACTTGCAGGTCTTGTAGCTATCACAGCTCCTTGTGATACAGTTGATGCCTTCGGCGCAGCTATCATAGGTATCGTTGCCGGACTTCTCGTAGTATTCGGCGTATGGCTCTGCGACCACGCATTACATGTTGATGATCCTGTTGGTGCTGTAGCTGTACATGGTGTAAATGGTATCTGGGGAACAATGGCTGTTGGCCTGTTCTCAACAACTTCTGTTCCAGGAAATGATTCAATAACAGGTCTATTCTATGGCGGTGGAATCCATCCACTCCTCATCCAGTTACTTGGATTTGCAGCAGTTGCAGCATGGACAGCAGTTACGATCACAATCGTATTCCTGATCATCAAGAAGACTATGGGTCTCAGGGTATCTGAGGAGGAAGAGATCAAGGGTCTTGATCCTACAGAGCACGGTCTTCCTACAGCATATGCAGATTTCCTGACAACAAAGTAATTCATAATATATAGTATTATCTGCAAGCAAAAAGCCTGTGGTATGAATTAAAGTTCATATCACAGGCTTTTTAATATATGCTCATACACGGCATTCTCTGATTACTCTTTATGCTCTGCCGGGCTGCATGCTCTTCTTCATGTAGTCCTTCAATATATCGCTGTACTCTTCCTGATGCTTAAACATATATACACAATGGCCATACCCCTTTCTGACCGTTATCGTCGCCTCAGGATAATATTTCTGTATCAGCTTGCGGCACACAATATGTGAATCCTTGCTGCCAAATTCAAAAAATAATCTTCTCTGCATATCTGCCGGAAGCATGCTCTGCTCATATTTGAAGCTGTTGCAGGTATGCACCATACATGCAAGGGCTTTCTTGTCTGTCCTGCCCATGGAACCGGAAAGCTTCTTCATCACGTCAGAATCAATATCCGCCGCAGAATACATCTTCGCCGCAGCCTCCGGGTGCTTCTGCATTCCACCCATCATGCCGCGGAACATCCATTCAATGCCCTTCATTCTCGTCAGTGCAGCCCCTTCAAGCACGGAACATTTAACATTGAGCCACGGGCTGTCGGCCATCAGATACATGGCCACAACGCATCCCATCGATGCAGAGAACATAAGCTCCAGGCTCTTTATATCGTGATCCGCAAGCCATTTGCCGATCTGTACAGCATCCTGCTCCGCACCCTCAAAACTTCCCATATCGCTGCCATGACCGGTCAGATCCGGAGCTATTATATGATACTCTCCGCGCATTTTCTCTACATATGGAAGCATCATCTCGTGACACATCCACATTCCATGTATAAGCAATATATGCGGATTCTTCCTGTCTCCATACTCGTGTATTGTCATCTCTTACCTCCTGTAAAAGCATTAGTTAGGCTGTGCTAACTAATGACATATTATCACAGAAAGAGCATTATATACAGCACAATATTGCACAAATAAAAAAAGATCCCAGTCGTTACGACCGGGATCCGTCTCAAAACAAACATCTATAGATTAAAGACTGTAAGAACCTGATTCTCCATCAGCTGTATAATATACCATGCCTGTTTCTGGCTGGTAGTATACGTTCAATTCCTTAACTGTCTTATTGCCAATAACTTCCTTTACCTTAGCAACGATTGCTGCCATCTCGATCTGACCGCCAGCGAACTCAACAAATACCTTCTCTGTTGTCTTAGCTGGAGCTGTCTTCTTTGCTGGTGCCTTCTTTGCTGGTGCTGCTGCCTTTGTCTCTTCCTTCTTTGCTGGAGCTGCTTTCTTTGCAGGTGCTGCCTTAACCTCTGTAGCTGCTGCCTTTGGCTCCTCCTTCTTAGCTGGAGCTGCCTTCTTTGCAGGTGCTGCCTTAACTTCTGTAGCTGCTGTCTTCTTTGCAGCTTCCTCTTTCTTAACTGCCTCAACCTTAGCAAGTGCTGCTGCAGGTGTTGCCTTTGTTACCTTCTTTGTCTCATCTGCCTTCTTTGCTGTAGCCATGATTATTTTCCTCCCAAATAAAAAGTATCTATATAATCTTATGTATTTATTTTCAAGCTAGGTTGATATTACTCCATTTTTTATGTTTTTTCAATATAACCAAATTCTTTTCTCCCTTTTGTATCGTTTTGGGAATTGATTTACAACAAATAGCAACACTTTACACAAAAAGGCGGTCACAGATCGTTGTAAATCCGTGACCGTTTTTGTCATTTTGTACAAATACGCACACTAATTCGTGAGAATATTAACCACTTCACTCAATTTCATACCGTTAGATGCCTTCAAAAGCACTATATCCTCAGGCTTCATGAGCGCCATAAGGTATATCGCAATCTCCTCCGTGTCAGTAAATGACACAGTCTTGGCATACTTCGTATCACAGGCATCCAAAGCTTCCTTGATCTTCTGGGCATGCTCTCCGATGACTATGACCTCATCTATCTTCTTATCTCTGAGATACTCTCCGACTTCATAGTGGTACTCATCGCTCTTCTCTCCGAGCTCAAGCATATCGCCGAGCACGATATACTTCTTGCCCTCGCACTTCATGTCACAGAGGACATCGGTGCTGGCCTTCATGGAATCAGGGCTTGCATTGTATGTATCGTCTATTATCGTGTATTTGCCAGGAAGCTTTATAACCTTCTGTCTGAGGCCTCTGAAATTCTCAAATGCCTTCGACGACTTCTCATATGGAACTCCAAGCTGATGCGACACAGCCATGGCCACCAATGAATTGCGCACGTTGTGCAGTCCCATCACTCCTACCTTGACAGTTACAACGTCGTCGCCATGTACCATATCATATACAGAATATCCATCCTCCATGCGGATGTTAGTCGCTCTGAAGTCCATGCCCTCGCCGCAGCCATATGTATATACCTTACATGGTATCTCATCCCTGACCGCATACAGCATAGGATCATCACCGTTGATATACAGTGTTCCATTCTCGCCCATGCCCTTGATAATGCTGAGCTTCTCCTTGCGGGTATTCTCCAGTGAACCCATATATTCTATATGTGCAACGCCTATGGTCGTTATAACGCATATATCCGGCTGAGCTATATCCGTGAGAATGTCCATCTCCCCCGGCTCGCCGATTCCAAGCTCAAGAACAGCCGCATCGTACTCGTCTGTCATCCTTGACACCGTGATAGGCTCGCCGTACACCGAATTATAGTTGCCCTCCGTGTGGAAGCACTTCATTCCGGCGCTGACAGCCGCTGTGATCATCTCTCTTGTCGTGGTCTTGCCCACGCTTCCTGTAACCGCCACAACAGGCATATCATATCTGTTCCTTATATACTTTCCAATGGCCTGCAATGCCTTAACAGTATCATCCACCCTGATATACGCCTTGTCCGACACCACAACATTGTCATGCTCCGATGTGAGTGTGGCTGCTGCAGTCTGAAGTGCTGATTCTATAAATCTGTGTCCGTCAGTTCTGGTTCCTATGATCGGCACGAACAGATCGCCCTCCTTGGCCTCCTTAGAGTTTATACAGATGTCAGTAAGAACAGTGTTCTCATCTCCGCAGAGGAGTACACCTCCTGTAGCTTCCAGAATATTTTTTACTGTTATATCTACCATCACTATCCCCTTTTTTCATATTGATAAAATATATACAACCGGGCTTTACAGCCGCTCCGGCTTCATCAGGTGTCCATTATAGCACTGTATTATGCTTTTGTATATTTAAATCTCTTTACTTTTATAATCCCAGAACTGTTCAAGGATCCCGTCCACATTTTGCATGTTACATATCACGCTGTCATTCCATTCCACAGGGAACAGCTCCGTGTAACGCCTGGCGGCAAATCTCTCGTCTATCAAAAGTATTATCCCCTGATCCGTCTCCGTCCTTATGACTCTTCCTGCAGCCTGAAATACCTTGTTTATTCCCGGATACTGGTACGCATATCTGAATCCATCCCTGTCGGATGCAGTCTCTTTTTCGTCCGCCGCGGTTCTGCTGTCGAAGTAATCCATCATCAGCTTTCTCTCCGTGCACACCTGGGGCAGTCCGGGGCCGACTATTATCGCTCCTATCAGCCTGTCACCCGTCAGATCTATCCCCTCGGAGAATATTCCGCCCATGATACACAGTGCCAGCACATTGTCCTTCTCCTCAAATGCCCTCAGGAAGCCCTCTCTGTCGCTCTCCGTCATGTACTGTTCCTGGGCTATTACTTCCACCCCAAGAGACTCTGGAAGCTCCTCAGTGAGCACAAGCACCTTCTCCAGCATGGCATACGATGGAAAGAACACCATATAGTTGCCCGGTCTCGCACTTACCACGCACTCTATATAACTGTAAATGTTCCTGTACATTGCCTCATTACGGTTCGTGTATCTGGTCGTGACATCATTTGCTATCATTATCTTCCTGTTCTCCGCAGGAAATGGAGACGGGATGTATATTGCCCTGTCCTCCGGGCAGTCAGACAGCATCTCCATATAATATCTGACGGGGAGTATCGTAGCTGAGAAAAACACTGTGGCAAGCCCTTTGTCCAAGCAGTTTCTTATGTTAACTGCAGGCTTGACGCAGTACAGTCTCACCACAAATCTTCCGTCATCCCTTATCTCGTCATACACGACATAATTCTCATCCATCATCTCTGCAATGTTCAGAAATGAGGTGAGATTAAAATAAAAGTTCAGGACTTCCTTTCTCTCCGGGATCTGCCTGTGCTCCTCCAAAAAGAGCTGTATTGCTTCATGGAGGCTGAGCAATTTCAGGTGAAGAGGTGCTATGCTCGAGAGCACCCTGTATCCCTCCTCAGGAACCTCCTTCTTCATCGCAAGCAACTCTCTGTTGCAGCTTCCTATATGTCTTGCCATACGACCGCCATACTGGGCTGTGAGCTTCTTGAGCTCCAGAAAGTCCTCCTTCACGATCTCCGCACTGTACATGGACGAAGCCCTGTCCACAAGGTTGTGCGCCTCATCCACAAGGAATACATAATCCCCCGGCTTACCGCCCTCTGCCGCAAAGAACCGCTTGAGGCTCGCCCTCGGATCAAAGACATAGTTATAGTCGCATATCACCATGTCTGCAAACAGACTCACGTCAAGACTCAGCTCAAATGGACATACCCTGTGGGTCTGCGCATACCGTATTACCACATCTCTGTCGACCACCGTCTCATGTAATACCACGTCGTACAGCGCATCATTTACTCTGTCAAAATGCCCCTCAGCGTACGGACACACCGCAGGATTGCAATCCACCTGTTCCTGACAGCATATCTTCTCTTTTGCCGTAAGTATAACAGTCTTGAGCTTTAGACCTCTGTCCGCCAACAACTCCACCGCATTTCTCGCCACAGTGTGGGCTATGGTCTTGGCTGTCAGATAGAATATTTTCGATACATGTCCCTGAACCATGGATTTTATGGACGGGTACACCGCCGCCATGGTCTTTCCGATTCCAGTTGGTGCCTGGACATACAGATGTTTTTCCTGCTCAATAGCCCTGTACACATACAGAGCCATCTCCTTCTGGCCCTTCCTGTACTCAAATGGGAACTCCATGTCCGAGATGGACTGGTTCCTCATGAGCTGATGCGTCTCCACCAGATCAAGCCATTTGCAAAGCTCCGCCATCATTGAGCTGAACCATTTCTCCAGATAACCAAATGAATATCTCCGCCTGAAGAACTTCTCCTTCTCGCTGTCAAGGTTTACATAACTTATCCTTACATCTATCCAGCTATAATTATTCTCTTTTGAATATATATACGCATAGCACATCGCCTGAGCCACGTGGACGCGCTGCGGGCTCTCCATGTCATCGAGGTTCCTGTATATGCCCTTTATCTCATCTATAAGCACATCGCTGTCATGGAAATCCACAGCATACCCATCTGCCATGTCAAAGCCATCGTCAATATCCCCGGGCTCTTCCTGTTCGCCGCCACATCTGTCTATGATTCCATCAGCCCGGCCCTCCACAGTTATCAGATGTCCGCCAAGCTCCTCTGTATACCGGAGAGGCACCTCTGAATTATAATGAGACCCTGCCCTTTTCTGAAGCTTCCTATGAATCCTGCTCCCCGCATTCATCGCTTCTCTGGACAGAGTCCCACTACTGCTATCACTTATATCGCCACTGCGGAAGATGAATTCCACCAGGCTTCTAACTGATATTTTTATATTCATTATCTCTTATATACTATCTTCTCTGCGAGATCGTCCGCAGTCTGTCTGTCTATGAGTATCTCAACCAGCTTAAGTGCAAATTCTATGGCTGTGCCAACTCCTCTGCTGGTGATCACATTTCCGTCCACCACTACCGGCTCCGTGCTGTGACCCTTCGCCATGAGCTGATCCTCACACCCCGGATAACATGTTGCATTCTTGTCTGCAAGCACTCCAAATGCGCCAAGTGCTGTAGGTCCCGCACAGATAGCAGCCACATAACCGCCTCTGTCATTCTGCGCCTTGACCATGGCCTGAACCTTTGGATTTGCCTTGAGGTTCGGAACCCCCGGAATACCTCCAGGAAGGACTACAAGATCGCACTGGTCATTGATCTCTGATATCTTCTCATCCATCGTGACCTCCATGCCGCGCGCTCCTGTCACTGTATCCTGATCGTCAGCCGACACCATCAGGCACTCAACTCCGGCTCTCCTCAAGAGATCAACCACCGTGAGAGCCTCTACCTCTTCATAACCTGTTGCAAATAAAACTCTTGCCTTCATCGCTTTTCCTCCTTATTCGCACTCTTTACAAAACTGTCTATATCACGTCTGTCCATTCCGCTCAGGGCGCTGTTCTGATAGATACCGTCCTCAGTCACATCCCTGCCAAACCACGCCGGCGGCACAAATGTATTTGCAAATTTCTCCTCCGGGAACTCAACCTCAGCATAGGTGAGTCCGCCAAATATCCCGTCGAACACGTCCAGCTCGATCTTCAGTTCCCTGTCCACTTCACTGTCACCACAGGTTCCGTCTGTATCGGAAAGCGGTATTATATACCGGTCCTTCTCTATTATATTGCCGTCTGCCTTACATCTGAGATTCCTGTATTCATCCTCGTCCAGATCCATCTCGAATTCCTGCCTGCTGAGCAGTCCCTTGGACTTGACCGTGAGCACACGTCTGTCGTCCGTTCTCCTGATCCTTATGACCGGCTTCACGGACACATACATCTGTTCCATGTGCTTCACCTGATATTTTGTCAGATCGACAGGTATCTCATGTACAAGGTATTTTCTCTCTATCTCCATATATGCCTCCACCTATTCAAACCAAATGACCACCTTATCAGAACACATCTCCCGGCGGTATATCTCCACTCACATAGCTTCCTATAGCTTTGTTCATAAATATCATGGACACGACAAGTGCAATGATCAATACAACAAACGAGGATAACAGATATCCAAGAGCAGTGTTGACCGACATTATGAACACCGACAGAGTCTGTGCATAGACACATATCGTAAATACCTTGCCGTAGGACAGTCCCGTGTTGAGATTTCTTGCAAGTCCATTGCCCGCTATACTGAATATCAGCGCAAGGAGAAGCTGTCTGCCCGCCGATGCCGCCATCACCGAAATGAACATGATCACCATGTACATATAAAATACCGGTGTCAGTGCCGCCAGCTTGCTATTGTTGAAGCCATCCGGCAGGAACATGTATTTGAGCGGTGTCTCCATGTAATCATAGCCCTTGCCATCTGAGACCATTCCCATGACTATATTCTCACTTCCTATGGCGATGTACACTCCATCCGTTTCCATGGAGTCAAGGTCCACTGACGATTTCTCCGTGTTGATGTACAGAGTAGCATTTCCTATCTCAAGCTGCATATCGTGTTCCATGTCGAGCTTGTTGTCATGATATGTGAATGCCGGGATCTTATTTGTTATGAGATTCCTCAGTCCTCCGACCTTGCCGACCCAGAATATGGCGTCTATTCCAAACTCTATAAATGCCAGTAAAAAGGATATGATCACCACAAACCACACAAGGCGTCCCGTCTTCAGCTTAACCAGTTGTTTGTAATTCTTCGGACTGCTGACCGCTATCGACAACTGATCAAGCAATGTCACCTTCTTGTACTCTTCCTGTTCTTCCATATAAATCTCCAACTCTAATAATTATTGACCGGCAAAATGAACCATCTATTCCATCGGCTCTATGATCCCAAGCTTCACCATAGCCTTATATATTCCATCATTCTCCGCATCGTCTGTGACCATCATAACCTGTCTTTTGAGCTCTTCCGGCCCCTTCTCCATGATTATGCTGTTCGGACAATATAATAACATAGGTGCGTCATTGTTGCCATCACCAAATGCATATGCATTTTCAAGCGGGATATCAAAATAGTCCAGAAGATACTGTATACCCGTCGCCTTGCTGAATCCCTTGGGAACTATCTCGCAGAAATTCGAGCCTCTGTCGATATAGTCAAAATTCTGTGATACATACTCTCGGAACTCATGAACATTTTTATTGTCATCCGCGAACCAACAGCAGAACTTGTCAAATTCAAAATCATCCGAGTCCACATCCTCCCCCACAAATATTCCATTTGCACGGAAGTACCTGACCATCTCTGCAAGGAGTTCATTTCCCATGTTCTGACCGTCCACGTACACCTTGTCCCTATGCTCATACATTCCAAACATGTCATATCTGCGGCATGCATAAGCTATATCCCTGCACACATCCCTGCTGACATTATTGTGGAACAGCTCTCTGCCGTCATAGTAAATAGATGTTCCGCAGCCACACACAAAGCCGTCAAAGCCCGCAGACTTGATCTCATCCGTGACATTGCAGTAAACCCTGCCGGTGTTGATGAACACCAGATGTCCGTTGGCTCTTGCCTGCGCCAGTGCACGCCTTGCGCTGTCTGGGAAGTATCTCCTTCCATCCTCGGTTATAAGCGTTCCATCTATATCAAAGAACAATATCTTTCTGTCTGTGCTTTTCATATATTATATCCATCCTGTCATATATTTACAGGCACATGTATTATAACTACACGTGCCTGTATCTTCTGTACGCATTATATTTTCACTTGATAACCTGCGCATGCATCCGCATGCTTCATTATATCGCATTTTCTGCAGTCTGCATTACAACTGCTTCATGAGGTCGATCATCTCAAGAGCTCCCATAGCGCAGTCATAACCCTTGTTGCCGGCCTTTGTTCCTGCACGCTCGATGGCCTGCTCGATATTCTCTGTTGTGACAACCCCGAACATTACAGGTACACCTGTCTCAAGTGATACTGAGGCAACGCCCTTTGAAACCTCGTTGCACACATAGTCATAGTGGCTTGTCGCACCACGGATAACAGCGCCAAGACAGATAACAGCGTCATACTTGCCGCTTGCAGCCATCTTCTTTGCGATCACAGGGATCTCAAATGCCCCCGGAACCCATGCAACTGTGATGTCGTCTGCATTTACATCATGACGAAGAAGTGCATCCTCTGCACCGCTTACGAGCTTTGATACTATGAACTCATTGAATCTCGCTGCTACTATACCTATCTTTGCTCCATTTGCTACTAACTTTCCTTCTACCTTATTCATCTGATTTATCCTCCTTATTCTATATCGGAGCTTACCCAGCCCCTTCTTATGAAATATTAGACTTCGTGTAACATATGACCCATCTTCTCTTTCTTTGTCTTGAGATAAAATGCGTCGAACCTGGTTGGCTCTATCTCTATCGGAACCCTCTCCACGATCTCAAGATTGTAGCCTGCAAGACCGTATACCTTAAGTGGGTTGTTGGTGAGTAATCTGATCTGTCTGATTCCGAGATCCACAAGTATCTGTGTTCCTATGGTGTAATCTCTTGCATCATCAGGGAAGCCAAGCTTGAGATTTGCCTCAACTGTATCAAGGCCCTGATCCTGAAGTGCATATGCCTTTATCTTGTTGATAAGGCCTATTCCTCTGCCCTCCTGTCTCATGTACAGAAGCACCCCTCTGCCTTCCTTAGCGATAGCCTTCATGGCTGCATCGAGCTGCTGACCGCAGTCACACTTCTGTGAACCGAAGCAGTCACCTGTGAGACACTCGCTGTGCACGCGGCAGAGAACAGGCTTGCCATCAGCTATATCACCCATTGTGAGTGCCACATGATGTTCACCGTTCAGCTTGTTGATGTATCCGCAGATCGTAAACTCACCATACTTTGTTGGAAGCTTTGCCTTGGCTACGCACTCAACAAATACTTCATGCTCTTTTCTATACTGCACAAGCTTCTCTATGGTCGATATCTTAAGGCCATGAACCTTTGCAAATTCCACAAGGTCATCCTTTCTCGCCATGGTTCCGTCATCCTTCATGATCTCACAGCACAGTCCGCAAGGCTTAAGTCCTGCAACCTTCATAAGATCAACTGTAGCCTCTGTGTGGCCGTTTCTCTCTATGACTCCGCCCGCAACTGCCTGAAGCGGGAACATATGTCCCGGTCTTCTGAAGTCATCCGGCTTTGCATTCTCATCCACAAATTTTCTGGCTGTGTAGCCTCTCTCCTCGGCTGAGATTCCTGTGGTTGTATCCACATGATCCACTGATACTGAAAATGCTGTGCAGTGGTTATCTGTATTGGTTATACACATCTGTGGGAGATTCAGCTTATCCGCATATGACGCATCCATAGGCATGCATATAAGACCTCTCGCCCACTTTGCCATGAAGTTGACATTCTCCGTTGTAGCAAATTCTGCTGCACAGATTACATCTCCCTCATTCTCTCTGTCCTCGTTGTCGAGCATGACAACCGGCTTTCCCGCCGCAAGATCTGCAGCGATCTCCTCTATCGAGTTGAATTCAAAACTCATCACTCTACCTCCTTAAAATATCTGTCTACATAAATCCATTTTCTGCCAGGAACTTCATATCAAGTCCTGATCTATTTGAAGTCTTTCCATTTGAAAGCTTTTCATCTGTATCGTCACCTTTGTATGGCATAAGCAGTTTCTCAACATACTTTCCAACCACGTCATTTTCAAGGTTGACCACCTTGCCCGGCTTGCCATCCAGCAGCGTCGTCTCTCCCGCCGTGTGCGGAATGATCGACACCTTAAAGCATGTATCGTCGACATACGCAACCGTAAGGCTTATACCATCTATGGCTATTGAGCCCTTCTCAATGATGTATCTGAGTATCTTCGGAGAACAGTCTATGGTCACCCACACTGCATTGTCCTCCCTTTTGAGCTCTCTGATCGTTCCGGTTCCATCTATATGTCCTGACACTATATGTCCGCCAAATCTTCCTCCGGCCGCCATGGCACGCTCAAGGTTCACCCTGCTGCCACCGGTAAGCTGTCCAAGTCCGCTTCGTCTCAAAGTCTCAGGCATGACATCCGCAGTAAAGATGTTCCCGGATATACTGGTCGCAGTGAGGCATACACCGTTTACCGCTATACTGTCTCCAACCTGGCTTCCCTGAAGGACTTTGTCAGCTTGCACCGTGATACTGCAGGAGCTTACTCCTTTATCTATCTTTCTTATAGTTCCTATCTCTTCTACTATTCCTGTGAACATGTATGACCTCTTTTCTATAAGTTCTTAAACCTTTTTGTATCTGAGCATCACATCTTCATCAAATCTTCTGACCTCGTCAAGTCCAAACACATGTGCATCCGCAGGCACATCAACACCCGTTCCGGATACCGGACTGTACTTGCCCTCGCCGCCAAATATCTTCGGGGCAATGAATACACATGCCTCATCCACAAGACCTTCAGACACCATGCTGTAGTTGAGCTCGCCGCCGCCCTCAAGCAGTATTCCGTCTATGCCTTTCCCGCCGAGGATCGTCATGAGCTGCCTTAGATCCACCTGTCCATCCACATCTTCGGTCTCTATGATGCTTACACCTTTATCCTTGAGTCTCTCACACTTTGCTGAGTCTGAAGCTCCCGCTGCCGTCGTGGCAACTATGGTCTCTATCTCCCCGGCTGTCTGTACGATCTGTGAATCCTCCGGAATCCTGAGCTTGCTGTCACAAACTATCCTGATCGGATTTCTGACATTATCAGTATCCCTGTCCGTGCTTTTCTCTATTCTGCATGTCAGCATCGGATCATCCGCAAGCACTGTTCCTATGCCCGCCATAATACCCTTATGTCTGTTTCTGAGTTCCATGACATACGCCCTTGATGCCTCACCGGTTATCCACTTGCTGGCCCCTGTGTGGGTAGCGATCCTGCCATCCATGGTCATGGCATATTTCATGGTCACATACGGCTGTTTATTTACTATATACTTAAAGAAAATACCGTTTATGGCATCGCACTCGGCTTTGAGGCAGTGTGTGTACACCTCTATCCCGGCATCACGCAGTTTCTTAAAACCTTTTCCTGCCACCATAGCATTCGGATCATCGGAACCACAGTAGACCTTTCTGATCTTGTGCTCTATGATCGCGTCCACACATGGAGGCTGCTTGCCAAAATGGCAGCACGGCTCAAGCGTCACATACATGACTGCGCCCTCGGCATCCGCCTGATCCTTAAGACTGGCAAACGCTGCGCGCTCAGCGTGGAGCTCTCCATATCTCACATGATATCCCTCTCCTATGATCCTGCCATCCTTCACTATGACAGCACCTACAAGCGGATTTGGATTCACTGCTCCGGTGCCGCGCCTTGCAAGCTCTATGGCACGTCTCATATATGACGGATCAAATTCATCATCTATATCATATTTTTCCATATGACCACCATCCTACTTAATACCTTTACAGACAGACTATCGGATATTGCTCATTCAAGCCTCCGAAGTATCTGTTCAAAACACAAGAGAAAACCCCGAAGATAACTTCGGGGTTTTCTCTTGTTCTGGTATCCATCACCGAAATCCATCACAACGGACTTCCATCAGATACCCTGTTCTGAATATATAATACTTCTCTCATCCAGACTATACTGTCGGTCCCGGAATCACACCGGATCATGCCTCATGGCTCACGGACTTAAGGTTTCCCTAACACCGTCGGTGGAGAATTGCACTCACCCCCGAAGATCTATCATCATATGCAGTTGTCTCTTAAAAACGACTATATTGTATTCCATATGCCAACGGAATGCAACTGTTTTTATGATGTATTTTACCGATAACTTTTAAAGCTGTGAATTGAACAGGCTCTTTATCTTGTAGATAATATCATCACTGTCCGCATTGATGGATGCCGCCTCATTTATTCCTGAGAGCTTTGCAAGCTCATCCGTGTCAGCATCGCCGCCGTAACCTATCGTGTATACAGGTATGTTTGACTGTCTGAGCGCACTTGTTATCTCATCCATGGAATATCCAACATTTGCATATCCATCGCTGAGAAGGAACAACATGCACTTCGCATCCGGGTGCTCAGCCTTTGCATCTGTTATCATCTTCATCGCAACCACAACGGCATCATACGAAGCCGTTCCGCCTGAAGCCATCAGATTGTTGACCGATCCCTGGAAATATGATCTCTGGTTCAGGTCAAACTGGGCGATCGGAACCTCCACTGTAACTGAGCTTGAGTAGCTGACAAGCCCAACATAATTGTTGTCATTGATATACTGCGCACCGTTTGTCAGACTGTTCTTGAGCTGGTTCATAGGATCTCCGTCCATTGAGCCGCTGCAGTCCGCAACAAACACCGCGATGATGTCCTTGCCGTTATCCTTTGTCTTCTTGTATGTCTTGAGTCCCTGTGTGACCTGTGCACCGGAGAATTCTTCCGCCGCAGTATAATCATCGTTGGCATTGAAGCCCTTCTTTGTCGCGATCGTCTGCATATCATCACTCTTGCAGTAATCCACAACGAGCTGTATAGCCTCAAGCTCTGATGCAGACTTTCCCGACTTGTTACATATGTATACAGGATTGTCATGTCTCACGCCAAATGCAATGAAATCATACATTGACACGAGATTGCTGTCATTGATATATGCCTGATACTCTGACAGCATAGCATCAAGTGTTCCGTTTGATGCACTATCTCTCATCTGCTGTGTTGTATATGCAACGTATGGTATGTTTGAGTTAAACTTTGTAAAGTTATCCTCGCCGTCCTGAAGCAGCGTGAGCAGGAGGTTAAGTCCTGTGGCACTTGTCTGTGGGTTCGTGTATCCCATGGTGATCTTGTTGTCCTGAACGGCCTTTATGGCATCGGCAGCAGTAGTGTAACCGCTGTCCTTCTTCACAAGGATTCCCGCTGTATTCCCAACCAGTCTGTCCGCGTAAAGCTCAAGGCTGCCGCTGTTCGACATCGCATACTCTCCGAACAGGGTGTTGCTCGGGGTGTACAGATCCGGGAGATATTTGCCGGAAATGATATAGTCAGCGGCTGTACCGGATGGCACTGATCTCACGCTCATCGATACCGACTTGCCGTCCGCTGTCTTCACACCAGAACCGTTGAAGGAATTTGCAACATCTATAAGCCATGAGTCGTTGTCCTTTCCCGCCTTCTCACCTGATGTAAATATCTCTATATCTATGTCTCCATTGCCCTCAACTGCCAGTGGATATTTGTCTATCTCAGGCAGCTCCGCATACAGATCCGGAGTGTCCAGAGTGACCGTACCCTTTACAGGGGTCGCTTCACTTACATCGAGATCTGCATATAACTCGTCAAGAGTCATATCCGATCTTGATGATCCTCCATTTCCACCGCCTGCTATGTTGCCAACCTTCCTGCCGACTATTCCGATAATAACCGCTATCATCGCAATTATCACCAGCACGCCGACTACCACTAATCCTTTTGTCCTCTTATCCATTTCTTCCTCCTTTTACATTCCCTGACTGTGGACATCCTGCCTCATGCCATTCATGCACTCTATGACATCATCCACATATTTCATATCCAGCGAGCTCAGGTTGGTGTCAATATCAACCATCTTCTCCACCAGAATATTGAACTTTCTCACCAGTTCGTCGCCCTGTCTGCACAGATTGTCGAGGTATACCGGCTGGGGTCTCGTGTAATAATCGTATGTCTGTATAAAGCCTATGGCACTGTCCATGTTGCTCTGTGCCTGCTGCTTTATATCCTCGTACAGATTGCGGACACCACTGCCCTCCTCCACATTCTCCTGAAAGTATTCCTCCCTGGACATTATGCTCTCATACTGTCTGTTGAGTCTCTCTATCTGTGCATCAAACAAATGTCCCCTGGCACTGTCCTTGAGCTTCTCCGTCGAGCGCCTTCCCTTGAGTATATGTACATTTGCTGTTATGGTGAATGTCAGCCACACTACACTGATCGCAACACCTATAGCTATTCCCACCATACTGTCAGCCAGCACAAACATCACTATTGCCAGTATGAACATTATCAAGCCTATGATATTGACCGCTATCAATCCCATCGTTTTTCCTCCTAAAGTCAATATATATCACACCGCATCTGCAGGTTCATTGTCTCTCTGCAATACGCTGAGCCTTCGTTTTGCAGCATCGGTGACCGTAATTCCCGAAAAGTCAGCAAATTCCTTCTTCTCATTTCTTATGAGCATGACCGCAAACTCCCTGTCCGTCTCCTCCGCGCAGGACAGCAGTTCATAGTAATCCACCGGTCTATCCTCATATATTCGAAGCGCAACAGCCTCCGGCACAACAATAAACGTCATGGACGTGTGCGTCTTATCCGCTATGTATATCTCCGCCTTGTCCGCAAATTTTGCAAATTCCTCCGCCTGAGTCTGAAAGCCTCCACTCTGAAGCTCCGCCAATATCCTGTCTCTGTCCTCCATGAGACTGTCGAGATACAGATAGCCCTTCAGCAGCAGGAGTCCCATAAGTCCATCTGACATATTGAAATCAAGTATACAGCCATGCCCCTCGTCACTGTCCGTCAGTACATGACACACGCACTCCGCTATATCCTCATCGCTGAGTCCGCTGTATTTATACGCCTGCTCAATCCCATCATTTGTTATGAGCACGGTCTCTACATTTCCCCTTACAGACTTTTTCTTCCTGATGCTCTCAACAGGACGTGCAGCTATCTTGAACGCCTTCAGCGCATTTACAGCATCGTCTATGCTCTTCTTCCCTGATATAGAGGTCTCAAACCGTCCCTGATCCGTAGCTGCCGCCGGCACATTCCTGTATATCCTTTGTAAAGAGATCTTATTTCTCCTCATTATCGCACTTAAAATGTCAATATCCGACTTCTGACCGGCCAGATATCGCTGAAGCTCCGCTCTGAGCTTTCCCCTGAAATCAAGCTCGTACTCAGTGTTGGTTATATCCGTTCCTGAATACCACCGTTTCTCCAGATATTTGTAATTATCCGGATCCCTCAGTCTGTCCAGCGCACTGTTCTTCAGACTGTTCACACCTTCCTCATCGGTCTCCAGCTCACAGGCAAGTTCCGGCACACTGCATCTGTCATGTCTGTAGCCATAGAGCTTATCTATCACTATCTTCTCCCTGTAATTCAGTTTGTCTATGAGTTCATCGAACATCCGCCTGCACATACCATCCTGTGAATAGGACAGCGTATCCGCCTGCACCCCAAATACAGAACTGTACAGTGCTTCATACGGACTGATAACATCCAGCATATATTTATTATTTTCTTTTCTTAGAACATACGCCCTGTGCAATATCCCACACCTCATTCTATATAAGTTCTTAATCCAATATGCAAACCGGCATACATATCTGATATGCCCATCATCATTTTTACTTATATCTGAACTTAATCATTTTTATTATACATGTTTTGCCACAAATTAAAAACATGAAAGTGACTGGATATGGTATTTTATTATTTTATTAAGTGTTTATACAACTGTCTGTCCACCTGTGGTATAATGAATCGACAACAAACTGGGAGGATATCTATGATCAGATTTTTGCCGGATGAATACTATTCATCCACATACAAGATAGATTTCAAAAAGTATTACGACATGGGATACAGAGGTATACTGTTCGACATAGACAACACTCTTGTGAGACATAATGAGCCGGCCACATCCAGAGCGATCCAGCTCATGGAACAGCTCAAGGCCATGGGCTTCAAGGTATGTCTGGTATCCAACAACAAGGAGCCGAGGGTTGCCGCTTTCAACAAAAAGATGAGGGTAAATTACATATTCAAAGCCGGCAAACCATCGAAAAAGGGCTACATCCGTGCCATGAACGAGATAGGCTGCAACATAGACAACACGATCGCCGTGGGCGACCAGATCTACACTGACATCATCGGAAGTGCCAGCCTTGGCATACACACTATCCTTGTCAAGCCTATAGACACAAGCCACGAGGAGATACAGATCACCCTCAAGAGGATCATTGAAAAGCCGTTTATTTTCTACTTCAGGAAAAAGCATGGCATGGTAAGATAATTTCTGTTATTCATAACGCAACACAAAAGGCCGTATTCACATATCTGCCTGATATGTGAATACAGCCTTTTATTAAATATCTCAGTAACATATACGTTCTGTCATGATGTTACACATCTGTGTGATCCACAGAACGTATGTTAGTCGTTGTACACCTTCTTGAACTCTGTGTATCCCTCTGACTCCAGCATGTTTATCTGCTGCTTCATGTTCTTTCTCATCATCTGGATAGTCACTGTCTTACCTGCCTGGCGAAGTTCCTTTGCCTCCTTGAAGATCTCAAGCTTCTTGTCCAGTGTCACATCCTTGTGAATGAGGATAGCCACGTTGTCAGAGTCTATCTTGTATCCATTCTCCAGCTTGTCCTTGAGGATGGTGATTATTCTCTCAAAACCTATTGAAAATCCTGTTGCAGGAACATCCTGTCCACAGAAGTTTCCAACCATCTTGTCATATCTTCCGCCGCCGGCGATGGAGAAGTTGTAGTCATCTATTGTAACCTCAAAAATAGGTCCTGTGTAATATCCCATACCTCTCACAAGAGTAGGGTCAAATACGATCTTTACGCCATCTGCAACCATGGTCTTTGCACTTGATATGATCTCGTCCATATTGGTTATAACCTTTGGATCAAGGCACTCAGCGTCTATGTCCTTACAGAACTCAGCGCAGCTCATATCTCCAAGGTTCTGGTATATCTCAAGATACTTGTTCACCATTTCTGCATCATATCCGTTCTCTGTGAGCTCTGCTCTTATGCCATCCAGACCTATCTTGTCATACTTGTCAAGGCTGATGAGTATGGAAGCTATGTCTTCCTCTGCAAATCCCGCATTCTTCGCAGCACCACGGAGTATCTGTCTGTCGTTGATGTGGATAGTAAAATCTGTTATTCCCACCTCAGAGAATATTCTTGAGAGCATATCGGATGTGGCTGCCACAAGCTCTATCTCCGCAAGGTTTGTATTGTCACCAAGTATATCTATATCGCACTGGGTGAACATTCTGAATCGTCCCTTCTGTGGCTGATCCGCACGGAATACAGGTCCGATCTGGAGTGCCTTGAACGGGCTTGGAAGCTGCTCCTTGTTGTTCGCATAATATCTTGAGAGTGGAAGTGTCAGATCATATCTGAGTCCGCTGTCTGCCAGCTCTCCCTTACCTGCATCGATGGCTCTCGCAAGGTCTGCGCCTCTCTTCATCACCTTGAAGATAAGCTTCTCATTGTCACCACCCTGCTTGCTTGTAAGATTCTCTATATGTTCCATAACAGGAGTCTCTATCTGTGTAAATCCAAATCTGGAATAACTTGTCTTGATCATTGAAAGCACATGCTCTCTAAGCCTCATATCAGCCGGAAGCTGATCACACATACCTTTTACCGGTGTCTTGATGAATTTTGCCATTTCTAATCCTCCTGATCTTATATCTTTATTAAATCCAACCTATTCTAGCATATACAACTATATTTTTCCACCCTTAAAAAGAACACCGGAACAAACTTGTAGTTTGTTCCGGTGCTTTTCACATAATATATTGATATTTTTAATTGTCCTTTAATATCAGATTACTTGAGAAGATCGTAGTTGAGCTTCTTGATAACAAGGAAGGCCTTGTTTCTGAGTTCCTCACCTGAGAATTCATCAAGCTGTACATTCATATCCCAGTTGTACTTCATGAGTGTATTCATAAGATCCTCAATGTAATCCTTTACATACTTGACGTTGCTCTCACTCTTATCCTTGAGCTGGACAACTATATTGTCTATAGCCTCGATGATTCCTGACTCCTGCTTCTCTGGTGCTTGTCCTGACTCATCGTTGAGCTCTATAACCTTACCTGTCTTGGTTATGATGACCTTCTTGTTAGGAGCTGCAGCAGCCTTGCTCTTCTTGTTGATCATATGGTTGATACACTTGATCAGACATGCTACAGAGTATGTCATCTCCTCGTTTGATGGCTTGTCTATTCCCTTGAGAGTGTGCTGATGGTACAGGTACTCTGACTTGCACAGCATCTCCTCAACAACAGCTACCTTACACAGTGATACCAGATCAGCCGGCATAGCCTGCTGCTTCTTACCGAAGAGACCACCGCCACCCTGCTCATTTTCCTCCTTATACTTCTCAGGAAGAGCTGTTCTGACATATGTCTCGTGCAGGTACTTCTTGGCTGTGTTGATATCGTAGCTTGATGCAAGAACCATCTTCTTGGTACTGTTGAGTCCGTTAACGACCATATCCTCAGCAGCCATGAACAGAAGGATCTTCTGTCTGTTGTCAAGCATTGAGTAAACCTCTTTGTTCTTGTTGTTCTTCTCAACAATTGACTTCTTTCTGACATCAAATACCTTTACCTTCTCCTTTACACTGAAGAATGCCTTCAGCATTGAAGGGTTAGCGTTCAGGAAGTTGCAGCACCATGTGAGCTCTATGTACTGATCCTCGATCTTGTTTGATACCTCATACAGGCTGTATCCCTCAAACAGTACGTTGAGTGCCTTGGAGAGGATCTCCAGACTCTCATACTTCTCCTCATATGACTTCTGTGTTATATCAGAGTTAACATATGCCTTGATTCCGCACTCTATGAAGAGCTTGTTGTACTCATATGCTCCCTCAGGAATGTTCTGACGTCCGCTGAGCTGTGCTCCTGAACCAAGTGTCTGAAGTACCTTCTTGACCTCCGGCTCATTCTCGATGGCCTGATATACCTTCTTGGTAAATGCGCAGGTCTCATTCAGCAGTGAATCGATCCTCTTGTTGTATACCTCCTGCTTTGAGATCTCTGAAGCTACCTTGCTGCTAAGGATCCTTGCTGCCTCTGTGCTTGTGACATTCTTGATGAGCTCCTTGAAGTTGGAGTATACTGACAGGTTATCTATAGGTATGTACTCTGCGTTCAGTCCGTAGAACTGGAATGCCTTCTCATACTGCTTGTTCGCAATGTAGATAGAGAAGAGGTTGATAGATAACTGTATCTTGTAATCGTTAGGTGCATGTGCATCCTCGATGACGTAATCATAAAGTACCTCGAGGTTGTTGATATATGAATCAGATCCTATGTCTTTGGCTGAGATATCCATCTCCATAACCACATTGATCAAATCCAGGTATCCGAGCAGAGCCTTGTCAAAGTTCTTTGGTCTGTCATCATCCTCAAGTATCTGGTATGAAATGTTGATGAGAAGTGGAGCGATCTTATCCCCGATCAGTCTCATGCACTCCGGGATCTTCTCAAGCTGTAAGAGATACAGCAGCCATACACTGTAACGATAAACACCTGTAGCTGATACAGGCGCATCTATATCGGCAGGGTCAATATCACCATATACAAATCTGAATAAAGGCTCTATCCACTCTTCGATCGCATAGTGTCCGGTTGCCTTTATATTGAAGTCTACAAACTCTGCAAGCTCATACAGCTTTGTACACTGAGCACGAACCTCGTCATCCACTGTCATGGTCGACAGATCAAAATTAGAATCCTTCAGGCTGTCTATAACCAATGTATAGAATCCGTCCTCAACCTGATCATTCAGATAACGAATAAGTGTTCCTTTATTACTGGATGCCGCTATTGATAATGCGTTATCCCCTGCCTGTCCTATATTTGCTGGTAACATAATATGTCTACCTCCTTTTGTTTTCGTATGTCTGGCTTACGAATATTCTTGTATTATTCCCCTCAAATCACTACTCCAAATATAACATATTTGGTAAAATCATTCAACAAAGTTTTTGGTTATTACTGATAACTGTCATTGTGCATAATTACCCAAAAATTATAGCACTAAAAAAATCGCATTTTTTGTGCATTTTTACTGTTATGCCAGATAATGCCATTTTTCAGCATCAGTCGAGTCCTGCCATGTGAAGTATCGCCATGGCATTTGTCGTGGTACACCTGCCATCCTTCTTCTTATAGTCGAATTTCAACTGGTCTCCCTCGTAATATTCCTCGAAATGATAGTTCGCAGCAGGTGTTCCGTCCTCCGCCTTGAGATCACACAGCTCAAAATCGTGTGTCGATACCAGTGTCATTGAACCCGCTCCAGCAAGCTTTCTGATGACCTGTGTTGCTCCCACTATTCTGTCAGCAGAATTTGTTCCCTTGAATATCTCATCTATAAGACAGAGCATAGGTCTGTTCTCTTTTCTGTACTCAACCATCGTCTTTATCCTGAGTATCTCTGCATAGAACGTTGATATTCCATTGCTGACATCATCGGTCACCCTCATGGATGTGAATATCTTCATCCTGTCAGCCTCCATATAGCCCGCACACACTGGAGCGCCCGCATATGCAAGCACCAGATTTATACCCAATGTTCTGAGGAAAGTCGTCTTTCCGGACATATTACTTCCGGTTATTATCGTGGCACCGCCCTTGAAGTCCGCATCATTTGCCACGACTGTATCAGGGCTTATCAGAGGATGTCTCATATCCCTGGCGGTGACATGCACTCTGGCATTTGCGCCGACCTGTGGATAGCTCACTTCCCTCGTTCTTGAAAGAACAGCAAATGACATGAGTTCCTCCATATCAGAGACAGCCTTTATCCAGCCCTCAACGCTCTGTCCGTTCTTCTGTTTCCATTTGTCCATCATCCTGCCTATGTGGAAGTCCCACATTATAAGTCCGCACAGTATCTGATGAACTATAGGATTGTATCTGATATTGAACGCCGCACTTATCGTCCTCAGTTTTCTTATAGCCGCCAGGGCACCAGAGTCATTTGACAGATGCGACTTGATGTCATTTAAAAGTTCACTGTCGAAATTCTCTCCAGAGATCAGCTCGAACATTCTTATATAGTCCTCTATCACATAGCCAAATGAGATCATCGGCATGACAGCCTGACCCGCAACTCCGCCAAAAAGCCAGGAGAACAAAAGCACAACAAAGAATGAGACAAGCGTCCAGCCTATGTTTATCTCACCCATTATTCCAAGTATAAATGCCACCAGTGTTATCGCCGGCAGTAAAAATCTCAATATATTGAACACCGCAGGTATATGGTCATCGCCATTGCAGTATGCCACAAATTCATCCGCGGTATATTTCTTCTTTTTGCCCATTCCGGTCTTCACACCGAGGGTCTCAAAATCCATCGAGAACTCTCTCTTTGAAGTGAGCTCTTTTATCGCCTCCTGGCGCTTCTCTATGTCTGCTATATCGTACTTCGGATCACGTATACTCTCGGCGAGAGCTCTTTTTCCCTCCTCGGTTCCCGCAACACAGATAAACTGATACAGAGAGCTCTGTCCAAGAAGATCCATATCCCTTGCAACCAGATCATCATCGCCGAGATACTGCGCACCGTTGTCCTCAAACTTCTTCCATCCATCGCCAAATCTCTCAATATACCTCCTGAGCACCTCCGACTTGGCTTTCTTATATTCCAGCTCCTCACTGAGCTTTCCATGGATAAACACCATTGCGACAAATGCCACAGCGGCTATTATTCCCAGGATCAACACTGTCACTCTGTTGTCATATATACCTATTATCAGCCCTGCCAGAGCTGCAAGGAACATCACAAATCTAACCCCTGAATACGTTGCAGACTTCCCCTCAAGCGCCTTGATGTCCTTCTCCAAAATGTCCCTTTCGTCCTTGTATTCGTTCATGTTATCGTCCTTTCATAAAAAACAATATATTTACTTTTTGTCCGGCTTGTCCTTCTTCTTATATGACATCACACCGTTCTCTGATACATCTATCATGTCCGGCTTGACAACGAGCACGATACCCATTACCCCAAATACCACACACAACACGATGCATATTATTCCGATCACCTTATATGATGTAAAAGCGAGCATGCCAACTCCCACTGCCAGTGTGAGTGCCGCACATAGAAAATAGTTCTTCTGAAGTGCCTTTATCGCCTGTTCTTCTTTGTTGTAATCCTGTCCACTATTATTCATGTTCCATTTTACCTCCATATATCCATTCCATTATAGATGAATATATCATACACGGTATATCATTCGCAAATATTAATTCCTGTGAATCAATCCACCACACTTATTGCATTTGACACGAATACATATTAAAATAAATGGATAGGTTATATTCTATGGGAAGGAGATTTTTATCATGAACAAATTGACAAAAATGGCGCTCACTCTTGCCGCTGCAGGAAGTGTCTGCTACTTATTCAAGGACAAGATCAAGACAACTAAAGCATATCAGACAGTCGAGAACAACGACTCTGTAAAGAAGGCCAAGGCTACAGCTAAAGATACTTACCACAAAGTAAAGGATTCCGAGACAGTAAGAAAGATCAAGGACTCTGAAACATACCACAAGGTTAAGGACTCTGAGACAGTCCAGAAGGCAAAGGATACGATCAAGGATACCTACAATAAAGTAAAAGATTCCGAGGCAGTCCAGAAAGCAAAGGATACGGTATCCGACACATATGACAAGCTCAAGGACAAGGTTAAGGAAAAAGCTGCTTCCACCGAAGATGGCGACCGTGAATATTTCACACTTCACGAAGACACCACCGGAGCAGAAGAAACCACATCCGAAGAAGCCGCAACCGAGGATGTTGCTGCCCCGGAAGCCACGGATGAGACAACCGCAAAGGCTGTAACCGAGACCGTAGCTGAAGCTGAGGATGTTCTCGCCGAGGCAACTGGCGCCGTTGCAAATGCCGCTGATGCCGAGACATCAGAGGTCATCGGCGATGAGTACATGGGACTTTCAGATGTATCTGAGGATCCATCAGTGCTCTCCGATCAGGACAAGCTTGACGTATAGTCTGCACAGTACAATAGTCAAAACAAAAACAGTATATGCGATCCGTTTGATAACGAACCGCATATACTGTTTTATTTTTTTCCTGAATCTCTCAGATATGACAATGCTTCATCTATGGCAGTCTCCGTCTTGAAGTCCTGCTCATATGTCACACCGTCCACATCCACCATGAGCAGTTTGTATATCTTTTTGTCTGCCGGCCCTATATTCGCCGATGTTCTGAGCTTCTTGAACGTCTCTATTGTGCTGAGTTCCACCACATCCGTGTGCCAGGTTCCGTGATATACCAGATATTTGTCTGTTATGGCTATGCCATCCTGATCATAGTAGAGATTGTATCTGAGCTGTTCATCTATATCCCTGACAGTATTTCTGTCTGACTTTCCGCCCGATACGACCTGCATTCCTGACACCTTCCATGGACAGCACACACTGTATATACATCTGACTATATTATATAAAGCCCACAGAGCCGTCAGCACAAGAACCAGCAACATCATATTATAATAGATCCTCGGGAAATCGACCTCACTTATTATGAGTGGATATACCTTACTCTCAAGCTGCTGTGAGGGTATCACCATGTCCTGCGCAAGGCCATCAACTATCGATGTATACACATCATCCGCAGAGACTACTCTGCCTCTCAGCGTATAATTCAGCAGTACATCTTCGTTACTCCTGATGAGCAGGATGGCATATCTGCCGTCCTGCTGACAGTAGTAGTATCTGCCCTGCCTCTCAGAATCTACATAATAATCGTATCCGATATAATCCGCCCGGTCCACGGTTATCGTCACATCCCTGTCGTTCGGATTCGCCCTGGATTCCACATCAGCTATACTTCTGTATGTCCTGCTCCTTATCCTGTCCGGCAGGCTGAAATGCCACGCCATGATGATCATGCATCCCACCATGATCAGCGAGAGAATGATCCCGGGTATTCTGTTTTTTAGAATATAACTTTCAAACTTCCTGTTCTTCATAATATGTCTTTCCCGCGGGCGGTCAGATTTTTAGAAGTGGCTTCCGCCACCGCCATGACCACCGCCACCGCCTGATCCACCAGAATCACCTGAGCTGCTTTGGATCGTCACGCTGGTTACTTCCTTACGTATAAATATATCCCTTCTGTCAAGCTCCTTGGCATTTCCATCGCTGTATGTAGAAGCTGTTGTGGTATCTTTTCCTGCCTTCTTCGACAGATTCACGATGCAGAATACGATGGCTGCTCCCAGAGATACAAGGAAGCAGATAAATGGTGACAGGAACTTTAATCCTCCTGTGCTGCTCTTCATAGCCGTCTCTGTTCTTGACATCATTCTCTCAAATGCTCCAAGAGTATCCGATCTGAGTATCTTTCCACCATATTCCGTTATGGATGTCGCCTTGGAATCACTTATTCTCTTCTTCGCCTTGCCGGCTGTGCACAGATAAACATATCCGTCGTTCTCCTGCCAATTGGCAACTATAACTACGCTTGTGCTGGCGTCTCTGCCGTCGAGATATGTTCCCGCAGGCCACTCTTCCCAGCCGAATCTGTAATAATCGCAGATCTTCTCTGCTATATCCTTTGTGTTAGACTCTATGTCATATGAAACTGCATCGGCATCATATTCTGACAGATCTGTGTACTGATCCATGGTTACGACTACAAAGTCCATACCCACTTTATCTTCCAGTTCTGCTATCTCCCCACGGAGAGTCTCCTCCTCCGAATCAGACAGCTTATCTGCATAGTCAAACACTCTCTCATTTGTCTTACATTCTGTATTATTTCTGGCGTCATGCTTGAGATTGGCATTTGATTTCACAAAGTATCCTATAAAGAACACTATTCCAAGTACAAGTACCACGAGCATTGCCACGATAAATTTCTTTACTGCATTCATTTACAACACCCCCAATAACATAGACAAGCCATCAAGCAATACAAATGCTGCGCCAAACAAAAGTGCGGTAAGTCCAACTGCCTTACTCATGCTCTTCGGCCCTGTTCCGACACATTTTCCAGTCTGTCCGTTGACATAGAACTTATAATTTTTGCCCTGGAAACGGTACTCATATACCCACACCGGCATGAGTCCGAACTTTGTTCCCGTGAGTCTGTTGTTGTTCCTGAATCTCTCATTTGTAAGTGATGAATATCCGGTTGTGGTGCTTCTCACCCAATCTCTGTTTGCCTTCTCCGCCTTTGCCTGAGCCCTCGGCTCCACCTCATTCGGCGGCATATTGTAAGTCTCTGCATCGAATCCCGAGAGGTACTTGTTGTCATGCTGCATGAGCTCTTTGTAGTTGTACGGCTCCATGAGATCCATGATTCCATCCTCCATGGCTATGGATGCATCAACCGGTATGCCCTCATAATTCACATGCAGTCTTCTTCCGACATCAAAATATGAAGTCTCTGTATATCTCTTGTCTCCAGACGTCCATGATCTGACCTTTGTTCCTATGGCCTCATAAGCCACATCCGAATCATAATCGTACATCCAGAATGGGACATACACTCCCTTAAGCGCCTCAAGCGTCTTCTGTGAAAGGAATGTTCCCGGTATAAATAGCTTTTTACCAAATTCATTCCTCAGCTTCTCCTCAGCCTCATGCTTTGATATCTTAAAAGGAAGTATCACATCAGCCCCATACGGATAATTTACTTTGTCATCCCTGAGCAGATATGTTCCACATGAAGGACATCTTCCCGCAGACTGATACTCCGTGTAAGGTATCTGTGAACCACAGTTTATACATATTACAGGCTCCTGTGATGGAACCAGTTCCTGACAGTCGCTTCCCCCGCAACTAAGGCAGACCATCTTTTTCTTCGTAGGGTCGTACACTACGTTACCCCCACAATTCACACAACGATATAGCAAGTTATCTTCCCCCTGTCCTTTTTTATCGTTTTCCTTCCAAACTTCCTACGCTGATTCTCAGCGTACTTGCGCTTATTATAGCATAGAAAATCTGTTTTTAGAACATCGAATTGGCTGCCTTAAGGCGGCTTTATAACACATTTTAGATATCTTACATGAAATAAAATATTTTTTGATCAAATGTGTAACACATCAAGTTCATGCGAATATGTTAAACCATGAACAAAATAATGGAGGCTTACCATGAGTGATTTATCAGCAACACAGTGTGCCTGTGGCGGTTGTGGCTGTGGCGGCAGAAATGGACTTTCTTGCGGAGGTTCATGTGGATGCAACAGTTGCACTCTGATCATCATCCTTCTCCTCTGCTGCGGTGGCTGCGGTGGCGATGGTTGCGGCTTAAATGGCGGTTGTGGCAATGACAATAGCTGCATCTGGATCATCCTTCTCTTATTCTGCTGCGGTGGTTGTGGCAATAACAACGGATGTGGCTGCGGTGGCTGCGGCGGCAATGATTGCGGCTGCTGCTAACAGCGGATTCACCATTATCCATAAACGGGATATCGGGCAGAAAGCTGTCCGGTATCCACAGAAGGTGGCCAGCAGGAGCAATTCTGCTGGTATTTTTTTACTGAAAATCAATAGAATATAGTATAGCTGTCTTACCAAGTGATCACTGCATGAAACGGAGCTTCATATGTTTAATGGCAACTTCCATCATCCACTAGACAACTTAATAAAAGATGACCGCCTGTTCATGATGGAGGCCATTCTCCCATTTGTGGATGACCGTATGAAAGCTCCTCTGGCAATGTACATAAAGATCATGGAACTTCAGTCCATATTGAATGCCCTGCGCGATACAAATTATGTAAACTCCTGTGGACTCCACAAAGATATAAACAATCAGGATGATATACTGTCATCCCTTGCCGGGTGTGGATTTCCCGATATCAGGAACCAGTTTGCCAGCATGAAAAAAGCCATGGATATGATGAAGACCATGGAAGCCATGAACACACAGCAATCCACGGATTCTCTGTACCGGCACTATCAAAGCAAAGCCACCTCGGAAGCCGAGGAGAACTACGACAGTTCTGAAGCCCAGGAGAACTACGACAGTTCCAAAGCCCAGTCATCCCAGGATATATACAGCTCCGTCAAAGACCTGTTTGAAAAATATGATATGGAGGGATATTAAACATGAATCTTCAAAATGACCCAAGACTTAAAAGCATGCACCCGCTAAAAAGGGAAATCCTTCTCAGATTATCCAACTCCCAGTCAACCATGACACCGGAGCAAATGCTCCCCCAGCTAATGGAGATCAACAAAGAACTGCAGAAAAGGGATCTCTCCTTCAGCAGATCAGAGTCCGAGATCGTTCTGGATGTGCTGAGTGAAGGCATGTCTCCACAGGAAAAACAGAAGATAAATATGATAAAGTCCATGTTGTAAAAATTGCATTTCACTGAATGTAACATAATTTCATTTTTGTGGCTGTCAGCTACATTTTTACACTTTTGTACCTGATGGTTTCTGGCTGGCAATACCGTCATTGGCAGATACTATTTACATAAAATGTAGCTGGTAGATATTATTTCAGCGAAATGGAGGTTATTGTGATAGATATCTTTGACTTGGGTTTGCGAATAAGAAATGTTAGAAAGGCTCATAATCTTACTCAGGAACAGCTTGCTGAGAAAATAAAAGTATCTCCTCATTACGTATATGAGCTGGAGCATGGATATAAAAGTATGAGTATATATACTCTTGCTAATATCGCGACTGTTCTTGATGCACCACTGGATTTTCTGGTGTTCGGAAAGGAACCGGTCATTGAGCCCGAGAACAAGGATTATATTATTCACGATGATCTTGACAAACTGGTGGAATCTATACCGCTGTACAAACGTGACAGTGCATACAGCGCACTCAAGAATCTGCTGCCCTATCTGAAATAAATGATAATCTGATATATATTAAACAGCAAAAAAGCCACATGGATTTTTCTCCATGTGGCTTTCTCATGTTTATAGTTTTTTTTATTTCATAACAATATTCACAATACGTCCAGGAACATAGATCTCCTTGATAACATTACCAGTGAGCTTATCAGCTATTGCCTCCTTAGCCTTTGTGATAACCTCATCCTTTGGATCCTCCTTGCCGATTGCAAGTGTTGCCTTTGTCTTACCGTTGATCTGTACAGCGATCTCTACTGTTGACTCAACTGTCTTTGTCTCATCGAACTCCGGCCATGTCTGCTGATATACATATCCACCGTAGTTCTTTACTGACCACAGCTCCTCTGTGATATGAGGTGCAACAGGGTTTAACAGGATGAGCAGTGTCTTGAACTCATCTGCTGTAACGCTTCCCTTCTTGTAGAAGTCATTGAGAAGTGCCATCATGGCTGCGATAGCTGTGTTGTACTTCAGGTTCTCGAAATCATTTGAAACTTTCTTGATAACCTGATGCATCTTGGTCTCCATATCCTTGGAGTAGCCCTTCTCGTCTGTCACGCTGTCCTGAAGCTTCCATACTCTGTCGAGGAATCTTCTACATCCCTTGACACCGTCCTCTGACCATGATGCTGCAAGATCAAATGCTCCAATGAACATTTCGTAGGTACGAAGTGTATCCGCACCATATACATCTACTATATCGTCAGGATTTACAACGTTACCTCTTGACTTACTCATCTTCTCACCGTTCTCACCGAGAATCATACCATGTGATGTTCTCTTCTGGTATGGCTCTGGTGTAGGAACTACGCCCTGATCGTACAGGAACTTGTGCCAGAATCTTGAATACAGAAGGTGAAGTGTTGTGTGCTCCATACCTCCGTTGTACCAGTCTACAGGAAGCCAGTACTTGAGCGCCTCCTTGCTTGCAAGAGCCTCTGTGTTGTGAGGATCTGTATATCTGAGAAAATACCATGATGATCCAGCCCACTGTGGCATGGTATCTGTCTCTCTCTTTGCAGGGCCACCACAGCATGGACATGTGGTGTTTACCCAGTCTGTCATAGCTGCAAGTGGTGACTCACCATTGTCTGTCGGCATGTAGCTGTCAACCTCCGGAAGGAGCAGTGGAAGCTGGCTCTCGTCGATTGGAACATAACCACACTTATCACAGTGAACGATAGGAATTGGCTCGCCCCAGTATCTCTGACGTGAGAATACCCAGTCACGGAGCTTGTAGTTGGTCTTTGCCTGACCGATGCCCTTCTCCTCCAGGAACTTTATCATCTTCTCCTTTGCATCCTTTACCTCAAGTCCATTGAGGAAATCTGAGTTGATGAGCACGCCTGTTGCCACATCTGTAAATGCAGCTTCATTTATATCTACTTCCTCACCATCCTTTGCAACTACCTGGATGAGTGGAAGTCCGAACTTCTTTGCAAATTCCCAGTCTCTGTCATCATGTGCAGGAACTGCCATGATCGCACCTGTTCCGTAGCTCATAAGTACATAATCTGAAACGTAAATTGGGATCTCCTTGCCATTTACAGGGTTGATGGCTGTGAGTCCGTCTATGCATACACCAGTCTTATCCTTTGCAAGCTCTGAACGCTCGAAGTCACTCTTCTTTGCTGCCTGCTCACGGTATGCCTCGATGTCTGACCAGTTGCCGATCTCATCCTTGTACTTGTCAAGGATTGGATGCTCTGGTGAAACTACCATATATGTTACTCCGAACAGTGTATCGCATCTTGTTGTATATATGCGGAGCTTGTCCTCTTTGCCCTTTACTGAGAAATCTACCTCAGCTCCTGTTGAACGTCCGATCCAGTTCTTCTGTGAAACCTTTACACGCTCGATGTAATCCACGCCGTCAAGTCCTTCAATGAGCTTGTCTGCGTAATCTGTGATCTTGAGCATCCACTCAGACTTAACCTTGCGGACAACCTCGCTGCCACAACGCTCACATACGCCATTGACAACCTCCTCATTTGCAAGACCAACCTTACATGATGTACACCAGTTGATAGGCATCTCCTTCTTGTATGCGAGACCAGCCTTGAAAAGCTTAAGGAATATCCACTGTGTCCACTTGTAGTATTCAGGATCTGTTGTGTTGATCTCTCTGTCCCAGTCGAATGAGTATCCAAGTGAGTGGAGCTGATTCTTGAATCTTGCAACATTTGTCTTGGTTACTTCCTTTGGATGGATCTTGTTCTTGATCGCATAGTTCTCTGTAGGGAGACCAAATGCATCCCATCCCATTGGATACAGAACGTTGTAGCCCTGCATTCTTCTCTTTCTTGCTACTATATCAAGCGCTGTGTATGGTCTTGGATGACCTACATGAAGTCCCTGACCTGATGGGTATGGGAACTCAACTAACGCATAATACTTTGGTTTTGAATAATCATCTGTAGCAGCAAATGCCTTGTTGTCATCCCAGACCTTCTGCCACTTTCCTTCAACGACTTTGTGGTTGTATGTCTCAGCCATTTTTGAAAATGCCTCCTTGAAATTTATCTTTTCAGGCTTTATAACGCTTTTTCGCCCGATTTCTCTCTAATCTTAACTATATTAGCATATATGCTGTGTTTTTCAAACTGTTTTTTGGTATAAGCAGCCCGGCTTATTCAAACACTTTCTTGATACTATCATAATGAAGAAAGATTCCCTGCTCTGCATATTCCTTTATCTCATTCAGGGTTGCCAGCTTGAAACCATCCGTCTCCGCCTCCTGAGGTCTGACATCCTTTTCTTCAAAGTCACCTGTGAATTTGTACACATCCACAAAGTAGTTGTCCTTCTCATCCGGGTTATCTCTTCTATATGTAAACTGCAGGCCTCCGTCGAAATCGCTCACATCTATACCTGTCTCCTCAAGCACCTCTCGTCTGACAGCCTCTATGGATGACTCTCCCGCCTGCACTCCGCCGCCGGATACCTCCCACCAGCCTGCTGCCCACGCCTTTGTCATGACACGCTTGGTTATCAGATACTTTCCCTCTCTGTTCTGGAGCACACCGAGCACTGTGAGGTGATAATCCCCCGGCTGCATATTCCAGTCATTTCTCTTCATAGTGCGCCCTGTCGGCTGCTTGTTCACATCATAAATATCCCAGTATTCCATCTCTGCTTGTCCTCTTTCTGATTTTTATATTTGTTCTGCCCAGTAACATAATAAATGCTATTTTAAGTTTCTTCAACAATCATTCAAATTTTATGCATAATTATTTATTGCAGTTTACTATAAAACTTAAGCTGTGGTACAATTCAAAATGTTATCAAAAGATTTGATCAGCGCAGGCTGAAGGAGGAAGCATGAACGCTTATGAGGTATTTGCCAGTGTCTATGACGAACTGATGGACAACATTCCATATGATGACTGGTGCACATATATAATAGAAATTTTGAAAAAATTCGGAGTGGACGACGGGCTCATATGTGAGCTTGGATGCGGTACCGGAGAGATAACCGAAAGGCTTGCGGATGCCGGATACGACATGATCGGTATCGACAATTCATATGAGATGCTTGAGCTGGCAAATGAAAAAAAGCTGGATACAGGACATGAATCCATCTTATATCTCATGCAGGACATGAGGGAGTTTGAGCTCTTCGGCACGGTAAATGCCATCGTGTGCGTGTGCGACAGCATAAATTACCTGACAGAACTTTCCGATATCACCCGTGTATTCAGACTGGCAAATAACTATCTTGAATCAAGGGGCATATTTGTCTGTGACTTCAAGACCCGCCACTACTTCAAGGACGTGGTAGCTGACAGCACCATAGCCGAGGACAGGGAGGATGTGAGCTTTATCTGGGATAACTACTACGATACAGAAACCGATATAAATGAACTGACTCTCAGCCTGTTTCTCCCGGAATATACAGAATCCAATATTGAACCTGATGACGAATGTCCTCTATACAGGAAATACCAGGAATTACATTATCAGCGCGGTCTAACCCTTGATGATATGAGAAAATGCGTCGCTGACTCAGGCATGGAACTTGTCGCCATGTACGATGCATTTACATGGCAGCCCGCCACAGAATCAAGTGAACGTGTATACGTGATTGCAAGGGAGACACACCAGGATAACAAACACTATGAATAGGCTTGTCTTATCCTCATTCATAATATAAAATAGTGAAGATTGTCCAATATATCATTATTATAATGTGATTATAACTATATAGAGATAGCAGGACAGATTTAAAATGTAATAAAACTAATCAACATAGAAGAGCGAGGTATACAACATGAGCGATCATATAATAAGAGGTATGGCGGCGAACAATCAGGTAAGATTCTTTGCCGGAACAACAAGAGATATCGTGGAGACTGCAAGATCTATCCACAACACAAGCCCTGTGGCTACAGCAGCACTTGGAAGACTGCTCACAGCAGGAGCACTTATGGGAGCACAGTGCAAGAACGAATCAGACGTTCTTACTCTTCAGATACAGTGCAACGGACCGATCGGAGGACTTACCGTAACTGCCGATGCACATTCAAGAGTCAAGGGATATGTCAACAATCCAAATGTGATCCTCCATGCCAATGACAAGGGCAAGCTGGATGTTGCCAAGGCGCTTGATCTCGGCGTGCTGTCAGTTATCAAGGATATAGGTCTCAAGGAGCCATATGTCGGCCAGACACAGCTCGTATCCGGTGAGATTGCCGAGGATCTGACATATTATTTTGCAACATCAGAGCAGATCCCTACATCAGTTGCTCTGGGTGTTCTCATGGAAAAGGACAACACCGTAAAGCAGGCGGGCGGATTCATCATCCAGCTCATGCCATTTGCATCGGACGAGCTCATCGACGTTCTCGAAAAGAGACTTAACGAGTTCTCTTCTATCACCAGTCTCCTCGATGCAGGCAAGACTCCCCTTGACATAATCAAGGATGTATTTGAGGGATATGACGTTGTAGTGACTGATGAATTACCTACCGAGTGGCACTGCAACTGCAGCAAGGAGAGATACTACAATGCGGTACTCAGCCTTGGCAAAAAAGAGATCGCAAGTCTTCTTGAGGAAGGTGAGCCTATAGAGGTCAACTGCCAGTTCTGCAACTCTCACTACAAGTTCTCACCTGACGAACTCAAAGAGATGCTGCTCAAGGCGGCTGCAAAATAATCATTTTTCCGCCATTTGCCCTCATTTTTACAACATTTTTGTACATTATAATTATTGCATTGGTTTTTTCACTATGCTAGAATGTTAACCGTTGTAAAGTAGACTAAATTTGAAAGAAAGAGTGAAAATTATGAAGATAACAAGAGATGATATCAGAAATGTGGCTATCATCGCCCACGTTGACCACGGTAAAACAACACTTGTAGACGAGCTCTTAAAGCAGAGCGGTGTGTTCCGTGACAATCAGGAGGTTGCTGAGCGTGTCATGGATTCCAACGATATCGAGCGTGAAAGAGGAATAACTATCCTCTCCAAGAATACTGCCGTAACATATGGAAGCACCAAGATCAACATCATTGATACTCCGGGTCATGCTGACTTCGGCGGTGAGGTTGAGCGAGTTCTTAAGATGGTAAACGGAGTAATCCTCGTTGTTGATGCATTTGAGGGTCCTATGCCACAGACCAAGTTCGTTCTGAAGAAGGCTCTTGAGCTTAATCTTGCAGTTATCGTATGTGTAAATAAATGTGATCGTCCTGAGGCCCGTCCTGACGAGGTAGTTGACGAAGTCCTTGAGCTTCTCATCGAACTTGATGCAAATGAAGATCAGCTTGACTGCCCATTTGTATTTGCTTCTGCAAAGTCAGGTTATGCAACTCTTGACTCATCTGAGCCAGGCACAGACATGAAGCCTCTGTTCGACACTATCATTGATTACATTCCCGCTCCTACAGGAGATCCTGAAGCGGGTGTACAGATGCTTGTCAGCACGATCGACTACAACGAGTACGTTGGACGTATCGGTGTCGGCAAGGTCGACAACGGTGTCCTCAAGGTAAATGAGGATCTTGTCATCGTAAATGAGCATGACCCGGACAAGCTCGAGAAGGTTCGTATCGGAAAGCTTTTCGAGTATGAGGGTCTTAACAAGATAGAGGTCAAGGAAGCACAGATAGGTTCTATCGTTGCTGTATCAGGTATTGCAGATGTACAGATAGGTGATACTCTCTGCTCCCCTGAGAATCCTGATCCAATTCCTTTCCAGAAGATATCTGAGCCAACCATAGCCATGACATTCATGGTAAATGACTCTCCTCTCGCAGGCAAGGAAGGTAAGTTCGTCACATCAAGACATCTCCGTGAGAGACTTTTCAGAGAGCTGAACACAGATGTCAGCCTCAGAGTTGAGGAGACAGACACAACTGAGGCATTCAAGGTTTCAGGACGTGGTGAGCTCCATCTGTCAGTCCTCATCGAGAACATGAGACGTGAAGGTTATGAATTTGCAGTAAGTAAGGCTGAGGTTATCTACAAGGAAGATGAGCTCGGACATAAGCTTGAGCCATTTGAGATTGCTTATATAGATGTTCCTGACGAGTTCGCAGGTACTATCATCAACATGCTGAACCAGAGAAAGGGTGAGCTTCAGGGAATGGCTCCTACAGGAAACGGAACCACAAGACTTGAGTTCTCTGTTCCATCCCGTGGACTTATCGGATTCCGTGGTGACTTCATGACAGCTACCAAGGGTACAGGTATCATCAACACAACATTTGACGAGTATCTTCCATACAAGGGTGACATGAGCTACCGTTCAAAGGGATCACTCATCGCATTCGAGTCAGGTACTTCGATCACATATGGTCTTTTCAACGCACAGGAGCGTGGAACACTGTTCATCGGACCTGGTGAGCAGGTTTACGCCGGTATGGTTGTAGGTGAGAATCCTCGTGCAGAGGACATGGAGGTCAATGTCTGCAAGAAGAAGCAGCTTACCAACACACGTTCTTCAGGATCGGACGACGCTCTTAAGCTTTCACCTCCAAAGGTGATGAGTCTTGAGCAGGCTCTTGATTTCATCGACACTGATGAGCTCCTTGAGATCACACCAAAGTCATTCAGAATCCGTAAGAAGATTCTTGACCACACTCTCCGTTACAGAGCCAATAGGAAATAAGGACGGACGAAAAGTCCTTTTAGGTAGTGAAGCCCGTACACTGTAAGGATGTGGATCCATCACGCTCGACTTCCTGAACTTTGACTTGCTTCTATATGCACTCGGCTTCGGCAGCGATAAGGTCGTTGCTGCCTACGCCTCGGCAAGAAGCGTCAAAGCTCAGGAGTCTTCGCTAACGATGGCCCCACATCCTTACAGTGTACGGGCTAATTTACTTTCTGATAGGACTTTTCTGTTCGTGGTGGGTATACAATAAAATTAAAAGCAGAGCCTGTTCACACACTATTTTTTATGTTTTGTGTGAGTTAGCTCTGCTTTTTTTGTGCGTAAAATTGTATCTTTTTTGTTTATTTTCCTGTAAAAGATACAACTTTTTTCTTTTTTGTATCTTTCTGGCTTTTTTCTTTCAATTTGCGATAAATTTGTGACTTTTTAATTCTAAATCATTCAAAATGCGACAAAGTAACGTGGGGATTTACCGGTCCTTTATTCGAGCCATGCCCTTGGTATTTTTACCTCCTGGTCACAGCGTCTATTGGTCTTAGTTTTGAGGCCCATCTTGCTGGGAAATAGCCTGCTGCCACTCCGAGGATCACGGAGCCGATGACTCCGGCCAGTGCAAGCCACCATGGGATCATGGCTATCTGGGTTCCTTTTGCAAGGTTGAACATGGAGACGGCGGCTTTATTCACCACTATTCTCACTCCGTAGGAGGATAATACTCCGAGGACGCCTCCGACAAGTCCTATCACTGAGGCCTCCATGAGGAACAGAAGTCTGAGCTCGTCTATGTCGCAGCCGAGGACCTTCAATATACCGATCTCGTTTACCCGGTCGAATACAGAGGTCGTCATGGTGTTGCTTATTCCTATGACAGCCACAATAAGTGCTATCATTCCGATTCCGCCGAGAAGAAGCTGTATCATCTTGAGGTACTTCTGTATCGTGTCCAGATATTCCTTGGAATTCTCTGTCTGATACCCCATGTCCTGAAGCTTTTTTACCATCGCATCGACGTTATTTATATCATCTACGATCACCACCGCTGATGTGTAGACAAATTCACGGTAGCTGTTACCATTGCCATCCACCGGCTGACCGTAAAGCTTGCCATCGGCGCTGACCTTTCTGAGCAGGCTTTTCAGTGAATCCATATCACAGTATATCGTCTGAGACTTCTCGCTGTAGCTGTCAGAGATGTCCAGCGATTCGTCAGACTCTTCATCCTGAACTGCACTGTCATAAGAAGTGTCAGCAGAAGCATTGTCAGAGCTGTTATCCGTATCTCCATCAGATAAAACCCCGGCGAGTTTCAGTTTGAATATCCTGTCACTTTCACCGCTCCATCCGACGGTCGTGTCAAATCTCTTTCCGACAAGGGATGCAATACTCTTCTTCTCTCTCTTCTCGTAACTGTCAAATGTCTTTTGATTGAAGAACATTTTGCCCACACTGCCGCCCGAGATCAGTTCAGATGTCCCATGTGAAGAATTGCTGTTTTCCCCATAGGCCAGACTCCAGCCATCAAGCTCATTTCCCGGCACACCCACAAGATTGCCAAAGTATTCATACTCCCCATACTTCATACTCACAGGCACCTCATACAGAGGATAACAACCATCCACATTTGCAAGATCTGTCAATGTAGATATCGTTCTGTCCGTTATCATTCGATCCTTATGCTTACTTCCGGTCTCACTGTATATCGTTATCTGGTTGACACTTCCACTTGCAACCGCAGAATCTATCATCTCGTTCTTGACTCCGATTCCCACAGCCAGAAGTGCTACAACCGATATAACACCTATCATCACGCCGAGAACGGTGAGAAATGTTCTGATCTTTCTTCTCTTCATATTCATAAGACACAAATGCCATATCCACCCCATACAATCTATCTCCTTATAAACTCTCTCCCCGTGACCGGAATCTAAAATTCATCAAGAATCTCCTTTTTTCTCCTGTGCTTTCTTATCGCACATATACAGAACAGAGCTATCACTATAACCACAGCAATTACACCATATAACACCTTTTTATCACTGCTTTTTGTGCTGTCCTTTATCTTCTCTACATTGTCATACACCGGAGATTCCACAGTCGCCTTGAAATTTCCCTCAATCGTCGTCTCATTCCCCTCTTTGTCCTCATATGTAACTATCACCTTTGACATATCACCGCTCGCAGCAGTCGTCGCCACGGCATTCGTGAGGATATCTATGCTTCCGCTCTTTCCAGACTCTATATTGCCTATATACGTCTCAATTTCCTCCATATAAGAGCTCTGAAGCTTTGCCTTTACGTTGTAGAGCATGCCGGCACCCAGATTGTTCACGCTTCCGACTATCTCAACCGAATCCCCGAGAACCGCATCATCTGCCACATACAGATCCGTGAGAGAAGCCCTCTGCGCAAGCTTTACAGGAAGATATATCACGTCTGTAGCAGAATATGGATTTCCCCATATATCGTCATATTCATTTACCACGCTGAGTTTATAGCTTTTCTCCGCCAGTCCATCCGCAGCTCTGAGCTTGAATGTAAATGTACTTTCCTCGCCATTTGGAAGCTCATCAAGGAAGCCGTTTCCTGCCCCTTCCGCAGGAACAATATCCCCTGTGTCAGATGTTACGGATATCTTGAGATTGTCAACATATCTGCTGCCTGTATTCTTTATGGTGACCTTGAGGTCAAATGCCTGTCCGGCAAATATCTCCTTCTGCACTATCTGGTAATCCACCACCATGACCTTTGGCTGTGACGCCTCGGCTACCATATTGAAAGAAAATGCAGACATACAAACGATAACCGCAAGTAACAATGCCATGAATTTTTTTATATTTTTTCCTATAGTCAACTTATTTGTTTTGTACACTTGTCCATCCCCCTATTAAGACATCTCTTCACAATTATCAGACATTTTCTTTTATCACTCCACTATCTTTCCATCGGCTATCTTTATTATCCTGTCCGCTTCCCTCGCCAGATCAATGTTGTGTGTGATGAGCACAAGTGTCTGGTTCAGCTTCTTCACCGAATCCTGCAGCAGTGTAAGGACTTCATTTCCATTCTTTGAATCCAGAGCTCCTGTAGGCTCATCCGCCAGCACAAGTGCCGGTCTGTTTGCAAGAGCTCTTGCTATGGCTGCTCTCTGCTGCTGTCCACCGGATAACTGATTTGGCAGATATTTTTTTCTGTCCTTGAGGCCGAGCATCTCTATGATGTGGTCTATGTAATCCCTGTCCGGCTTCCTGTGGTCAAGAAGTATCGGCATCCTTATGTTCTCCTCAACGGTCAGTACCGGGATAAGGTGATATGCCTGAAATACAAAGCCTATCTTGCGCCTTCTGAACACTGACATTTCCTCATCTGACAGTCTGGTTATGTCCTTGCCATCTATAATCACATTTCCGCTGTTAGGTGTGTCCACACCACCCATGACATGCAGCATTGTCGATTTGCCTGAACCTGACGCCCCCACTATGGCGACGATCTCCCCTTTGTCTATTGTAAGACTAACATCGTCAAGTCCCCACACTCTCGTGTCACCTTCGCCGTATATCTTGGTCACATGCTCCATCTTTACTATTTCCATAACTTTCCTCCTCCTTTATTCCTCAAGTGTAAGATCCTCTGCCATACTCTGAGGAAGTCTTCTGAGCGGGATCAATATACTTCCAAATACCAGTATCGTCGACAACACCACTCCCACCACAATGGCTGTCACCGATGGCGCAAATCTCATCTGGAACATCAGTCTTATGAAATAATACTCGCCATAATAAACGCCTGTACCGATCAATATTCCCAATATATTTGACCAGAATGCCGTCATGATTCCCTCTAGCAACACAGTCTTTATAAGTCTCTTTCTCGACATACCGATAACCCTGAGCTGTGCAAATTCCTTGCGTCTCATATGCAGATTACCCGCCGTTGCATTTATGATGTTTACAGCTCCCAGTGCAAATACAAGTGCAGCTATCATGAGTATGACACGGTTAAATTCCTTGAAGCTCTGGAACGTCCTGAGGTTTTCAACATACATATAAAAATCAAATGCCCCCGTATCTGTATACAGATAGCTCACCATATCGTCTATGCTTCTGTTCGTTATCCTGGTGGAATCGATCTGATACTCCATGCCGGATATCTGGCTCTCCGTATATCCCGTCTCCGCCAGGTAATTACCCATGGAAGTGTACACCTGTATCCCACTCTCACCTGTCAGCATGTCTCCCAGGTCAAGTATTCCCTCCACCGTGTATGTCGTGTAGTCCCCCTCAGCCACAAGTCTGTCATACACTTCATTTGCAATACTTATCCTTTTTTCAGCGTCCGGGTCAATAACACTGTCATCGGCACTGTCTCTGTCTCCTCCGGTCCTGGCTACGCCAGCCTGTTCTATCGCCTTCTGAGTCTCGGTGAACAGTTTGTCCGTGTTGACGATATCGATCGTATCTCCTATCTTGTAATCATTTACCTGGATATGTTCCTGTGTCTGGTAAGTCAGACTTTCATCATCATCATCATCGCTCCATATAGAACTTCCCCCTGTGACTACCACTATTCCATGATCACTCACATCCACTGTGCCATCTACCAGATACTGAGAGAGATCTTTCATCCCTGAAGCATCCATTCCATGTAATGTAATACCCGACAGTCTCATCCTTCCCATAGCCGGCGAATTATCGTTTTCATACATCTTTTTGTAGGCTTCTATCATGCTTCCATACAAGGTCGTATTTATATAATCATTGTCATACTTGGAATAAAGCTCATCGATATCCGCCACATATACATTTGCCGCATAGACCTTTCTTGCTGCAAGGGTATATCTGTTATCTGCGATCCTCTGCAGGCTCTCAGCGTCCGGAAGCCCGGCTTCCACGGAATCTATGTCCTGAAGCTGTGACGGCGTCTCATATACCTGAACCTGATATGTTCCGTATTCACCGTCCAGGAACTCAACGGCTTTGTCAAGCGCACCGGATACGCTCACCACCGCCACCAATGCCGCGATGCTGACCGAGAGCGATGCGATCGTCTTGACATACCGTCCTCTGTTCCTCAGGACACTCTTTCTCGCATACTCTCCCTCAATACCAAACAGTCTCCCCATCAGGCCCTTTCCCCTGGTACGTATACGCCCTGTCTTTATCCTGAACTGTCCCCTCACTGCACTTATAGGAGTCATCTTCACTATGGTCTTGCTGTTATCCCTCATTACAAAATACAGATCACCCAGATAACATATGAGCACCGGGACGGCCGCTATCAGATGGTATCCCGCGCTCACGCCTGCAAATGCACCAACTATCAGTGTTATGAATCCTCCAACAATAACACCTATAACAATTCCGGCGCACTCAAGCATTGCTCCCATCAGGTAAATTATTTTCTTGAGCTGCCCCTTTGTCGATCCTATGCACCGGAGTATTCCATAGTCCTTTATCTGCTCCATCATGAACATCTGCACGGTGTTCCTTATGATTCCAACGGCAAATATGGCAAATATATATGCGATCAGCAGGATCAGCCACACAACGACCATGAGCATCGAGCCATCCGTGGTCCCCTCCTGGAAATAAAGCACCGCCAGATCCACGTTGAGCTCTGCCTTGACTCCGTATCTGCCCATGATCTCGTCCATGTTTTTTTCCATATGGAATGGATTGTCGCCTGTGGCATAGACGGCATTTCTGTAGAGCGTCTTCACCGGTGTACTGCTGCCAGTCTGCTCATCGACCTGCCAATCCGTGTACTCATATTTGCCTATGTACGCCTTTTCTATCTGTGAATCCGCCGCTATCTGCTCTGCCTGCGCCTTGCTCCCTGTCATGAGGACAAACTCGTAATCCTTTTCCTGCCTTGTCTCCTCCCTCGCATTAAGCAGATAGGAATAGGCAAAATTCAATCCCCCGTATAGCACCATGACTGTGATCGCCACACCTATTATCGTTATTATGCTCCTCGCCCTGTTTGCCTTCAGGTATTTGACTGCCAGTTCCTTGTAATCCCCCAAATCTAAACCTCCCTGTATATAGTAAAAAAGATGATACTCAGCATTTCTATGATGCTATAGTACCACCTCTTTCTTACTGTCTGGTGACTGTATAAATTTTCTTTCTTACAGTTTAGTAAGATAAGTCAGATATCCCAGTCCAGCACAGACTATATATGTACAAATGTTATCTCAAAGCATGTATATTCATGAACCACGCTCTTCACTGTTATCCGTCCACCCATGCCCTCAACAATGGACTTGGTGAGTGACAAGCCTATTCCAACGCTGTTCGGATTGACCTCCTGGTTGACCCTGTAGAATCTCTTGAAGATATTCGGGAGCTCATTTTCCGGGATGCCGATGCCATGATCTCTCACGTATATTCTCGTAAACAGATCGTTCTGCTCCACCGAAAGCGAGATCTCCGTATCCTTCTCCGAGTAGTCCGAAGCATTCTTGAGCAGATTGAGGATGGCCTCTGTCAACCAGTCACCATCACACTCCAGCTTCATATCACCCTTACAGTCTATGACCACTCTCTGTCCGCGCTTGTCTGTGAGATACCTTACCCCATCCACAGCCTGTGAGCAGATGACGTCCAGATTCCAGCTCTGCTTCTGAAACTCTATGGCCCCCGCCTCTATCCTCGCCAGCTTAAGCAGTGACAGGACCATCCACTCCATCCTTGAGAGCTGATTCTGTGCCTCAACCAGCACCTGCTTTCTTCTCTCCGGATCTGTAACTTTATCATCAAGAAGCATATCCACAAATACATTCAGTGATGCAAGCGGCGTCTTGAGCTGATGGGATATGTCGGAAATTATATCCCTGAGAAATATCTTCTCTGAGAGCTCCTTCTCCCGGCTCTCTCTCAGAAATGATACCATCTTATAAAAGTTCGTGTACAGTATACCCACGGAACCCTGTCTGAATTCCTCTTCAGCCACACTGTCAGGGTCATCCATAACAGTGATCATCTTATCAGATATGTTCTCAAACTCTCTGTATACATTGTCAATTTGTCTGTAGCCGACAATGAACAGAAGTATCATCACCACAGCAATAAGCCCTGCTGATATCGCCGTATATAACACATTCCCGCCAAATGCGATATAGAACCATACCGTCAGAACACACAGAGCGGCAATGCTTATCCACACAAAACTGTATATGTATTTTTTTCTCTCATACGAGCTTTTCATAACTACTCCCCTGTCGCTTTGCCGTTCTTACTGAACCTGTATCCAACGCCCCTGACCGTCTCTATACACGACGCATCAGCACCAAGCTTTGTCCTGAGTCTCTTCATATACACAGACAGCGTATTGTCATCTATGAGAACACCGTCCATGTCATACAGTCTGTCAAGCAGTGCGCCCCTGGACAGCACTATTCCTTCATTTGACACAAGCTCCTTGAGCAGACGCAGTTCATTCTGGGTACAGTCTACGAGTCTGTCCCCATCATAAAGTCTGAATTCCGACACCACAAATCTATGCCTGCCAAATGTATACGCCTCCTGTGGCGCCCTGCCAGCCATATCATATCTTCTGAGATTGGCCGCTATCCTTGACAAAAGCTCCTTAAGCCTGTAAGGCTTGGCAACATAATCATCCGCTCCGAGCTCAAGCCCCTGAACTATATTCACCTCCTCCGACATCGCCGTGAGGAATATTATCGGAATCTGTATCCCTCTGTCCCTCACACTGCGGCAGAAGTCATAACCACTTCCATCCGGCAGCATGACATCCAGAAGGATAAGATCAACCGCATCATCAAGCATAGTTCCCGCTGTTTTGATATTTACCGCATGCCGCACTGTATAACCCTCGGCCTCCAGCACGAACACCGTCCCCATGGCCAGTGCCTTGTCATCCTCAACAAGCAATATTGTCTTTCCGTCCATTGCGTACCTCCAACCTGATCAATCCCCTTATGGCAAATACACAGATATCATTTGCCCTTTATCATATCTATCGCCTCATCGACCGTGGCGATATCTCCGTAGCCCATCTTGTTGGCTGCATCACATATTATACTATTAACACTTGCAAGCTGTCCATCATATACATATCTTCCTTCACACTTTTCCGGGTTGAGCGCATTATTGTATCTTGCATCGTCGTTGTTCACTGTCACCGATGGCATTCCCTTGATCTCTGCAAGCTTGTTGAGCTCCTTCTCCTGAGAGAGGAATCTCATGAACTCCACTGGATTGGCAGAGAAGGTCTCTGACTTTGACTCTCTCTTCTTCATTCCGCTGACACTCTCCGTGTTTGCTATCCAGAATGGAACATCCCCCTCAAAGAAATTGAGGATCGCTCCATAGTAATTGTCGTCAGGATATGTGTACATCCTCTGCTATTCTTCTGGGACTCCTCTGACATTCCTATTCCTGTATCAGCAACACGATATATGAGCCTTGCTCTGCCATCAGACTGCATCTCCTCACGGCTTTCTCTGCAACCTTCGTCTCATCCTGTTCTTCCGCTGCAGCATCCTCAGAACTTCTCTCAAACCGCGCATATCCGCTGTCATACTTCAGATAAATGACATTCTTCTCAGTTGTGCTGATATATATTTCCTGTCCAGCTTCAAGATCCACGCCTGCTGCCGCAAAATTCTCTGCAGGATAGTCTTTGCTGTCGACCTTTTTTATCGTTCCCGCGATCTCGTATCCTTCCGGCAGATCCTCATCTCTTCCGGTTGCATTGTAATAATAGATATACCCATCATACATAACCTGTGGCTGCTCTATCATTCCGCTTTCCACACCGGTCGAAGTCTCCGCGCCATTTGTTCCTGAAACATTTCCACCTGAATTTCCACAGGCCGTACACGCCATAATGGATAGCACCGCAGCACCTATAAATATTACTTTTCGTATCCCCATATAAATTTCCCCTTTTAAACTTATTTATCGATGTTATTGTAAATCAACTGTATGTTCATATTAACATGGCTTTCCCAGCTCTGCCACATACATATTATTAAAGTTGTCACCATATGCTCACTTTCGTCCATCCATATCCTCATCCCGTACGTATCTCGCATTGAACTCCATATTGATCTCACGAAGCTCTTTCTTCCCGTCAATATAATCCTGGTACATCTCTGTGATACCGCACATGCATCCATCGCAGTAAGCATCTATATTTCCCAGAGAATCGGCAACTATCTGCTCCCGCTCCTGCCTGGTCGTATCCTTGATAAGATATCCCGCCATAAAAGCCTCCTCGCAATAAAAACAGGCACTTGTAGTTTTCTGACGAAGAATATGAAACATATATACAAACGATAGTGAAAGCGACCGATCTTCAGCGCTTACCTGCTGATGTGAAAGCCGCAGCGCCCTTATCGCGGCTGAAACATCACGCAGATGTAAGCCAGCTGAAGTGAGGGTAGCTGAATGTGTTTGTATATATGTCTTCATATTCAAGTCTAAAAATCACAAGTGCCGTCCGTCTATCTAAATTACTGTCTAACCTTAATGTGAACCTCACGAAGCTGCTGCTCTGTAACCTCGCCAGGTGCTCCACACATAAGATCCTGTGCATTTCCATTCATTGGGAATGGGATGACCTCTCTGATGTTCTCCTCATTTCTAAGGAGCATGATCATTCTGTCCACACCAGGAGCCATACCTGCATGAGGTGGTGCTCCGAACTGGAATGCATTGTAGAGTGCTCCGAACTTCTCCTTCAGATCATCCTCTGTGTATCCTGCAATCTCAAATGCCTTGACCATGATCTTCATGTCGTGGTTTCTTACAGCACCTGATGAAAGCTCGATACCGTTGCAGACGATGTCGTACTGGTAAGCCAGGATATCAAGTGGATCCTTCTCATTTAACGCCTCAAGTCCGCCCTGTGGCATTGAGAACGGATTGTGTGTGAAGATGATCTTCTTGCTCTCCTTGTCGTACTCGTACATTGGGAAGTCATTTATATAGCAGAAACGGAATGCGTTCTTCTCGTTGAGGTCAAGTCTGTTGCCAAGCTCAACTCTGATCTGTCCTGCAAATGACGCTGCAAGCTCCTCCACATCTGCGATGAAGAATATAGTATCTCCAGGCTGAAGTCCTGCAAGCTCTGCGATCTCGCCCTTCATATCATCAGGAATGAACTTGTCGATAGGTCCCTTGTATGACATATCCTCAAGTATCTCCAGATATCCAAGACCGCCCATGCCGATGCTCTGTGCAAACTTGAGCATCTTCTCATGCTGTCCCTTTGAAAGCTTCTTGTGTACATTGATGGCACGTACCGTCTTGCCGTGGAATGGCTTGAATGTACATCTCTGGAAGAAGTCTGTGAGGTCTATTATTCTGAGTGGGTTTCTGAGGTCAGGCTTATCAGTACCGAACTCAAGCATAGCCTGCTTGTAGCTGATGATCGGATATGGAGCCTGTGTGACAACTGCGCCCTCAGGTGCAAATTTCTCAAATGTTGCTGAGAGGACTTCCTCTCCAACCTTGAATACATCCTCCTGTGTTGCAAAGCTCATCTCAAAGTCAAGCTGGTAGAACTCACCAGGTGAACGGTCTGCTCTCGCATCCTCATCTCTGAAACAAGGGGCAATCTGGAAGTATTTGTCAAATCCTGATACCATGAGGAGCTGCTTGTACTGCTGTGGTGCCTGTGGAAGTGCATAGAACTTGCCCTTGAACTTTCTTGATGGCACGATGTAATCTCTTGCTCCCTCAGGTGATGATGCACAGAGGATAGGTGTCTGGATCTCAAGGAATCCCATCTCAGTCATCTTCTGACGAAGGTAGCTGATGACCTGGCTTCTGAAGATCATGTTGTCCTTAACCTTCTTGTTTCTGAGGTCAAGATATCTGTACTTGAGTCTCACATCCTCACGTGTCTCCTTGGATGTCTGGATCTCAAATGGAATCTGCTTATATACCTTGCCAAGTATCTCTACAGTCTTTGCCTCAAGCTCAATAGTACCTGTAGGGATCTTAGGATTGTATGTCTCCTCATCTCTGTGCTCAACGATACCCTCGATTGATACACAATCCTCTTTTGTTATTCCGTCAAGAAGTGATGTGTCTCTCATAACTACCTGGAGCACGCCATACATATCACGAAGATCGATAAATGATACTCCTCCGTGGTCACGGATATTCTCTACCCATCCGGCAACCTTAAGTGTCTGTCCAACATCGCCCTCAGTGATCTCGTTCATTGTTCTGTTACGATAAATGTTCTCGATTGTCATCTGTTCTCTCCTTTTCTTTACTATTTGCCCGTGGCTTTATATCCACTTTGGCTTTTTCAGGATTACGCACCGGCTGTTATTTCTCTTGCAAATAGAAAAAGCTTATGTTCATCCTGAATCAGATGCACATATACATATGCAAATATTCAGGACGAACATAAGCTCTCTCGCTTTAATGTCCGCGGTACCACCTGATTTACCGTTACACGTTCTTCGTATATTCAAAGCATCGCGTCCCAGTCCCTCTCAGTCACCTTGCTCATGACCTCTCTGCGTATCGTGCAGCTACGGCTCCCCTACTCGACATATGACACGCTGCCACTTCCTGGCTATGTCTTTCAGCTTGCGGCTGGTAAAGTGTTATTCACATACATTCACTCCGCCGGACTTCCACCACCACCGGCTCTCTGTGGGCGATAATCTATGCTACTTCTCTTCGTCATTGCCTTATATATGGCGTCAGCACATATCTGACGCCACATTATTATATTCTAGTGATTCAAGTTCTGTCAACTATATTTATGTATATTTCCACCATCATCCCACAACCTCAGCTCCAAACGGCATGAGCGCAAGCTTTGCTATCTTAAAAAACTGAAGCCCAAATGGGATTCCGACTATCGTTATGCAAAACAGCAATCCAAGGCATGCATTCTCAATCGCCATGGGTATACCGCAGCAGAGCAGCCATATGATATTCGCTATCAGCGAACCAGCGCCGCCTCCATACACGATTTCTTTTCCAAATGGGAAGAATGCAAGTCCCGCAAATTTAAAGCACTGCATCCCAAGTGGAATTCCAATTATTGTTAAGCAACATAGAACTCCGTTGAACACCCATGAAAGTCCACTCAGTATTCCGCCACATAAAAACCATATACAATTTCCAAGACATCCCATGATATCATCTCCTAATCATCAAAACACAACTAACATATAGTAATCCAAGCATACACTCATACAATACACCCCATCATACTAAATTCATTTCATCTGCACAGTGCAGCCAGCATCCTGACTGCCGCCTCATACTCACCATTATCTCTAGTCTTCCGGATCTTCTTAAGAGCCCTCTCAGCTCCCTCCACATCATAAAATAACCTCGACCAGTAAGCCCACAGCTCCTTCATCTTGAACATCGTGTTGCCCCTGCCCACATCCGACTCACAGTAATTCCTGTAAAGTTCATCGTGGAATATGAAGAATCTGTTCCAGTCATATGTACTGTCGCCACACTCTTCTTTTATCCGCTCCGCCAGACAAGGATCAGCTATTATCCCCCTGCCTATCATAACCTTACTTATATCAGGAAAATCGCCCGTGAACCTGTCATAATCCGCCACACTGTTTATATCTCCGTTGTAGCACACTGTGTCTAGTCTTCCATATGAAGCCACACCTTCGGCAAACACTTCCATGTTTGGCGTATTCTTGTAGAAATCCGTCTGTATTCTCGGATGTATGATCAGCTCACTTATCGGATACTTCTTATATATCTCTATGATATCCTCAAACTCCACAGAACTGTCTCTTCCTATTCTGGTCTTTATAGACACATCCATCACGTCGGCGGCAAACACTTCATATAAGAAGTTGTCAAGCCTCTCCGTATCGTATAGCAAACCCGAGCCTTTATACTTCGTGACAACAGTTTTTGACGGACAGCCGAGATTGATATTCACCTCGTTATACCCAAGCTCCTTCAGGAACTTTGCGGCCTTCACAAATCCCTCGCCGCTGTTGGTCAGAAGTTGCGGCACCACATTTATCCCCTGATTGTTTTCCGGCAGCACATCCCTTAGTTCCCTGTTTCTGAGAGGACGTCCTTTCGCCGGGGCAATGAACGGCATAAAGTATTTGTCAACGCCGCCGAAATATTTGTAATGTACATTTCTGTATATGTATCCTGTTATCCCCTCCATCGGAGCAAGATATATCAAACCATCCCTGTTATTCATCCATCATTCTCCCATTAAACTCGGTATAAATATCCTGCAAACGACATCCCATACGACAAAAAATATAGAGACATTCATCACTCACATGACAAATGCCTCTACATTATAAACTATATTGTTCTATTTGAACAGATTTGTAACAAACTGTACAAAGTCAATTCCAAATGACTGGAGAAGCAGCAATGCAAGCAGTATTGGCGCCACAAACTTTACCATGGCAATATAGAGTTTCTTTCTTCCAAACTTCTCGCCATTTCTTGTAACCTCGTCTATAACCGTCTTAGGCTTCACTACCCAGCCGATAAGTATACATGACAGGATAGCCACAAGCGGCATGAAGATGTTGTTACTCAGGTAATCCATCACATCGAGAATCTGGGCTGTAGCTCCATTTGGAAGCTTGAGCTCAAAGTACCATATGTTGTAACCGAAGCATACGACCAGCATTCCAACAAACGCATATACAGTTGTTATGACCGCACTCTTCTTTCTCGTGAGATGGAACTTATCCATAAGTCCTGACACTATTGCCTCCATGACCGATACTGATGATGTGATCGCCGCAAATGTAACCATGATGAAGAACAGTGCTCCGATGACTGTTCCGACCTTACCCATGGCATTGAATACCTTTGGCAGGGATATGAACATAAGTCCAGGTCCCGCTGACATTCCCTCAGTTCCAGAGAATACATACACTGCAGGCACGATCATCAGACCAGCAAGAAATGCCACAGCCGTGTCAAATATCTCTATCTGATTGATCGACTTCATAAGGTTAACATCCTTCTTTACATATGAACCATATGCTACCATGATTCCCATAGCAACGCTTATCGAGAAGAAGAGCTGTCCCATGGCATCCATTACAACCATGAATATATCCCTGAATGTCATTCCCTTAAAATCAGGAATCAAATATACCTTGAGTCCATCAATACCTGTTCTGATCGTACCATCATCACCGGTATGCTTGATCGTCAGTGAGTAGATTGATATTCCAATTATAAGAAGTACCAATATCGGCATAAGCACCTTGCTGAACTTCTCTATTCCCTTTTCAACACCACAGAATACGACAACGCCTGTGGCCGTAAGGAATATAAGTGCAAATACTATAGGCGCAGTCTGGGCTGTTATAAAACCGGTGAAATAACCGTCACCAGTGGCAGCCTCTGTCTGACCTGTAAAATATGCTGTCATATACTTCAGTACCCAGCCTCCGATAGTACAGTAATATGGAAGGATTATGACCGGTACGATCCATGCCAGTCCGCCAAGCCATTTCCACTTCTTATGTATAAGACCATAAGCTGTGAGCGGTCCCTGCTGAGTCTTTCTTCCAATTGCAATATCTGTTGTGAGCAGTGTGAATCCAAATGTAAGTGCAAGTATTATATACACAAGTATAAACACGCCTCCGTTGTCCTTTGCCGCAAGATATGGGAATCTCCATATATTTCCAAGTCCTACCGCACTTCCCGCTGCTGCCATAACAAAGCCCAGCGTCCCCGTAAAATTACTTCTTTCCTTCTTATTCATAATCTACCTTTCTGTTTTTGCTTTTATTTTTTGCTATCCAGTCCCCTGTCTGGACAGTTACTTTTCCTTTTTGCCTTCAGCTTTGCCGATGCAGCAAAGTATGCGCGACATCTCGCAGGATAATTTCGGAATGCGCCATATATATTGTATAAATAGAATCCATACGTCAGGAATTTACCGGCAGGTCCTATCTTGTCCTTCAAGGTCTTCGGATATCTCTTTCCGCCAACCTCGGGATGATTGCCGTCATTTATATAATTTATCAGATCATCCTCCGAATGTATATGATCCGGAAGATATGTACCTGCAAGTCCGACACAGTTCTCCTTATGGGCATCGCTTCCACCGAAAACAGGCATATCATAGTATGACGCAAGCCTTCTGGCCATCTTATTCCTCTTGGCTGATTCACAGCAATTATATCCCTCTATGAAGTCAAAATGCTGTGCATATAGTCTGTGCTCTATCATGCCAAGCTTTCTCGTGCTGCCAAAGCTCATGAACTTCTCGCCAAATGGATGAGCTGGGCCAAGTATACCGCCGCACTCGTGCACAAGCCATATCACCCTGATAAGTGCCATGCCCCTGTGTTCAAACAGGTCGTACACCTCCTCAGGTGTATCTGATGGCAATACGATAAGGAAATGTCCATAGTCAAACGTATCATACTCGATACCTCTGAGCACCGTGAAATCCTTCACCTTGTCTTTCTGCCTGAAATACGCCTTGTAGCCCGAATATGAATCATGGTCTGTGACCAGCATTCCGTGAAAACCACGCTGCTTTAACAGATCAATATAATCAAGAATCTTTACTTTGGCATCGGGTGATCCCTCAGCCGTATGACAATGCATGTCAAATCTTACTCTGTTCATGTGACCATCTCCTCTGATTATCCATCATGACATACAATCTAATACTCTGCTCCGTTTCCAAGCCACGTTATCTGTGAAAATGGGAAATACACAAATTCTGCTTTGGCAAGTATCTTGTCACGCTTCACATAGGTATTCTCCCAAAGTCTGGCATCCGCTGAGTTTGGTCTGTTGTCTCCCAGCATAAAGTAACAGTCCTCAGGAACCTGATACGGTCCAAACGATCTTACGTCAGTCCTTGCCTCATCACTCAGATAATCCTCCTTGAGCGGAGTATCACTTCCATTTATATACACCTTACCATCTATGATCTCCACGGTCTCACCCGGCAGTCCTATGATTCTCTTGATATATACCTGGGACTCATCGTCCGGCCACTTGAATATGGCTATATCGCCACGCTCAGGATCAGAGAACTTATATGTAAGCCTGCTTCCTATTATATTGTCTCCAAGCTGTATTGTCTCAAGCATGGAACCAGTAGGTACATTACAGTTTAATATCACAAATCGTCCCAGCAGAAATGCCAGTACGGCGGCCACAACTACTATCACTATACAATCAATCACATCCTGCTTATAATCACGTTTTATATCTCTGCGTCTTATCCTCATCTGATGCCAGACGGCACCGCCATGCTCAGATTCACTCACGCCCTCATCCACAAAACCAAATTGTTCGTAGAATGGGATCATGTTCTCTTTACATGTGAGGACGACTCCGTCGAGTTTACATTTGACCGTCTCCTGAAGAACCTCATGCATTATCTTCGCCGCATATCCATTGTGCTGATAGTCCGGCAGAGTTGACACGCCGAATATCATAAGCCAGCGGCCCTTCTTGTCGTAGAAGTCCTCGCCCGTATACATGGCATCGCTCAAATCCTTCTCATTAGTAGTAATACCATTTATACCTGCTATTATTCGTCCGTCCTTCTTGAGCACCCAGAAAGTTTCTCTGTGCGTCTTCAGTCTTCGCTCTATAGACTCCCGGCTTGCTGCCTCAGCCTCAGGAAATGTCTCCTGCTCAAGCATCACAAGCTGGTCAAGATCTTTTTTACCTGGATTGTTTACCTTCATAAATGTCCAAACACCTCTTTTCTAAGACACCTATTCTCCATTATCTCACATAACCGAACGGTGTCAAGAAAAAAGGATGCATATCCGACAGATATGCATCCTCTTATCTGAAATCATCTATGCAAATTTCTATTACTCTACACTGTAGTTAGGAGCTTCCTTTGTGATATGGATATCATGTGGATGGCTCTCCTTGAGTGAAGCTGCTGAGATCTTGACGAACTCTGCCTTCTCATGAAGCTCTGCAATGTTCTTTGCTCCGCAGTAACCCATACCTGAACGAAGTCCACCGATGAGCTGGAATACTGTATCCTCAAGTGATCCCTTGTATGCCACACGGCCCTCAACGCCCTCTGGAACAAGCTTTCTTGCGTTCTCCTGGAAGTATCTGTCCTTAGAACCATTCTCCATGGCTGCTATAGATCCCATACCTCTGTATACCTTGTACTTACGTCCCTGATAAAGCTCGAAATCACCAGGAGCCTCATCTGTACCTGCGAACAGGCTTCCCATCATACATACGTTAGCACCTGCTGCCAGAGCCTTTGTGATGTCTCCTGAATACTTGATACCGCCATCTGCGATAACAGGGATTCCGGCGTTCATAGCTGCATCATATGCCTGCATGATAGCTGTGATCTGTGGTACACCGATACCTGCAACAACTCTTGTTGTACAGATAGAACCAGGTCCGATACCGATCTTGACTGCATCTACACCCATGTCGATCATAGCCTGTGCGCCTGATCTTGTTGCAACGTTACCAGCAATAACCTGAAGGTCAGGATACTTCTCCTTAACCATCTTGAAGGTTCTCAGAACGTTGGCTGAATGTCCATGTGCTGTATCTATAACTATCGCATCAACCTTTGCTGATACGAGCTCTGCAACTCTGTCGAGGATGTTGGCTGTACATCCTACTGCTGCTGCACAGAGAAGTCTGCCCTGTGCGTCATGTGCTGAATATGGGTACTTTATCTGCTTCTCAATATCCTTGATCGTGATGAGTCCCTTCAGATGGAAATCGTCATCAACGATAGGAAGCTTCTCCTTACGTGCCTTTCCAAGGATCTCTCTTGCCTCGTCAAGGGTGATTCCCTCCTTGGCTGTAACAAGTCCCTCAGATGTCATTGACTCCTTGATCTTCTTGGTGTAGTCCTTCTCAAACTTCAGGTCACGGTTGGTTATGATTCCAACAAGCTTGCCATCCTCTGTGATAGGTACACCTGAGATTCTGAACTTGCTCATAAGCTCGTCAGCATCTGCCAGTGTATGCTCTGGAGATAAGTAAAATGGATCTGATATTACACCATTCTCTGAACGCTTTACCTTGTCAACTTCCTCTGCCTGCTTCTCTATGGACATGTTCTTGTGGATAACTCCGATACCACCCTGACGAGCCATGGCAATAGCCATTCTGTGCTCTGTAACTGTGTCCATACCGGCACTCATAAGAGGAATGTTCAACTTAATCTTCTGTGTCAGCTGTGTTGTAAGGTCTACGTCATTTGGTAATACCTCAGAATAAGCAGGTACCAATAAAACGTCATCAAATGTAATTCCTTCGCCAATAATCTTACCCATTTTCTTCTCTCTCTTTCTGTAAAATATTTAATAAGAGCATTGTGCTCATTATGTACGTCAATTAGCCTTAATAGAGAAAACACATCACCCAACACTTATCGCGTTGGGTGATGTAACTTTTTAAACATGCTAACAAATTATATAGTTCTTGTCAAGGCAGTTCTTCCGTCTCCGTGGTCACATTTGTCTCTGTGTCATCCGGATCTTCAGGATCTCCCTTATATACATAAGTGTCTTCCACTCCGAAATCTATACTGTCGTCTCCGACCTGCGCCACGGATATCTCCTTGCCCGCCTCAAACGAATCCTCATATGGAAGAAACAGCGTATCTCTGTCTATATAGATAGTCTCCTTCAAAAAGGCATCATCTATCCACACAAATGTACATTCATTGAAGTTGCTTCCGTGGATATAATATCCATTCATAGGCTGTGGCTCCTCAGCTCTCTCACCGTCCCCGGAACCATCATTTGCCGTGAAATCCGCTTCTTCATCAACCGGTGGCACATACACTCCCTTTTTGATCTCCGAGATCCTGATCTTGCTTATGCCATATTTCATATTCGTCGGCTCGTATGGCCATCCATCAGGATACATGTATCTCCGTCCATAAAGCATATCATACTCAATGTTCTCGAGATCATCATCATAGTTTGCATCGCCCGGCTTATACTTTGACTGGAACTTCTGCACATAGCTCTTCTCAAATCCCAGCATATCAAACACCTTTGTGCTGAGCTGATATGCCTCTATATCCTCATCCTCAACCGGGAAGTTCTTCATATTGCTCCAGACAAAATACTCTGTCTGGTAAAGGTCTCCGTTGGTTATATCGTCCTCTGTGATCTCAAATCCAGGAAGATGGTCTCCATACATAACAAGAACGACCGGCTCATCGCACGCCGTAAGTCTGTCTATAAGCTTGCCAATGAAATCGTCCATCTCGTGGAGCTGGTTACAGTAATATGTCCACTGTGTATCAAGGCTCTCATCGCCTGTTCCGGCAACCTTTATAGGGTAACTGTAATTCTCCTCGTCAAGCTCTGATGGGTATCTTCCATGTCCCTGTACGCTGACGGTGAATATGAAATCCCGTCCAGTGGTGGAGTACAGAGTCTTCATGATCTCACCGGTAAGGACATTGTCCTTCTCCCAGTTCTTCTGAGTATGCTCCAGATTGTACATATACTCCATCGGGGTAAATGTATCAAACCCCATGTTTTTATACACCTTGTATCTGTCATAGAATGTACCATCGTGGTTGTGCATTGCATGGGTGGAATATCCGTCCAGCTTCAACTGTGTGGCCATGGTCTCTATGGTCTGTTTTCCAAGGATAGTCTTATATGGATACTCTCCTGCACCGAAATATGCCACGTTAAATCCCGTGAGCACCTCAAATTCCGAGTTGGCTGTACCTGCACCGATCGCCGGCATCGTCAGGAATCCTGATGTACATTCCTCCTTCAGCTTTGTGAAATTCGGAATAGGATTCTCATTGAACGTGAGGCATTTTACATATGACGGATCCATGAATGACTCAAGCTGTACAAATATAACGTTTGGCTTGTCCTTGCCAAGCTTTGAATCCGTTGTGCCAACACTGTCCAGATCATCCTTTATCTCAAGCATCTTATCCTCGCTGTAATCGCTCGGCTGTCCTATACCTACATCGACCACACTGTTTGAGAAACAGTACACAAATCCATAATTGTTGTATGCCGTTGCAAGGTTTGCAAAATTATCTGATATAGTCTGTGCATTGAGCGAGATCTTGGTGAAGAGCATTACACAGAAGAATGTCGCAACTATAAACACAGTCGTTCTCGTTCTATATATATTGCCCGTAACCGTCGGCGATTTTATGAACAGAACTATGATGGCTGCCAGCGCAACGAACAGAAGCGCAGCTATGAGCACGATCTGCCATACATCAAAATATTTGTCTATGATAGTTATCGTATTCCTCGCCATAAGCATATCGATAGCTGAAAATGGCGTTATTCTGAATCCCAGAACTATGCAGTTCGTGATTCCAAGTATCAGCCATGCAAACGATATAACGCAGTATCCGAATATTCTCTTTCTCATGAGCAGCGAAAGTGTCAGCGTAAAGAAAATGATCGAACAGTTATACAGGAATATGAGCGGCTGATTCCACACATACGATATCGCCTTAAACAGCGAATGTCTTCCAAGAGCTTCCAGAACAACGTCCAGAACAATTGCAAGAACCAGACAGATAAAAACTGCTGAATGATGAAAATTCTTAAGTCTCTCTTTCATAATTTAATCATTACCTCGTAAAAATTATACTTTTTCTGATATTCAACGATTGTGATTGATTATATCACTACATGTCATTTATTCAATAGTAAAAATGTTTAAATTTTATTACCAATCGCTTCTGAGGGCAAAAAAAAATCAGGATTGAATCCTGAGTGTGAATTAATATAAAAGAGCGCGAGACGGGAATCGAACCCGCGACCCTCTCCTTGGCAAGGAGATGCTCCACCGCTGAGCCACTCGCGCTTATCTGCTGTGTTACCAACAACAATATGGATAATATCACACCGCCAGTAAACTGTCAACAACTTTTTTTAAAATTTTTGCAACATGGAAATTACCCAGAGCGCGAGACGGGAATCGAACCCGCGACCCTCTCCTTGGCAAGGAGATGCTCCACCGCTGAGCCACTCGCGCTTATCTGTTGTGTTTTCAACAACAATATGGATAATACCACATCTGATTCAAATTGCCAACAATTTTTTGAAAATTTTTTACAATTTTTTATCCTACCACTCTTACTCTATGCTGCGAACCATATAACCACTGCGTTCTACACAGCTCTTAAGCTCGTCATCGGATACATTTTTTCCAAGCTTTACCACTGCCTGCTGCTTCTTCAGATCAACCTTTGCATTGACCTGATCCATACTGTTGAGGGCATTCTGCACACGGGACGAGCAGTTACTGCAATGCATTCCCTCTATATGAATAGTCTTCACCGCCACAACATCCTCGATCTTGTCGCCTTTAATCTTCACTGAACCGCCACCACCACAGCAGCCGCCCTCTCCTTTAAAATGTTTTGCAGAACTTATCACCGCACCTACGACTATAAGCAGCAGTATGCATATAACAAGTATCGTTCCACCCATTTTTATTCATCTCCTTCGTCATTAACGCTAACAGCATGTACCGCAGCCACACGGTTTTACATTCACGCCTGTCACGGCCTGATTCTCTATATATCCCCCAGCCATAAGTCCGGCTCTTATAATCCTGTTCCACTCCTTGGCTGACAGTTCAATACTTGATGAATCGTCGAGCTCAATAACACAGGCATCCTCTATGCCGCAGCTTTCACCGCAGGCAACCTTATACATATTCTTTCTGTTGATGGCCCCAATATCCTCCAGTGTATTCACCATTCTGTACACTGTAGCCGAGCCGATCTTGCTGTCCTGCTTTGCCGCTTTATAATATATCTCCTTACAGGACGAGCATTCCTCCCCAAGGATTATATCCAGAAGTATCATTCTCTGTCTTGTTATCCTGCAGCCACGCTCTCTCAGTCTGCTGATAACGATCTCCTTCTGCATCGCTGTTCGCTGGATACCTGTATCATCTATATTCTTCTTGTCCGTCACTGTTTTGTTGTCAGTCATCATACACGCCTCCTTGAAATAGTCTCAAACAAATCCAGTTGCTAATTGATAATATTATCGCCAAGGTTAGTATGCACTAACATAAATTAGTTGTCAATAACAAATTATGATAAATCAAGATAAACTACTTTTGTATAATAATTCTTCCAGTTTATACATGTTCTACTTTTATGCGTCTGCTTTTATATTTTAATCTTTGAACTCTATAACTGCCTTGAACAGATCACCATCTATGCTCAGCTTAAAATCAGCCCTCATAAGTGTGCAAAGGCTGTTTGCTATAGAAAGTCCCAAGCCGCTGCCCTCTGTATTTCGCGAACTGTCCCCACGGACAAATCTCTCCATAAGCTCATCACTTGACACATTTAAAGCATCTCTGGAAATGTTCTTGAACTCAATTCTCACTGAATCAGTTTCATGGATCACGGATGCATACACCCTGGTTCCAGGCATTGCGTATTTGCTTATATTGGCAAGGAGATTATCAAATACTCTCCACAGATGCTGTCCATCAGCCCTTATGACTGCCGGCACCTCCGATCTTGTGAATACAACCTTAAGCCCGGCATTTGCAAGTTTATCCTCATATTCTGCAACAGCCTGCTCAAGCAGCATATTTGCATCTATCTCTGCCCAGTTTATCTGGATATTGCCAGTGGATGCCTTGGATGCCTCAACCAGATCCTCTATGAGTTTTTTCAGTCTCGCGGACTGCCTTGAGAGAACTTCTATATATTCCTGTCTTGTCTTCTCATCCATATCATCCTTCTGCAGCAGATCTACATAATTGATTATGGATGTAAGCGGGGTCTTTATATCATGGGATACATTTGTTATTAGTTCCGTCTTCAAATGCTCACTCTTCATTCTGGCCTCAACAGCCTTTGCCATTCCGTCACTTATCTGGTTGAGATGTTCACCGTGTGCACGGAATACCCAGAACATCCTGCTTGTGTCCGCTTTCCTGTCAAGATTGCCCTCCGCCATCTCTTTAGCACATTTGTAAAGTTCCTGTGTCTGAATGATATATGCCACTATTCCGACTATGCACAGCCATTTTAAAATGATATAAATCACTACCCAAATGAGGCCTCTCATGCTGCCAGCCGCCAGGATTGCCACAAAAATTATCTCTACTATAGTTATACCTATATAAGCCCATATGCCCTTCTGTGTCAGGGACATATGACTTTTCACATACCTGAAACAAGCTTTCGTCTTTCCTGCTATCCACTTCAGTGCGCGGATTATCAGACAGTCTGCCCAAAATGTTCCCGCCTTCACCTTAGCGACTATATTATTAAAGAAAAATAACGCAACAGAATATAGACATGCCACCGGCACCAGAAACGCAATGTACTGTATATTTTCTGATACAAATGTGTAATTCCTATACTGGTTCACGCACATGGATGCAATACCGCTTTCGACGTAGATCCCTATTGCTGCTGCAACAGAATATACTACCATCGCCAGTACAAGCTCCGTCGGAGTCCTCTCAAATCTACCGAGTGTTATCGTCTCCTTCCCAGTCTTTACGCCGGCGTTGACCATTGAAAATATTGACATGACGATGCACAGCAGCAACATAACTGCAAATCCTGCCAGTATCCCCTTGCTCTTCGTCCTCCATATTCCAATGTATTGGACCATTTCTGGATTTGACGCTTTGATGTTGTCTACAGCAGCCGCCACGTCCACATAGCACTTTCCCGTGATATTTATAAATGAATATGCATCATAGCTTAGCACAAGACAGTAGCCATTCCCAGACGAACTGCCAATCTCGTCTGTGTCATCAAAATACAGTTTTTCAACTGAACTCGGGTAATGATCGCCATACATGATATCCTGTGTGGTGATAGACCTGCCATCCGCTGTCAATACAGAATCTGTATCATTCTCCAAAGTAGCATTTTCGTCATTTTCTTCATTATAAGTGTATTCGTCATAATATGGATCATCCTTCCCCAGCAGAGCATTGATATACTGCTCACCCTGTTCCATATCACTCTGTTTGTTAAACACAATATATCTTTTAACAGGCACTTCTATCGTGCTATCATAATCGTTCGTATATATATTGTCGTCCGGCCGGGCATCATCATTTATCAGCTTTATATTTCCGGTCGTTACTTTTATCTTTCCATTATTGATATTGACATTTGTATCATCACTGCAGGATGCTGTCAGCATATAGCCGATATCACCTCGCTCGCTCATATCCTCATACCGATATGACGACTTGATCGCAGATGTTGTATCCGCATTTGTCAATTTCAGGAAAACATCATCTGCGGTTATAACCATATCTCCGTTATGATCAGCACTCACGAGTTGACTGTATGTTGTGAAGCTTTCCAGCTGTGAACTTGTCTCCTGGATATAATCCTTCACCTTTCCTGTAAGCGCATCATTTGTGTCCGCCACATAATCGTTTACAAGCCTCTCATACGGCGTCGCGCCCTGATCATCATCACTGTACACTCCAAGGTAGCTTCCCTGCAGCACCAGACCGCCTGTATACAGCGTTCCATATGCCAGCACCGCCACAAGAATATATATTCCAAGTTTAAAGAATACATTTCCTCTTATCTTATAAATTGCCTTATCCACTATTGTCCCTCCATTTTATAACCTCTTCCCCAGATAACCTTTATATATCTTGGGTCTGAAGGATTTATCTCTATTTTTTCTCTAAGATGTCTTATATGTACTGCAACAGATCCTTCCGCTCCCATAGGATCCTCCTTCCACACTGCCTTATATATCTCCTTTGTGGAAAATACCTTTCCCACATTCTGCATAAGAAGTTTTAGGATGTCATACTCCGTCGGGGTGAGGGGCATAAGTTCTCCATCCAGAGTCACCTGCTTGGATTTGTCATCGAGTTCAATGCCTCCGATGACCAGCTTATCCTTCTTCTCACTGCCTCCTCCAAGCTGCATATATCTTCTGAGCTGTGATTTGACCCTTGCGAGGAGCTCCACCGGATTGAATGGCTTGGTCACATAATCGTCTGCCCCTACCTCAAGCCCAAGTATCTTGTCGGTGTCCTCACTCTTTGCCGTAAGCATGATAACTGGCACATTGCTGCTCTCTCTTATCTTTGCCATGGCTGTTATACCGTCCATCTGAGGCATCATGACGTCCATGAGTACAAGCTGTATGTCATTAGAATTTACCATATCAACTGCCTCCATACCATTGTAAGCTTTATACACCGAATATCCGGCTGTCTTAAGATATATCTCTATAGCTGATACTATATCTTTTTCATCGTCACATATTAATATATTGTACATTTTTCATATCCTCACCTTTTTCGTATTTATCCTTAGCTTACCACAATCACCTCCTGTTCTCAATTATCGCCATACTGCCATTAAGAAACAACCATTATAAAGTTTAAGATATCTTTAAGACTTGCCATCATTTGTGGTATACTATGGAAGCGATCTGCCACGGCGGACGTTATACCGCACAATATGCAAATATATATAGAAACGGAGTTTTTTTATGACCAAGAAAGATGTACTTGAGATAAGGCACCTGTTCGCTCCAAAGACATGTTCCATAAGCAAGATTCGCGGATGCTATGTGGATGGAGACAGCAACAAGGTCGCAACCATCAATGAACAGTTCCTCACCATGCCGGAGGAGGAAACCTTCAAATATTTTGAGATACTGAAAAAGACTTTATCTGGAAGCATTGGCAAGAATCTTGTCACCATGCCATTTCCTACCTCCCAGGAGTTTGAAGGCGGCACACAGGAATTCCTGAATAAACTCAGAAAAAGCAAGCTTGAGAACGATGAGCTGATAAATGAGTTCTATGACAAGGTCATCGAGAACTACGATTACACCGGCAACTACCTTATACTGCTCATCCACGATACATATGATGTTCCGGGCAAGACAACCGACGGCATCATGATGGACGATGCATCAGACGAGGTGTATGACTATATCATGTGCTCCATTTGCCACGTCAACCTGTCCAAGGCAGGACTCAGCTACTTCGACGTGGAAAGCACATTCCACAACAGAGTCCGCGACTGGGTGGTCGACATGCCGGACATAGGATTCCTGTTCCCGGCATTTATCGACAGAAGCACAGATATACACAATGTCCTGTACTACACCAAGAAACCTGAGGAACTTCACGACAGTTTCATAAGCAATATACTTGGCACTTCCCTTCCTATAACTGCGGGAGAACAGAAGGATGTATTTCAGGAGATTGTTGCTGAGACTCTGGGAGATGACTGTAATTACGACATGGTGCGTACAATACACGACAATCTGAACGAGATGATAGAGCAGAGAAAGGACAGTCCTGAACCGCTGACCCTATCCAAGAACACTATAAAGAATCTGCTGACAGAGAGCGGAGTATCAGATGAGAAGATGGCAGATTTTGACGCCCACTACGAGAAGGTAACCGCTGCGGCAGCGCCGCCTGAGCAGCCATCTGAGAACCCGGAGGATGAACCGGCCATAGTTGTACCGCGTGAGAAGTCAACTGTCATGTACGCGACAAATGTTGCAAACACAAAAACATTTGAGGTAAAGACTCCTGATGTGGTCATCAAGGTAAATCCTGAGAGAACTGATCTGGTGGAGACCATGGAGATCGACGGAAGGAAATGCATCGTCATCCAGATATCCGATCAGGTCGAGGTAAACGGAATCCCTATCAACAATAATTAAATCATTAATTTATCAATATTTCTTAAAAACAGACCATTTCAACGTAAAAAACAGGAACTGCTCCCGCAGTTCCTGTTTTCATATATGCAATTTCTTATATGCTATTTCTTATTTACAGGCGGACATTCTGACAAATGCTCATGCCAACTATCCTGCTTACTATACTACTCTATACTACTGCTTGAGCATCTTCTTTTTCTTCAATATCAAAGCTATCACAATACTTATAACAAGTATTATACCGCACACTATCTCAAACCCATATGGTACATTTGCAAACGGCATCCACTTCGTGCCCACATTCATTCCATACACACCCGATATGACTGTAGGAACAGCCATGACAATGGTTATGGCTGCAAGAAACTTCATGGCATTGTTCAATCTGTTGTTGATGATCGTGGTCATGAGCTCCCTAGTACCACTTATGATGTCTCGATATATCTGTGTCATCTCTATAGCCTGCTTATTCTCCACCAAAACATCGTCAAGCAATTCCTTATCCTCCGGGTACTGCTTGATCCTGCCGTATCTTGTCAGCTTGTCAAGAACTACTCCATTCGCTCTCAGTGATGTGGCGAAGTATACGAGGTTGGACTCCAGCTCGTGAAGATCTATGAGATCCGCATCCTCAGTCTCCTCCTGGATACGCTGCTCTATGAGCGTTCTCCTTCTGTCCATGACTCTCAGATAATACTGGTATGTGGTACAGTTCCTGTAGAGTATCTGGTACATGAACCTCATCCTCTTCTTGGTGCTGAACTCTCTCACCTTGCCTTCCATGAACGCCTCAAGCACAGGTGTCTCCTCAGCACATATGGTGATGATACAGTCTGCAACAAGTATGATACCAAGAGGGATTGTGGTGTATGCCTCTCTCTCATTTCTTATCTCTATAGAAGGGATATCCACGATTATCAGTGTGTAGTTGTCCTCCACCTGAACACGTGAGCTCTCCTCGTCATCCAGTGCGGCTCTGACATCCGCCAGATCTATCTCAAATCTCTCGGCTATGCTCTTACTCTCATCTATGGTCGGCTTTGTCATAACTATCCAGGCACCAGGACCGTATTCCTGAATTTCACTCAAAATTCTGTCATCTGTTCTGTACAGTGTGATCATTTCCTGCGCCTCCTGCCTCATAGATTACAGCATGCCTCAAATGCACAATACCGCTTGATAATATTAACATAAAAAACACGGCCTTTCAACAAAGTTTTGTGTAAAGGCCGTGTAATATCTATGTATATGATCCGCCGCTTTTATCGCGTCTGCATGCACGTTTATCCTGTACTAGTCAAGAGCCTTTCTGTGTGCTACTGTAACTGTCTCCTCATAGCATGAGAAGGCATCCTCGACCTTCTTCTGGTCAGGCTTCTTTGTAAACAGGCTCACAATAGGAACTATGATAAGCCCTCCCACCATGGCAACCGCACCGCAGTTGATAGGTGACTGCATGACTGCCGGGAACTTGAACAATCCCCATGTATTGCTTATAAAGTTCAGCGTCATGATTCCTGTTCCCCATATAAAGCATGTCCAGCAAGCCGCAACTGTAGTCTTCTTCCAGTATAAGCCATATAAGAATGGGGCAAGGAATGCACCTGCTATAGCCCCCCATGAAACACCCATAAGCTGTGCTATGAACGTTATCCTGCTTGAATACTGCACGATGGCAATAACAGCCGATACAGCAACGAACATAACGAGCATGAGCCTCATGACAAGTATCTGTTTCTTCTCATCCATCTTCGGTGCAATGACCGGCTTTATAAAGTCAATGGTCAGTGTTGAACTGGATGTAAGGACCAGCGAAGAAAGTGTGGACATAGATGCTGAAAGCACCAGTATGACCACAAGTCCCATAAGGGCAGCCGGAAGCTTCTCAAGCAGATGTGGAATGATGGCATCGAATCCCTCTGCCGCAACATCGGTTCCTGTCAGCCTTCCAAAACCACCGAGGAAATAGCATCCGCCGGCAACTACGATTGCAAACAGTGTCGACACAACCGTACCTGTCTTGATGGATCTCTCATCCTTGATGGCGTAGAACTTCTGTACCATCTGTGGAAGTCCCCATGTTCCAAGTGATGTCAGCACTACAACACAGAACAGATTGAACACGTCAGGTCCCAGGAATGATGCAAATACACCAGGTGTATCTGACACTGCAGGATCATTTATCCTTGCCAGACTGTCTAGCGCGCCTGTGAGTCCACCATAGTTGTTAAGTACCGCATATATGACTGCCACGATTCCCACGAGCATGATGAGTCCCTGAATAAAGTCGTTGATCGCAGTCGCCATGTAGCCGCCGACAATTACATATATTCCTGTAAGTGCAGCCATAACAATTACACATATCTTATAGTCAACATTGAATGCCATTCCAAACAGTCTTGAAAGTCCATTGTACAAAGACGCTGTGTACGGAATGAGGAATATGAAGATGATAATTGACGAGAACAGCTTCAGCGACTTGCTGGAGTATCTCTTCTCAAAGAACTCCGGCATGGTTCTCGTATCAAGCTCCTGTGTGAGAAGTCTTGTACGTCTTCCAAGAACGACCCATGCCACCAGTGAGCCAAGCAGTGCATTTCCAATTCCTATCCACGTGGAAGCAATTCCATACTTCCATCCAAACTGTCCGGCATATCCGATGAATATAACCGCTGAGAAGTAAGATGTTCCATAGGCAAATGCTGTGAGCCACGGGCCAACGCTTCTGCCCCCAAGAACAAATCCATTCACATCCTTTGTGTGTTTTCTCGAGTAAAATCCAACTCCAAGCATGATTGCAAAGAAAACAACAAGCATAATAACTTTGAGTACCATAGTATCCTCCCAATACATTTTTTATCCGCGTTTTCACTTCATTGCGTTGAAGTGTATCAACTTTAAAGTTTTGCGGTTTAAATTGCTACGTCTGATTATAAGATATACCCATACCATAGTCAAGAAATATCCACAAAAAAATACAGCGTGCGGCACTCGCTACACGCTGTATTTTTTGAGCTCTGATCCCATCGCCCCAATTTGATGTCTACGACATATAATTCTTGTACATAATATAAGCAAAATATACCGCATACACAGCCAGCATAACTATTCCGCCCGGCTTGGTGAGCTTCTTCTTTCTGACGCTGCACACCCAGAGGAGAACAGCAGCCACTATTGCCATGATGCCATCCACCAGGAAGTTCTGCTCAAACTGCACTGGGGTTATGAGCATTGTAGTTCCGGCAACGAAAAGTATATTGAATATATTGCTTCCAACTATGTTGCCTATGGCAATATCTGTCTGTCCTTTTTTTGCCGCTGTACATGATGTCACAAGCTCAGGAAGAGATGTGCCAAATGCCACTATTGTAAGACCTATGAGTCTCTCTGTCATACCGAGCTTTCCAGCTATATATGATGCCGCATTTACAGTGAAATTACTTCCGACCACGACCAGTGCTAATCCTATGATTATGAACAATATAAGTCTCGGAGTCTTATCCTTCTCCGTGAGTTCTATAGAATCACTCTCGCTGTTGCCATTCTTCGCGCTGATGATCAGATATATCAAAAATCCAATAAACACTACATAGAATATCACACCCTCAAGTCTGCTGAGCACACCATCAAAATATCCCATGCAGAGTATCATGATCGATGCCACGATAACAAATGGTATATCTATCCTAAGTGTATTTTTCTTTATAGGAAGTGCTGCTATGAGTGCTGTCACTCCAAGGATAACAAGTATGTTAATAATATTACTTCCAAGCACATTTCCAACAGTGATCCCGGCTCCCGCAGGCGAAAGTGCCGCCTTTATGCTGACAGCTGCTTCTGGAGCACTAGTGCCCATGGCAACTATTGTTAAGCCAACTACCATCTCTGGTATGTTGCATTTGACAGCTATTTTAGACGCACCATCTACAAATACATCCGCTCCCTTTATCATAAACACAAATCCAAGCACAAGAAGCAGTATCTGACCTAACATTTTTAATATCTCCATACATTCCCTCTCTTCTACAGATCTCTTCTTACAATTATCATGCCCGCAACGCTGTCCAGCAATTCCTCAATTCCAAGGCCTTCCGCTTTGATATTTATATGACAGTACTTTTCATAAAGCTTTGTCCTCTCATTATACAAATCTTTCAGAGTCTGTCCATCCTTCAGCACCACGCCTCTTCTCTTGATATTGCCAAGTCTGTTCGCTATCTCCTCATATGGAAGATTGATATATATAACTGTATCCTCCGCCATGTATTTCTCCATGGCCTCAGTACAGTACACAGCGCTTCCCCCTGTGGCTATGACTGCATGTTGGTCTGTGATACCCTTGTTCACATCATTCTCAATCTTTAGGAACCCATCATCGCCATACTTTGCTATGATCTCCCTGAGCAGCATTCCCTGACTGTTCTGTATGAGAATATCTGCATCGATGAACTTATAACCGAGAACCTTTGCCAGAAGAACCCCTATAGTGCTCTTGCCCGCTCCCGGCATGCCTGTAAGTACTATGTTGTTCATTTCTCTTTTACCTCCGGTATAACTGATACTTCGTCCTTGAGCGTCTTGAGAACAAAGTGTGTCTCAGTTGCTGACACACCCTCATATCCTTTCACAAATCTATACACCTCGTCCAGACCTGCAGCGGAATCAGTCACTATCTTCAATATAAAGTCAAAATCTCCTGTCATATAGAAGCATGCAACTATGCTGTCATTTGTCTGTATAAGCTGTGCAAATTCATCGTAATATTTAGGATGCTTCAGCCTCACTTCCATGATAGCCACCATCTCATTGCCCAGCTTTTTCTGGTCAACCTCAATGGTATATCCCTTTATTACTCCGCTGCTCTCCATCTTCCTTATTCTCTCTATCACGGCCGAGACAGAGAGATTGATCTCCTCACTGATGGCCGATGCTGTAAGTCTCGCATTGTCCTTCAGGCATCTCAGTATCTTGTAGTCAATATTATCCATTAATTAAACCTCTGTATAATAAAATTAGATTACTCCCAAACATTTTAACACAAACACCCACAGAGTCAACGTCACTGACGATAATAATGTGGATAAAACGATAATATTCGATGACAGCACATAATCATTGTCCATATTCTTCGCCATGATGTATCCCGACACCGTAGCCGGTGCTCCGACCATTATAAGTATAGCAACAATCTCACTCGGCCCAAATCCCATACCAATGGCAACCGGAAGGAATATGACAGGAAGAATCACAAGCTTTATGACCGTTGCCACAAGTGACGGCTTGAGCCTGGTCAAAGCCTGCTGCGAATCGAAGCCCGCACCTATGGCTATAAGCGCTATCGGAGTCGCCGTCTGTGCTATGTAATTGATGGTCCTTGTCGGTATGGCAGGTATTGGTATGTCAAACACAGAGAAAGGGATTCCGATCAATATTCCTATGATTATCGGATTCTTCAATATATTGATGAACGCTTTCTTTATACCCGCTGTTCCCCTCTGTCTGTCATTTCCGCCAAATGTCAGAGCTATTACAGATATAATATTGTACATCGGCACAGCTGACACTATCATGAGAGGCGCCATGCCCGAATTGCCACAGATATTCTCCACAAATGCAACGCCGAGAACCGCAGCGCTTCCTCTTGCTCCCCCCTGCACAAATGCACCGATCATGGTTCTGTCCTTACAGTATATCAGTGCAAACACCCATACCAGGCCGAACATGATGATCGTTCCAAAGAAACAGAACAGGACAAACTTCAAATTGAGATCATCCAGTATGGAGGTCGTCGCAATATCTCTGAACAGCAAAACCGGAAGGGCTACCTTGAACACATATTTATTTGCCACGTTGGCGAACTCTTCTGTTATAAGATGTATCTTCATCAGAAACCATCCCAGAAGTATGACCAGAAATATCGGTATCGTCGCATTTATGCTGAATATAAAATTATCCATTTCTACACATCCTCACAATTTTCAATTTTTTTCAAAATACCTATTGACTTTCTCTCCTATAATGCATATAATGCAAAAGTCGGTTTGATGAACAGGCGATAACACCTGATTCAATATAACACATCAGCAACTGATTTTCAAAAAAAATAAAAAAGTTGTTGACAAACATTACCGACTTGTGTATAATAGGTTTTGCGTTGGTTGCAAAGGACTAACGGGGTGTGGCTCAGCTTGGCTAGAGCGCTTGATTTGGGATCAAGAGGTCGCAGGTTCGAATCCTGTCACCCCGACTTATAAACCAAAACACTGTTAAGCATTATGCGGGTGTAGTTCAATGGTAGAACACTAGCCTTCCAAGCTAGATACGTGG
>OLGY01000078.1_pt1 | contig 85190 bp, 65 predicted proteins | sample 1605951 | NCBI WGS metagenome assembly OLGY01 (sample SAMN03283280) | human gut metagenome | biome: human-associated habitat; material: feces | host: Homo sapiens | place: Peru | collected 2012
TTCTACATCAAGAGGGCTCTTTTTTCTATTGTCCATTTTTTACGGACTTGTTCATGATAAGGGAGGCTTTATTTTATCTCAACGCTCCCCTTATTAAGGGGAGATGTCAATGCCTTGCATTGACAGAGGGGATTTACGCCGATGCTTGAATAATGCTGTTGCAACATTATTGATTTCGTTACGCAAATCCCTCAGTCAGCTACGCTGACAGCTCCCTTGAAAGGGGAGCCTATGAGATGCTGAAACGCTCCCCTTATTAAAGGAGGCACTATAAATAACAAAAAAGCGTTCCAATTTCGGAACGCCTTTTTCATTTATATTATTTGAAGTAGCTTACGCCGCTTTCAAACAGTTTCATATCCTTTTCGCCCGGAACATTTGCGTAGAGGTTGTCGCCCTTACGCTCGCAGTGTCCCATCTTGCCGAGAACTCGTCCGTCGGGAGAGGTGATACCCTCAACCGCACATACCGAGCCGTTCGGGTTAAACGGCATTTCGTCTGTTACATCGCCGTCAGGAGTAACATACTGTGTAGCAATCTGACCGTTTGCGATAAGACGCCTGATTGTTTCCTCGTCGGCTACAAATCTGCCCTCGCCGTGGCTGATTGGAATGCTGAATACATCGCCTGCGTTTACGCCCGAGAACCACGGAGACTTAACGCTTGTAACTCTTGTGTAAGCCATAGATGAAATATGTCTGCCGATGGTGTTGAATGTAAGTGTCGGGTCGCTTTCTTTTATGTCAACGATTTCACCGTAAGGAACCAAGCCCAGTTTAATGAGTGCCTGGAAACCGTTGCATATACCGAGCATAAGACCGTCACGGCAGTTGAGAAGCTTTGAAACTGCCTCGCTGATTTTAGGATTGCGGAAGGTTGTAGCAATGAATTTGCCCGAACCCTCCGGCTCGTCACCGCCCGAGAATCCGCCCGGGAACATAATGATTTGGCTCTTTTCGATTTCCTCTGCCATCTTGTCGATTGTTTCGTTGATAGCCTGAGGAGTGAGGTTGTTTACCACGAGAACAGAAGCCTCTGCTCCTGCCTTTTCAAAGGCCCTTGCGGTGTCGATTTCGCAGTTTGTACCCGGGAATGCAGGAATGAACACTCTCGGTCTTGCAACCTTGTTCTTTGCAATGAAAATGGAACGGTTTTCGTAAAGAGGAACATCCTCGTACATCTTCGCCTTTTTGCCCGATTCGGTCGGGAATACCTTTTCAAGCTTTTCGCACCAAGCCTCAATCAAATCGTCGCAGGTGTAAACCGTGCCGTCTATAATAAATACGGAATTGTTGTTTGTTGTACCGAGAACAACGCCGTCAAACGCATTCTCGTCAGCAAGCTCAAGAACAAAGCTGCCCTGAAGCGGAGCAAACAAGGTCTTTGTGTCAAGTCCCTGAACAAAGGTAAAGCCTGTCTTGTTTCCGAATGCCATTTTGCATACGCAGGCAGCCGAGCCGCCCTCTTTAACAACGCTTGCCGAAAGCACTTTGCCGTCTCTGATTGCTTCAGATACCTTGACCATAAGTGCCATAGCCTCGTCGTATTTAGGCAATCCGCTTTCCTCGTCAACAGGAATTTCAACGAGCTTAACGGTTGTTCCGTTGCCCTTGAACTGTGACGATACGGTTTGACTTGCCTTAGAAACGCCTACGGCAAACGAAACGAGCGTCGGCGGAACATCAAGGTCGTTAAAGCTTCCACTCATAGAGTCCTTACCGCCGATTGACGGAGTATGATAGCCTACCTGTGCGCTCAAAGCACCGAGAAGTGCAGATGTCGGCTTGCCCCAACGCTTAGGCGAAGCGCCGAGCTTTTCAAAATATTCTTGGAATGTAAGTCTTGCACCCGACGGGTCACAGCCTACTGCCGCAAGCTTTGCGAGAGATTCGGTTACCGCAAATGCTGCCGAGTGGAACGGTGACCAGCGAGAAAGCTTTGGAATAAAGCCGTATGACATTACTGTCGCTGTGTCGGTTTCGCCCTTGAGAAGCGGAATTTTTGCTACCATTGCTTCTTCCGGTGTGAGCTGATATTTGCCCGCATAAGGCATTAATACGGTGCTTGCACCGATTGATGAGTCAAAGCGTTCAACTAAGCCCTTTTGTGAGCAAACCTCAAGTCTTGAAAGGTTTGCTTTGAGAGCCTCTGCGTTTGACATACCGCTGAGCGCCGACGGAACTTCTGTACGGTATGATACATCGTCTATTGCGTCGATTTCTGCGCTTGCGTGCTGAACTACACCGTTAGTGTTGAGGAAATCACGGCTGAGGTCAACGATTTTGTCACCTTTCCAGGTCATTTCAAGACGGTTGTTGTCCGTTACTTTTGCAACAACTGTTGCCTCAAGGTTTTCCTCGTTTGAAAGTCTGATGAATTTATCTGTGTCAGCCTTGTCGATTACTACTGCCATACGCTCCTGTGATTCGGAGATAGCAAGCTCTGTGCCGTCAAGACCGTCATATTTTTTAGGAACTGCGTCAAGGTCGATTTGCAGTCCGTCTGCAAGCTCGCCGATAGCAACGCTTACACCGCCTGCGCCGAAGTCGTTGCAACGCTTAATCATTCTTGCAACCTCAGGATTACGGAAAAGTCGCTGAATCTTACGCTCTGTCGGCGGGTTACCCTTTTGCACCTCTGCGCCGCAGGTTTCGATAGATTGGCTGTTGTGCGCCTTTGATGAACCTGTTGCACCGCCGCAGCCGTCACGACCTGTGCGACCGCCCAAAAGAATGATAACATCCTCGTTTTGCGGAACCTCACGGATTACATTTTCCTTTGGCGAAGCGCCGATTACTGCACCGATTTCCATTCTCTTTGCAACATAGCCCTCGTCGTAAAGCTCTGTTACCTGACCTGTTGCAAGACCGATTTGGTTACCGTATGATGAGTAGCCGTGTGCTGCTCCCGTTGTAATTTTCGCCTGCGGAAGTTTTGCGTCAAGTGTGTCCTCAAACGGAGTTGTCGGGTCGCCTGCACCCGTTACACGCATTGCCTGATAAACATAAGCTCTGCCTGACAGCGGGTCACGGATAGCACCGCCGAGACAGGTTGCGGCACCGCCGAACGGCTCGATTTCTGTCGGGTGGTTGTGCGTTTCGTTCTTAAACTGAACAAGCCACGGCTCTTTTTTGCCGTCGATTTCCACCTCAACATTGATTGAGCAAGCGTTGATTTCCTCACTCTCGTCAAGGTCGTTTACATATCCTCTCTTTTTGAGAAGCTTTGTTCCGATGCAAGCCATATCCATAAGACAAACAATCTTGTCCTTACGCTCGCCGTAAACCTCTTTTCTGATTTCAAAGTATTCTTCGAGTGCTTTTTCTACTGCCTTGGAATACTTGCTTTCGTTGATTTTAATATCGTCAAGCTGTGTGGCAAAGGTGGTGTGACGGCAGTGGTCAGACCAATATGTATCAATAACCTTTAATTCTGTAAGCGACGGGTCACGATGCTCGTCATTTTTGAAGTAATCACGAACCCAGCATAAATCCGCAACGCTCATTGCAAAGCCCATTTTTTCGTGGTATGCCTGAACAGCGTCGTCGTTCATAGAAATGAAGCCCTCAATTCTGATGATGTCGGACGGAATGTCGCTCTTGATATCGAGAGACTCCGGCTTGTCCATAGAAGCGAGCCTTGATTCAACGGGGTTGATTACATATGCCTTGATTTTGTCAAATTCTTCGTCGCTGATTTCGCCCTTTACTGCGATAACCTTAGCCGAAGCTACCTCCGGACGCTCGCCTGCCGTAAGAAGCTGAATACATTGTGCAGCCGAGTCTGCTCTCTGGTCGTACTGACCCGGAAGATACTCGGTAGCAAAATATTTCCACTCCTCACCAAGCTCAAGCTCGTAATATACATTGTCGAGGTTCGGCTCGGAGAATACACCGTTTACCGCCGCCTTGAACTCGTCCTCGCTGAGTCCCTGTGCGTCATAGCGGTTGATGATTCTAAGCTCCTCAATTCCTCTGATTCCGACATTTTCTTTTAGGTCGGTCATCATATTAGAGGCTTCGATGTCGTTGCCCCTTTTCTTTTCTGCGAATACTCGAAAAACCTTTGCCATAGACTGTTCTCCTATTTGATTTAATCTTATATTTATCTATAATAACATATTCTATGTCCGATTACAACGCAAAGCGAGGAATAAATTTCATTTTTTGGACAATTTTTAATCAAAATTGAATTTATCGTTAATATTCCGTAAGGATTGTTTATTTTTTGTCATAGGTGTGCTATAATTGGAATATAAAGTTAAAGTACAACGTTACGGAGATAGTTAATTATGTTAGATAATACCGACGAGCTGGCGTTCGAGGTTGAGTTTTTAAGCTGTGTGGTCGATAAGAAAAAGGACTTTACAGTTATAGATGCCGACAGTCATTTTTGCGATTTTGTGGGAGTGCATTATTCAAAAATCTGTCAGGGTAAGCTGTCACTGCTTGATTTGCTTATACCTCAAAGCCGTCAGGAAATCGTTAAAAAGCTTTGTAAAAAGGGAAGCCCTTATGTTTATTTCGATTTATACATAATGGATAATTCCTCTAAGTATAATTATGTTCACTGCACCGCACGCAATAATGACGAAAATTCTCTTTGCGAGATTACCTTTGCGGATGTCGGAAAAAGTGAGGCAAAGAGCAAAAAAATCAGAGATAAGGCAAAGACAATGAACCACCTTATCGACCTTGTTACGGGCGGTGTTTGCCTGTTTAAGGTTAATCAGGATATGCACTTTGAGGCACTTTATGCAAACGAGGCGTGCTGTAAATATTTCGGCACAACCAAGGAGAGCTTTAACGAGCGACCTTACAGAATAGACGACCTTATTCACCCCGACGACAAAAGCTCCGCTTTTCAGGCAATCGGCGTAGCTATGGCTACCAAAAAGCCGATAGATATGGAACTTAGAATTATCACCCACAAGGACTCGTATATTTGGTGTAAATTCGATGCGGGAATACAGCGATATGATAAGGATAATTGCCCTGTTTTCCACGCTATGTTTACCGATATTACCGATATAAAAAAGGCTCAGGCAGAGGCGGATTTACAGCGTGAATTCTTGCTTAAAACGCTTAAAAACGTGCCGGGTCCCGTGTTCTGCACTTCCTTTGACGACCCGTTTACATTGACGGTTGTAAGTGAGGATTTTACGAGAATTACCGGCTATTCGAGAACGGATATTTTCGACAAATTCGACGGTGATATTATGTGCTTTGTGTGCGACGATTATGCTAAAACGGTCAGGGATTCATTTGTAAATGTGCCGTCGGATTGCACGGATGTTAATATCAGCTATCATATTAATACAAAAAAAGGCAGAGAACTTTTAGTATACGACAGACGAAAAATTATCGAAATGGACGATGGTACAAAATCGTATATAGGTATGCTCACCGACAAGAATTCCGACGAGTATTTCAGTTGATTTAATGTAATTTTGATGTGAATATGTTACATAAACGCTTCTCATTGAGAGGCGTTTTTGTTTTGCACCTTACTTATCAATTCTCGGCGCTCCCCTGAAAGTCTCACTGCTCCCCTTTTCAAGGGGAGATGGCTGCCATTAGGCAGTCAGAGGGGATTGGCGTTATTTCCTAAGTAGTGTTCCTGTAACTGTTTTTAAGTACGCTTTTTAATAATCGGCGTAAATCCTTCCACCACGCAAGCGTGGTCCCCCTCCCTTAATAAGAGAGGCGTGAGATTTATAAAGGGGAGCAAAGAGAGTTTGAAAAGCAGGTACAAATTATACAAATTGTAATACCGTTCTTGTTTATTTTATCTAAATGGTGCGAAAAAATTTTGGTATATTTGCTTCGTCTTTGCTTATTGACGGAAAATCATAATAGGTTTATAATTAACATAATAGCAATATTATATATTAATTTAGTTAATATATAGAGCAAGTTACTATATAAAATAAAGATTCGAGGAGGAATTTTTATGAGAAAAGCAATTACCTCAAAGGCAATAAGCATTTTCTTGGCTGTTTTGTTGGCAGTTACGGGTATCCTGCCTGCAACAGTTGCTTTTGCCGGTAACGGGGGCGTAGAGGGCAAGTATGATATTCGCCTGTTCTACGACAGCACAAACACAGCCGTTCCCGAAAAGGACGAGGACGGCAGCGATCATAAGGAGTATATGTTCGAGGGCGACGAGCTTCAGCTGAACTATAAGCTTATGAACGCAAAGTTTCCGAATAACGGCTATGTTAAGTGGTATTCGGATGCGCCTGCACTTGCAGATGTAGACCAAACGGGTAAGATTAAAGCGTTCGACTCGTCTAAGGGTGCGGTAATTCACCTTTGGATTGATAACGAGGTAAAGACCATACCGATTATCGGTAAGCCACTCGGTCAGATTATCGAAAAGGCGTTCTTTAACGAATATGTAGACCTTGACTCCATGGACACGGACGAAATCGTTGCCCTGCTCGAAAAGACACTCGGCTCAAACTCTTGGATTGCCGACCATATCGAAAGCTATAAGGGTCAGCTTGTCGACTCGCTCAGAACTTATCTCGATAAGGTAAACAGCGACATACATTGCGAGCTTTACAACGGCAACAAGGAACTTGTCGGTGAAGCCGTAATCCATATCGTAGTTAAAAAATGTGAGGAATGGTACGCAGCGTTTCTTCCTAACGGAACGCATATCACCAATAAATCTCAGGTGCCTACAACGGTAGCCACAGGCTCAAAGGTTCAGCTTTACGCTATCACCACACCTCAGAGATTGAATTTCGGTACCGTTTACTCGGTTAAATCGTCATCCGTATTTGAACAGGGCAAGGTTGTTGCAACCGTAGACGATAGCGGTCTTGTTAAGTTCAAGAATCCCGGCACGGTTACCATTATGGTTTCGCCCGATTCTGAGGATGTAATTGAGGGCTTGCTCAAATTTATTAACTATTTCCATAAGCTTGAGCATACAGGCACGCTTGATACCCAAAAGGTTGCCGATATTCTCATCAAATATATCGGTATCGACATAAACAGAAATGTCCTTGCTGCAATTCTGGATGTGTGCTTTGCGGTAAAGGATATTGTGGGCGACGCGGCTGACCCGGTACAGCTTACGGCAACCGCAGTAAAAATGATTGCAAACCTTTGCCTGCAATTTGCTTATAACGATACTATCGAATTTACGGTTGTTAAGTCACAACCGCTTGAGGCTTTTGAAATCAGCGGTCTTACCTCTGTTAAGGAGGGACAGCAGATTCAGCTTGAGCCTGTGAACATTGTTCCTACCACGGGCGACATCAGCGATATTGTGTGGTCGTCATCCGACCCGAGCGTTGCTTGCGTAGACCCGGAAACAGGTATTGTTACAGGTCTTGATGCAGGCGGTTCGCTTGGCTCTCTTTCTTCTAAGGAATGCGTAATCACAGCGCTTTCCACCACGAATAATGTTGAGCGTAAGGTAACCGTTAAGGTTACGGGTAAAACGGGTAAGTATATTTCCAAGGCTGAAATTAACGGAAGGTCCACAGTCGGCATTGAGGAGACGGAGGACTTTACCTATTCTATTTATCCGAGCCGTGTGGCACAGGGCGATAATTTGTTTGTGTCTTGGGGCTTTGTAACGGGTACAGACGAGGAAGGCAATAAAACCTACACTTGGGCAGAGGACGGCGCAGATGCTGTTGACCCCGACGGAATCGCAAAGATTGACGCAAAGGGTCACTTCACTCCTCTGACGGGCGGAAAGTCAACTATCGCTTGCAGAGCGAGAACAGGCTATCAGCTTTCCGACGGCTCGTTCTATGAAATCAGCTCGTACATTGCCGTCAAGACTGTCGAGACGGGTATTCCGGTTGAGAAAATTCAAATCGGTGTTAATAACGCACTCGGTAATTTCGCAACTCTCGGAAAGAACGAAAAGGTTAATGTAAACGGTGTTGATTACACCTATGCTACCGTTAAGACGGGTATGGGTAATATGTACTACGGCAAGGGTGCAACGATAAAGGCTCAGGTTTATCCTGCCGAGGCAACCGACCAAAATCTTAAATGGGTTGTTGATAACGGTATTTATGAGCAAAAGGTTTCTTCCGACACTCATTCTATTGATGTAACCCAAACCTACGGCAAGGAGCATACGGATACATTTAATATTTATGCCGTATCTGCCGACGGAGAGATTAAGTCTAATGTTATAACTGTTTGCGTAACCCGTAATTATGCTAACGGAAATACAATCAATGAAGAAAAAATTGATATGATTAATGGTCATACGGCTGAAGCTACTCATACCATGAAATTTGACGGAGTTCTTGAAAACTCCGCATACGCTTGCTATAAGGCTAATTGGTATTCGTCAGACGAGGAGGTTTTCACCGTAGAGAATAAGGGCAACGATAATTCCGATGCTGTACTTACCGCACATGATGTCGGAACGGCAACCCTTTATTGCGTATCTGCCGACGGTGCATTCCTCGACAGCGTTGAGGTAACCGTTCGCCCCGATAAGCAGAGACTTGAGGAGCTTATAGATATTTGTGAGGGTACTGTTGTTCTTAAAACGGATTTCAACAGCAGTTACTATAACACCTTCGTTAAGAAGCTTGACTTTGCGTACATTGTTAATTACGAGCAAGAAATGGCTTCTCAAAACACCGTTGACACAACGGCGGCAGAGCTTCTCGCCGCATTCATCAGAGTCGGCGGATTTGTCGGAGTAACCTCTCTCGAAATGAAGGGCGTGAATAAAACCAACCTGCCGAGCAGATATGTTACCGTTAAGGTAGGCGCAACAAAGAATTATTCTAAGTACAGCTACGATTTCGACTTTACGGTTAATCCTAAGAATGCGATGTATTCAAGAGCTGTTTGGACATCGTCAAATGATTCGATTAAGGTTGACGAAAACGGTGTTTGCACTCCGACATCAAATAATCCGTGCAGTGCCGACATCACCTGTACTATTACAGACTATAACGGAAATAAGGTCAGCGACACTCGCCATATTGCATTCGTTAAGACTGCGGCAGAGGGTGTTGAGCTTAATAAGACAGAGCTTACCGAGGCAAAGATAGGCGAGTCGGAAAAGCTTGAGGCTACCGTTCTTCCTAAGAATTTTATCAATAAGTCAACCGCATCCGTAACTGCCGTAACATGGCATTCGTCTAACGAAAAGATTGCTTCGGTTGATGCAGACGGCGTTGTTAAGTTTAATTATGGCGGTACTGCCGTAATTACCTGCACAACTGCCGACGGCGGATTTACTGCCGATTGCGTTGTAACAGTATGCACAAACTATGATAAGCTTCAGCTTCTCGTTAATCAGTATAATAACTTTGAGAGCGAGGGTCAGCTTAATCAGATTAATTACTATCCTGAAACTTGGGATGTATATCAGCAGGCAAAGAGCGAATCCGAGGCTATGCTTGCCGAAAAAGGATATTCTCAGGAGCAGGTAGACGCACAGTGTGAAAAGCTTGTGGCTGCTTATGACGGACTCAAGGAGTTTGTCAGCATCCAAAAGACTGAGCTTTATCTTGACGGTGAGCCTACTTCCGAATTTTATCAGTACGACCTCAGACTTCTTAAAGAGGGCTTGAGCTATACAAATGCTAAGCTTAACTTAAAAGTCAGACTTTATCCTGCAAATGCCGAGTACGAGTCGGTTAAGTGGGAATCTTCAACTACGGATATTTCCGTAACAACCGAGGGCGTATGCTCGCCTACAAATAAAAAGAAGCCGTGCTACGGCAGAATAACCTGTACCGTAACCGACGCTTTCGGAAATGAGTTCAGCGACGATGTATATGTTTCGTTCTCGTATAACCCTGTAACGGAGGTAAGACTTTCCGAGGACACCATTTCGGGTGCAATCGGCGAAACAAAGCAGCTTTCGGCAACGATTTATCCTGTCGGCTCAACTGGCGCTCATATTAATAAGGCAGATATTCAGGATTACTATTGGGAGTCCGACGATAAGAATGTTGCCACAGTAAGCGCAACCGGTCTCGTTACCTTTATCGGAGCAGGCTCAACAATCGTTCGTTGCGTATCCTATGACGGCGGTGTTTGCGGAGAATGTAAGGTTTCCGCAGAGGGTGACAGAACTGCACTCAAGGCCGCTATCGAGAAGTATCAGAATGTTGATTATACCGATTATGAGCATAATCACGGTATGGAATTTAAGAACGCTTACGATAAGGCGTTCGAGGTGCTTAGCGATAAGTCAATGACTCAGGCTCAAATTGATGCTGCCACAGCAAGACTTAATACGGCAGGCGAAGCGCTTGAGGGCAACGAGTATGTTCATGTAAGTGATATTCAAATCAAATATTACACAAGCAAGCGTGGCTTGGATAAGACCTTTGACAAGAAAGCAGGCGAAGGCACCGTTGTTCAGCCAACTGCAACAGTAGGCGAAAACGATGCCGTGTCCGTAAACCTCAATTCTGATTATTCAAATTATAACGATTATAATGACACAATTCTTACTGCGTCTTACGCTCCGTCAAACGCTATGTTTGAAAAAGTAGAGTGGAAGGTGACAGAGAACAATAATATGCAGTATAAGGCTTTAGGTGATAAGCTTATTATCGCTCCTAATTCTAAGGCAAGAACTTCAACTGCATATGCAAAGGCAACGGCTGTTTATACCGACCATTACGGCAAGACAACCGAAAGAGCAATTTGGGTAACAATGTCCGACACAACCTGTACGGGACTTACCGTAGAGGAGAGCGAGCTTAACATTCTCGGCTCGGCTGACCCTGTTCAGCTTCATTGGAGTACAACGGGTCAAACCGGTTATTTAGATAAGGTAGAGTTCTTCTCGAGCGACGAGGGTGTTGCAACGGTTGACGGAAACGGTCTTGTAACGGTAGTTAATGCAGGTACTTGTGATATTAAGGTCAAAACAGTTGACGGCGGTATCACTAAAATTGTTAAGGTTACCGTTACCACCGATTACAGTAAGCTTGAGAAAAAGACAACCGAGTACGCAAAGCTTATTGATGATGTTAAGGATAAGAACCAGTACACCGAAGAATCGCTTAACGCTTTGAGCGAGCAGGTAGAAAAGTGTAAGACGATTATTGCCGAGAAGAAGGCAACACAGGCAGAAGTAAACGAGGCTCTTAAAATGCTCATCGCAGCGTACAATAACCTTGTGGGTTACATTCCTGCAACAGGAGTTTCGCTTTCACTCAACGACGGACAGTCAACGGTTAAGATGATTAATCCGGGCTTTGTCAGATTTGAGGGAACAAGCCTTAACGGCGCATATGTTCAGCTTGCTTATGCGGTAGCACCTGCCGGCGGTATGTATGATACCGTTGAGTGGAGTTCGTCAAATCAGAGCATAACGGTTGATAATAACGGTAAGGTTGTAAGTAAGTCGTTGCTTCCGAGTGCGACTGTGATTACCGTAACCGTTACAACCGCATACGGCGATAAGTACAGCGACAGCGTTTATGTATCGTTTGTAAGATACGGCGTAAGCGAGGTCGGATTTACCACCGATTTGCTTTACGGCGGACCTACCGAGGTTAAGAAGGTTCCGCTTGATATTAAAGCGAAGAACAAGATTGACGGCGCAAGCCAAGCAATCACCGCAAAGCCTTCTATTGAGGATTGTATTTACGAATCTCTTGACGAAACTGTTGCTACTGTTGACGGCGAGGGTAATGTAACCTTCCGTTCACAGGGAAAGACAAAGATTAGAGTTACCTCTATCGACGGCGGTATCACGGCAGAACTTGATGTTCAGACCACTTGGGACACAGGTGCTTTGCAGGAGGCTATTGCAAGGGCAAACGCTCTTGATTATATGGATTACGAGTACGATTACGGTATGCAGCTTAAAGCGGACCGTGAGGCGGCTCAAAAGGTTTATGATAATCCTAACGCTTCTCAGGGTGAAATCGACTCGGCTTGCATAAAGCTTACCGAAACGCTTACAGTTATCGAAGGGCATAAGTTTGTTGCTCCTACCGTTACTATGACGGTCGGCGACGAGCTTGTGACTGAAGGAAAGAGCTTTGCGGCTCCTGACGGTAAAATTGCAGTTAATGTTGCAGTAGCAAGCGATATGTATAAGACTTGCTTGCTTTCATATGAAAACGCAAACGGCGCCACTGTTGAGATTAATGATAAGACATTTAATATCACAAAGACAGCCGAAAGAGCAAGCCTTGTTGTTAAGGCGACTGTAACAGACGCTTACGACCGTGTAAGCGAATACAGATATACAATTAATATAGTAGACAGCGTGATAAACGCAACAGCAGTAAATATTCTCCTTGACGGCAAGGTTGTAACAACCGTTACTAAGTCGGGTTATAAGGCAGGAGGCACAAGATTTGAGCCGGGTTATTCGGACTTTGAGCCGTTTACTCTCACTTATGAGCTTGTACCGGGTGCAGCCGCTAATCCTACTTCTGTTGTATGGTCGTCAACTGCGTCACAGTACATTACCGTTGACCAGAACGGTCAGATAAATCTTACTCAGAGAGCAAAATTCAGACCGAACAACACAGCAAATATTTACTGTACCGTAACTAACCCTGACGGAACTACGGTCAGCGGAAAGGTTACCGTTAATATTAATTTGAACAAATAAACTGCGGAGCATATATATAATGTATAAATTAAAAATTAAAAAATATATGGCTTCGATTTTAGCACTCATCACCGTTGTCACCTGCCTTTCAGTAGGCTTGGTGGCATTCGGTGAGGATACCGTAGCCATAAACGAAACTAATTTCCCCGATCCGATTTTCAGGGGCATAGTGCTTGCAAAATATGACACTAACGGAGATGGTATTCTTCAGCCGTCCGAAAGGGCGGAAAGAACGCTTACCATTTCCGCATACCACGAGGAAATCTTCCCCGGCACCGTAATAGAGAGCATTAAGGGTATCGAGCATTTTAATTCTGCAACCTCTCTCTATGCAGGCGATATTGGCTTAAAGGAACTTGATTTAAGCAAGAACCCTAAGCTTGCATTCGTAAGGTGCGGAGGAAACTCGATTGGAAGCCTTGCTCTCGGCTCTCTGCCGTCACTCACCTATCTTGACTGTAACGGCAATGCCTTGACGAAAATAAATCTTTCGGGTTGTCCAAAGCTTAAAACTCTTAATCTCGATAAGAATAAGCTTACAACCATTAACCTTTCCTCAAACACGGCGCTTAAAAGTCTTTCGATTTATCAAAACGAGCTTGAAACACTTGATTTGACGAGCAATACCGCACTCACTTCGCTGAAGTGCTGTAATAACCATATTTCGGAACTTGACCTCAGCGCAAATACAAACCTCGTCGGTATTACCGAACAGAATATCGGCAATCAATGGATAAACGCTTCTGCCTATGTAAGCGGTGAAACCGTGTATATCGGTAAGGCGTTTATGAACAGCGCATACCTTGTTTCGACATCTCTCGACACCGTTACTCAAACAGAGGACGGCGAATTAAGACAGCTTGCGTACAGCGGAAATGCGTTCTTTACCTCAGAGATTGGTAATCTTTCGGGCAAGCTGACCGATGTAAACGAAAATAAGCGTGACGGCTTTACATACCGTTATAATGTAAATAATGCGGGATGCGAAAATATGAGCGTTAATGTGGAAACGAGCCGTGATGTTTATCAGGTTAATTTCTATACCGATGAAACAAAGAAAGAGAGAATTTCTTATTCCTATGTAAGATTGAATGCAGCCGCAAAAGCACCTGCCGAGCCTGCTGCACCAACCTGTAAAAAGTTTGTTTCGTGGTCTGATGATTTCTCAAATATCCAATGCGATATGGATATTTATGCCGTATGGCAAGACGATCATATCATAGCAAAGAGCTTTAATGACGAAAGCGGTGATATTGATATTCATTGCACAAGATGCAATGATGTTAATTACAAATTTAACTTCCTCGAAACCTATAACAAGGTAAAGGGCGAGGAGGGCTTTAACGAAAAAGCAGATGTAAACTCTGACGGAATCGTTAATGCAAAGGATTATACTATCCTTTATTATATGAAATAAGCGAGGTGAGCCGATTGAATAAAAAAAGAATTGTTGCATTTTGTGTGGCTGTGATTTTTACAATCGGTTCACTTTTTGCGTTGTGTGCCTATGCCGCCGATACGGTAAGATATTCGTATGATGAAAAGACCTTTACCCTCACCGTATCGGGTACGGGCAATATGACCGATTATACGCAGAACAATTATTCGTCCCGTCCGTGGTTTGTCTATGCCGACGCTACCAAACGAGTTGTTGTCGAAAACGGAATTAAGCATATCGGCGCATATTCCTTTGCCAAATTCAGCGAGCTTGAGGAGGTTGTGCTGCCCGACAGCGTGACTTCAATCGGCGAAATGGGATTTGGTGCAAACGATAAGCTTTGTGAAATTACAGTCGGCTCAAATGTAAGCCAAATCGGCGACTTTGCGTTTGGCTTTGATTCACAGCTTAGAGTTAAGTCGGGTTTTGTGGCACATTGTTCCCAAAAGAGTGAGGCGCAACGCTTCTGCCTTAAAAATCATATTTATTTTGACACACCGATTACGCTTTACTCTGCCGTGACCGCTTCTTTTACATTGAAAAACGAGCAGGCTTTGTGGTCGTTTGTTCCTGCCGTTGACGGAGTGATTACATTTTACTCTGAGGGAAAAGAGGATACCTGCGGATTTTTGTACGGAGCAGATAATTATGCCTATGATACATCGTTTACCGAAATGAGAAAAACGGCGCTTGCGTATAATGACGATTCGAGTATGAGCAATGTAAACTTTAAGCTTTCCTACCGTGTCAAGGCGGGCGAGCGATATTATCTTTCGGCGATACACCGTAAGTTTAAGACGGGGCTTAATATTACGGTGTTTGCTTCGTTTGTATGCGATAATCATTCGCTTGTGGCTACCGATTTTGATTCGGTTCTTGCAACTCTTTCGTGTCGTAATTGCAGACACAGCGAACAGGTCGAGTTTATGGCTCATTATGCCGAGCCGTACGCACCGCTTGATGTGAATGACGACGGCATAGTAAACGCAAAGGATTATGTAATGCTCCTTTACGGTTGCGAAAGAAGCCCACGACAGCAGAAATAACGCTTTGAAGAGTTGTTAAGCGTAGTGGTATGCTTTGACTTACCTGCCGTGTGATAAAATTAAACAGCGTTTGGCTAAAAAAATAACGAGAACACTTTGATATCTTCAAAATGCTCTCGCTTTTTCTTTTTCTTTTGTTTTTATGCACCCTGAGCCGCTGCTGCCGCTTTTTCCGCCTTGCGTGCTGCTCTCTTTTTGCGTGCCTTGTAGCTCATAAGCTTGTCCAAATTTTCCTGCGGAGTTGCATACGAGCCGACTGTTACGGTGTGTCTGCCGTAAATTCCGTGGAAATCCGAACCGCCTGTTGCAAGAAGCTTTTCCTTTTTGCAGAATGCCGAAAGCTCCTCGGTGAGTTCGGGTGAGTTGTACGGACTCCATACCTCGATGCCGTCGAGTCCAAGCTCAAGATATTCCTCAATTTCCTCTTGGTTTTTATACTTGCCCGGGTGTGACAGAATGGCAATGCCGCCTGCCGAATGGATTTCTTCAATTACTTCCTTAACGCTCGGGTATTTTGTGGGTGCGAGTACATTGGTCTCGCTTCCCGTGTCAAATAGTGCGTAGAACAGGTCACCGAAAATGCTGTCGGTGTATCCTGCGTCCATTAATGCGTGCATAATGTGCTGCTTAAACAGGTTGGTTGAGCCGCTTGCGTGACCGATTATGAAATCGCTTGCAACAGGAAATCTTGCCGCAACCTTGAGCATCATAATTTGTCCTGCTCTTTTGCGTGCAACAGATGTCTTCTTGCAAATTCTTTCCAATCTGTCCGGAGCGTCCGCAAGATATGAAATAATATGCACCTTCTTGCCGGCAATTTCATCAAATGCCGAAAGTTCAACGCCCGGTACAACCGTTACACCGTATCTCTTTCCGATAACCTGACCTCTGACAGTTCCTGCCAAGCAATCGTGGTCGGTAATTGCTATTGTGTCAATTCCGCTTTTTTGTGCTATTACTATTAAATCCTCTATACCGACCGAGCCGTCGCTCAGCTTTGTATGACAATGTAAATCCGCTGCCATAAATTTAGTCTCCTTTCAGGTTTTTTAGGGTATGAAAACCGTTACTGTTCGTACGGCTTCAACCACAGACAAAGAGGCACAGTACCTGTAAATACTATAACATACAAGCCATTTTTTTGCAATGATTTTTATACGCTTTTACAAAAAATTCTTCAGTTCTTTGTTTAATTTGCCAATGGGCAAACCGACCACATTGAAGTAGTCTCCTTTGATTTCTTTAACGAAAAGTGAGCCGTAGCCTTGTATGCCGTAGCTTCCCGCCTTGTCCCTATGCTCTCCCGTTTTTATGTATCGCTCTATGTCCTCGTCGCTTAGCTCGTAAAACGAAACCTTCGTCTGCACCGCAAAGGAGGTCGATTCCTGCGAATGTATAATGGTAACGCCCGTGAACACGCTGTGCGTTTTGCCCGAAAGTGAGCGAAGCATTGCCCTTGCGTCGTCGTCATTTTTTGGCTTGCCGAGGATTTTTCTTCCCAAAGCAACCACCGTGTCCGCACCGATTACCGTATCTTCGTCGTTGCGAAACGGCTCTGCCTTTATTGCCGAAAGTCTGAGTACCGCCTCCTCGGGCGAAATTCCCCTTGGCAGAGTTTCGTCGGCGTCTGCACTTTTCACGATGAAGTCCTCTGTTATGTATTTCATAAGCTCAAGCCTTCTCGGGCTTTTCGATGCTAAAATTATCATTATTCCACTCCCCTGTAATAAAGTCCTCTTGTATACATCTTGCCTAAATCCGAGCCTGTTTCAAATTTGCTCAGTATTTCCTGCGTTTGTTGCTTGCTCTCGTCGGTGAAATAGAAGTGCAAGAAGTCGCAGTTTATCTCCTTTTGCCTGTCTGCCATATATATCGGTACCGGATTGAACACCTCAACGCACGGATACGGCGAACATTTTACGGAAAATTCAAAGCCTTTTCTGTCGGTGAGCTTGCCCGTGCAGTTTTGACAGCCGAGATGATTTTTAATCGGACAGTTTTTTGTCAGCATAAGCGGAAGCTTGCCGTATGCGATTAATCCCTTGTCCTGTGCGTCTATTGCGTTTGCCTGTTCAACGGTCGCCTCGATTGAAATTATGGGCGAATTGAACAGCCTTGCCGTCTCGGTGTTAAATACATTAAGCCCGAAATCACCGAATACCTCAAACCCAATTTTTTCGGCAAGACGATATGCGCCCAAGTTTGAGCAAAGTGCTTTTCTTACGCCGATTTTTTTAAGATGTTCAAGCCTTTTTGTCAGCTTTTCCTCTGCAGAAAATAACGCTCTCGGCAGTTCAACTCCTGCTCTGTTGTCCACAAAATCCTCGTCGCTGCTCCATACGGGAATGAAAATTCGCTTGAACGGGTGCTTGTCCGGTATTGCGTTCGGGTCTGCAAATCTTGCAGTCAGGTACGGCTTCTCCGCTTTTCTCTGCGTTTTTTTCAAGCGGTAGTCGGAATGCGGTTTTTCCGTGCGTTCCTGCTCGTTGAGCAATTCTGTCGCCTGTCTGCGCAGACCGTTTATTTCGCTCGCTTTGACGATTAATCCGTCGTCCAATTCTATTTTTATATCGGTCGGGTAATATTGAGTATTGCCGAATTTTGCCAGTCTTATACTTAGGCTCTCCTCGGTCATCGGCTTGTTTATCGCCTGCTCGGGTACAGAGCCGGTCACCCTCATCGTCTTGTATGCCGTGCTTGCTGTCAGCTCAATCGGCTGATTTTTTCTGCATACGAAATGCAGACTGATTGGCACAAGCGGTGTTTCGTTGTCGTAAAGGTGGGACAGCTCTTTTAGCACATCCTTTGCCGCCACAACATCCTCTCTCTGCCTAAAGCCGAACATATCGCTTCTTTCGCCCGTAAAATATCCGTCCGTGAATCCCGAACGGCTGAAAACGCTTCTCAGCACAGCCTCATCGTCACGGGAATAATCACCCTTTAACGCTTTTTTACAGCTCGTGACCGCACACGCAACATATTCCGGTCGCTTCATTCTGCCCTCGATTTTCAGCGACACAACGCCCGCTTGCTCGATTTCGTCCAAATGCCCAAGCAGACTTAAATCCTTTAGCGACAAATCACAGCTCCTGCTGTCGTCTGCGCTGAACGGAAGCCTGCACGGCTGAGCGCAAAGTCCTCTGTTTCCGCTTCGTCCGCCAAGCATTGCCGACATATAGCATTGTCCGCTTACGCTCATACATAACGCACCGTGAACGAATAATTCAAGTTCCATATTCGTTGCCTTGCGTATTTCCTTAATTTCGTCAAGGCTCATTTCTCGTGGGATTACCGCCCTGACAAAGCCTGCCTCCTCAAGCGCCTTGAAGCCCTCGGGAGAATTTACGCTGCATTGGGTGGATGCGTGCAGTCTTACGCTTGGAAATTCCTTGTGCAGTATCCGTGCAAGACCTAAATCCTGTACGATAAATCCGTCAACCCCTGCCCCTATTGCCGTTTCGGCAGTATCGAGTGCATTTTTTAGCTCGTTGTCGCTTACTAAAATATTCAGCGTGACATAAACCTTTACCTGTCTTTCGTGGCAGTATTTTACAGCCTCGATAAGCTCGTCGTCGCTGAAATTCGTTGCGTTTCTCCTTGCGTTCACGCTCTTCATTCCGAGGTAAACGGCATTTGCTCCGCACCTCACGCCCGCAATCAACGCTTCCATGCTTCCTGCCGGAGCTAAAATTTCCATTCTCTGCATAATTGCATCCTTTTCCGCAAGCCGTCAAGCACAACTCAACCTGCCTGCCCGTAATATAAAAAGAAATATACCTCCCAACCTTGCAGTATGGGAGGCATTTATCAGTTGTTTTCGCTTATTTTGTTGCGAAGTGAGGAAAGCTCTCTGTTGAGTCTTTCTATCTCTCGTCTGGCAACATCAACCTCAAGCTTTGCTCTTGCCGCATCTTCAATATAGTCTTTAATCTGAGCCCTTAAATTAACAGCCTCGCTGTTAGCTTTCTTGCAAGCGTCCGCCTGGTCAAGTGCCACAAGCACAGCACATTGAGTCTGTGAAAGAGTCGGTGATTCGTTTGATACAGCGTGCATCTCTTTGTTGATAAGCTCGCCGAGACCCTCAACATATTCCGGGTCATCCTCGGTAAGGATGGTGTATGTGTTGCCGTAGATTTTAAGTTCAACCCTGTTCTTTTCCATTTTTTCACCTTTTTTCGTGTAAAATCGTCTCTGTCTTAGTATTATAACAATTTATTTTCATATTGTCAATTAAGTATTGACCCGACACATGACTTTATTATCGCTTCCGTTTTGCTTGTAGATAAAAAACATTTATGGTTATATCAAATTCGACTTATACTTTTAATGAAAACCGCATAAATAGTGGACTTAAACGCATTGACTAAGCGTAATTTTAGTGGTAAACTAATCCTATCAGCAAACTCAGAGAGGTGAAAAATATGGACAATATGATTAATTCCAGCTTTAAGCGAAAGCTTCCTGTTCCAAAGGAAATTAAGGAGCAGTATCCGCTTTCGGCAGAGGCTGTTGAAAAAAAGGAAATCAGAGATAAGGAAATTGCGGACGTCTTTACAGGCAAGAGCGATAAGCTTGCGCTTGTTATCGGACCTTGCTCGGCTGACAGACCCGACTCGGTTTTGGATTATATCCACCGTCTTGCCGAGGTTCAAAAGCAGGTGGAGGATAAGATTTTGATTATCCCCCGTATTTATACCGGAAAGCCGAGAACTACCGGCGAGGGATATAAGGGAATGCTTCATCAGCCTAACCCCGAGGAAAAGCCGGATATGCTTGAGGGTATTATCGAGGTGCGTAATCTTCATAAGGACGCTATCGAGCAAACGGGACTTACCTGTGCCGATGAAATGCTTTATCCCGAAAATCACAGATACCTTTCAGACCTTCTTTCGTATGTTGCGGTTGGTGCAAGAAGTGTCGAAAATCAGGAGCATAGGCTTGTTTCCTCTGCACTTAATATTCCTGTCGGAATGAAAAACCCCACTTCGGGCGACCTTTCCGTTATGCTTAACGCCATTAAAGCGGCACAAAACGGACACACTTTCCTTTACAGAGGCTGGGAGGTTGATTCAAAGGGCAACGACCTTGCTCATGTTATCCTCAGAGGAAGCGTGGACAAGCACGGCATTAACCATGTTAATTATCATTACGAGGATTTGATTCAGCTTGCAGGTATGTACCTTGATAACGGCTTTGAAAATCCTGCCGTTATTATAGATACAAACCATTCAAATTCGGGCAAAAAATATCTCGAGCAGGTTCGTATCGCAAACGAGGTGCTTCATTCAATGCGCCACAGTGCCGATATTAAACGAATGGTTAAGGGCTTTATGATTGAGTCGTATATTGTTGACGGCGCTCAAAAGGTAGAAGAGGGCGTTTACGGTAAGTCAATCACCGACCCTTGCCTCGGATGGGAAAAGACAAAGGATTTGATTTTTAATATCGCAGAACAGCTTTAATTCAATGTGCGGCGGTGTGAGGTGTCACTCCGTCGCTTTTGTTTTGTAATTTTGACCCGGTTATTTTATGTATGATAGACTATTTGAAAATGGTGAGGCAACAGATTTTTGGTATAAAAGTCGAAAATATTGTTAATTTATTGACAAATTACTCACAACGATATATTATATATCATAAAGTTATTGTTAATTATTCAACGAGCTTTATGAAGGAAGGTATGAAAAATGGCAAATAGACGAGTAGCACTTGTTGGTTGCGGTATGGTTGGCATGAGCTATGCCTATGCGCTTCTTAACAGTGACATTTGTAACGAATTAATTTTGATAGATGTAAATGAGGACAAGGCTAAGGGCGAGGCTATGGACCTTAATCACGGTCTTTGCTTCAGCTCCTCTCATATGAAAATCAGAGCAGGCTCTTACGAGGATTGTGCGTACGCAGACCTTGTTGTAATCACCGCTTCGGCAGGCTCAAGAAAGCCAGGCGAAACCCGCTTTGACCAGCTTAATAAGAATGTGGCTATTTTTAAGTCATTTATTTCCAAGATTGTTGCATCGGGTTTTAACGGCATATTCCTTGTTGCCTCAAATCCGGTTGATGTAATGACCAGAGTGACCTATGAGCTTTCGGGCTTCCCGGCAAATCGTGTAATCGGCTCGGGTACAACCCTTGATACCGCAAGACTTCGCTACCTTATCGGCGACTGCTTCCATTGCGACCCTCACTCTGTTCACGGCTATGTTATCGGCGAACACGGCGACAGCGAGTTTGTTCCGTTCAGCCAGCTTAATCTCTCTACTATGAATATCGAGGAGTTCATTAAAAACGATAAGCTTTCCTCCGACATCACTAAAGAAGATGTTGACGAAATTATCGAAAAGGTAAAAAATTCGGGCGCAGAGGTTATTAAATTAAAGGGCGCAACCTATTACGGAATCGGTATGAGCCTTGTTCGCATCACAAAGGCTATCTTCGGCGACGAAAACAGCGTTATCACCGTATCGTCAAGACTTAACGGCGAGTACGGTATGCGTGATGTTTATCTCGGCTTGCCCGCTTATGTTAATCGTAACGGCGTTCGCAAGATTGTACCTCTTAATCTTACTGATGAAGAGGTTGAGAAGCTTCGCAACAGCTATAATATATTAAGGGATTCGTTTGATTCCCTTGACCTTAACTGATAATTTATCTCCCCTTATCTTTTCCCCGCTGTAATGGCGGGGATTTTTTTGCGCAGGGGACTTTGTCTGTTTAATTTGTGAGCAAAGTTGTGCATATTTTTATCATAGCATAAATCAGAATAACTAAATTTGGTCAGCTTTTTTCGTGAAATTAGTCAAAATCACGAAAAACAAGGAATTTGTTATTTTTTTCACAATATACCTTGAATTAGACCGTCCAAACGAATATAATATGATAGTAAAATCGCAAAATTAATATAATATTATTACGGAGGTATTATTATGGAATATCGTATCGAACACGATTCAATGGGAGAGGTTAAGGTTCCTGCCGATAAATATTGGGCAGCGCAGACCGAAAGAAGCCACGAGAACTTTTTAATCGGTGTAGGTATCGAAACTATGCCAAGAGAAATTACACACGCTTTCGGCGTACTTAAAAAGGCTGCCGCTATCGCAAACAATCAGCTCAAGCCTGAAAAAATGACTGACGAAAAGCTTGCCGCTGTTTCACAGGCTTGCGACGAGGTTATGAGTGGAGCGCTTAACGAGCATTTTCCTCTTGTTGTTTGGCAGACAGGCTCAGGCACTCAGTCAAATATGAATGCAAACGAAGTTATCGCAAACAGAGGTAACGAGATTGCAGGCAAGAAAATTCTTCATCCAAACGACGACATCAATATGTCACAGTCATCTAATGACACCTTCCCAACCGCTATGAGCATTGCTGCCGTTATCGGTATCGAGGATAAGGTTATCCCTGCCGTTGACACTCTTATCGAAACCTTTAAGAAGCTTGAAAAAGAAAACGAGGGCATTGTTAAGTCGGGCAGAACTCATCTTCAGGACGCTACCCCTATCACATTTTCACAGGAAATCAGCGGCTGGAGAGCAAGCCTTGAAAAGGATAAGAAGCTCCTCGAAATCGCACTTCCCGAATTAAAGGAACTTGCACTCGGCGGTACTGCCGTAGGTACAGGTCTTAATGCTCCGGCAGGTTTTGATGTTAAGGTTGCAGAGGCTGTAAGCCAAATCACAGGTAAGCAGTTCATCACAGCACCTAATAAGTTCCACGCACTTACATCAAAGGACGAAATCGTTTTCGCCCACGGTGCGCTCAAGGCACTTGCGGCAGACCTTATGAAGATTGCAAACGATGTTCGTTGGCTCGCTTCCGGTCCACGCTTGGGTCTCGGTGAAATCACTATTCCCGAAAACGAGCCGGGTTCGTCAATTATGCCGGGTAAGGTTAATCCTACTCAGTGCGAGGCTGTTACAATGGTTGCCGTTCAGGTTATCGGTAACGATACGGCTATCGGTATGGCTGCTTCACAGGGCAACTTTGAGCTTAATGTATTTATGCCTGTAATCATTTATAACTTCACTCAGTCGGTAAGACTTCTCAGCGAGGCTATGATTTCATTTAATAATAATTGTGCAGTAGGCATTAAGGCAAATAAGGATAAGATGTATAACAATCTTCATAATTCCCTTATGCTTGTTACAGCACTTAATCCGTATATCGGCTATGAAAATGCTGCAAAGACAGCAAAAAATGCTTATAAGAAAAATATCTCTCTTAAAGAATCTTGCGTAGAGCTTGGCTTCCTTACAGCAGAGAGATTTGACGAGGTGTTCCATCCTGAGCAGATGGTATAATTAATGCTCGCCTCCCTTATCAATGGAGGCAGTACACCGTTAGGTGTGACGGAGGGATTAATTTTTCGCACTTCCCCAATGTCCCACCTTCGCTGACGGTGACACGCAGCATTAATCACCAAACATTTTTGAGTTAAGGAGTAATAATATGGTATTCAGCTACTATCCGGGTTGTACCTTAAAAAATAAGGCTAAGGATTTGGACAGCTATGCACGACTCAGCGCCGAGGCTCTCGGCGTTACTCTCGAGGAAATTCCCGAGTGGCAGTGCTGCGGCGGTGTTTATCCTATGGCTAAGGACGAAATCGCAACAAAGCTTTCATCTGTTCGCACACTTATGAAAGCAAAGGACGCAGGACAAGACCTTGTTACAATGTGCAGTGCCTGCCACAATGTTGTAAAGCAGGTTAATAACGATATGAAAGACGATGAGTTTTCGTCTAAAGTCGCAAGATATATGAAAATAGGCGAGGATGAGGCTTACCACGGCGAAACCGAGGTACTTCATTATCTTGAGGTTTTGCGTGACAGGGTTGGCTATGACGAAATTAAGAAAAAAGTAACTAATCCGCTTAAAGGTAAAAAAATTGCCGCATACTACGGTTGCCTTTTGCTCAGACCGGGCAAGGTTATGCAGATGGATGACCCTGAAAACCCTACAATTATGGAAGACTTTATCAAGGCTCTCGGCGCAACACCCGTAAAGTACGCTATGCGTAATGAGTGCTGTGGAGGCTATACCGTCTTAGAGAATAAGGATATAGCAAAAACAAGAGCGCAGGCAGTTATCGAAAATGCCGTTAATAACGGAGCAGAGGAAATTATTACAGCCTGTCCGCTTTGTATGTATAATCTGAGAAAAAATGCTCAGGGCGTTAAGATTACATATTTTACCGAGCTTTTGGCTCAGGCACTCGGCTTGACAGACGAGACGGAGGGTTAATATGGAAAACAAGAATATTCAGGAGCAGATACTTCGCTCCTACGGTAAAAATCCACGCAAGTGTATGTCCTGCGGAAAATGCACGGCAGCTTGCCCGTCGTATGATAATATGGAATATCATCCTCACCAGTTTGTGTCTATGGTGATAAACGGCAGAATTGACGAGCTTCTCGAAAGCGAGTCGCTTTACACCTGCCTTTCCTGTATGGCTTGTCTTGAGCGTTGCCCGAGAGGCGTTGAACCTGCAAGACTTATCGAGGCTGTAAGGGTTGCACAGGTTCGTCAGCAGGGCAAAAATCACCTTACCGCACAGGATATTCCGGAGAGGCTTGACGAGGATTTGCCTCAGCAGGCGATAGTCTCTGCGATGAGAAAATATTGGAAGTAATCAGGGGAGTTATTATTTATGCAAAGAATTGGCGTATTCGTATGCTGGTGCGGCAGTAATATCGCAGGAACGGTTGATGTTCATAAGGTTGCCGAAACCTTAAAGCAGGAGCCGGGAGTTGTTTATTCTGTCGATTACCAATATATGTGTTCCGAGGCAGGACAAAATCTTGTTAAGGATGCAATAAAGAATTATAATCTTACAGGCGTTGTAGTATGCTCCTGCTCGCCTCGTATGCACGAAAATACATTCCGCAAGGCTGCGGCATCGGTCGGACTTAATCCGTATATGGTCGAGATTGCAAACATTCGTGAGCAATGCTCTTGGATTCATAAGGATATGCAGACAGCAACCGAAAAGGCTGTTGTTCTCGGCAGAGCAGCTATTGCAAAGGTACAGCTTAACGCACCTCTTACCGCAGGCGAAAGCCCTGTTACAAAGCGTGCGCTCGTTATCGGCGGCGGTATCGCAGGTATCCAGACGGCGCTCGATATTGCAGAGGCAGGCTTTGAGGTAGATATTGTTGAGAAGTCGGCAACAATCGGCGGAAAAATGGCGCAGATTGATAAAACATTCCCGACCCTTGACTGTGCCGCTTGTATTCTTACACCTAAAATGGTTGAGGCGGCTCAAAACGAAAAAATCAAGATTTACTCATATAGTGAGGTAGACTCCGTAAAGGGCTTTGTCGGTAACTTTAATGTTAAAATCAAGCGCAAGGCAAGATTTGTAAACGAGGATATTTGCACGGGCTGCGGCCTTTGCACAGAAAAATGTCCTATGAAAAGAGTGCCTAACGAGTTTAATCTCGGTATGGATAACAGGAGTGCGGTATATATTCCGTTTGCACAGGCTGTTCCTAAGGTTGCAACCATTGACCCGAACTACTGTATTAAACTTCGTACAGGCAAGTGCGGTCTTTGCTCATCCGTTTGTGAGGCGCACGCTATTAATTATGACGCAAAGGACGAGTTCGTGGATGCACAGTACGGTGCAATCGTTGTTGCAACAGGCTTTGAGCCGATTAAGGTTGATAAGTTTGACGAGTTTGCATACAGCCAGTCTCCGGATGTTGTAACCTCTCTTGAGTACGAAAGACTTATGAATGCCGCAGGTCCTACCTCAGGCACTCTCCTCAGACCGTCCGACCACGAGCATCCTCACACCATCGTTTTCGTTCAATGTGTCGGCTCTCGTTGTGACGCAGAAAACGAAAAGGGTAAGCCGTATTGCTCAAAGGTTTGCTGTATGTATACCGCAAAGCACGCAATGCTTACCAGAGAAAAATATCCCGACACCGATGTCTATGTTTTCTATATTGATGTTCGTACACCGGGCAAGAATTTTGACGAGTTCTATCGCAGAGCCGTAGAGGAGTACGGAGTACATTATATTAAAGGTATGGTCGGCAAGGTTGTTCCCGAGGGCAAGAAGCTCAAGGTGCAGGCAAGCGATTTGCTCAACGACAGACAGCTTCATATCGATGCAGATATGGTTGTTCTTGCTGCCGCTGTTGAGCCTGATAAGTCGGCAAGACCGCTTGCAACAATGCTTACCGCATCAATGGATACAAATGATTTCTTCACCGAGGCTCACCCAAAGCTTCGTCCTGTTGAGTCTCCTACCGCAGGCGTGTTCCTTTCGGGTATGTGTCAGGGTCCTAAGGATATTCCCGAAACCGTATCTCAGGCAAGTGCTTGTGCCGCAAAGGTTATCGGACTTCTCGTTAAGGATAAGCTTACCTGTAACCCTTGCGTTGCTCACAGTGACGAGATGATGTGTAACGGTTGCTCGTCGTGTGAAAAGGTTTGTCCTTACGGTGCTATTACATATCTTGAAAAAGAATTCAGAATGCCTGACCGTACAACTCAAATCAGACGAGTTGCAAGCGTAAATCCTGCCGTATGTCAGGGTTGCGGTGCTTGCACAGTTGCGTGTCCGTCGGGTGCTATGGACCTTAACGGATTTTCAAATAAACAAATTATGGCGGAGGTAGATGCAATATGCAAATAGAGAATAAAGAATTTAAGCCGAAAATCGTTGCATTCTGCTGTAATTGGTGTTCTTATGCAGGTGCGGATTTGGCAGGTACGAACCGTTTGAACTACCCTGCCGATGTTAAAATTATTCGTGTTCCTTGCTCTTGCAGAGTAAACCCGATGTTCATTCTCAGAGCCTTTCAAAGAGGCGCTGACGGTGTTATTATGTGTGGCTGTCACCCGGGCGACTGCCATTACACAACGGGTAACTACTATGCACGACGCAGAATGACTCTCCTTTTCTCAATGCTCGATTATCTCGGAATTGAGAAGGGCAGAACAAGAGTTGAGTGGGTTTCTGCCGCTGAAGGACAGAAATTTGCCGAAACAATGAACAGCTTTGTAGAAACTATTTACGAGCTGGGCGAGAACAAGAGATTGGAGGATTTAAGATGCAAGAACAAATGATTGCCAGAGCTAAAGCCCTCCTTAGCGACAACACGGTTGACAGAGTTCTCGGCTGGAAGGTCGGCGAGCTTTCATATGACCTTACCCCTGCCGTTTTTGAAAGTGCAGAGGAGCTTGACCGTGACTTCGTTTATAATACATTTTCTGCCGCAAACCTTTCAAAGTATCTCGTAAAGCAGACAAGAAAGGGTGACGGAAAAATCCTTATCTTTACTAAGCCTTGCGATTCTTACAGCCTTCAACAGCTTATTAAGGAGCATAGGGTAGACAGAGAAAAGGTGTATATCGCAGGCATTCAGTGCCACGGTAAGACAGATATTAATAAGATTAAGGCTGACGGACTTTCGGGTATTTCGTCAATTACCGAGAGTGACGACAGCGTTATCGCCGAAACAATCTACGGCGACAAAAAGGAATATAAAAAGTATGAGGTTATGGCAGAAAGATGCCTTTCCTGCAAGAGCAAAAAGATTGTAATTTATGACGAACTTATCGGCGAAAACGGCGAGGTTATGGACTCTAACCGCTTCGACCAGGTAGAAGTGCTTGAGGCAATGACACCCGACGAGAGATTTGAGTTTTGGCAAAACGAGCTTTCAAAGTGTATTCGCTGTAACGCCTGCCGTAACGCTTGCCCTGCCTGCACCTGTGAAAAGTGCGTGTTTGATAACGACAATTCGGGTGTTGCGCAAAAGGCGGCTCAGACCTCATTTGAGGAGGCTAATTTCCACATTATCCGTGCATTCCATGTAGCCGGCAGATGTACCGACTGCGGCGAATGTTCACGAGTTTGTCCTCAAAATATTCCGCTTCACTTGCTTAACCGTAAATTTATTAAGGACGCTAACGAGCTTTACGGCGAGTATCAGGCAGGCGAGGACGCAGACAGCCGTTACCCTCTCGTTGACTTCACATTTGATGATTGCGAGCCGTCTGTTGTATATGAGAGAGGAGGCAATAAGTAATGAAGAAATTAAATGGAAGCATTTATGATTTTTTTGATAAAATTGCCGAGTTTCAAAAGCTTTATATTCCTACCGACAACGGGGACATTGCTCAATTTGCGGAATATAAAAACGGTATGACGCTCACAGAAAAATATAACACAAATCGTTCGGCAAAGGACTTCTTTTTTCCACAGACCGAAAGCCTTTATGATATTCGCAAAAACGGCTTAAAGCTTGAAATTAAGGATACAAGAAGCGAACTTGATGATTTCGTTGTTTTCGGCGTAAGAGGCTGTGACGCTCGTGCGTTTGACATTCTTGACAGAGTTTTTCTTGTAGACCCTGTTGATACATATTATAAGAACAGAAGAAGCCACGCAGTTATTATCACTCTTGCCTGCAACAGACCCGAGGAAACCTGCTTTTGTAATGCGTTTGGTATAGACGCTTCAAATCCTGACGGCGATGTTACCGCTTGGAGAATGGGCGAGGATTATTACTTTAATGCGTGCAACGAAAAAGGCGAGGCTCTGCTTGCGTCACTCGGTGATGTTCTTGAGGATTGCAGCGACGATACCGCCGAGCAGATTAAATCTGCCATTAAAGCTGTTATGGCAAAGCTTCCTCTTGCAAATACCTCATTTGAGGGTATGAAAAAGGATGACCTGCTCACTCACTTTAAGAGCGAAAAATGGTCATCACTCAGCGAATCTTGCATCGGTTGCGGTACTTGCACCTTTGTATGCCCAACCTGTCAATGCTATGATATTCGTGAGTTTGATACAGGAAACGGTGTTAAAAAATTCAGATGCTGGGACAGCTGTATGTATAGCGATTTTACCCAAATGGCTCACGGCAATCCCCGTACATCTCAGCTTGAACGCTTCCGTCAGAGATTTATGCACAAGCTTGTTTATTATCCCGATAATAACGAGGGCATTTTCGGTTGCGTAGGCTGTGGCAGATGTATTTCAAAATGCCCTATATCAATGAATATAGTTAAGGTAGAAAAAGCATTGGAGGTGCAGTCATAATGGAAAAGGAAACCTTAATTCCCCATATCGGCGTTGTTACCGATATTCGTCAGGACACCCCCGATGTAAAAACCTTCAGAGTAAACGCTCTTGAGGGCGGCAAGGTGTTTGAGCATATCCCCGGACAGTGCGCCATGCTTTCTATCCCGGGCGCAGGAGAGGGTATGTTCTCTATTACCTCATCTCCGACTAACGAGGAGTATATGGAGTTCAGCATTAAAAAGTGCGGCTGCCTTACCACTTGGCTTCATCAAATGGATGTCGGTCAGGAAATAGCAATTCGTGGCCCGTACGGCAACGGCTTCCCTGTTGATACCGAGTTTGCGGGCAAGGATTTGCTCTTTATCGCAGGCGGTATCGGACTTGCACCGCTGAGAAGTGTAATTAATTATTGTCGTGATAACCGTGATAAATACGGCTCTATTGATATTGTTTACGGCTCAAGAAGTATGGACGACCTTGTTGATTATAAGGAAATAATCGACGAATGGTGCAAAGAGGAGGGCATTAATGTCTACCTCACTATCGACCGTGAGCAAGAGGGCTGGGACGGTCATGTCGGCTTCGTTCCCAATTATGTTAAGGAGCTTGGCTTTGATACAAACAAGACCTGCGTTATCTGCGGACCTCCGATTATGATTAAGTTTACGCTTCAGGGTTTGGTTGAGCTTGGTTTTGAAAAAACTCAGGTTTACACCACTATGGAGCTTCGTATGAAGTGCGGAGTAGGCAAGTGCGGCAGATGTAATATCGGCGATAAGTATGTCTGCAAGGACGGACCGGTGTTCCGCTGTGACGAACTCGGCGAACTGCCTGATGAATATTGATATGGAGGACTGAATATGGAAAGTATGGTAAATATATATCTTTACGGCAAAAAATATGCCGTACCGTCAAATTTAACTATAATGAGCGCAATGGAATATGCAGGCTATCAGCTTAAAAGAGGCTGTGGATGCCGTAACGGCTTCTGCGGTGCGTGCGCTACCATTTACAGAATTGCAGGCGGTGAGCTGAAAGCTTGTCTTGCATGTCAGACAAAGGTTGAGGAGGGTATGTTTATTGCAACTCTTCCGTTCTTCCCGCTTGTTAAGCAGCCTTACGATATTGAAAAGGTTAGCGTAAACGAGTCGATTATGATGCAGCTTTATCCCGAGATTTATTCCTGCATCGGCTGTAATGCCTGCACAAACGCTTGTACTCAGGAGCTTAATGTTATGCAGTATATCGCATACGCTCAGAGAGGTGAGTTTGAAAAATGCGCCGAGGAAAGCTTTGACTGCGTAATGTGCGGCGTTTGCTCCTCTCGTTGTCCTGCCGGTATTTCTCATCCGCAGGTTGCACTTCTTGCACGCCGTATTAACGGTAAATATCTTGCTCCGGAAAGCAAGCATTTGACAGAGAGAGTTCAGGAAATCAAGGACGGCACATTCGAGGAACTTCTCGAAAAACTTATGAATAAGCCGATTGACGAAATGAAAGAACTATATAATAACAGAGAGATTGAGAAGTAAGGAGGTGCCGATATGTATAACGAAGAAATGAAAAAATCTATGGAAAAGGTTGCTGCTCACAGAGAGGCTAACGCTGTTCTTGAGCCACGCAGAATGACTGCCGACGAAAAGGACACTCTTCTTGCGACCTATCACCCGGACTATAAGCAGAGCGAGTTTGCCACTCTTGCTATCGGACCTAATAAGGGCGAAAAGGTGCCTCTTGAGCTTGCCGATTTGCTTCAGGCACACAGCAGAATAAAGAATAAAAAAATCAATCTTGATAAGATTGACTATGATGTTGATGTTCTTATTATCGGCGGCGGCGGAGCAGGTGCTTCCGCAGCTATCGAGGCTGACAATAACGGCGCAAGCACTATGATTGTCACAAAACTCAGAATCGGTGACGCAAACACAATGATGGCAGAGGGCGGTATTCAGGCTGCGGATAAGCCTAACGATTCTCCTGCACAGCACTATATTGATGCATTCGGCGGCGGTCACTTTGCCGCAAAACCCGAGCTTCTTTATAAGCTTGTAAACGATGCTCCCGAGGCTATTCAGTGGCTTAATAATCTCGGCGTGGAATTCGACAAAGACGCTGACGGCACAATGATTACCACCCACGGCGGCGGTACATCAAGAAAGAGAATGCACGCCGCTAAGGACTATTCCGGTGCGGAGATTATGCGTACTCTTCGTGACGAGGTGCAGAACAGACAAATTCCTATTGTTGATTTCACTTCGGCTATTGAGCTTATTAAGGACGAAGACGGCAAGATTGCCGGTGCCGTTCTTATGAATATGGAAACCGAGGAAATCCTTGTTGCAAGAGCAAAGACTGTTATTATCGCAACAGGCGGTGCAGGTCGTTTGCATTATCAGGGCTTCCCGACCTCTAACCATTACGGCGCTACTGCCGACGGACTTGTTCTCGGCTATCGTGCAGGAGCAAAGCTTCTTTATGCCGACACACTTCAGTACCACCCGACAGGTGCCGCATATCCTGAGCAGATTTTCGGTGCGCTTGTTACCGAGAAGGTTCGTTCTCTGGGCGCAAAGCTTATCAATGTTGACGGTGAAGCATTTATGCATCCGCTTGAAACCCGTGATGTTTCCGCTGCTTCTATCATTCGTGAATGTTCAACAAACGGTAAGGGCGTTCATACAGATGACGGAATCGGCGTATGGCTCGACACCCCTATGATTGAGCTTAAAAACGGCGAGGGTACTATCGAAAAGAGAATCCCGGCTATGATGAGAATGTTTGCTAAGTACGGAATTGATATTCGTAAAGAGCCTATTCTCGTATATCCTACCCTTCATTACCAAAACGGCGGTCTTGATATTTCTGCCGACGGTATGACAGAAATCGAAAACCTTTACGTTGCAGGCGAGGCTGTCGGCGGAATTCACGGCAGAAACAGACTTATGGGTAACTCGCTTTTAGACATTATCGTGTTCGGCAGAAATGCCGGCAAAAACGCTTCTGAAAAGGCAAGAGGCGTTGAGCTGAAGGCTCTTACTCTTTCTCATGTTGACGATTTCGAGAACGAAATTAAGGGCGCAGGCATAGAGACCGACAAGGTGTCGCCTCAGCTTCTTCCCGATTATACTCGCAAGGTAAACGAGTAAATTTTGTTACGCAAATTCTAAAAACCTCCCCTTTTCTCGGGGGAGGTCGCATTGCCTTGCAATGACGGAGGGGTTTGCGTTTTTATTTTATACATTATTGTTGTTTTTTTATTAAGGGGGTAGAAACAATGAGTTTTGGATTGATAACCGTAAACGGTGTGGCATTTCTTACATTTTGTGTGTTTGCCGTTGCCGCTGTCGGTTATATTATAGGCAGAGTTACCGTTAAGGGCGTCAGCCTCGGCACGGCAGGTGTATTCATTGTCGCTCTGCTGTTCGGTGCTTTTCTTTTTCCGAGCCTTGAAACACAGCTTAAAATCGGTGATGTAACCTTTGTTAAGGAAGCACTTAAAATCATTGAAAATATCGGACTTATATTCTTTGTAACTTCGGTCGGCTTTATCGCAGGTCCAAAGTTTTTCAGAAATATTAAGGCTAATTTCAAGTCGTATGTTTTGCTCGGTGTTGTAATAATTCTTTCAGCGTCGCTCATTTGCGTGCTTTGTATAGCAATAGGCGGAAAGTTCAGCGGTGTTGACGGTGATACATTTAAGTCTACTATGGTAGGCATATTGGCAGGTGCGTTGACTTCGACCCCTGCATTTTCAGCCTCAAAGGAGGCGGTCGGAGAGCTTGGAACAAGCTTTGAGGACGCAGTATCGGCAGGTTATGCCATTGCGTATCTGTTTGGTGTTGTCGGCGTTGTTCTTTTCGTACAGCTTGTGCCTAAAATCGTTAAGGCGGATATGGCTGAGGAAATCAAGCGTATTTCCGACGACCACGCTTGCGATGTGTCGGCAAAGAAAAACGGCAAATCGCTTATTGCGGTTGACGAATTCGGATTTATGTCGTTCTCATCTGCAGCAATTATCGGTGTGTTTGTCGGCTCAATTAAGGTTAGAGGCTTCTCGCTCACAATCACGGGCGGTTGTATCCTTGTTGCATTGCTTTTCGGTCATTTCGGAAAAATCGGAAAAATCAATCTCACACCCAACGCTGCCAGTCTGCGTACGCTTCGTGAGCTTGGACTGATGATGTTCCTTATCGGAGCAGGTGTAAGCGGCGGCGCAAAGTTTGTCGAGTATTTCCAGCCGATTTATTTCCTCTACGGCGCAATCATAACACTTGTGCCGATGATAGTGGGATTTTTGTTTGCTAAATTCGTGCTTAAAATGCCGCTTCTTAATAACCTCGGCTCAATTACAGGCGGTATGACAAGTACCCCTGCACTCGGCACACTTATTTCCGTTACAGGTACCGAGGATGTCGCTTCGGCTTATGCCGCAACCTATCCTATCGCCCTCGTGTCGGTTGTTGTGGCAAGCAAGCTGATTATTATGTTCTGCTGATACAGTTTATATTATGTATAAAAACCCTCGAGCTACGCTCGGGGGTTTAACATTTTTCGTCGCTGTTCATATTATGGAATGGTGAGAAATATGACTGCTTTAGGAATGCTTATTCCGTTTATCGGCACATGCCTTGGCGGTGCGTGTGTGCTTTTGATTAAGAAAAAAATAAATCCGTCAGTCGAAAAGGCACTTCTCGGATTTTCGGGCGGAGTTATGATTGCCGCTTCTGTGTGGTCGCTGATTATCCCTGCCGTCGAGCAGAGTGCGCACTTGGGCAGACTTGCCTTTTTGCCTGCACTCATCGGCTTTTTTTTGGGAATAGGACTTTTGCCCGCTGTGGATAAATTTCTTCCACGGGTTAAAATGGATAAAACTCAAATGCTCGTTTTCGCCGTTACGGTTCATAATATTCCCGAGGGTATGGCTGTCGGCGCAGTGTTTGCAGGCTATCTCAGTCCGCTTAGCAACATTTCCCTTGCCGACGCTTTTGCGCTCAGTATAGGTATCGCTATTCAAAATTTTCCCGAGGGTGCGATTATCTCCGTGCCTGTTTTTGCACAGAGTAAAAATAAGGGTAAGTCGTTTTTGGCTTCGGTTATGAGTGGCGTTGTCGAGCCGATTGCGGCTTTGGCTACCATTTTGCTTTTCAGCGTTCTGTCTCCCGTTTTGCCGTATCTTTTGGCTTTTGCGGCAGGGGCTATGGTTTATGTCGTCGTTGAGGAGCTTATTCCCGAGGCAAAGGCAGGCTCTGTTGGTAATCGTTCAACCTTGTCGTTCGCTCTCGGCTTCGCCGTAATGATGGTACTTGATATAGTGTGCTAAAAATAAAAACAGCACTTTGCAGGCTGTTCCGCGTGCTTTAGAGGCTGTTGACAAATTGATATTAAGCGTATATAATAAAAGTGAACAAGGAGCAGTCCGATAGACGGTCAGCCTCCAATGTTGGATTAAAGAAGTAATCGCACTTTATTGGAAGTTTTGGGCGATTACTTCTTTTTTAGTATAATTATGTAGCCTGTATATACAATAACAAAAGCCGTTAGTACTATAAGGTAATCCATAACATCACCTCCGTTTATCTCTTGCAAAATCAAGAGTGGAGGTAAGATTTAACCGCCTACCGTTAATCTGACAAATCTCCTTGCCAAAGGGAATTATACACAAAAACTAATATCAAGTCAAATAAATCAAACAAAAACGGATTGCAGGTGTTCCTGTAATCCGTTTTTGTGCGTTAGGCTTATTCATCCTCGTATTCGTCTTCGTTTTCCCAGTTGTGATAGATGTTTTGAACATCGTCATTTTCTTCAAACATTTCTATCATCTTAGCCATCTTCTTCATATCGTCCTCTGATTCAAGACGGGTGTAGGTTGACGGAATGTATGCTGCCTCGCTTGAAATAATGTTGTAGCCTTTTTCGCTGAGTTCGTCACGAATAGCGCCTACATCGTTAGGCTCTGTGCGGATTTCAAAAATGTCCTCCTCGTCGGCAAGAAAGTCACTTGCGCCTGCCTCAAGAGCGTCCTCCATAAGCTGATCCTCGTCGGTGTCCTCTTTTTCGATAATGATTACGCCTTGTCTTTCAAACATAAAGGTTACAGAACCGGGGTTGCCCATATTTCCGCCTGCTTTGTCGAAGTAGTGTCTTACTTCACCGGCTGTACGGTTTCTGTTATCTGTAAGTGCTTCAACCACTACCGCAACGCCTGACGGACCGTATCCCTCATAAATGATTTCCTCGTAGTTTGTTGTGTCAGCGTCACCTGCCGCTTTTTTGAGCATTCTGTCGATGTTATCGTTAGGCACATTGTTTTGCTTTGCCTTTGCGATTACATCACGAAGCTTTGCGTTGTTGTTAGGGTCTGCGCCGCCGTTCTTTACGGCAACGGCAAGCTCTCTGCCGATTTTAGTAAATACCTTTGCTCTTGCAGCGTCGTTTGCACCCTTTTTTCTCTTAATGGTGCTCCATTTATTATGTCCACTCATCTCGTTATCCTCCCTGATTGATGAAGTAATTTCGCTTTTATTCGTATGTCGTCGGCTGAGCTGGAATTCGTTCGGCTCGCCGGTTATTAAAATTTTGATACAAAATATTTTATCATATATACTTAACGCTTTCAAGTATGAATTTTGCCCAATTAGGTAAAACTAATAGCGGTGATTGTATGAATATTAAAAAAGCTATACGAATTTTTGATGCCGTGTTGCTCGTTTTATGTACTCTTTTGTTTTCTGTCATCATTTGGGCAACCGTTTCTCTGCCCGACAGCGTGGTCAGCTATGACGGTGATTACAGCCCGTTTTCTCGTGTGATAACCTACACCTCGGGCGATAACGGTACAACCGCTTCCGTTGACGCTCAGTCTTTGCCAAATCGCCGTGAAAGCTTAAAGCTGTTCGGAATTGTGCCTGTTAAAGAAGTAACTCTTACAGAGCAGGACGAAAAAACGGTGCTTGTAAGCGGTGAAGTTTTCGGAATAAAGCTTTACACGGACGGCGTTATAATCGTCGGCACTCAGTCGGTTGACGGTGAAAACGGCAGGGTTAATCCTGCCGAGGCTTGCGGCTTGCAGGTGGGCGATGTCATAATATCCATTAACGGTCAAAAGGTCTTTACCTCCGATACGGTGCATAATATTTTGAATGACAATAACGGCTCAGCCTTTGATATAAAGGTCAAGCGAGGCGAACGCTATCGTGAGTTTTCTCTCACTCCCGTTTATTGCGAGCGTGAGGGTTGCTTTAAGGCGGGAATGTGGGTGCGCGACTCAACGGCAGGTATCGGCACGCTCACCTATTATGATAAGGACAGCGGTATGTTCGGCGCACTCGGTCACCAAATCAATGATGTGGATACAAACGAGATTATGCCGCTTCTTGAGGGCGAGGCTGTCAGTGCTAAGGTTACCGATATTCAGCGTCCGTCAAAGGGCGTGACAGGCTCACTCGAATGTGATTTCGGCAGCGCCTCATTAGGCAGGCTGACGGCTAATACAAATTGCGGCATTTTCGGAGCGTATTCCGCCATACCCGATTGTGCAAGAGAATACCCCATTGCTTCCGTTCAGCAGGTCAAAAAGGGCAAGGCTACTCTCATTTCCACCGTTGAGGGCGTTACGCCCCGTGAGTACGATATAGAAATTACCCGAATTTCATATAACGACACGGCTTCTCAAAAAAATATGGTGGTTAAAATTACCGACCCCGAATTAAAGGAACTTACGGGCGGCATAGTTCAGGGAATGAGTGGCTCTCCCATTGTGCAGGACGGTCGCCTTGTCGGTGCGCTCACCCATGTTATTGTAAACAGTCCCGATAAGGGTTATGCCGTGTTTGCCCAAGCAATGCTCGAAAAACAGCAGGCAGGCTGAGTGCTTCATAAGTGCTTTTTGTGCCGTGCCTGCCTCGGCTTGCTGTCTTTTTCGCATAAAGCGTTGGCACAAGATTTGTATAATTTTCACTATATGTAGGGTTTGTGTTGATTTTTCTAACGATAAGTGGTATAGTTATTTTATAATATTTATGTCACCGTTAGGAGAGAAATAATGAATAAGAGATTTAAGACTGCTGTTGCAATATTAATGGTTTTGGTAATAAGCGTGTCGTTCTTCGCCTGCTCAAAAAAAGAGGAGGAGCCGGAGACCACTACCGAACCCACAACGGCTTATATTCCGCCTACAAACCCTCTTACGGGTAAGGAGATTTCGGAGAGTGCAGACGGAAAAAGACCTGTTGCGATAGTTGTCGAAAATCACAGAGATGCTCGTCCGCAGTTCGGTATCGGCTCAGCCGATATTGTTTGCGAGGGAGAGGTAGAGGGCGGCATCAGCCGTATGCTTTGGGTATATGCAGACACCTCAGCCATTCCCGACGAGGTGGGACCGCTTCGCAGCGCAAGACCGAGCTTTGTGGAATTCAGCCAATTCTTTGATGCCGTGTTCATTCATTGGGGCGGCTCACACAGTAAGGGCGATTATGTCGGAGGTTATGAAACAATCAGTGCAAAAAATGTCGAAAATATCGACGGAATGAACGGTGGCGCACTGTTTGGCAGAAATAAGTCCAGACGAGTATCCTCCGAGCATACAGGCGTTATGTATGCAAAGGAGCTTGACGGTGTAATTGACGGTAAGGGCTATCGTAAGCAGCTTGATAAGGATAAGATTGTTGCTTTTGACTTTAACAGCTCTGCAACCCCTGCCGGAGAAATAACCGCAAACGGTGTAAATGTTAAGTTTTCATCACGCACCGACACAAGAAAGTTCACCTTTAACTCAGACGATTCAATGTATCATACAAGTGATTGGGATTCAGACACTTCGTTTGAAAATCTTATACTTCTAAAGGCTGACTCAACTTATGTCACCACTCCGTATAAAGGCTCAAGCACTACATATCTGAATTACAGCTGGACATCGGGCAGCGGTGTTTATGTGTCCGACGGTAAGGCAAGTGATATTACTTGGTCCGTAACAGACGGTAAGCTTTCCGTTAAAGATTCAATGGGGTCAACTCTTTCGCTTAATAAGGGACAGTCATATATCGGCTTTGTTTCGGCAAATCACGACGGCTCTGTTGACTGTATTGCAGAGTAAATGATTTAATATCGGATTTTAGGCACATTGTGTATCTATGCGGTGTGCCTTATTTTATATTATATTTATGTATGTTACGAAATTGTAAGATATAATTAATTTATTCGTAACAAAGTGGTTATATAATCGACTTGAAAATAATGGAGGGGGTATTTTTATGAGGTTGAAAGATAAAAAGCGCTTGAGCGAATTTATCAGGATTGTTGCTTTTATGCTTGCTTTCTTGCTTGTGCTTGAGGGCTTTTCGCTTTCTCTCTTTTCGGGCAAAAATGCCGCTAAGTTCAGCGCAAGACTAAGGGACGCTTATTCCTTTGTTGACGAGCCGGATGATACTATTCAAATTGCCTGTATCGGAAACAGTAATATGTACTCGGGTTTTGTTCCGTTTCAGCTTTGGAATAATTACGGCTATACCAGTACGGTTTGTGCCTCACCGTTTCAGTCTGTTGAGGAGTCGCTTGGATTTATGGAAAAGATGTATAGAACTCAAAGTCCTAAGCTTGTCCTTGTAGAAACTGATATGTTTTACGGCTCGTATCCTAAAAAGAATTCCTCATCAAAGCGTACATTCTCGGATTTCTTGGAATTTGCAAAGCCCGATTATTTCGAGGACGGCGTTCGTAATGTTTTCCCGACCTTTGTGTTCCATAATCGCTGGAAATTGGCTCGTTCGTATAAAAATTCCAAGTTTGTAGAAACTCACGGCTATCGCTTTTCTAAGAATAAAGCCAATATACCTAAAAAGGATTATATGGCACCCGATAATGATATTGAGGAAATAAAGCCAAAGGATATTGAGTGTATAAACCGATTTGTTGATTATTGCCAAAAAAAAGGTTCTAAGGTCGTTTTTGTCACAATGCCGTGTGCAAACGGCTGGAACAGCGGCCGCCATACTGCTGTCGAAAATTATTGCAAAGAGAATAATATCGAATACATAGACCTTAATAATGCCTACGACAGTATCGGGATTGATATGCAAACCTGCTATCGTGATAAGGGTACTCACCTTAATTTTGAGGGCGCAAAAAAGACTACCGATTATCTCGGTACAATAATTAAGAATTACGGTATTCTTGAGAGTAAGAGCAATGACGCAAAGTATTCGTATTGGACAGAAGCGTCGGAAAAATTCTATGCCTACACAAAGAAATAACCCGATAATGTGATTTTTAATTTCTCTGTTCAAATCGGTAAATATTAGGTAAAATAAAAAAGCACTTCGTATGAAGTGCTTTTTTATGGTGACCCGGACGGGAATTGAACCCGTGTTACCGCCGTGAAAGGGCGGTGTCTTAACCTCTTGACCACCGGGCCTAAGGTGGTGGCTTTAACTGGATTCGAACCAGTGACACCGCGGGTATGAACCGCGTGCTCTAGCCAACTGAGCTATAAAGCCATTTTGACTTGCAAGCAAGATTATATATTATTATCAAATAAATGTCAACACTTTTTTTCAAATTTATTTTGTTGCTGTCGTTTATGTAAAAAAATTATAAAAAGATATACATTTGTTTGACATAAATTATAAGTAGTGTTAGTATATACTCATAATACTATATTTATATATAATAATATAGTAAATATTCAGTAGGGTGAGTAAATGAAAAAGCTTAGCGAAACACAAAAGCGTTGCCTTGATTATATCAAGGAATGTATCGAAGAACGAGGCATAGCTCCCACCGTAAGAGAAATAGAAAAGGAAATGGGATATATGTCGCCCTCCTCTGCACAGTATGTGCTTAATAAGCTTGAGGAGTACGGATACATTGAGCGTGACTCTATGATGAAGAGGACTATCAGATTGAAACATTATGATACTAAGGCTTATCATATCCCTCTCGTCGGCACGGTTACCGCAGGCAAGCCGATTTTGGCGGTAGAGAGCATAGAGGAGTATATTCCCGTCCCTGTAAGGAATAAGGGCAAGAATATGTTTGCCCTCAGGGTAAAGGGCGATTCTATGATAAATGCCGGTATCCTTGACGGCGACATTGTTGTGGTTGAGCAAACCCCGGTTGCACAAAACGGCGAGATTGTCGTTGCACTTATCGAGGATGAGGCAACGGTAAAAAGGTTCTATAAGGAAAAGGGGCATTTTCGACTTCAACCCGAAAATGACGCATACGAGCCGATTATAGTTGACGAGGTTGCAATTTTGGGCAAGGTAAGTATGGTTATACGCACATACTGATTAAGTGTCCCTTGACAGAGCGATTTTGTTTTATTTTATGGAGGTTGTTGTGATGAGCGAATGTAGTCACGATTGTTCAAGCTGTTCAAGTAATTGTGGCGACAGAGAAAAGCCGCAGAGCTTTCTCAAGCCGATGAACGAACATTCAAATATTAAAAAGGTTATCGGAATTGTGTCCGGTAAGGGTGGTGTAGGTAAGAGCCTTGTAAGCTGTCTGCTTGCGTCAAAGTGCCGTAAGGCAGGATTAAAGGTCGGCATTCTTGATGCCGATGTTACGGGTCCGTCAGTTCCTAAGAGCTTTGGTATTACATCAAGGGCTATGCAGGATGAAACGGGTTTGCTTCCTACCGTTACAGCCACAGGAATTAAAATGATGAGCATTAATTTGCTCTTGGAGGATGTTAATTCTCCCGTTGTTTGGAGAGGTCCGGTAATCAGCGGAGTTATTCAGCAGTTTTGGACTGATGTTAATTGGGGCGAGCTTGACTATTTGTTCGTTGATATGCCACCGGGAACAGGCGATGTTGCACTCACCGTATTTCAGTCACTTCCAGTTGACGGCATTGTCATTGTGTCAACCCCTCAGGATTTGGTTAAAATGATTGTAAACAAGGCGTTCAATATGGCGAAAATGATGGATGTGCCTGTTCTCGGTCTTGTTGAAAATATGAGCTATTATGAATGTCCCGATTGCGGAAAAAGAGTAAGCATTTTTGGCAAAAGTCAAATTGACGAAACCGCAAAGGAGTTTGGTGTGCCTGTTTTGGCAAAATTGCCTATCGACCCCGAAAACGCAAGACTTGTTGACGAGGGCAAGGCAGAGGAAATTGAGGCTAAGGAGCTTGACGATTTCGTTCAGGCGTTGCTGTAAAGGAGAACAAAATGCCGAAAAGAGAGAATTATATTTCGTGGGATGAGTATTTTATGGGTATATCTCTGCTCTCTTCAATGAGAAGTAAAGACCCCAGCACGCAGGTGGGTGCTTGCATAGTAAGCGACGATAATAAAATTATGTCGGTGGGCTATAACGGCTTTCCCCGTGGTTGCAGTGACGACGAGTTTCCGTGGGAACGCAGCGCCGAAAACGCAAACGAAACAAAGTATCCGTTCGTCTGCCACGCAGAACTTAACGCTATATTAAATGCAGGCGGTCATAATCTCAGCGGTTCGAGAATTTTTGTTGCGCTCTTTCCGTGTAACGAATGTGCAAAGGCTATTATTCAAAGCGGAATTAAGGAGGTCGTTTATATCTCCGACAAGTATTCCGACACCGACGGCACAAGAGCAAGTAAGCGTATGCTTAATTCTGCCGGAGTTAAGCTTACTAAGTTTAAGTCCGACAGTAAGCAAATTACAATTTCGTTTAACGAGGAAGATGTTTAATGAAGACAGATATTTATGATTTCGACAAAACGATAGTTCCGTTCGACAGCGGTTCGCTTTTCGTATTCTACTGTATGATTCATTATCCGTGGTGCATTCTTTTGGAGGTGCCTGTGCTTTTGGTTACGGGTCCTCTTATGCTTTTGGGTATAATCAGCTTTACTCAGTTTAAGAAAAACTGCTATTGTTTTATTCCGCTTATTCCTCTTGAAAAGGCGGTAAAGAAATTTTGGGATAGATATATATCAAAGGTGAATCCTTGGTTTTACGATAGAAAAAGGCACAGTGTTGTCATAAGTGCAAGCCCCGATTTTCTTTTGAATGAGGTTGCAAAACGGCTTAATTTTGACGAGCTTATTGCCACTAAGCATAGCAGAAAAACAGGTGCGATTATCGGCAAAAACTGCCGAGGTGAGGAAAAAATAAAGAGGCTTTACGCCGTGCATAAGCCTGAGGAACTGGAAGTTGTTGATGTTTACTCGGACTCCTATAAGCACGATAAGTATATCTTTTCTCTTGCAAACGGAACCTGCTATCATATCGAAAAAGGCGAGAGGGTGCCGTTCGATTATGATGATTTTTATAATAAAGGAAAGAAAAAATAAGTAATGAAAAGAAATTTAGGATATGCTCTTTTGGTGCTTGTGCTGACAGTTGCGGGTGTATTTTGCTCGTATCTCATAGCCGATAAGGTTGCACGAACAAATTTGTCTGCACAGACCACCGCTTCAAAGGTTGCCGAAACCGAAAAGCCCGGAGAGAGGGTTCTCATAGTCGAGGATAAGGAAAAGGACTATCATTTTTATCAGCAGGATAATAAGGTTGTTATGACACATTCCGATAAGGAATACACCTTTGAAAATTGGGGCGACAATATTATGCTTGAGCCTGCAAAACTGATAATCAGGGATGTAGACGGCGATGATGAGGATGAAATTGTGGTTCAGGTTGCAGCCTTTAAGTTTGAAAATGAAATATACCATAGCGTTTATGTTCTTAATCAGTACATTAACGGCTTGGACGAGGTTGCGTATAAAGTAAATGCCATTACCCCGACCAGCGCCATTAATATTTTTGATTCAAAGGTTAAAATGGAGCTTACTCAGGATAAGAATTGTCCTAAAAATTCCGTTTTTTCAGCAAGCCATATTTACGATACTATCGAATATGACAGAGAAACGGGACTTCCGAAAAAGTATTATTATATGTTTAAGTCGCTTTCCGACGGAAAGGGAGGCTATCTAAAGCCGACCGGTTGGACTAAGGGCAGAGCAGACTGTACCATTGATGATAAAAACGAAGAAAATATTTTCGCTGTTGCCACCTTCCCCATTATCGTGTCTTACGGTGATTCGGTTACTCAAAATGCGGGCTTCTTTAAGCTCGGCATTTATGTAAACAGCGACGGTCAAACCGATATTTTGGGCAGCTCGGCATCCTTTAGAGCGTATAAGGAGTACGGCTTATATAAGTATAATTTTGACGGTAAGGAGTGGTCATCAACGGTGAATAACAGTAATAAGACCGTTCCGTCCGATAAAACGATAGATTTTATTCAGATGACGGCATCATTTACAGACGCTGTTACAACTGTTGATTTTTCTGCTAAAGGAAACGGCGACCTTAATTCGCTGTCTGCCGTTACAGCAACCGAAAGCTATATCGAGTTTACGGCAAAAAAAGGTTGCACCTTCGATAAAAAGGCTGTGGACGCTCAGCAGTATTCCTTGCCTTTGAGTATTGACAGCCAAACTGAAAATAATAATTATGACATTTCGTATACCGCTTCTGTTTCAAAAAACAGTCAGGGCGATGAGGTGTTGAGAATTAACTTTGATAAGCAATACAGTCAAGACAAAACAGGAAAATTGACTGTAAACTTTGGAGTGAAATAATTTGGATAATAAAAAAAGTGTAGCAATTACTGCGGATTCAACCTGTGACCTGCCACAGTCCTATGTTACGGAAAATGAAATAACAATAATTCCACTTTCGATTTTGCTCGGTGATAAATCTTATCGTGACGGGATAGATGTCACACCCGAGGATATTTACAGATATGTGGATAAAAACGGCGTGCTTCCAAAAACTTCGGCTGTCACACCTGCCGAATATTATAATGTTTTTAAGAGCCTTACCGACGAGGGAAAAAAGGTTGTTCATATCGGATTTTCATCGGGGCTTTCGTCCTCGTTCCAAAACGCTTGCGTTGCGGCTCAGGAGTTCGACGATGTTTACTGCGTCGATTCAAAGAGCCTCTGTACCGCAATGGGACTTTTGGTGCTGAAGGCTTGCGATTTTCGTGATAAGGGAATGGACGCAAAGCGCATTGCCGATAAGGTGAATAAGCTTGTGCCAAAGGTCAGTGCAACCTTCGTGCTTGAAAATCTTGAGTATCTTCATAAGGGCGGCAGATGCTCCTCTGTCGCAAAGTTCGGTGCAAATGTGCTTGGCATTAAGCCGTCTATTGCCGTTGAAAACCAAAGCGGCAAGCTCGAGGTGGCAAAAAAATACAGGGGCAAAATGGACGCTGTCTATAAGCAGTATGCCTCTGACAGATTAAACGAGATTAAAAAGGTTCAGCCCGACCGTGTGGTTATTGCAAACAGCGGCGGAGTTTCTCCCGATACCTTGGCTTTTGTAAAGGGCTTGATTGAGGGCAAGGATAGGTTTGAAAATATTATTCTTGCCGATGCGGGATGTACGATTTCCTCCCATTGCGGACCTAAAACCTTGGCTATATTTTATATTAAGAGATAATTATGTCGTTAAAATCAGATGTGTTTGAATACTTGTGCGTTCACAGCGACGAGTATGTAAGCGGGGAAACGCTCGCACAAAAATTTAATAAAAGCCGTGCCGCCGTTTGGAAAGCGGTTAAGACGCTTCAAAATGACGGAGTTCGTATTCAGGCTGTTACAAACCGTGGCTATAAGTTGTTGGCTGAAAACGATATTTTTAATGCCGAGGCTGTAAAAAATCGGCTCGACTTTGATTGCAGAGTTGTTTATTTTGATTCCGTCGACAGTACAAACACTCAGGCTAAGCGTATGATTAACGACGGTGCGAATGATGTTTTTCTCGTTGTTGCCGCCGAACAGACCGCAGGCAGAGGCAGACAGGGCAAAAGCTTTTATTCTCCTGCCGATACGGGAATTTATATGTCGCTTGTCGTTCACCCCAATACGCTTATCCAAAATGCTGTCGGCATAACCACCGCCTCTTGCGTGGCAGTATGCAGGGCGATAGAAAAAATTACGGATGTTAAACCCTCTGTAAAATGGGTAAACGATGTGTATGTCGGAGATAAAAAAATCTGCGGTATTTTGACCGAGGCGGTTACCGATTTTGAAACGCAAATCGTCAGCAGCGTTGTTGTCGGTATAGGAGTTAATATTTCCACCGAGGACTTTCCCGACGGTGTAGAAAATGCTTCGTCGCTGAATGTTGATGTAAAGAGAGCAGAGCTTACCGCCGCTGTGGCAAATGAGCTTAACCGTATAATCTATGCCGATTTTTCGGATTATATCGACTATTATCGAGAACACAGTATGCTTATCGGCAAGGATATTTTTTATGTTAAAAACGGAGAAAAGGTCTTTGCAAAGGCGACTGCGATTGATGCCGACGGCGGACTTGAGGTCTTGCTCGAAAACGGAGAAAAAACCGTTCTTCGCTCCGGCGAAATAACAGTCAGAAGAGTATGAACGGTATAAAGATATAATGTTATAAAATATATAAATATATAAGTGAAACTAAAGCAAAAACGACACCCGTTGAAATCGAGTGTCGTTTTTGTTTATTTCTTTGCTTCACGGTATACGCTTACGGTTTTGTAGTTTTGCTTTCCGTTTGCGTATCTCGTTAAAATGTATTTGTTTCCGCTTTGGTGAATGTTTACGGAAATGTTGCCGACATTAACCTTTTCCTTAGCGTATGCCGTACAGGTAAGCTTGCCTTTGCTACATACCATTTTTAACAGCATATCGTGACCGATTGTGTTTTTGAATTTGAAATCCAAAATATTCCATTGCACCGTTGCGTCTCCGCCCATAGGCACATAGGAAATCGGCAGGGAATGGCTTGTCCTCTCGACTATTTCCGTGTTTGTTCTCAGAATGCACTCAAAAAGAGTTGAGCTTACTTGGCACGCTCCTCCGCCTAAACCTTGCACAAATTCGTCGTTTACGATAACCTTTGCCGAGGCGTATCCGCCCACAACCGTTCGCTTTCCGACGGTTTGATTAAAGGAAAAAACGCCGTCGCACGGAACAACTATGTAGTTGATTGCATTCGCTGCCGCTGCAAGGTTTGTTTCTCTGTCCGTGTCGGAGGTTTGGTAGTATGTTGTGTATGTAGCAATCTCGTAAGGGTATTCGTTAGGGTCGCCCTTGCTCAGTCCGGGGTAAACCTTGCGGGTTTCCTCCTCATAAAAGGTTGCGTCCATATCCTCTGCCGTTGTGCTTTCTTTCGTTGTTTGCGATACTGTTTCGCTTTTGCTCTCAGGCTCGGGAGCGTTCTCCCTTGCACTGCACGAGGCTAAGCATATCGCAAAAATACACACGGCACAGAAAATTACTGCTTTACTTCTCATTTATAATTCCTGTTTTAACCGAATGGGTTATTTTTGATTTTTGTACGGCTTGTGTTCTGCAACCCAGCCTTCTTTGTTCACCTGCTTTGCTCTTGCGATAGACAGAGCTTCATCGGGAATGTTGTCCGTGATTGTTGAGCCTGCCGCAATGTATGCCAGTTCGCCCACCTCAACAGGTGCAATGAGGTTTGTGTTACAGCCGATAAATGCACCGTCGCCGATTTTGCATCTCGTCTTGTTCTTTCCGTCATAGTTGCAGGTAACCGTGCCGCAACCGAAGTTTACATTTGCTCCCACATCGCTGTCGCCTATGTAGGTCAGATGTGCCGATTTTGTGCCTTCGCCGACAATGCTGTTTTTAACTTCAACAAAGTTTCCGATATGCACACCCTTTTTAAGTACGCTGTTTGCTCTTACTTTTACAAACGGACCGCAATCCACCCCGTCCTCAACGGTGCTGTCGGTTATCTTGCAGTTGTCGAGTATAACATTGTTGCCTACTGTCGAATTGTCGATGTATGTGTTAGGGCCGATTACGCAACCGTCGCCGATTACGGTGTTTCCGATAATGATTGTGTTAGGCAAAATTCTTGTCGAATTGCCGATTTTAACATCCTTGCCAATCATAACGCCGTCGGTGCAAGGAATGTCAACGCCGTTAATCATATGCCCGTTGTTGATTCTCTCACGCATAAGAGTGTTTAATATGTTGAGCTGTCGTCTGTCGTTTGCTCCGAGAGTAACATCGGCATTTTCAACCACATATGCGCCTGCGTTCTTGCCTGCCGAAATCAAAATTTCAACGCTGTCGGTAATGTAATATTCGTTTTGAGCGTTGTTGTTTGTAATGTTGTCTAATGCATAAAGCAGGTCGCTTCCGTTAAACCAATAGAAGCCTGCGTTTGATTCGTTGATCTTCTTCTCCTCATCGGTTGCGTCCTTATGCTCTATGATTCTTTCGAGCTTGCCGTTTTCGTCACGCTTGATGTGACCGATTCCGTCGGTGTCGTCTACAAGTGCAGAGATAAGAGTAATGGAGTTGTTGTTCTCCTTGTGGTAATTGAATGCCTTTGTAAGTGTGTCGGCGTCAATCATAGGGCCGTCGCCGTTTAATACAACAATGTCGTCGTCTCTGTGTCTTTCAATGAAATCTCTCGCCTGCATTACAGCGTGTCCCGTACCGAGTTGAGGCTCTTGTAATGCCGTTTCAATGCTCGGGTCTACCGACGCTACATATTGCTCAACGATTTCGTGTTTGTAGCCGGTGATTACGCAAATGTCCTGCGCACCCATTTTCTTTACCGTGTTAATTACATGATTAATCATAGGCTCAAAAAGAACCTCGCACATAACCTTAGGCTGTTCGGACTTCATTCTTGTACCCTTACCGCCTGCCATAATTATTGCACACTTCATAATTTTTCTCCTTAAATTAACGCCTCCCGTATAATTTCGGGAGGATTGAAATTTTATACAAATTCGCCTGCCTTGCGAGTGCTGTTTTCTCCGTCGGGAGAATTGCATAGATTTAGCAATTATACAAACATTATGCACCAAAACAACAAAAATTTCAACATATTTCAAAAATATTTATCGTACCTAAAAAAATGTTTGTATTTTGCTATATATTATGTTATAATCAGTACGGATTATTCTGTGCTTTCGACATTCGCAGAGTAAAACATAAAATTATGTATATTATTTTTAGGAGGTAACTCAAATGTCAAACAAATGGGTTTACATGTTTGAAGAAGGCGACATGACCATGCGTAACTTGCTTGGCGGTAAGGGTGCAAACCTTGCAGAAATGACCAAAATCGGTCTTCCTGTACCACAGGGCTTCACCGTAACCACCGAGGCTTGTACTCAGTACTATGAGGACGGTCGTAAGATTAACGACGAAATCATGGAACAGGTTATGCAGGGCGTTGCAAAGATGGAGGAAATCAACGGTAAAAAATTCGGAGATAAGGAAAATCCTCTCCTTGTATCTGTTCGTTCGGGTGCCAGAGCTTCTATGCCGGGTATGATGGACACAATCCTTAACCTTGGTCTTAACGACGAGGTTGTTGCTACTATGATTGCAGGTAACGATGACCCTGCTTTCGAGCGTTTCGTATATGACTCATACAGAAGATTCATCCAGATGTTCTCTGATGTAGTTATGGAAGTTGGTAAGAAGTATTTCGAGCAGCTTATCGACAAGATGAAGGAAGAAAAGGGCGTTCAGTTCGACATTGAATTGACTGCTGCTGACCTCAAGGAGCTTGCTTCTCAGTTTAAGGCTGAGTATAAGAATCAGCTCGGTTCAGACTTCCCTTCAGACCCTGTTGAGCAGCTCAAGCTTGCTATCGAGGCTGTATTCCGTTCATGGGACAACCCTCGTGCAAACGTATATCGTCGTGATAACGACATTCCTTATTCATGGGGTACTGCAGTAAATGTAATGCCTATGGTATTCGGTAACCTTAATAACGAGTCAGGTACAGGCGTTGCCTTCACTCGTGACCCTGCAACAGGTGAGAACAAGCTTATGGGTGAGTTCCTCATCAACGCACAGGGCGAGGACGTAGTTGCCGGTGTTCGTACACCAATGCCAATCGCTCAGATGGAGCAGGAATTCCCTGAGGCATATGCTCAGTTCCTTGAGGTTTGCGAAACTCTTGAGAACCACTATCACGATATGCAGGATATGGAATTCACTGTTGAAAATAAGAAGCTCTATATGCTTCAGTGCCGTAACGGTAAGAGAACAGCTCAGGCTGCGCTCAAGATCGCTTGCGACCTCGTAGACGAGGGACATAAGACTCCTGCCGAGGCAGTTGCTATGATCGACCCTCGTAACCTTGATACTCTTCTTCACCCACAGTTCGACGCTAAGGCACTCAAGGCTGCTACTCCGTTGGGCAAGGGTCTCGGTGCTTCTCCGGGTGCTGCTTGCGGTAAGGTTGTATTTACTGCTGAAGACGCTGAGAAGTGGAACGAGATGGGCGAGAAGGTTATCCTTGTTCGTCTTGAGACTTCACCTGAGGACATCACAGGTATGAAGGCTGCTCAGGGTATTCTTACAGTTCGTGGCGGTATGACTTCTCACGCTGCCGTTGTTGCTCGTGGTATGGGTACTTGCTGTGTATCCGGTTGCGGCGACATCGTTATGGACGAAGAAAATAAGAAGTTCACACTCGCAGGTAAGGTATTCAACGAGGGTGATTACATTTCTATCGACGGTTCAACAGGTAATATCTATGAGGGTATTATCGAGACTGTTGATGCTCAGATTGCCGGTGAGTTCGGTAGAATTATGGCTTGGGCTGATGAGTTCAGAAAGCTCAAGGTTCGTACAAACGCTGATACTCCTGCTGACGCTAAGAAGGCAAGAGAGCTTGGCGCTGAGGGTATCGGTCTTTGCCGTACAGAGCATATGTTCTTTGAAGAGGACAGAATCGCTGCATTCAGAGAGATGATTTGCTCCGATACTGTTGAAGAGAGAGAAGCTGCTCTTGAGAAGATTCTTCCTTACCAGCAGAATGACTTTGAGGCTCTTTATGAAGCGCTCGAGGGTTGCCCTGTAACTATCAGATTCCTTGACCCACCTCTCCACGAGTTCGTACCTACCGAGGAAGCAGACATCGAAAAGCTTGCTAAGGCACAGGGTAAGAGCGTTGAGACTATCAAGGCTATCATTTCTTCACTTCACGAGTTCAACCCAATGATGGGTCACCGTGGTCTTCGTCTTGCTGTTACATATCCTGAAATCGCTAAGATGCAGACTAAGGCTGTTATTCGTGCAGCTATCAATGTTTCTAAGGCTCACGCTGACTGGAATGTATGTCCTGAGATTATGATTCCTCTCGCTTGTGATGCTAAGGAGCTTAAATATGTTAAGGATATCGTTGTAGCTACTGCTGATGCAGAAATCGCTGCTGCAGGCGTTGAGATGAAGTACGAAGTTGGTACTATGATTGAGATTCCTCGTGCTGCTCTTACAGCTGCTGACATCGCTAAGGAGGCAGAGTTCTTCTGTTTCGGTACTAACGACCTTACTCAGATGACTTACGGCTTCAGCCGTGATGACGCAGGTAAGTTCCTTAACGCTTACTATGATAAGAAGATCTTTGAGAGCGATCCGTTTGCAAGACTTGACACAACAGGTGTTGGTCAGCTTATGGAAATGGCTGTTAATAACGGTAAGGCTACCCGTCCTTCACTTCACTGCGGTATCTGCGGTGAGCATGGTGGTGACCCGACATCCGTTGAGTTCTGCCATAAGATTGGTCTTGATTATGTATCATGTTCACCATTCCGTGTTCCGATTGCTCGTCTCGCTGCTGCTCAGGCTGCTATCGCAGAGATGTAATCGTTTCTCGTAACAGAATAATATACAAAAATAAAGAGGGTAGCTTCGGCTATCCTCTTTTTGTCTTTGTGGATTGCTTTCGTTCGTTTATATAATATGTTTTATATTATTATATATAATATATAAATTATAATATATGCAGAAAGTGTGGGGTTATTACAAAATTAATGAAATAAAAGTTTTGCGAAATTCAATATGTGGACACGAAATCCCTTGATTTATTGAATATATACCATATATAGAACAAGGGCGTACCAAAGCACCGTAAAAGTTACAATTTGTAACAACCTTTCCTTGAAAGTTTGTAACAACCGTCTAAATATTTGATTTAGTACACTAAATCGCAAAAGTTTACAACCACAACATATAGTGCCAAAACTCGATTTGAACATATTAACAAGCGACCGTTTTGTATATTTTGCACAATTTCATCTTAATTTAACATTTGACTCATTGTTTATAAGTGCTATAATAGGCACCGTTTTGAGGCAATACTTATAGGGAGGAATAAATTTCATTGTATATTCCTAAGCCCATTAAGAAAAGGAGATAAGATATAAGATGACTAACCAATATACTACGGGAAAAAGACTTGTTAAGCCTATCCTGTCGGTAGTAGCTGCGCTTGTGCTTCTTATAACACTGTTTGTAAACACAGCATTTGCCGATTCGGCAGATAAATATGATGTAACCGTAATTGACGGTACTAACACTATTTCGGTTACTACAACCGAGGTTGAGCCTATCGAGATACTTAAATCGGCGGGCATCATTCTTTCATCAAATGATAAGCTTGATATTTCGCAGTTCGTATCCGAGCAGGGCGGAGTAATCACTATCGACAGATATAATTTGATTTATTTGTCGCTTTCAGGCGTAATCACCGAGTACGGTGTTTATTCCGACACAGTTGGCGAGGCTCTTGAGGAGCTTGGCTATTCGGTAGGCGAAAATGACAGCGTAAGCTGTTCACTTACCGACCCTATCCAAAACGGTATGGTAATCAGCATTGATTCAGCCATTACCGTTAATCTCACCGTTGACGGTGAAACAAAGGACTATGCGTTGCTTTCGGGCGATGTCCAGGGACTTTTGGATTTGGCAGGCGTTACTCTTTCGTCAGACGATTATACAGAGCCTGCACTTGACACTCAGCTTACAGACGGTATGAGCGTAAGCGTTTATCGTGTTGAGTATACCGAAAAGACAGAAACAGAGACTGTTAAGTACAGCACCGTAAGAGTTGATGACTCGGATATGGAAATCGGCAGCGAAAAGGTACAGGTTGCCGGTGTAAACGGTCAGGACGAGGTTACCTATAAGGTTAAGCTTGTAAACGGTGTTGAGCAGTCAAAAAGCGAAATCAGCCGTAAGACAATCAAAAAGAGCGTTGACGAGGAAGTAAGAGTAGGCACAAAGCTTACAGAAACTCATTCTTCGGTTGAGTCTAACGGCGTAACAACCTGGAACGGATACAGCGTAGGCGATACCGTAAGCGGCAGATATTCTCATTATTGCGCTTGCTCGGTATGTAACGGTAACTCAAGAGGCGTTACAACCTCAGGCAAGAGAATCCAAAACGGTATGCAAAATCCGTACTATGTTGCTTGTAACTGGTTGCCGCTTGGTACGGTGATTGATGTTGACGGTCAGCTTTATACAGTAGTTGACAGAGGCGGCTCAAGCCTTTCGAGAAAGGGCAGAATTGATATATTCACCCCTGAGGGACATTCAATGTGCTATTCTCTCGGTGTAGGCAGCTGCACAATCACTATCGTTAGATTAGGCTGGTAATAATTTAATATCGACAGTTAAACGACTTGGCTAAACTATTTAGTTTCCGAGTCGTTTTTTGTATATTATCGCTCCGCCGTGGAATACTATCCTCGGTGGTTTTATGTATTATACCTTTGATGATGAGGCGACAACCGCAGAGCTTTGCGACACCGGCGAAAACCGTCTCACCTATGGCTATATTCCCTCTTGCGAGCTTCAGTCTTCGGCAAAGCATTTTTCCCTGCCTGCTCAGTCGCTCGTTTTGCTTGCTTCACCGTCGCATATTAATGAGTTGTATTCCTATGACGATTGTATTTTCACCGTTGTTAATAATTTTCGTGACAGCCTTGCAATTTATGTTAAAAGAAATCTCTTGCTTGTTGTTGCACTTAATGACAGCACCCACATTGCCCGTGACAGCTTCATTTCCCTTACTCCTCCCGAAGAGCCGTCATTGGCACGGCTTATCTGCATTTTGGCAGACGATTTGATTTTGGGGGACAGCAGGTATCTCTCTACGGTGCGTGAAACGGTTAAGGATATGGAAAAACAGCTCATATCCTCAAGCGAAACTAAGGATTTTAATATCCGCCTTTTTCGCCAAAAAGAGTCGCTTTCGGTTCTTTACGATTACTGCGATAATTTGCTTGATTTCATTTGCACCGTTCAGGAAAATAAGCAGGACTTGTTTGACGAGACGGAGAGCAAATCCTTTTCTACCGTTTTCGACAGGGTTACTCGGTTTAAGGAGAGCGTTCAAATGGTGCAGGAAAGTATTGAACATCTGCGTGACGCATATCAGTCGAGCCTCGATTTAAGGCTTAATCAAACTATGAAGGTCTTTACCGTCGTCACCGTGATGTTTTCGCCCCTCTCGTTTATCACGGGTTGGTACGGTATGAATTTTAAGTTTATGCCCGAGCTTGCTTCTCCTTACGGCTATCTCGGCGTGTGCGTTCTCGTCTTTTTCGTTGCCGTCGGATTACTGCTTTGGTTTAAGCATAAGAAATGGATATAAAGCATAGAATTTTATGGTGATTCTATGAAAAAAATCAGCAAGACCGATACCGTAATCGGCTATTCCTGCACCTCGCACATTCACTTGATAGGCTCAGGCGAATGTGTTGTTGACGGCTTGAAGCGTGTGCTTGAATATACATCGGATTATATAAAAATCGACCTCGGCAAATTTTGCGTCGGAATAAGCGGCTGCTGTCTGCGTATTAATGAATTCTCGCCGGAGGGTGCAATCATTAAGGGCGATATTCTGTCTGTGGAGTATTTTTCAAATAGATAGACTGCTCAGATTGTTGATAGGAAGCGTAAAAATCAGATTCACCGACGGCTTTGCCGAGGACTTTATAAATGCCTGCCGAGAAACGGATGTAAATATCAGAAATATAGTATCAACCGACGACGGCTTGATTGCCGAATGTCCGCCTAACGAATATGCTTTGATTGCACGGATAGCACGGCAAAACGGAGGCAAGGTGCGTGCCGTTAAGAAAAACGGTCTTGTCTTTGTGCTTGCCAAGCTTAGGTGTCGTATGGGGCTTGCAGTCGGTCTTGTTTTGAGCGTTTGCGTGTTTTCGCTCCTCTCGGGCTTTATTTGGGATGTTCGTGTTGTCGGCAACGAAACGCTTGAAGCGTCGCAAATAACCGATTTCCTTGCCTCACAGGGACTTTACGCAGGCGCACATTGGAACAGCGTTGATAAAAGAGTGTGCGAGGGACTTGTTATGGCGAGCTTTGACGAGGTCGGTTGGGTGCATATTAATCGTTTCGGCACGGTCGCACAGGTAGAAATTAATGAGGCAGAGCCTAAACCCGATGTAACAGATAATACCGTGGTCGCTAATTTGAAAGCGGTTAAGGACGGAACGATTGTGTCTGCCGTTGTTTATGACGGCTGGCAGGAGGCTTTTAACGGCGACAGCGTTGTAAAGGGAGATATTCTCGTCAGCGGTGTGTACGAAAGCGAGCATGCGCAGGAGAATTTGTTTGCACGAGCAGACGGCTTGTTTATTGCCCAAACCGTTACTCCCGTTTCGCATACCGTGGCACGAGAGCAGAAAAGAAAGCAGATTACATCGGTCAGAGAGTATAAGGCGCTGTCGTTTTTCGGAATATATGTTCCTCTCTATCTTGGCAAAACTCCAAAAAATAATGTTGATGTAAGCGAAAGCCGTACCTATCTTAAAATAAATAATCGCCCCGTTCCGATAGGCGTTATCACAAAAAACATTACCTCTTATACATATTATTCCTACACTATGAACGATGACGAGCTTTGCGAAATGCTAAAGTCGCAGGTGCAGGAAAAAACAGAGTCGCTGTTTGACGAGGGCAGTATCATTTCGTCGGATATTTCTTATTCGCTTGAGGCGGATAAGGCTGTTGCCACGGGCGAGATTACGGCTTTGGAGGATATAGGGGAATGTGTCGAATTTTACGACAGAAAAAATTTGGATAATGAATAATTTTTTATTGAACATTAATTTGACTTGTGCTAAAATTAATTTGACGAACAGGCTGTAAAGGAGGCTTTTTATGCAAATGACTTTTCGCTGGTTTGGCAAGGAAAAGGATACCGTTTCCCTTGAACAAATCAAGCAGATACCGAATGTGGTCGGAGTTGTTCCTGCTCTGCACGATTTGCCTGCGGGCGAGGCTTGGACTATGGACAGGGTTCAGGCTATGTATGACGAGATTACCGCATCGGGACTTACTATGGAGTGTATCGAGAGCGTTAATGTCCACGAGGATATTAAAATCGGTCTTCCTTCAAGAGATAAATATATCGAGAATTATAAAACTTCTATTCGCAATCTGTCTAAGGTCGGCGTTAAGGTTATATGTTATAACTTTATGCCCGTGTTCGACTGGACAAGAACAGACCTTTATATGCCGCTTTCCGACGGCTCGACCTGCCTTTGCTATGACGGTAAGCAGGTAGAGGGTAAGTCGCCCGAGGATATGTTCAGAGAGATTGACGATAATTCTAACGGTTACGCTATGCCCGGTTGGGAAACCGAGAGAATGGGCGAGATTAAGGAGCTGTTTGAAAAATATAAGGGCGTCACAGCAGAGGATTTGTGGAATAACCTTAAATATTTTCTTGAGGCAATTATGCCCACTTGCGAGGAATGTGATGTCAAAATGGCTATCCACCCCGATGACCCGCCGTGGAGCATTTTCGGCTTGCCCCGTATAATTACGGATAAGGCGGCTGTTGAGCGACTTCTTGCTATGGTGCCGTCAAAGTATAACGGCTTGACCCTTTGCACAGGCTCACTCGGTGCAAGCCCCGATAACGATATGGTCGAGATTATTAAGGCGGCAAGCGACAGGATTTACTTTGCTCATCTTCGCAATGTGCAGATTAATAATCAGTGGTTTAACGAAACTGCCCACGAGAGTAACGCAGGCAGTCTTGATATGTACGAGATTGTAAAGGCACTTCAAGAGGTCGGCTTTGACGGCTATGTTCGTCCCGACCACGGCAGAATGATTTGGGGCGAGGTTGCAAGACCGGGCTACGGACTTTATGACAGAGCGCTCGGTGCGTGCTATCTTAACGGTATTTGGGAAGCAGTAGAAAAAAGCAGAAAGAACTAATCACCTCCCCTCACACCTCATTGGCTCCCCTATCAGGAGAGCTGTCGGAACTTGTTTCCGACTGAGGGGTTTACGCCCAAGATTTAGAACACCGTCGGCACCAAACGCCGACTGAGGGGTTCGCTCTGCGACAATAGAATATTACGGCTCCCCTAATAGGGGAGCTGTCAACACACTGTGTTGACTGAGGGGTTTACCTAACTATAACAAAATACTAAATGTTGACCGTGGGTTATGTTCTCGAATAAAAGGACAAACCCCACACCACTTTTGGAGGAATTATAATGATACATGAAAACTTAAAAGGCAGAGTGGCTGTCGTAACAGGCGGCGGCGGAGTTCTCTGCGGACAGTTTGCAAAAACATTGGCAAAGCAGGGCTGTAAGGTAGCCGTGCTTGATTTGAATGAGGCGGCGGCTCAAAAGTGCGCCGATGAAATTATCTCTGACGGCGGCGAGGCGATTGCTGTCGGCTGTAATGTTCTCGATACCGAGTCAATGCAAAAGGCTCGTGATGTGATTGCTCAAAGGCTCGGTACTTGCGATATTCTCCTTAACGGAGCAGGCGGTAATAATCCTAAGGGAACTACCACAAAGGACACTCTCGAAAAAATCGACCTTCTCCAAAAAGACGAGAATGTTAAGACCTTTTTCGACCTTGACCCTGATGGAATTTCTTTTGTATTTAATCTTAACTTCTTAGGCACTCTTATTCCTACGCAGATTTTTGCAAAGGATATGGTGGAAAAGGAGCATGCCTGCATCGTTATGATTACTTCGATGAACGCATACCGTCCGCTTACCCGTATTCCCGCTTACTCTGCGGCAAAGGCTGCGGTAAAGAACTTTACCGAATGGATGGCTGTTCATTTTGCCCCTATGGGAATCAGAGTAAACGCTATCGCTCCCGGCTTCTTTTCCACTAAGCAGAACGCAGCGCTTCTTTGGAACGAGGACGGCACACCGACCGAGCGTACAGGCAAAATCCTTGCCGCAACCCCGATGGACAGATTCGGCGAGCCTGCCGAGCTTGACGGCACTCTCCTTTTCCTCTGCGACGAGGCGTACAGCGGATTTATCACAGGTGTAAATATTCCCGTTGACGGTGGATTTAACGCATATTCGGGCGTATAAAATCGGTGCAAAACGCATCGTCACTGTTTAGGTGTTTATCAGCCATAGATTGCATTTGCAGTCTGTGGCTTTTTTCGTACCTGTTATAATAAATTATTAACAAAAATATCTGCTCCGCTTGGTGCAATTTTACCAAAAAATCATTTGTTTTTTGTTTGTTTTAATAGTGAATACAGAGATATTGCGACAAAATAATTGAATGTGTAATAATTTTGTAATATAATCTATGGGATAAAATTTGCATGATAAAGGAGTAGACTGATATATGAAGAAAATTTCGATTCGATTTGTGTCAATTATACTTTCACTCATACTTGTTATTTCGTCATTGCCGCTGACTGTATTGAGCGTAAGCGCAGCGGACGGTGACACCGCAACGACAAATCTTACCGCCTCGGATGTTGCATATTGCGGCACAGGCGTAGGCTTTGACAGCAGTAAAAACTGCGTTCGCTTTCCCGAGCAGGGCTATACCGCTATCAAGCATTGCGAGTTTACCTTTACGGGTACTGTAAGCGACGGCAAGGCTGTCGGTACATTCAGCTCCGATGCCCTCGGATATACAAAATATCTTAATACTTCATCGAAAGCTAAGCAACCGTTAAAAACAACAGCCGATACGTTCACTGTTGCCTTCAATACGGGAATAAACGGTACGGCTTCTCTTTATTCTATTGATAGTAATAACAAAATAAATTACCTTTTCTTCCGTGACGAGGAATGGAAGCCCGGTGAGTATTATAAGTTCGACAGAGGAGGATTGTCCGGTACTCAAACAGCATTTTCACTTTTCGTTAGGGACAGCGGAAATACCACTTCGGGAATTAACGGCTATAAGAGAGTTCAAAGCATAGATGAAATTAAATCCGGCGAAAAATATTTAATCGCACACCCGGGCAAGTACAACAAAACTACCTCAAATGCAGCCGATGGCTCTGCTTGGTATGTTCTTCACCCTTCAAAGAGCGATGAAGACTATGTTAATGTTGCTAAGGTTTATAACACTATCCTGAGCGCAACGGCTAAAAGACTTCAAAACGGCAGCTTCGAGTATAATGCCGACGGTAGCCAATATACCCAAACATCAGGCTATCAGCAACACTCTCATAAAATTCAGGCTTGGAATACCACAGCCGAGGAAAATAAGGTAGAACTTTTTGATAAGAACAGTAAGGCACATATGGCGGTAAGCGATAATGCAAAGAATTACATTCCCGACGGAAAATATGCAGCCGAGCTTAATGCAGACGAACCCGGTTCTCTTTATCAGGTTGTAAATACTCTGCCAAGCAGTACATACCTTTGGGGACTTGACCACAGAGGCCGTATGGGTACGGATACTATGGCTTTGGTTATCGGTCCGAGCCAGGAAGTAAGACCGAGCAAAAACAGCGGTTCAACCACCTCCGAAACAACTGCTACTATCAAGAAGGACTTTGGCAAAGACCAGTTTATGCAGATGGTAGAGTGGGCAAAATCACAGGGAAATATCGAGCTTCTCAGCGATTACAGCAACACTTCGGGTAATTCCGGCAGAAATACAACTGCCAAAAAGCTTCAGAATATCACCGTGTATTCTAAGCCTTTCGGACTGAACGGCTCGTTTAAGTCGAGCGATGAGCTTTCTCCGTTCAGCCTTGTTCCCACAGATGAGCATACAGAGGAATGGCATATTTGGATTATGATTTCCGGAAGCGGTGATTGGTCGTCTTACGGCTCAAACGATAAGGAAATCAGCACGGGACAAACTATTGTAAACAGCTACGGAAATATCGACTCCTCCGTAATGACAAGTGAGGAGCTAAAGCAGTTCTTTTACAGAGTTCCTGCCGGTCAGTCAGAGTCTATGTTTGCGTTCGTTCCTATCGACACGGCACACCAGCATACAAGCGGTAATGGAAATACCACCTGCGGTAACTTGCTCGATAAGGTAAATTTCGAGGTGTTTAACTCGTTTACGGCAAGCTCAACAGACCACGGCTCAGGCTCGGTAACAGATACCGACAACGGCTCAAGCGATAAGCAGAATATTACAAAGATTAATCCTATTTCTGTTTATACTAAGGATAATTCAACCCAAAATCTCGTTGCGGCAATCAAAAAAGAGGATATTGAAAAAGAAGGTGTAACCTTTGCAGGTATCTACCTCACCACTCAGGACGCAAAAGGCGAAAGCGTTACCGTTTTTAAGCCTCTTAAAAATTGCGAGATTGACGAAAACGATTTGACTTGGAAACCAAATTCTGAAAACGAAAAGCTCGAAACCGCTACGGTTACGCTTCCAAACGGTCAGCAGGTTCTTGTTTCCAGATTGCAAACAGATAAAGGATATGCATACGACATCCCTGCCGATATGTGGCTCAAACGCACCGACAAAACGGGCAATGTCGCATATGTTATGCAGTTAAAGAATGTGTCCTCGTCTATGGACTCTCACTTTATCTTCCTCAAAAGTCCTACCGTAACCTATGACGCAAACAGCACAAAGGATTTTGAGTACGAAATCAGTGAGACCGATAAAACAAATGTTTATGACTTTAAGCCTCAAACGATTGGTGACGGAGTAAAATATATCGACCCTGTATCGTCCCATAACCCTGTTGCACCTGATAGCGGTTGGAAGTTTACGGGCTGGAAGTTGTTTGATGCCGACGGAGTTGTAAAGGATAATAACGGCAACGATATGATTTTAAGCGGTACTAACGCTATCGCTTGTAATGTAAAACAGCCGAACGGTAAGCCGTCCAAGCGTACATTCATTGTTGTTGACGGCAAAACTGTTGAAGAAGCGTTTGATAACGGTATGGATATTACCGACAGCGATAAGACTATCGGCAAGAAGTGGGCGCTCAAGCCTGGTGTCACCTCTGTTTACGAAAAGGAGTCCGAGGCTCTTACATTGGTTGCTCAGTGGAGATTTAAGAATACCTTTATCCCCGAGTATCAGGATAAGGTTACTAATCCGTTTACTCAGGGCGAGACAGGCGGTACAATCGAACTTAAAAATACCGACAGCGAAAATTATTCCGCAGACCCAAACGGCACAAAGTCATATTTTGCAGAAATTGAGGAGCAGGTTGTTGCAACCGCTAAGGCAAATCATCTTTACACCTTTATCGGCTGGTACGACAGCAAGGGCAATGTAGTTACCACAAATCCCGAGCTTATCGTAAATCAGATTAAGGGCGAAATCGGCGAGTATCACGCTCGTTTCCAAAAGACAGGCGTAGCCGTAAACTTCTACTATTTAGAGTATAACGAAAGCACAAAATCTTACGATTATAAGGTTTACGACGGCGGTAAGTATACCCAGTATCTTGATAAAAACGAAAGAGCAACGAAGCCGACAGGCGACAGCAAAAATGTAAAAACTTGGTTTACCTCACCTACAAAGCTCGGTGCTGATACAGCATTTGATTTTAACCAACCTATTCCTAAGAGCATAGACCTTTATGCCGCCCCGACATTTACATTTAATTATTATAATTATTTCCAATTTATAGAGCCGTGGAAAATGTTTGCATATTCCACTCTTAAATATGACGGAAATTATATTGATATGAAAAATGACCCTGATGTAACCGATTATAAGGTTTATATCCTAAAGGCTGATTCTGTTGACGAGGCTATGCCAAAGGCAAGCGATATTAAGAGTAATCCCGAAACAAAGGTTGTGTCAAAGAATGACTCGGCAATATTGTTCAACAGCACCACAAAGACAGGCAATAGCTTTAATAGAGTAGGCGCTCAATATAATAATCTCTCTATTTACGATATGAGAAAGCCTGTTTGGGTAACCTTTGACTTTACATACAGAGGCATTACATATACAGCCAACGTAAAGAACAGAAGCCTTTATAATAATATTCAGGATTATAAAAAATCAACCCAAAGCGATAAGTATTATACACAGTATAAGCAGGAGCAGGATGAAATGCTTACGGCTATTACCAATATGTATGATGCAACCGTAGATTATAATATTGATAAGGTATTTGATTATAAGAAATCATCAAAGCTTACTCAAGATGTAAAGACCGGAATTGCAAATGCGTATACAGATTACAAATTTACCTCGTCCACTACTATTAGAAATATCGAGCCGTGGGGCTTTAAGTATTCGTTTGGTGTTGACGGAAGTGCAATCGGTAACTTCTCCGATTATGGTGTGGCTGTTTTGTCAAATTATGAGAAGGCACCTGAAAGCATTGCTGATCTTTTGGATAACGAAAATACGGTCGTGTATTCAAAATCTACGGATAATATTTATTCCGATGTCAACAATACCGCTAACGCCGTTGCTTATCATACTGAGGGTATTAAAATTTTGGATTATGATAAAAATACATACTCTGTATTTTTTGTAAAGGACGCAGACGGTAAGTATCATTGTTCAAGTATAGTGTCTAACAGTTATAAGGCTATTGCCGGTCAGGACACATCCGAAATGAAAGAAATCAGTAAGGCGATTATTGATTACGCCGAAAAGATTAACGCATATTGGAAAAAGATTGATAATAAGTAAGGAGGGAGAAATGTTATGAGCAAGAAAGCAGAATTTGAATTACCACAGCTTGATGTTGTAATGTTTCTCACTGACGCTTCGGTTTTGACCACAACAATCAGCGGTGGAGGTTGGGAGACCGAGGACGATTGGATCGACCCGGAAGATAACATTTTCTGATAATTAATAAAACTAAAACGCTTGACTGAATTTATTGTTTCAGCCAAGCGTTTTTATATGCCTCGATTTATGTTAATTTTTTGTTATCGAAAACAATAATGCCGCAGGCGAACCCACGGCATTATTTATTATTCTGTTGTTTGAATCAGTTTTATGTAGTGGTCGATTATGTCGGCTGCGTTTTCTATGCCCACCTTTGATGAATTGATGATAAGGTCATAGTAGCGTGAATCGCCCCATTTTTCCTTACAATAGTAGTTGTGGTATTGCTTTCTCTGCTTATTTACCTTTTCTACCATTGCCTCGCCCTCAACCTCTGTTATGCGATACATTTTAGAGATTCTTGTAGCCTCGTAAACCAAATCGCCTGTTACAAAGATTGAAACCATATTTTCGTTGTCTTTGAGGATTGATGTAGCGCATCTGCCGACTACAACAAAACTTTCGCCCGAATTTGCTTTTTCACGCAGAAAGTCAAATTGCATCTGGCTTATTGTTTCTTCGGGAGAATTGGTGAAACCGTTTACGGTTCTGGAGAATAATCTGTTTCTCGGAATTTCGTCATATTTCTTTAGCTCATCTAAATCCATATTCTTTTCCTGAGCGATTAACTCAATCAGCTCCTTGTCATAAAGAGGTATGTTGTACTTCTTTGCAAGAATTTCGCCGATTTTGTGACCGCCCGAGCCGTATTCACGACCGATTGCAATGATTCTTTGCTGCTTCATATTCGTTCCTCCTTAAAAATTAAAAATATCTTACCTTAATTATAAGCATTGCTATGCCTAAAACTATTGCGGTTGCAGGAATTGCGGTCTTGCAGTATTTGCCCCAGCTTACAGGGTGTCCTGCTTTTGCCGCAACGGATGTTCCTACTACATTTGCGCTTGCACCGATTGGTGTAGCCGAGCCGCCGATGTCTGTACCGATGGACAGTGAGTATGCCAAAACGCCTAAGTCCGCACCCGGTGTTGTAGCCGCAAGGCTCTTGATAACAGGCACCATTGTTGCCGCAAAAGGAATGTTGTCTACTACCGCACTTGCGATTGCACTTATCCACATAATGATGAATACCATTGCTAAGAAGTTGCCCTTGCAGAGCTTTTCGATGAACGATGCGATTACTTCAAGCACACCTGTTTGCTCAAGTCCGCCTACTACTATGAATAAGCCGATGAAGAATAACAGCGTCTTGGAGTCAACTCTTTTTAGGATGTATCCAATGTGCTTTGGCGATGTCAGTAATGTTATCAAAGCGATAAATACTCCGATGAATGCCACAGTCAATCCTGTTTGTGCGTGTGTGATAAGAAGCACAACAGCGATTAAGAATATGATTGTGGATATGATGAAATCACGCTTGTTTTCAATAGCGTCTTTAGGGTTGGGATAGGTTGCCGTTCCTGCATTGTCGGCGCTTGCACTAAGCTCTTTTTTGAATGCGAGCGAGAAAAATACAATCATCACTACCAAACCTGCACCTGCGATAAGTCCTGTGTTAGAAAGGAAATCGCCAAAGCTGTATCCCAAAGCAGTACCTATAATGATGTTTGGCGGGTCTCCGCACATTGTAGCCGAGCCGCCGAGATTTGCACAGAAAATTTCGCTCAGTATCATCGGCACGGGGTCGAATTTCAAAAGTTGCGAAAGCTCAACGGTAACTGCCGCAAGGAATAAAATAACCGTAATGCTGTCGATAAACATTGAAAGTACCGCACTCATAATCATAAATGTTATGAGTATCGGCATTACCCTGTACTTTACAGCCTTTGCTATGGTAAGGCACAGCCAACGGAAAAATCCCGCTTTTGCCATTCCCTCAACCATTACCATCATTCCGGCGATAAATATTATTGTCGCCCAGTTAATACCGCTGGATTCTTCTACCGCATTTCCGCTAACATGCCAAAATTCTGCGGTAAAAATGCTTTTGATGTTAAGCGTTTGCATTATTGCCTCCGGCGATTTCATACATATGCCGAAAACAATTACGATTGTTGCCAGACCACAACCGAGAGTAACCCATTGCCTTGGTATTTTGTCCATAATAATCAGCGCAAACATAAGTATAAAAATTACGATTGCAAAAACTTTTGCCGTCACCATTTTTGTTCTCCTCCTTATGGTGAAAGTTTCATTCGTCGGTGTCTCGTCTCCTAACCACCTTCCATCATAATATTATAGCACAACCTTCTTCCAATATAAAGAGAAAATATAATAGATTTTTTCAGACTGTTGATAAAACTCCCGAAATATACGATAATAATAAAATTAACCGATTGACACATTCCGCACAGGGAAGCAATCGGTTAAAACTTTTTGAATTTTTGCGTTTGGATTAAAGTCGGTTTGGTGTTTTGGCGGTTACAAATCCAAAATTTCAATATTGTGCAATTGTGCATTAACACATCCGTGTATTGGAGCGTGTAGCGTTTTGTGTTTGTTCCCTATAATTATCGGGCTTTGTGACTGTCAGCGATTTAGATGTTTTTCGATAAATGTTTCCACCTTGCCCCAATAAAGCTCGGGGTCAACAGAGGACGAAAGAGCGTGACCCGCACCCTTGACGGTCAGTATTTCCTTTTCGCAGTTTGCCGCCGAATACAATTCGTTCAGCATACTGTAAGGTACAAGCTCATCGTCTGAGCCGTGAATGAACAGAGTCGGAATGTGGCTCTTTTTTACCTGCTCAACTGCGCTTGCCTGCTTAAAATCATAGCCGTCACGAAGTTTTGAGAGCAAAGAAGCGGCGTTGAGTACGGGAAACCACGGAATGTGCATAACCTCTGCTTCTTGCTTAAATTCGTTCCATTCCGATGTGTAACCGCAGTCTGCAATTATGGCTTTTACATTTTCGGGCAAAGCCTCGCCCGATGCCATAAGCACCGTCGATGCGCCCATTGATACACCGTGCAAAATTATCTGCGCCTCAGGCTCCGACGACAGAATGTATTTTATCCATTCAATAATGTCGTACCGTTCGGGCCAACCCATTCCTATTTTTGTTCCCTCGCTGTCACCGTGCGAACGAGCGTCTACTGCCAAAACATTGTATCCCAAAGAATGAAATTTGTTTACAAAGCCTGCCATATGCTTCGCCTTGCTTGTGTATCCGTGACAAACAAGGACATATTTTGTGCCGTCGTTTTTGAATAATTTTCCGTGCAAACGAATAGCATCGGACATAATGTAAACATCTTCGCCGTGTTCGGCATACCATTTTTTCATTTCGGGCGTACCCGTTAATCCGCTGTATTTTGCACTTGCGTCTTCTTCACTGCCGTTCGTGTTCGTGGCTTTTTGAACCAGGTTGTTCAGCTTGCTCATATGTATCGGTGATTTTGTGTTTATCGAAAAATCGTAGAAAATCTCCGCCGATATTGCAGTAAGGGCTGTAAATCCGGCGATTGCGCCAAAAAGCGCACCTGCATATTTCTTGCTCATAAAAATCACTCCTGCTTTTTTCAAATTATACCATATTTCCAAATCCCGTTTCAACCCCGCTTGAAGTTTTTGATTGTAATCGGTAAATTAAACATAATACTTTGCCTGAGCGTTCCAAAGCTCAAAATATTTGCCGTCGGCAGAAAGAAGCTCTTTATGTGTTCCGTTTTCGACAAGCCTTGATTTGTCAAAGACGGCGACTTTGTCACAGAACACACAGCTTGATAATCTGTGCGAAATATAAATTGCAGTCTTATTTTCAACAAAGGAATTAAAACGGCTGTATATTTCATTTTCTGCAATAGGGTCGAGCGCGGCTGTCGGCTCGTCAAGCACCACAACCGGCGCATCCTTATAAAGCGCCCTTGCAAGCGCAAGCTTTTGTGCCTCTCCTCCGGAAATTTCAACACCGCTTTTATCCAAATCTTTATAGAGATATGTGTTTTCTTTTTTAGGCATTTTTCTTGTTCTGTCGGCAATGTTTGCACTTTCAAGGCAGGAGTACAGCTTGTTGTTATCGAGCGTTGAACCTGCACAAATATTGTCTTTGAGTGAAACGGAAAAAATCTTGAAATCTTGAAACACAACGGAATAAAGATTTATAATGCTTTCCTTTGTATACTCCTTTATGTTGACCCCGTTTATCAAAATTTCGCCGTCAGTTACATCATAAAGACGGCACATCAGCTTGATAAATGTTGTTTTGCCACTTCCGTTACGACCTACAACGGCTAAATGCTCACCGTTTTTTATACTGAGATTGACATTTTGCAAAGCATAATTTTTCGTACCCGGGTACTTGAACGATACATTTTTGAATTCAATATTAAATCCGTTTGACAAATCGAGTGTTTTATTTCCGTAGGTCATTTCGTTTTCGGTATTAACAATTTCAAAATAGTAATTAACAAGCGGTACCATTTCGGCAGTTTTGCCAAAGGTTACAGTCATTTTCATTATTCCGCCGATTATCTGCATAAACGCTCCGCAGTAAAGCACAAGAGAGCCGATGCCGAATAAGCCGTACAATCCCTTTACACCTATGAAAAGGTAAATGCCAAATCCGACAAGAGCGCCTAAAATCGCAACAAATGAACTTTGCCTTGCCGTGTTTGCCGAGGCTTTTTTCAGGATTTTTTCGCCGTCGGTCAAAAGCTTGTCCGTTGCGGTGTGCTTGATTAAATCCTGTTCCTTGTAAATTCTGATTTCTTTGCCCGTGTTATAGTCGGAAAACATATTCAGAAAATAGTAAAAAATTCTGTCAAGTCGTGAATATTCGTCGCTCGCCTTAAACCAAGCCTTGTTCATTTTGACGGCTACCACAAGGATAATTACAGCCATAACTGCGATTGCACCGAAAATCGTAAGGATAAATGCAGGTCGTTCAAAAAAGGAATTGCCTGTTTTCATAAAACCGATTTTTAACAGGGGCGTAATAATGACAACAGAAATAATCAGCGTAAGCGCACCCGAGATGAAATCACGCATCATCCAGACAAGCTGAACAAATGACGAAAAAACTCTGTCTTGCGCTTCTGAATGCTTATGCACAAGCTCCTTGAATTTGCTGTTTTCCAATTTTTGATATTCAATATCTAAGAGCTTTGACGAAATTCGTTGAAGCTCCTTGTTATACATCAGCGAACGGTAGACAAACTGCATATCGCCGAGATAATAGTTTACAAAAAACAAAACAGCATTTATTCCGACAGCCAAACCGATATAAACAGCGAGAGTTTTTATATCTGCTGCATTGCCGAGCAGGTCTATAATTTTTGATGTAAACCAAATATTTACAAACGGCATAATCGCCGTAACAACAGCAACGGTAACGGCAGTCGGAATGACTCGTTTTTCAAGGCGGTGCATTTCACGAAACGCTGCAAATACTGTCTTTAGATTTTTCATACGGCCTCGCCTCCGTTCTCTTTATAGTAGTAGCTTTGAACTTGATACATTTTGTAATACGAGCCTTTGAGTGCCATAAGCTCTTCGTGAGTTCCGCTTTCGGCAATTTTGCCGTTTTTGATAAATAAAATTCTGTCGCAAAAGCGGGTGGATGAAAGACGGTGAGAAATAAAAAATGATATTTTCCCGCTTGTCATCTCGTTATATTTGAGGTACAGCTCGTTTTCTGCAATCGGGTCAAGTGCGGCTGTCGGCTCGTCCAAAATCAGAACGGGTGCGTTTTTGTATATAGCCTTTGCAAGAAGCAGCTTTTGCTTTTCACCGCCGGAAAAATCAACTGCCTCCTTATACACATCCTTTATCATATATGATTTTTCTTTGTCGGGCAGGGTGTTTATCTTGTCCGCTATTCCTGCTTTTTCAAATGCGGAGTACAAACGCTCGTTGTCGTAATCGGAAGTTGTGCAGACATTTTCCGCAATGGTCATAGGCATAAAATAATAGTCCTGAAAAACTGCGGAGAACAAATTAAAATAACTGTCGGAAGAAAAATCACGACTGCTTTTTCCGTTAATCAAAATATCGCCCAAGGTCGGATAATACAGACCGCAAAGCAGTTTAACTGCCGTGGTTTTGCCTGCTCCGTTTTCGCCGACGATAGCTATGTTTTCGCCCTTGTTTACCTTGAAAGACATATCGTTTATTGTACTGTTTTCGGCAGACGGATAGGTGAAAGAAACATTCTTGAATTCGATTGAATCAATGCCGGTGAAATCAACATCGGGTTTGTTCTCGCTCTCGTCCTTGCTTTCGATAAACTCACGAAAAGCGGCACAGTCATTACAGCAACGCTCAAGGTTTGAATACTGGTAAACGGCGTTCATTATCCAATTTGAAAAGCCGGTAATAATGCCGAAATAAAAAATAAAATCGGAAACGGAAAGCCTGCTCTTACACACAAGATATGTAAGATAAGCGTATGCAACCAACTCACGCAAGAGATTAAGAAGCGCTCTTGTTGCGCCGACCTTGATGTTTTGGTGCATAAATTTTTGATTGACTTGCTCTAAATCGTAAATGATTTTCGCAACGGCACTCGTAAAATAATCGCCCAAGCCGTAAAGTCTGATGTCTTTTGCGGCTGAAAAATCACGGCATAGATTATAATAATAATCAAAGCGAACAAATATTTTGCTTCTCTCGTCCTTTGTCTTCTTTTCTTTTTTATTTAAGAATTTCAAAAGAAAGAACTCGCAAACGCAGGTGGCGAGAATAACCAAAATCATAATAATATTGATTTTGTAAATCAACATCAGCGAAGCAATAACGCCCACAATACAAACGCAAAACTGATTGATTGAATCGAGAAAATCGGCAGAGCCGGAATAATAACTGCGGTAGAATTCCATAGCTCTCTTGTTTTCCTCTCTGCCCTTAGGACTTTCGATATTTGTATAATCGGTGCTTAGATTTTTTTCAAACGCAAGCACGGCATAGCGCATACGGATAATGCGTGCGCTTCCGTTTAACAGCTCCTGCATAAACGGTGCAAGCCAGGTGGTCAGCACAACAAGCACGCTCAGCAATCCCACAACCAGCGTAAGCCTGCCGACCGTTGCACCCTCGTTAATGCAGTCAATCATTGCCTTTGGTATATATGCGGTAACTATCGGTTGAAACACGAGTGCAGGAACTCTGATGAAAAAGTATATAAGACTTTTTCCGTCCCAAGCTATCCAATTTTTAAGCATATATTTTAGATTTTCTTTCATTTTTTCTCCCTCCTTCAAGTGTTGCCGATGACCTGATTTTAAGGCACACGCTTCAATGTCACAAGACTAAGCGTTATGTTGTAAAATGTGCCGATGTGGTAAATGAAAAGCTCCTGTACGATTATGATACAAGAGCTTTACTTCTGTGTTCGGAATGGGTACAGGTTATCTCAAATTTTATCAGCAACAACTGATTATGCTTTCATTTTACATCAGCAAAGTGCAAATGTCAACAATTATTTGGGATATATCCCACTCGATACATCCCAAACTCATTTACAATTAGTTATTACAGATAAAAAAGGTGGTAGCTATGAGAATAAAGCAAGCAGTTGCACAACGCATTATAAATTTATGTAATGAGAGAAATATAGCAGTAAATGCACTCGGTAATTTAAGCGGAGTTAATCCGTCAACAATTTATAGTATGCTTAACACAAAAAGTCAAAATCCGGGTGTTGTTTCTTTGCAAAAAATCTGTGACGGTCTTGAAATTTCAATTCGGGATTTTTTCAACGACGAGTTGTTTGATAATATCGAGCAAGAGATTATTTGAACAGCTTTTCTTAAATTTCTTGTTGTTAAAACAAAACATATTTTTTGTCAATAAAACCGAACTTATGCTAAAGCGACAAAACAATAAGATTTTGTGTTATAGTTTAATTTTGAGTAAAAAAACACGGTTTGCCTACTTAAAGACAGACCGTGATTTTGTATTTAACGGCATATGGCATTTGGTCAAATGTTTTTTATTGACATACTAATATAAATATGATACTCTAATAATGACAACGGGGTCTGCAAGGGGCGCGCCACATAAGGAATAAATGCTTAAAATCATTTACTTCCTTATGCAATATGCCTCGGGGCAGATCCCTATTTTGTTTATGGGGGTAATCAAAATGAAAAACTTAGGCTACTACAACGGTAAATATGACGAAATCGAGAATATGCAAATCCCGATGCTCGACAGAGTTTGCTGGTTTGGTGACGGCGTTTATGACGCTACTTATGCGCATAATCATATCGTTTTTGATATGGACGCACACCTTACAAGATTTTATAATTCGGCAAAACTTCTGGGTATGAATATTCCGATAGAGCGTGACGAGCTTGACAAATTGCTCAGAGAACTGGTCAAAAAAGTTGACGACGGCGACCAATTTGTTTATATGCAGGTTACTCGTGGTAACGGACTTCGTGGGCATATTTATCCGGAAGATATGCAGGGAAATTTATGGATTACACTTACACCTTGTCATGTTGCTGATACATATAAACCGGTTGATGTTATCACATACGAGGACAAGAGATTTTATTATTGTAATTGCAAAACGCTCAATCTTATTCCGTCCTGTCTTGCGGCAACCGCAGCCGACAGAGCAGGCTGTCAGGAAGCGATTTTCCACAGAGGAGATATTGTTACCGAGTGTGCGCATTCTAATGTTTCTATCTTTAAGGACGGCAAGGTTATCACTCATCAGCTTGACGATATGGTACTTCCCGGAACTGCAAGAATAAGACTTCTCGCCTTTGCAAAGAAGCTGGGATATGAAGTTGAAGAAAGAGATTACACTTTAGACGAATTGATGTCCGCTGACGAAATCGTTGTTCATTCAACAGGTTCTTTCTGCATTCCGGTAAAAACGGTTGACGGTAAGAGCGTAGGCGGAAAAGCTCCCGAAATGTTGAAAAAAATCCAAGACGCATTAGTAAGCGATTTTGAGGAGCAATGCAAGGTATGATGAATAAAACAGAGCTGACTAAACTCAATGTCGGATACAATCTTGATTGGCTTATGAACCTTGACCCGAGAGGTTACGGCGTTTGCAGAATTCTTTACGACGGGGCAAGCAAATATACAGGCAAGCCCTTGTCGCTCAACGGCGCCGAGGGACTTGTGAAAAATATTAAAAAGGGCGAAAAAGTCTTTATTTTAACAGGATTTATTCTTCTCCCATGGAACGAGGCTGAGACAGACGGAATTATTTCGTCTACTGTTTTTGCCCGCTTTGTCATCAGAGCTTTTGGCGCAAAGCCGGTTATGATAGTGCCTGAGCAATGCGAAAAAGCTATTAAGGCTATGAGCGAGGTTTTAGGAGTTAATATTACCTATGATATTGACAACATACCCGACAACACCATTTGCGTTATTTCTTTTACTAAGGACAAAAATAAAGAAAACGAGGAAACGGCGGAAATTCTTTCTCACGGTTTGCCTTGTGCCATTATTTCAAACGAGGCTCCGGGCAGAAACAAAAACGGTTATTACCACAATGCAGTGGGCGTAAACACAACCGATGTTGAGGCAAAGTATGATGTGCTTTTCAAGGAGTGCCAAAACAGAGGGGTTTACAATCTTTCTATCGGCGACCTCGGAAATGAACTTGGTATGGGTACTATTGAGGAGCATATAAGAAAATATGTTCCTTATGCCGAAAAGGGCGGTTGCAAGGCAGGTACAGGATTTGGAATTTTGGCAGATACTGCCGCCGACAACATTATTACTGCGACCGTAAGCGATTGGGGTATGAATGCGCTCATGGCTTGTACGGCTTTCCTTTTAGATGATGTGAATCTTTTTCATACAGAAAAGGAAGAATCGGCAGTTATGGACGCTGCGGCAAAAGCCGGTATGCTCGATATGTACGGAGAAGCAAGACCTTATATTGACGGTATCGGCAAAAACATTGTTTTGCCCATTATTTCACTTATGCGTGGATTGATTGAATACCCTCACACGGTTGAGGACAAAACTGACAAATGGTTTGAAACAACAATAAAAAAAGGTTATTTCAAATGATATATTCATTTTTGCAAAACGGCGACGGCGCCGTTACTATACAGTTTGAAAACGAAATAAGCGAAGAGGTGAACCGTCGTGTTACCGGTCTTTGCAACAGAATAGAGGCAAAGGGTATTAACGGAGTTATCGAGCTTGTACCGACCTTTGCCTCATTGACTGTTTTTTACGACTGCACAGTCATCACTTCAAAAAAGCTGAAAAAGAAAATCAAAGCCCTTATAAACGACGGTGAAAACAGCGTTAAAAGCACGGCTAAGGTTTGGCATATACCCGTGTGCTACGATGACGAGTTCGCATTGGATATGAAAAATGTGTGCGAGCATACTTCTCTTGAAAGAGAGGAAGTTATCAGACTTCATACATCAAAGCCATACTTGATTTATATGTTGGGATTTTTGCCGGGTTTTGCTTATCTCGGCGGTATGGACGAAAGACTTTTTACTCCCCGACTGAAAACACCACGGCTTGAAATATTTGAAGGAGCTGTCGGTATCGGCTCAGAGCAAACGGGAATTTATCCCATTGCGTCCCCCGGCGGTTGGCAGTTGATTGGAAAAACACCCGTAAAAGTGTTTGATAAATCGAAAGAGTCACCTATACTCTATAAAGCCGGTGATTATATTAAATTTTTCAGCATAGACAAGGCAGAGTTTACAGAGATAGAAAAGCAGGTTGTAAGCGGTGCTTACACTCCTACGGTCAGCGAGGTTGAATTATGATAGAAATTATATCGCCGGGTATGCTCTCAACCGTCCAAGACTTAGGCAGATTCGGAGTAATGAAAAACGGCTTTACTCAAAGCGGCGTAATGGACGCCTATTCGACAAAAATTGCAAACAAACTTTGTAAAAACGATATTAACGCACCTGTTATCGAAATGACGATGCTCGGAATAACCGCCAAATTTACGGGCGAGCATATTTTTGCGATTTCGGGCGGAATTTTTGATATTTCATTAAACGGTAATCCTATCAGAACAAACAAAGCATACGTTGCAAAAGACGGTGATGTGTTAAGCATTAAGGGCGCCAAGCAGGGATTAAGATGTTATCTTGCCGTTGCGGGCGGTTTTGATGTTCCTTTGTTTATGGGCAGTGCCTCAACAAATCTCAAAATAAATGTCGGCGGTTTTAACGGAAGAAAGCTTAAAGCGGGCGACATTCTTAAAATCGGCAAGGCTGATAAAATTAAAAATATAGAAAAGCGTGAGCTTCCGGAAAATACCTATAACAATACCGTAAGAGTAAGGGTGGTATTAGGTCCGCAGGACGATATGTTTTGTGAAAACGATTTGATGTTGTTTTCAAAACAGCAATACACCGTCACCTCCGACCTCGACAGAATGGGAATCAGGCTTTGGGGTATTGCCTTGCGTGGAAAGGAAAAATTGGAAATTATTTCCGACGCAATCACCTTTGGCTCGATACAGATTACAAATTCGGGAATGCCGATTATACTTATGGCAGACCATCAAACAACAGGCGGCTATGCAAAAATAGCGACAGTAATAAGCGCCGATTTGCCAAAGCTTGCTCAGGTTAAGCCGAACGATAAAATCAGCTTTGAAATTATCGATATTGATACTGCCGAAAAAATAGCGATTAAACAGAAAAAATATATAGATAAATTATTTTAGGAGTGGCTATGGACTATTCAAATATGTCGCCTCAAGAGGTTAAAAAGCTCATCAGAACGGGCGAAATAGATTATCAGACATCGGGTATGTGCAACGGCTACGCACAGGCTAATCTTTGCATTTTGCCAAAGGATTATGCGTTTGATTTTTTACTGTTTTGCACAAGAAATCCAAAGCCTTGCCCGATTTTAGAGGTTGGCGATGTCGGCTCAAAGCAGTTCAAAATAATGGCGAGCGAGGGCGATGTCTGCAAGGATTTTCCGAAATACAGAATTTGGAGAAACGGTGTGCTTGAAAAAGAGGTCACGGACATAACGGACTATTGGCAGGACGATTTCGTGTATTTTCTCATAGGCTGTTCCTTTAGTTTTGAAAGTGAACTTTTGGAGGCTGATATTCCGGTAAGACACATTGAGGAAAACAAAAATGTGCCTATGTTTAATACGAATATCGAGCTTCAGCCGTCGGGTAAATTCCACGGTAATATGGTCGTATCAATGCGACCTATTCCGAATGATTTGGTGGTTAAAGCGGTTAATGTTACCGCCGCTATGCCGAGAGTTCACGGAGCGCCGATACAAATAGGAAACCCTAAGGCGATAGGAATAAAGGATGTTACAAAGCCGGACTACGGTGACAGCGTAACAATTAATGAGGGAGAAGTGCCGGTATTTTGGGCTTGCGGCGTTACTCCGCAAAATGCAGTAATGCAGACAAAGCCGGAAATTGCCATAACACATTCGCCCGGACATATGTTTATAACCGATGTAAAAAATATCGACTTAAAGTATTAGGTGATAATATGTATAAAATTAATTTGAATTGTGATTTGGGCGAGGGCGCAGCTTTTGACGAAAAAATCATTCCGCTGATTAACAGCGCAAATATAGCTTGCGGTTTTCACGCAGGCAATCGGGATATGATGCAGGCTACGGTTAAACTGTGCATAGATAACAAGGTCGGAATCGGCGCACATCCGGGTTATCCCGACAAGGAAAATTTCGGCAGAACAAATCTTGATGTAACGCCTAAGCAGGTTTATGATTACACATTGGCTCAATTAGAGGCTTTGGGCGGAATTGTCGCAGGTAAGGACAAAATAGTTCATATTAAACCGCACGGCGCAATGTATAACCAAGCCGCTAAAAACAAAGACCTTGCAGATGCGATTGTCGATGCAATTATTGACTACAACAAAGATTTAATTTTGTTGGCTCTTTCAGGCTCTCAAATGATTGACTCGGCAAGAGCAAAGGGTGTAAAATATGCAAGCGAGGTTTTCGCCGACAGAGCATACGAGGCTGACGGCTCGCTGAGAGCGAGGTCACTTGAAAACTCGATGATAACGGATGAGGACTTGGCTGTTGAAAGAGTAATCAAAATGGTGAAAACCGGAAAGGTTACAGCTTATACGGGCGAAGAAATCGACATTGAGGCTCACTCGGTTTGTGTTCACGGCGACAGCGAAAAAGCGTTTGTATTCGTCCAAAAGCTAAATGAGGCTTTCAGTAAAAACGGTATAGAAACAGTAGGTTTAATCGAGGCGATAAAATAATGAACCACCGTACTTATTTGGAAATTGATTTGAACAAATTGGAGCATAATTTTAACTGCGTACGCAACAAATTGCCCGACGATGTTAAGATACTCGGCGTAATCAAAGCAAACGCATACGGTCACGGAGCTGTTGAGATAGGTGAATTTCTTGACGACAAGTGTGACTTTTTCGGAGTTGCGTGTATCGAAGAGGCAGTTGAACTGAAAAAAGCAGGAATCAAAACACCGATACTTATTTTGGGCAGAGTTTTTCCTTTTGATATTGAAACTGCCGTTAAATATGATGTGAGAATTCCGATTTTTTCATACGAGGACGCAGTTGCTCTTTCAAACGAGGCGGTTAAGCAGGGAAAAAATGTGCCGTTTCATTTTTGCATTGATACCGGAATGAGCAGAATAGGCTTTCAGGTCAACGAGGAAAGTGCCGATATTTGCAAAAGCATAACCGAACTGCCGAATATATTTGCCGAGGGTCTGTTTTCCCACTTTGCGACTGCCGACGAAAAAGATTTGTCCAAGACTGTCGAACAAAGAAATCAGTATAAGAAATTTTGCAAAATGCTAAGCGACAGAAAAATTGAAATTCCTATAAAGCACCTTAATAACAGCGCAGGAATTATGAATTTTGACGAGCATTTTGATATGTGCAGAATGGGAATTATCACATACGGCCTTTATCCGTCCGACGAAGTTGACAAGGGTATACTTGACCTTGAGCCGATAATGAGCTGGCACACAAAAATTGCGTATATTAAAGACCTTGAGCCGAATCGAGAAATATCCTACGGCGGTACATTCAAAACCGACAGAGTAACTAAGGTTGCCACCGTTCCTGTCGGATACGCAGACGGCTTTCCCAGGTGCTTGTCAAATAAAGGCAAGGTCATTATAAACGGCAAATATGCAAAAATACTCGGCAGAGTTTGTATGGACCAATTTATGGTTGATGTCAGCGATATTGAATGTAATGTAAATGATGAGGTTGTTTTGTTCGGCACGCAAAAAAATGCTCATATCTCTTTGGAAGAACTCTCAAACAGCGCATATTCATTTAATTACGAGTTGCCTTGCAGAATACCTCTGCGTGTAAATAGGGTTTATGTTTATAACGGTCAAACAGTTAAGGATGTCGGCCTTGTATAAAATGTTTTAATATAATTTTAAGCAAAGAAACCCGGTAAGTAATAAACGGCTTATTTTAATGTTATCATTGATTGTTGAAATAAAAACGCCTATATGTTACTATAAAAATAAAAAGACATAAACCTCTTGACTGCAGGAGCAATTATGAAAAGAAATAATGAAATAAGATTTATTTTCAAATTGATAATTTTGCTTGCTTCGTTTGCCAATTCACCGCTTTTGGGTTTTGTAAGTTTGATGTTGCTCAACGGAACGGGCTTGTTCAAAGATGTAAATTCGTCAATAGGTCAGGCACTTATGATGGGCTTTTTGCCGACAGTCAATATAATTGAGGCAATTTTGGCTCTGTTTTTCTGCCCTGTTGAGAACAGCGAAAATAAAATCAAGCAAAAACTCGGCAGGCATTTCAATTTATCTGTTCTCAGCGGAATAATGACAACATTTAATCTTATTAATTTTGGACTTTGGGTAGTAATGACCATAGGAATTATAAAGCTTTTTGATGATTTCGGTTAATCAAAGCTGTTTTGTAAAAAATCAATTTCATTTTTTGAAGCATAACGAAAAAGGGCTTGAAGTAAAACACTTCAAGTCCTTTGATTTGGTACAGTCAAAACTATAAATATTTGAAAAAATCAAAAATCTCTCGGAATATTATTCTTGCTTAGAACCGCAAATTCGTATGAAAAATTGCAAACCTTATACCGAGGTGTCGAAAAAAACTCTAAATCCGCATTGTTATTCAAATTACCATTAAATAATAATTTGTCTCCGAATAAAACAGGATTTACATCAGTTTTGTCATACTCTTTAATGTAAAAGCAAGAGTAGAAGCATTGTGCAAAAAAGCCGAGGTTGTCGGAGGAATTATTCCAACAACGCCAAGCACAATTAATGCAGTGTTAAACGATATAATAGAACGATAATTCGACCTGATTCTTGCCATCAAAAGATTGCTTATTTCTTTAAGTGTTACAAGAGAATTCAAATCATCACTTGAAACGGTTATATCCGCAATTTCTCTTGCTATTGCGGCACCTGAACTTATTGCTATTCCGACATCTGCTTTACTCAATGCAGGAGAATCATTTATGCCGTCGCCCACCATAATAACAGAATTGCCGTCAGCTTGCATTTTTTCAATAAACATAGCTTTGTCCTCGGGCATAACTTCCGCATGGTATTCATCGATTCCCAATTTTTCTGCAACAGCCTTTGCCGTGCGGTCACTGTCACCGGTCATCATAACAATTTTATCTATGCCGTTTGCCCTCAAATCGTCAAGCGTTTGCTTAACATTATCTTTTATAGGGTCCTCAATGCAAATCACGGCAACAAGTGTGCGGTTGATTGCCATATAAAGGTGTGAATATTCGTTTGGTATTGTATTGAATTTGTCTTGTTCATCTTGCGGCACGGTGCAGTTTTCGTCCTCAAAAACGAAATGATAACTGCCTATAACAACCTTTTCGTCGCCGACAAGGCTCGAAATTCCATGAGCTACAATATATTCAACCTTTGAATGCTGTTCTTCGTGGTCAAGACCTCTCGCCTTAGCTTCGTTAACAACGGCATTTGCAACCGAGTGTGGGAAGTGTTCCTCAAGGCAAGCTGCAAGTCTGAGCATTTCAGCCTTGTCATTGTTGCCGAATGTGATAATATCTGCAACTTTCGGGTGTGCGTTTGTCAGCGTTCCGGTTTTGTCAAAGACAATAACATTTGCCTTTGAGAGCGCTTCAAGGTATTTTCCGCCTTTAACGGTTGCGTTATAATTACTGCATTCGTTGATAGCAGACAAAACCGCAACGGGCATTGTAAGCTTTAATGCACAGGAATAATCCACCATAAGAATAGACAACGCCCTTGTTACATTTCGTGTAATTGCATATGTAAATATCGTGCCGAACAAACTAAACGGTACAAGCCTGTCCGCAAGGTTTGATGCTTTGCTTTCAAGTGATGATTTCAGTTTTTCCGAATCTTCAATCATTTTTACAATTCTGTCGTATTTGCCCTGACCGTTAATCTGCGTAACTTTTATAATACACTCGCCGCTTTCAACAACCGTGCCGGCATACACACGAGAACCCACCGTTTTATTCACGGCAACACTTTCGCCCGTAATAGCTGATTGATTAACCGTTACACCGCCGTCGATAACCTCACCGTCAAGCGGTATCATATTGCTTGTGCGCAGAACAATTTTGTCGCCTACATTAACCTTGTTTGTAGGAACTAAAACCTCTTCATCATTTTTATTCTTTAACCACACTTTTTCAATTCCGAGCGACATTGTATTTGCAAGGTCATTGACAGATTTTTTGTGGGTCCACTCTTCAAGAATTTCACCGATTTTGAGTAAAAACATAACGCTTGAAGCCGTTTCAAAATCACCTCTTATAAGCGAAACCGTAATTGCAACAGCATCAAGAACCGAAACACTCAGCTGTCCTTTGGCAAGCGACTTCAATGCTTTTAATATATATTTTATAGATTTAATATAAGCAAGTGCAATTCTTAAATATAAAGGATAAAATATTTTTCTGAAATAGCGCAAAGTGATTGTCATAATAAGCTTTTCTTCATATTCACGCTGAACAAGCCTTGCTGTGCCGACAATTTCAATGTTTTTCACTTCATCATTTTCAAAGCTGAAGTGAGCAAGAATTTCAATCAGTTCGCTCCTGTCAAAAGAATAATAAATAATCAAGTCGCCGGTTCTTTCATAAACTGTAACATCATCAATTCCGCTGATTGATTTCAAGTAAGCATCTGCCTTATCCGCTTCTTCAATTGTCATATTTTCTTTGCAAAAATGCACTCTCATTCTGTTTTTTGTTTCGTGCAAGATTTGACATTTCATAATATTTACCTCAAATTGCTAAAAGGCTGCCAATTGGGGCACACTGCATAAGGACGTAATTGGTTTAAGCTTTCTGAATTTTGCCCATTGCACTATTAAAAAATCCCGTTAATACGCAAGTATTGACGGGGTTTTGTTAATGCACACTGAACAAAATCAGTTTGCTTAAACTGCTTTGCACTCAAAAAGCCAAAGAAACAGATGAAAGACAAGGCATAATTTACAGGGCAGGCTTGCCGCCTTCACTGTAAATTTAACGCAGTATTTCGCTGTTTATTTGATTTTTTGAGCATTTATTCTTTATGTAGTGCGCCCCTTCGACAGCCTTTTGATAATTTATGCGTTTGCAACAGCTGCGTTTTCAATTACGCTCTGTTCTGCTTTTTCCTGTGCTTCGGCTGCTTTTTTCTCGTTAATTTCTTTAGCCTCTGCCAAAATATCGTTTGCGTTTTCTTTAACCTCTGTTACTGCTTTCATCACAGAGTCTTTAACTCTCAAACCAAAAGCCGCAGTGTGAGCATATGCTTTTTTTGCATCCTTGCTTCCCAAAGCCTTAACTCCTGCCGTGCCAAACAGTACGCCGCCTGCAAATGCCGCCAATTCACTAATCATAATAAAATCTCCTCTCAATTTCGATTTTGGTTTATTATATTTACAAGGTTAGCATTGCCTAACCCAATTCTTAATGTTTATTATATTCAAAAAATTATTGATGTCAACAATTTTTGATGCTTTTTGGCAAAAATTCACAAAATATATTATTTTTTTGAAAATTTCAAACTATAACGCTTGACAGCGCAATATAACGGTGTTATACTAAATGCGATATAACAGTGTTATATGAGGTGTAAAAATGTCAAACGAAGAATCGACAACCTTAAAAAATATATTGTCGGCAGGCAAAGCAGAATTTTTGGAAAAAGACTTTAACTCGGCTTCGCTTCGTAATATTGTAAAAACCGCAGGTGTAACAACAGGTGCATTTTATGGTTATTTTTCAGGTAAGGAAGCGCTTTTTGCTGCTCTTGTTGAAAAACACGCAAAAGCTATAATGAACATATTTATGTCTGCGCAGGAGGATTTTGAAAAACTGCCTGAAGAAGAAAAAGCAAATCATATGGGAGTTGAAAGCCGAACAAGCCTTAGCAAAATTGTTGATTACGTTTACGAACATTTTGACGAGTTTAAGCTGATAATTTGCAAAAGTGAAGGCACATCATATGAAAATTTTATTCATAATATGGTGGAAATTGAAGTTGAAAAAACCTATCAATTCATAGATGCTTTGCGCTCGCAGGGCAAGGATGTTCCAAACATAGAAAAAGCGGTTTGCCATATGATTGTCAGCGGTATGTTTTCGGGCATATTTGAGCTTATTGAACACGATATGAAAAAAGAAAACGCTAAAAAATATGTAAGCGAATTCCAGGACTTTTATATCGCAGGTTGGTCAAAAATTTTAGGGCTTTAAGTCCTTTAATTTTTAGACATGAGTTAGCAATGACTAACTGAATACTTATATAGGAGGAATTAAATTGAAAGAAAAAAGGAGTCAAAAGGAGTCAAACTTTTCAAGACTGATGGACTATGCCGAAAATTATAGGTATTTCACTTATATATCTTTGGTACTCAGTGCAGTCAGCAGTGCGCTTGCACTCCTTCCGTTTTATTATATATGGAAGATAATTAAAGAAGTGCTTGAGGTTATGCCAAATTTTGAAAACGGTACAAGTATTGTGAAAAACGGTGTGAATGCGGTTGTTTTTGCAGTGTTGTCTATGATAATTTACATTGCGTCATTGATGTGTTCACACACAAGTGCATTTAGAGTTCAGGCAAATATGCGAAAACAAATGATGCATAAAATTATACAATTACCTCTTGGGGAAATTGAAAAATTCGGAAGCGGAAAGCTACGCAAAATTGTAAATGATTGCTCGGCTGCAACCGAAACTTATCTTGCTCATCAACTTCCCGATATGGTTGGCTCGGTTGTAACGCCTGTAGGATTATTGATTTTTTTATTTGTTTTTGATTGGAGATTCGGATTAATTTCCCTCATTCCCATTGTTTTGTCATTTTTAATTATGATGGCGTTTATGACAGGCAAAACCCTCCGTCAAAAAATGGAGGAATATCAAAACGCCCTTGACAATATGTCAAACGAGGCAGTTGAATATGTCAGAGGTATTCCTGTGGTAAAGGCATTCGGTCAAAGTGTATTCAGCTTCAGAAAATTTAAAAAATCCATTGATTCCTACAGCCAATGGACAATCGCCTATACAAAAAATCTACGCTTGCCAATGGCAATGTTCACTATGCTGATTAACGGCATTTTTGCGTTCATTATTTTTGGCGGCTTGATTTTTGCAAAAGGCGAAATAACAAATGAGTTGATACTTAATATTTTGTTTTATGTAATTATCACTCCGATTTTAACAGTAACAATGACAAAAATAATGTTTCAAAGCGAAAACAAAATGATTGTTGCTGATGCATTTAAAAGAATTGACAGCGTTATGAACATTTCACCTTTGGAGGCAACGAAATGTCAAAAACCGACAGATGCATCTGTTCAACTTAAAAATGTAAGTTACAGCTATGACGGAGAAATTAAGGCAATTGACGATGTTTCGCTTGATATTAAATCAGGTCAGATAGTTGCATTTGTCGGTCCGTCAGGCGGTGGCAAAACAACGCTCGCAAACCTTATTACAAGATTTTTTGACGCAGACAGCGGTGAAGTTCTTGTAGGCGGAGTTAATGTTAAAAACATCGCAAAAGAGGATTTGACAAACGCCGTATCATATGTGTTCCAGGACAGTAAGCTAATCACAGGCAGTATATTTGACAATATTCGCCTTTCAAAGCCGGATGCGGATATGGATGAGGTTATGTCGGCACTCGAAAAGGCTCAATGTATGGATATTATCGAAAAGTTCAGTAGTGGAGTTGATACCGTTATCGGTTCAAACGGTGTTTACCTTTCAGGAGGTGAGGCACAGAGAATAGCCATTGCAAGAGCAATTCTTAAAAATGCACCGATTGTTATTCTTGACGAGGCAACAGCGTTTGCAGACCCCGACAATGAAGTTAAAATTCAAAAGGCTCTCACCGAACTTTCAAAAAGCAAAACCGTTATTATGATTGCTCACCGACTTTCAACGGTTCAAAATGCGGATTGTATATATGTTTTAAAAGACGGCAAGTTGATTGAACAAGGTAAATCAAGAGAACTCTGCAAGCAAAACGGTGTGTTTGCAACAATGCTTGAAAATTATCTCACATCGGTTAAATGGAAGGTGGCAAAGGAGGAACTGAAATGATTGAAAAACTTATGCACAGATATGCACTTTCAAGGCGTGGTGCAAAAGACTTGATAAAGGGTATTATCGCTTGTACCTTGCAAAATATTTCATTTATGCTTCCCGTAAGCCTGTTATATTTATTTGTTAAGGGATTGTTGAACGGAAATGTAAAAAGCAATACGCTTTTATTTGTTGGCGGAGCAATTATATGTTTGCTTATTGTTTTTTGTATAACGCTTTGGCAATATTATTCTACATTTCTTGCGACCTATATTGAAACAGGAACAAGAAGAATCACTCTTGCCGAAAAGTTACGCAAAATTCCGCTTTCCTTTTTCGCAAAAAAAGACTTGGCGGATTTAACAAGTACAATTATGGCAGATTGCACCTATCTTGAAACAGCCTTTTCTCATTTTATTCCGCCGTTTGTCGGTTCAATGATTTCTACGGTAATGGTGGCGATCAGTCTTTTCTTCTTCAATGCCAAAATGGCGATTGCCTCTTTGTGGGTGCTTCCAATTGCACTTATTATTGTTGGCTCATCTTCAAAAGTTCAGCAAAAGCTTTCAAACAAATCAATGAAAGCAAAAATGGATTGTGCAAACGGTATTCAAGAGTGTATCGATACGATAGCAGATTTGAAATCAAACAATGCTGAGGAAAGATACCTTAAAACACTTGATAAAAAAATTGATAATGTAGAAAAAAGAGCTTTAAAAGGCGAATTTGGCACGGCAGTCTTTGTTTCAAGCGCACAAATGGTAATGAAACTCGGTATTGCAACAACCGCTTTGGTCGGATCATCCTTATTAATAAAGGGCGAACTTGATGTTCTTACTTTCTTTGTGTTTCTGCTTCTTGTGTCACGCCTTTATGACCCCATGCAAGCCGCACTAATAAATCTTGCCGCAATTATCAGCACTAAGACAAATGTAGCAAGAATGAATGAAATACTCGACCACGATATTCAGTCCGGTGATACAAAGCTAACAAATGACGGTTATGACATTGAATTTAACAATGTGAACTTTTCTTATAATGATGATGTTAAGGTTTTGACAGGCGTGTCATTTACCGCCAAGCAGGGTGAAATTACAGCACTTGTAGGTCCGTCAGGCGGTGGTAAAACAACAATTTCAAGGCTTGCTGCAAGATTTTGGGACGCTTCAAGCGGAACAATTACTGTTGGCGGTATGGATATTTCACAAATTGAACCCGAAACCCTGTTGAGCCTTTATTCAATTGTTTTCCAGGATGTAACGCTTTTCAATACCTCAATTATTGAAAATATCCGTCTTGGCAAAAAGGATGCGACCGATAAAGAAGTGCTTTATGCAGCAAAACTTGCAAACTGCGATGAATTTGCGAATAAACTTCCTAACGGCTATGATACCGAAATAGGCGAGAACGGCTGTAACCTTTCGGGCGGTGAAAGACAGCGTATTTCTATTGCACGTGCATTTTTGAAAAATGCGCCTATCATTCTCCTTGACGAAGCAACCGCTTCTCTTGATGTTGAAAATGAAACACTCATTCAAACAGCATTATCAAGGCTCATTAAAAACAAAACCGTTCTTGTTATTGCACACAGAATGAGAACAATTGAGAATGCTGATAAAATTATCGTGCTTTCAAACGGTACCGTTACAGAAGCCGGCAATCCAAACGAACTTATGAATAAAAACGGATTGTTTAGGCATATGGTTGAACTTCAAACCGCCTCACAAAATTGGACTATATAAACTTATATGCATAAAATAAATATCCACCCGCATAGCGGGTGGATATTTCAGACTATCGATAAAGTGGCTAAACCGCGCCGTGCTATAAAACGAAATTCCATTCGGGGTCCCCGACAAATTGAAAATTTGGTGGGAAAAAGGAGAAAGGAACGAAGTGTTTATTATGAATTTCTTTAGACGTATCGTAGGGCAGGGGCTTGCTCTTACCGAAATAGAATCAAAAACTACATTGACAGCAAAGTGGCTTGAACGTAATGTTCAAGCCACTTTTGGCGTTTTTCGCCTTTTGTTCGGGGGCAGTATCCACGTACAGCACCCACTCGCAAAATACGAAATTTATCTCACTTTCTCGAAGTCTCCCAGCGTGTAAAACGTGTTATAACTGCTTTTTCTTATAGCCGCAATCGCAATACGGTCCGCCGGAAGCAAGGGTGTATTCACGCACAAAATTGGTGGTGCCGCCTGCTTCGCTCATGGTGTAGTCCAGATGGCACAGGGCGGGAGTCAGGTCGTATAGCCCCAGTTCTTTCATCAGCACGCAGATGCCGCATTTTGTAAAGCGGCCTTCGTATCCGCTGCCGTCGGGATATTCGTAAAACTCCATGTTCCACGAATATGGGTTTCGGTCGGCGGCCTTCAGTGCGGCGGTCGCCTTCATGCCGGCAATATCTTTTTCGGTAAATTTACTCTTTCCGCTATTGTGACAGAACCATTTCATGGGCTTTGTCATCATGGATTTTGCGTAGTAATCTGTCAGTCTGTCCACCTTTGGGCGCTCCGGCATGGAAAGAATAAACGCACCGAGCATCGTGCAGTTGACGATGTTCATCTTGAAGCGATCCTCTTTTTCAAATTCCGGCAGGTCTGAGATAATTGCTTTGTATTTTGGTTTTGCATTTTTTGCGATACCTTTTGCTGTATCGGAATCATAACCAAACACAGCCGTCAGCTGCTTTTGGAATGAGCCTGCAAATAATAACCACATGCCGAATGGCATTCCAAAATAAGTCACTTTTTGTCCCTCCAATCGCATATCACGCGGGTCATGCGGCGGTCAATGTC
>OLGY01000082.1_pt1 | contig 82783 bp, 62 predicted proteins | sample 1605951 | NCBI WGS metagenome assembly OLGY01 (sample SAMN03283280) | human gut metagenome | biome: human-associated habitat; material: feces | host: Homo sapiens | place: Peru | collected 2012
TCATGTCTGTTGCCTCCTATTATTTTGTTAAGATTGAGTCGATAGCCTTGAGCGAATTCTCAGTGATTACGAGCACGTCTGAGTTCAAAACCTTGTAGGCATTGAGGGCTGTTGCTGTCATCACTTCAGCACGCTGCAAGTTACGAGTTGACAAATATACGTTTTTATTTACTTCCGGCAAAAGAAGAAGGAGCTTTTTGCCCTCAACTTTCAGATTTTTAGTAATGTTTACGAAATCTTTAGTCTTTGGAGCCTCCATTGCGAAGTCTTCTACTACTACGATAGCAGCCTCCTGAGCCTTGTAAGACAGAGCAGACTTACGAGCGAGAGCCTTCACCTTCTTGTTGAGCTTGAAGCTATAGTTGCGTGGCTTCGGACCGAATACGCGGCCACCACCTACGAGCACCGGTGAGTTGATATCACCACGGCGAGCACCGCCGCCGCCCTTCTGGCGACCAAGCTTACGGGTAGAACCGCTAACCTCGCTACGCTCCTTTGACTTAGCTGTGCCCTGGCGCTGGTTAGCGAGGTACTGCTTAACGTCGAGGTAGAGAACGTGATCGTTAGGCTCAATTCCGAAGATTGCGTCGTTCAACTGAACCTTTCTTCCGGTCTCCTGACCGTTGATATTTAATACGCTAACTTCCATTATTTCTTGATTAATACGGTTGAACCATTGCATCCGGCTACAGAACCCTTAACGATAATGAGGTTCTTGTCCGAGATTACCTTTAACACTTTGAGATTCTGGGTTGTAACGCGGTCGCCGCCCATCTGGCCGCCCATGCGCATTCCCTTGAATACCTTTGCTGGGTAAGAACAAGCACCGATAGAACCCGGCTTGCGAGCGCGGTCGTCCTGACCGTGAGTGCTCTGACCTACACCACCGAATCCATGACGCTTAACAACACCCTGGAAACCTTTTCCCTTAGAGGTGCCTACAATGTCAACGTATTCTACATCTGCGAAGAGATCTACGGTGATAACATCACCGAGGTTGTACTCCTCGTCAAATTTGAACTCGGCCAAGTGCTTCTTAGGTGTTGTACCTGCCTTCTTGAAGGTGCCCATCATAGGCTTAGTGGTGTTCTTTTCCTTAGCCTCACCATAGCCCAGCTGAACTGCCTTGTAACCGTCTGTTTCAACGGTCTTGACCTGTGTTACAACACATGGACCAGCTTCGATAACAGTGCACGGAACATTCTTACCGTCGGCACTGAAAACGGATGTCATTCCGATTTTTTTTCCAATTAATCCTGGCATTTCAAATGAATATTAAAAATGAAAATTACTATACTTTGATTTCTACTTCTACACCGCTGGGGAGCTCGAGCTTCATGAGAGCGTCAACTGTCTTAGCTGTTGAGCTATAGATGTCGATAAGACGCTTGAAGTCAGAGAGCTGGAACTGCTCACGTGATTTCTTGTTAACGAAAGTACTGCGGTTTACAGTGTAGATACGCTTGTGTGTAGGCAATGGAATTGGACCGCTTACGATAGCACCAGTAGCCTTCACAGCCTTTACGATCTTCTCAGCCGACTTGTCTACGAGCTTGTGGTCGTAGCTCTTCAGCTTGATACGAATTTTTTGACTCATAATTGTATTTAAAGTTTATAATGCAATTCTTAATTGGCGCGTTCAGCGTGATTATGGTCTCAACTTGGAGTGCTGAACAGCCGAAAAAAGGAGGTGGGGTACGTCACTTAAGAGTCATTCGCTAAGCGACGCCCCATGTCCCTTTAGTATTTTTATCGTGAGAGAGGAGTCAGCAGAGAGGAGTCAGTAGTTAAACCATTTGCTTGGTTTGCCAAACATTTGGCTAAACTTCTGTATTCTTCAATTCTGAATTCTTCTCGTTTAACGTGCTGATTACACGAGGTCTGCGCGACCCTTAACCTCCTCGAGCACTGCCTTAGCGATAGCGCTTGACAGAGGAGAGTGATGATCGTACTCCATAGAGCTTGTAGCACGACCAGAAGTGATGGTACGGAGAGCGGTTACATAACCGAACATCTCTGACAGTGGCACCATAGCCTTAACGATACGGGCGCCAGAGCGAGCCTCTTCCATGCCTTCTACCTGACCACGACGCTTGTTCAAGTCGCCGATTACGTCACCCATGTTCTCCTCAGGAGTAACAACCTCTACCTTCATGATAGGCTCCATAAGAACCGGACCTGCCTTCGGGCAACCGTTCTTGTAAGCATTGAGGGCAGCAAGCTCGAATGACAACTGGTCAGAGTCAACCGGGTGGAATGAACCATCGGTGAGGACAACCTTCATGCCAGTCATAGGATAGCCACCGAGGATACCGTTCTTCATGGCGTTCTCGAAGCCCTTCTGAACTGAGGGGATGAATTCCTTAGGAATGTTACCACCCTTAACCTCGTTAACAAACTGCAAGTCGCCTTCCTTGTAATCCTCGTCCTTCGGGCCGATTGTTACGATGATGTCAGCGAACTTACCACGACCACCTGACTGCTTCTTGTAAACCTCGCGGAGAGTTACCGGCTTGGTGATAGCCTCCTTGTAGTTAACCTGAGGCTTACCCTGGTTACATTCAACCTTGAACTCACGCTTCAGACGGTCGATAATGATGTCGAGGTGAAGCTCACCCATACCAGAGATAATGGTCTGACCACTCTGCTCATCGGTACGAACGGTGAATGTCGGGTCCTCTTCAGCAAGTTTGGCGAGACCGTTATCGAGCTTGGCGATATCAGCCTGGCTCTTCGGCTCAACTGCGATAGAGATTACAGTATCAGGGAAAGTCATTGACTCGAGCACGATAGGATGTGCCTCGTCGCAGAGAGTATCACCTGTGCGGATATCCTTGAAACCTACACCTGCGCCGATATCACCAGCGTCGATTGATTCCATAGGAATTTCCTTATTTGAGTTCATCTGGAACAGACGTGAGATACGCTCCTTCTTGCGTGAACGTGGGTTGTAAACGTATGAACCGGCAACAACCTTACCTGAGTAAACGCGGAAGAATACCAGACGACCCATGAACGGGTCGGTAGCAATTTTGAACGCAAGAGCCGAAGTAGGCTCGTCCTCAGAAGGCTTACGATCCTCCTCTTCCTCAGTGTCAGGGTTTGTACCTACGATAGCGGCTGTATCGAGAGGTGAAGGAAGGAATGCGCAAACGTAGTCGAGAAGCGGCTGAACGCCCTTGTTCTTGTATGAAGAACCGAGGAGCATAGGAGTAAGCTCCATTGAGATAGTACCCTTGCGGATAGCTGCGATAAGCTCCTCCTCAGAGATTTCCTCACCTTCGAGATACTTCTCCATGAGAGCGTCATCGAAGTTGGCAGCAGCTTCTACCATCTTGTCACGCCACTCGTTAGCCTCGTCAACGAGGTCGGCAGGAATTTCCTCAACGTCGTACTCAGCACCCATTGTCTCGTCGTGCCACAGAATAGCCTTCATCTTGAGAAGGTCAACTACACCCTTGAAGTTCTCCTCAGCTCCGATAGGAATCTGAATAGGACAAGGATTAGCACCGAGGATGTCCTTCATCTGCTGTACTGTCTCGAAGAAGTCAGCACCTGAACGGTCCATCTTGTTAACGTAACCGATACGAGGAACGTTGTACTTGTCGGCCTGGCGCCATACTGTCTCAGACTGTGGCTGAACACCGTCGGCTGCAGAGTAAGTAGCAACTGCTCCGTCGAGTACACGCAGTGAGCGCTCTACCTCAGCGGTGAAGTCAACGTGTCCCGGAGTATCGATCAAGTTGATCTTGTACGACTTGCCGAGATAGTTCCAGTTACATGTTGTAGCAGCAGATGTGATAGTGATACCACGCTCCTGCTCCTGAGCCATCCAGTCCATTGTGGCAGCGCCGTCGTGAACCTCACCAATCTTATGAGTCTTACCTGTGTAGAACAGGATACGCTCAGAAGTAGTGGTCTTACCGGCATCGATGTGGGCCATAATGCCGATGTTACGAGTCAAATGTAAATCGCGATTTGCCATTTTCCTTTTACCTTATTATTATATTAGAATCTGAAGTGAGCGAATGCGCGGTTAGCCTCTGCCATGCGGTGCATATCCTCCTTACGCTTGTAAGCACCACCCTGGTTGTTGTAAGCATCCATAATCTCAGCAGCAAGCTTGTCAGCCATGCTCTTACCACCACGCTTGCGGGCGAAAGCGATAAGGTTCTTCATTGAGATGCTCTCCTTGCGCTCCGCACGAATCTCTGTCGGAACCTGGAAAGTAGCACCACCGATACGGCGGCTCTTTACCTCAACCTGCGGAGTGATGTTGTCGAGTGCCTGCTTCCAAATCTCGAGAGCCGGCTTCTCTTCCTTAGCCATCTTCTCCTGAACGGCGTCAAGTGCGTTATAGAAGATTTCGTATGAGGTATTCTTCTTACCGTCATACATCAAGTGGTTTACAAACTTAGAGACCTTCTGGTCGTTGAATTTCGGATCCGGAAGGATCACGCGCTTCTTTGGTTTTGCTTTTCTCATTTTGTTTTGAAAAAATTTGTCTGCGTGGGGTTGTTTCTTACTGTTCTTCAACGCCCTCTCTTGGGCATTTACTCAACCTGTCTATTAACAATTCTCCAGCAAAACGATTTTAAAAAATACGTCCGACAATTAAATTATCTTCTGATTACTTCTTGGCTGCCTTAGGACGCTTAGCTCCGTACTTTGAACGACGCTGTGTACGGTTTGCAACACCTGCTGTATCGAGTGTACCGCGAACGATGTGATAACGTACACCAGGAAGGTCCTTTACACGACCACCGCGAACCAATACGATTGAGTGCTCCTGAAGGTTATGACCCTCTCCCGGAATGTATGAGTTAACTTCCTTAGAGTTTGTCAAACGTACACGGGCAACCTTACGCATTGCCGAGTTAGGCTTCTTAGGTGTTGTAGTGTAAACACGAACGCAAACACCACGACGCTGAGGACATGAATCCAGAGCCGGTGACTTGCTCTTGTCTACGAGCACCTTTCTGCCTTTTCTTACCAACTGTGAAATTGTAGGCATAATTCTAATTTTTAATTTATATATTTTTTATTTCAATTGTCGATCTTATAAAACAGCTAATATCAAGCCGTTTTCGGGGTGCAAAGGTACGAACTTTTCTTGAAAATACCTAATATATAAAATTACAATCTTACTGCATCGGTGCTAATTTATGGTTTTACAGGCTATTTTAACAGTTGATTAACAGTTGAAGGACAAATAAGCCTATCTTAGGCAATAATTACACATTGGAATCTCAAAAACTTGTAGAGCGTTGATACACAACCACTCCCCACTTATCAATCCTTAGAGATTAATATCGAAACTCATTCATTTTACAATAAAACGACACCAGTTCAAGATAGAAGACATTCAAGATATTATCAACAATATCAGTGGCAATTTCATCATCATAGTTGTGAGATATATCGTTACGGCTTTTTATCATATCCATCCATATCTGTCCGTCAGGTATTAAGTTCATTTCGAAGGCTTTGCGCGTGGCATAACGCGAGCCACCGATACCATCATAACCTTGATACTCAGCATACGCTTTCATCAACTTCCACGACAATTCATGCGTAAACTCAAAACGTTGCACAAGTCCGTCACGCTCAAAATCATTGAGCGCTCGCAACTTACTTGCGTTAACAATTTCAGCCAAACGCGATAATGCCTTGTGATAACTTTCAAGGCGTTGTTCCCAACGTGATATATCAGTCATGTCAATCGTTTATTATATATAAAAGTATAATGTTGCAAACTTACAGAAAAATAGCGAGAATCAGAACCTAACGACAAAAAAATGCAACAAAAAAAGGCAGACAAGCTAAAATAAAAAGCCTGTCTGCCGTAATCTCTTTGTTCACTCGTTACTTAAAAACGATTATGCCTCAGCCGGCTGCTCGAACGGAGTAGCTGTGCGTGGCTGCTGCTGTTCGGGCAGATTAATCTTGCCGAACTGCTGCTCGTATTTTACGATATTATCGTTGAGGGCCATCAAAAGACGCTTTGCGTGCTCGGGAGCCATCACAACGCGGCTGCGAACCTGCGGCTGCTGCATACCGGGAAGCATGCATGTGAAGTCGAGGATGAAGTCTGACGAAGAGTGAGTGATGAGCGCGAGGTTTGCGTATACTCCTACTCCGATTTCCGGCTTCAGCTCAATCTGAAGACCCTGGGGCTGCTGATTCTGGTTGTTTTCTTCCATTTCTTTATTTGTTTAGGTTTAAAAATACGTTGATATTCTCAAAACAATACGCCCCGCGCAGCCATAACCATTTGCGTTATGACTTCGTGGGGCGTATGTTTGTAATGCAAAGATAGCATTTTGTATGCTAACCTGCAAATTTTTATACGATTTATTTCATTTTCAATTTCACAAACACGGGATAATGGTCGGACGGCAATCGGCGCTGTGCCGGACGGAAGTCTATCTCCTGCGGAGCATCACTTGCCTTGTGTGACTTGTCTACCTTTGGCGCTGTCCAATAGCAATCGGTGAGAATTGCGTAGTTGTCTACGAGGAAATTGGGCGACACAAAAACGTGGTCGATACGACTGTCGGTATAGGTATCGTTGTTGAAGTCTTGTTCAACTGCGCTTGCGCTGCGCATCCCATATCTCCCAACTGTTTATTATATTCTGCCACAGAATGTAACAGCCAGGACCCACCGACGACAATGGTGTGAGATAGGCGCAGGCAATCCATATTGCAAATGCCGTGTTTTTCTGACCAAGTGCCTGACCTGCGTTGATTGTCTGACCGAAGCGCGAGCCTATCGCCCTACCGCAGGCAAACTGGAACAGACATAGCAGTAGCGAGCACACTGCGATAACAATCAAGAATGTTATAGTTGTGTTGGCATGAAGGATGTTCTTCATCGTGGTGCCCGAAACTATCAGCAACGAACATCCCCAAAGATAATACGAAAGATCTTTCACCGATGTGATGCGCTGGCATAGTCGCTTGGCATGATGCTTCACGAGATATGCCAATATCATCGGCACCACCAGCACCGTGAATACCTTATATAATATGAGTGTAAATGCCTCGAAGAAATGGATGTCGGCAGCCTTGTCAATCAACGGGAAGCAAATGGGGATGAGCAGCGCTGTGATAAGGTTGGAGACGAAGGTGTATGTAGTCATCTCCTCAAGGTTGCCTCCGAGTTTTTGCGTGACAACGGCAGCTGCCGAAGCGCAAGGACAAATGATACATGTCAGCACAGCTTCGGCAAGCGTCAGGCTGTCGCCCGTAAGATTAAAAGCCATGATTACTGCCACAACCGCTGCAACTGTCAGCACCTGAAACACGCCTATCCACAAGTGCCAAGCCACGGGGCGCAACTTGCGGAAGTCGACCTTGCAGAACGTCACGAACAAAACAAGGAACATGAACGTAGGCAGCATTGTGTCGAACACCGGTTCGGCTGCCCGTGCGAATCCGTCGAGTGCCGGAACGAGTGCAAAAATTAGATAAACGATTATGCCGGTACCAATAGCCACCGGCAAAGTCCAGTCTTTTATGAATCGAATTATCTGCATGTCATCATTACTTTGCGTTAAGCAAAGGCAAAGTTACAAAATAAAAACAAAAACCCCTCCCCTTTTCACCACTAAGTGGCTATTGGGGAGGGGCCATATCATTTAACACTTTCTACTTTAAGCCTCAAGCTTCTTCTCCAGACGCTCGCGTATTGCAGCGATGAATCCGGCAGAAGTCTTAGTCTGCGGAGTAACGCCTTCCATCAATCCGGCGAGGTCCTTAGTTACGATGCCTTCGTTGAGGGTATCGAAGCAAGCAGCCTCAAGCTGGTTACCGAAGTTAACGAGTTCGGGCAGGTTGTCCATCTCGCCGCGCTTGCGCAATGCACCGCTCCATGCGAAGATAGTAGCCATCGGGTTGGTAGATGTCTCTTCACCCTTAAGGTACTTGTAGTAGTGACGTGTCACTGTGCCGTGAGCAGCCTCATACTCATACTTGCCGTCAGGCGAAACGAGTACAGAAGTCATCATTGCCAATGAGCCGAATGCTGTAGAGACCATGTCCGACATAACGTCGCCGTCGTAGTTCTTGCAAGCCCAGATGAAACCGCCCTTCGAACGGATAACACGAGCTACAGCGTCGTCGATAAGAGTATAGAAGAACTCCAATCCGCGCTTCTCAAACTCTTCCTTATACTCCTCGAATACCTCGTAGAAGATAATCTTGAACTGAGCGTCATACTTCTTGGAGATGGTATCCTTTGTAGAGAACCAGAGGCTCTGGTTGGTGTCAAGAGCGAACTTGAAGCATGAGTGAGCAAACGAACGGATAGACTTATCGGTGTTGTGCATAGCCTGGAGCACGCCAGCGCCCTTGAATGTATGCACTACAACCTCCTCGTGCTTGCCGCTTTCGCCGTCGAATACAAGCTTGGCAACGCCCGGCTCCTCAGCGCGGATCTCAACGCTCTTGTATACGTCGCCGTATGCATGACGTGCGATAGTGATAGGCTTCTCCCAGTTGCGCACTGCGGGATGAATGCTCGGGATAGTGATAGGAGTACGGAATACGGTACCGTCGAGAATAGAACGGATAGTGCCGTTCGGACTCTTCCACATCTGGTGGAGCTTGTACTCGTCCATACGCTGATGGTTAGGTGTAATGGTGGCGCACTTCACAGCCACACCAAGACGCTTTGTAGCCTCAGCAGCATCCTTTGTTATCTGGTCGCCAGTCTCGTCACGCTTTACCAGTCCGAGGTCGTAATATTCTGTTTTGAGGTCAACGAACGGAAGGATAAGCTCATCCTTGATCATCTTCCACAATATACGGGTCATTTCATCGCCATCCATCTCCACAACCGGAGTGGTCATCTGAATTTTCTTTTCCATAGTAGTATGATTTTTGAGTTTTGAGTTTTGAGTTTTGAGTTTTGAATTGTTGCGCGGAGCGCAATTTTGAATTTTGAATTTTGAGTTTTGAATTGTTGCCAAAGGCAATTTTAAGTTTTGAATTTTGAATTGTTGTCTGCCAATTCCAAATTGAATAATTCAAAATCGGCATAGCCGACAATTCAAAATTCAAAACTCAAAATTCAAAATTCAAAATTCCTTCATCTTTTCGATGAAGCATAGTAATTCATCAAGCATCCGTCTGCCAGGATCTGACGCTCGTTGGCTGTCAGGTTCTGGAAGAAGAGGTGTATAGGCTTAACGCCGTCCTTGGTGATTACCTGAGCGTCAATCTCCTCCTTGCCTGCAAGCATAGCCTCGCGAATGCCAGGGATGAATACCTTATCGCCCGGTTCGTAGTTGAACTCTACATCCTTAGCGATAGTGAACGGAACGATACCCCAGTTGATACAGTTAGAGCGGTAGCGCTTTGTGGCATACTCGTAGCAGATGTTGGCATCGCCACCGAGCACCTTCTGACAGCTGGCAGCCTGCTCGCGTGCCGAACCGTCGCCCGGACGATTAGCGAATACGCATGAGCCGAACGATGTATTCTCTGCAGTAGCGCCTACAGCCTTCAATGCCTCAGCCACGTTCTCGCTTACATTACCCTCACGGCGTGCGAGGTCCTGCTTCTGTATCTCCTTGCTCAGTCCTACGTATTCAGGTACGCGGCGTGAGAGAGCAAACTCAGAGAGCTTCAACGGATTAGAACGGTAAGAGCTGGTTTCGCCCGAAGGGATAAGCTCATCGGTCGTTGTGACGGGGTCGTGGATAACGGCAGCAAGCTCTACGAGCATGTTCTCCTGCATCGGATACATCTTAGGCCAGTCCTTGATGTTCGGACCATAGCGAAGTTCGGTCTCTGGCTTAGCCTTGCCGAATCCGTTGTATACGCGGCACTTGTAAATCTTGTCATCGTATACGTATGGCTTGTGTGTGTTCTCGTATTCTACGTCGGTAGCTGCTGTGATAACACCGCCGTTGGCAGCTGTAGCAGCTATAGAGCGTGCGTCCATAAGGGCTACCAATGAGAGCTGTCCCTGACCTGGCTTAGAACCCTCGCGGTTGGGGAAGTTACGTGTTGTATGACGTATACTCAAACCGTTGTTTGAAGGAACGTCGCCTGCGCCGAAACACGGACCGCAGAATGCAGGCTTCATCACAACGCCAGCCTCAATCAGGTCGGCTGTGATGCCCTCGCGTGTCACTGCCATAGAAACCGGTGTTGACTGCGGATAAGCCGAAGCTGTGAAGTAGTCGTTGCCGATGTTCTTGCCCTTAAGGATAGCGGCAGCCTCAGCGAGGTTGTCGTATGTACCGCCCGAGCAGCCAGCGATAATACCCTGGTCGGCCTGTACCTTACCGTCAACCACCTTGTCAACGAGGTGTACGTCTACCTTATCACCGAAACGCTTCTTAGCGTCTTCCTCTATGCGTGTAAGTATACCTACCGGGTCAGCCTGAAGCTCATGGATTGTAACAGCGTTCGACGGGTGGAACGGCAGTGCTATCATCGACTCCTGTGTAGAGAGGTCGATGCGTATCATCATGTCGTAGTAAGCTACGTCGCCCGGCTTCAGTTCACGATAGTCCTGCGGACGCTCGTGGATGTCGTAGTGGTGCTTCACCTCTTCGTCAGTCACCCAAATTGAGCTCAAGCAAGTAGTCTCAGTAGTCATGATATCGATACCGTTACGGAAGTCGATAGGCAGGTTCTTAACGCCAGGGCCTGCAAACTCCAGTACCTTATTCTTAACCACGCCGCTCTCGAAAGTAGCCTTAACGAGCGAGATGGCAACGTCGTGCGGACCAACACCCTTCTTAGGTGCGCCCTCGAGCCATACCAATACCACCTCAGGTGCGTTGATATCCCATGTGTTCTTAAGAAGCTGCTTAACAAGCTCGCCGCCACCTTCGCCGACACCCATGTTACCCAATGAGCCATAACGTGTGTGTGAGTCGGAGCCAAGTATCATGTTGCCGCACTTCACCATCATCTCGCGTGCATACTGGTGGATGACAGCCTGGTTGGCAGGAACGTAGATACCGCCATACTTCTTGGCAGCCGAGAGACCGAATACGTGGTCGTCCTCATTGATAGTTCCGCCTACAGCGCAGAGTGAGTTGTGGCAGTTGGTCATTGCGTAAGGCAGCGGGAACTCCTCGAGTCCACTGGCGCGTGCAGTCTGAATGATACCAACGTATGTTATATCGTGCGACATCATAGCATCGAAGCGGATGCGCATCTTGTTGCCCTTACCGCCGTCGACATCGTGCGAACGCAAAATACCGTATGTGATTGTATTCTCGCGGGCCTCATCGGGGGTCATGCCCTGATAGTTGTCGCGGATTTCAGTTCCGTTAAGGAGATAGACTCCATGATTGATAAGTTCCACCATAATGTCAATGTTTTTAGATTTTCAAAATATAAAGTTAGTAATTATTTATCATTCTCCATTGTTTGCGTTAACAAAATCACCTAAAAGGTATTAAAAATACACTTTTTCGGTATATTTGTTGCAAATTATTCAATCTTTTCGGGTTATTCCGAACAAAAAGACAACCAACGCCAACATGTCGGCACTGCCTCCAGGCGATATGTTCCGACTCACAAAGTCGCGGTTCATGTCTTCTATTCCTGCCTCCGAGAAGTCCTCAAGCAAGCGTCTTGCCTCGGTCTTCACTTGCAGCATCGTGTCGTAGTCGGTGCGATATACGATGTTGGTATCGTCGAGGTTGCACATGATACGCAGCAGGGTCTTGTGCTTTACGTACGAGTCGTCGCCTTTGATGCGTGTCTCGTAGAATGGCAGCCATTCGCCGAAGAGTTGGCTGTAGCCTTCGCGGGCATTGTCGAGCGCACTCTTGAGCTTGCACCCTGCCTGGGCAAGCTGTTTGGCACGGCTGCCGTGTGTGCCGCAGGTGTCGGGAAAACCGTTGGCCAATTGTATTATTGTCGTAGAGATCAAGCTGTTCGGCACATACTCTTTCCCGTGAGTAGTAGTTGCCACTTCGCCCCTACCTATTATATATGTCGCTGCTGTCACTGCCAGTCCCATCGAGAAGAGCGCTCCCTTGTAGGTGTTCACGCCTCCCGTCGAATTGAACATAGCCTTCTCGGCTTCTATGCCTATGCGCACTATGTCGTCGTGGGCGGGCAGTTGGGGGCTGTCGTAGCCCAGTGTGGCGAGCCTTACGAAGTATGGATGCATTGCACGTATGCTGCGCATCATCAGTGCGTGGTCCATATCGCGGTGTGCTCCGCTGTCGTGGGTGTCTACGAGTCCTGGCTTTGGTGTGGTGTTCAGCTCTGCCTTCAGTGCCCGTGTTGCCATGTGGGCTACTATATAGGGTACTGTAGTAGGCGGAACGAGTCGTGCAGCCTGTGCGAGATGATTCTCCACTATCGCCTTGCGCACTCTCGACGCACTCACCGCTACCCCATTCTTCTCCAGTCGTGCCACTTCGCGCACGTCGGGCAGCATGCTCTTCATCAGTTCGTTGTAGCGTCGGGTCAATGGGTCGTCGGGTTCGGTTCCCACGAAGCGCACCGTTGCGCCCAGTGCCGGAGCTATGTGCCGTCTGTATAGATCGATGTCGAGTGTCATCTGTGTGTCGGACGCATCCGAAAGACACTTCAGAAAGTACGTTGGAAATGTGGTTGCACTGATCGAGTATTCGCTACCGTCGCACACCACTACATTGTCCAAGTCTGCCACTCCACGGCTGATAATCGCCTTGCGTTCGTCATAGCTGAACATCGAGCAGTCTTCTCTCACCACCAGTATATACAACGTCTCCACTTGCTGTGCCGCCTGCTCTATCAGATAGCGGTGGCCGAGTGTGAACGGGTTGCAGTTCATTATGATTATGCCGCTGGGCGGCATAATCGGGTGTTGTGGTGAGGTGTTGTTGTGGTGAAGTTTGCCATTGGATTTTTCACTTTTCACTTTTTCCTTTTCACTTTCCAACTCTTCACTATACCTCTTTATCCCTCCTATGCCCGTCTCCATCAATATAGCCTTTGGCGCTTCGGCGAGCAGTCGGAACGACATGCTCTCGAACATCCTTTGGTTTTGCGGTTTGGTGAACAGCTTCACACATTGATGCCCATCGGCGTTGGCTTGTGCTATCAGGTGCGACACAATCTGGTTGGCTACAGCCTCACCCTTGTGTCCGTCAGCCACTGCCACGCATTTTATTACGCCTCCTTTTAGTCCACCACCGGCTACTATTTCGTCGGTCGTCTCGTCGACGAGAGTGGCGTAGTAGTCTACATCGTCAAGACGCAAGCCGTTGTCGCCCAGAAACTGTTCTATGCGGCGACGTTGGCGCGGTATGGCTGGATTGAGCTGTATTATTTCCAATGTAAGATGCGGATTGTTAAATGTTAATGATAATCGTTAGTTGTTTGATTCGTAAAGATTTAAGCTTGCTGTTGCAAGGCATAGTCGTCAGTCATCTGCTTTATCCTTGCCCATATTTCCTCTTGTGTGTGCCATCGCATTCGCATGCAATATCTGGCTTCATGGTCGCATACGAGGCAGCGACGTGGCTGTCCTCCTACTCTGTCACGCGACACCGGAATGCCTTGTGCGTCAATCACGTCGATGTCGAAGAGTCGACCCAACGGATGTGTGTCCTCAATATCTACCGCCACGCGCTTGGCTTCAAGCAATGGCAGCGGGGTAATCAGATAGGCTTCGTAGCCCGTATTAAGGTCGCGTTCTACAAGGCATTCCCTTGTTTCAATTTTTAGTTCATTGGTTAGTAATTCAGTTTCAGGTAATAGGTCATCACTTATATTATATGCCTTTCGCATAGCCTTCACGGCTGCACGTGCTACAGTGAGCGATTGCTGATTACGCTTCACGCTTCCTGGCATAACCACCGTCAGACACACCAGTGTCTTTCCCGAGTGTTCAGCCATCAGTTTTTGCTGCATAGCATGGCGTGCGTCGCGGCTCGCCAGAAGTTCGTCAAGCGTAATAGGCATATTTTTCATTTCATGAGTATTTAAAGGGTTATTCGGCTAATGGCATTGAGCCATATATACGACGTATCTCTCACAAATGTTTTTATCATTGTGAGGGCGATCTTGAAGCAAAATGAATAGGGAATGAGGGCATCCACCGCAAGGGTTTTTAATACTATCCACGTAAATACGACAACACTCCCTTCCATAAAATGCTGAAAAGAACCGCCTTCGATACTTACGCTCACGCGAGTGGTATGTATAGATTTAATTTTATGGCGTAAAGTTACATCTTTTATACGAAACCCCCAAATTTTTAAGCCAAAAAATTCGTACAATCCGTCATTATAGACTACTTTGCTTGACAAATGTAAAATCATAGGAGGCTATAGCGTCCCCGTTATAGCCTGCGCAATCAGCTATAACTTGCTGATATTCAGCTTGCGCAGACTACGGCGAGAATGTCATAGCCTCCTATATGAAGGAAACATAACAATTATGCTCCTATGGTTTCCGTCTGACTGTTTCTACGAGAATATTCTGTGGGAGAAATACCGTAAGTCTGACTAAAACACTTAGAGAAATAGCTCTGCGTAGAGAAGCCCACCATGTACATTACCTCCGAAACAGCAAAACGACCCTGCTTGAGCAATACTGCGGCACGCAGCATTCTCATCTGTCGGATATAATTCACAGGAGTATAGCCTGTGACTGCCTTCATTCGTCGATAGATAAGTTTAGTGCCATATCCCGTAAGTTTGGTCAATAACTGCACATTGAGGTCTGGGTCTGCAAGATGTTCTTCAATTATCTTTGTTACCTCCTTCATTACAGCATCCTCATCATTCACATCAAAAGGCTTGAAAGTATCTGCCGATGATTTTGACTGATCATCTTCGGTATTCTCAATATTAGCAATTAGTTCCTTTGACAGTTCTGAATGAGCTGTAGATAAGACCTGACTCTTCACCTTGTATCCCGTTCTTATGATAATGACAATATGGCCACTTTCTGCTTCGTCAAACGACACTGCAGCACCCATCTTCCGCGCCCGTTCATTGATAAGTGCCAAAGAATGCTCACTGTAAGATCTGAATGCATAGCGCAGTTTCTCCGGTGTAAGGGTTATCTGCTCCACGTCGAGTCGAAGTACAGCACGTCCGTCAGTCTCTTCTGCATACAACACGGCATTTCCTTGAACAAGCGTATCATCGTCGACGAACTTCATTATAGCGTTCAGCAATCCAAGCATCGCAACCACGTCCATATCCATCATTAGCGCCGGAATATTTGCGGAGAAGGACATGCGAATACCGCATCCTTGCTCATGACTATCAGCAACTACCAACTGGCACAATTCAGTCAAGTCAAGCTGTCGCATGACCGGTTTGGCAGAACTATTGGACATAGCCAATGGCAAGTCGAGCGCCTCGGATGCCATCAGACAGATAGCAGCGCCATTATGACGTATCATATTGATATCTTCTTCATATTTACCATGAAGTTGAGACCTAAGATTACAAGAAGACGCCAAGACTGAGCCTGCCGACATCTTCAGTTTCTCCGACAGCGATGCGAAGAATTCTGCACGTCTTGCACTTTGTTCCATAGCATCGTTGCGGGCTTGACGCTCACGACGCAATTCACGACGCATCCACACAAAGCGTACACCCCATGCTACCAACGCCAAGAACAACAGCAAATAAATTGTTTTAGCCCACCAAGTAAGATACCACGGAGGAAGCACTGTCACCATCAATTTGTAGATATTCTTAGAAGGTTGTCCCTGCCCATCCACTATACTCACATAAAGCCTATATGTTCCATGTGGCAAGCCGTTAAACGACACCTGTAATCTTTCAGAAGAAAGAAGTGTCCAACGATCCCCCACACCTTCCATCCTATAGGCGTAGCGCGCAGGCAACTGCCCAGATTGAGGATTGTCAGAAAAAAGGAGATTGAAGTTATTCTCATTGCTGCGGAAGGTCAGTTTTCCTTTGGCACCAAGATAATTCCGTGCGTCATTGATACACATCAGTCTGCCATTCACCTCAATACCAGTAAGCTTCAGTTTAGCGTGGTTTGTAGATGTCAAGTCATTCGTAGAGACTGTCATCAGTGCGTCTTCCCCACTGAGCATTACTCCTTTGCATAACTTGCCATCAAGATTGGTCCACGACATTTGTGAAACCATTGAGAATGCGTTTAAGCCGGAAAGCGAAAAAGCACTACTCGTACCGTTAGGGCGCAATATACAAACATCATTATTGGCTGTTATCCATAGTTCGTTATCAGCTGTACCAAGCGCCACGGGGGTCATACTATGGTCGACCATAGCAAATATCTGTTGATTATTCAGTTCGCCATTGTTAAAGCGTACCACTTTGCCTGCCATTGTAGCCCATACTGAGCCACCTGCATCGGCTACTACTTTATCTATGGACGTTTCGTTCATCACATGACTAACATGAAATGACGTGACGTCAATACAGTCGATGCCAGCACTGTAAGATGCCGCCCAAACACGTCCTCTATTATCAATGGCCAGACTACTTACATTGAGCCCTATCAGCGTTGAACCCAGATGGACATCGGCTTTCACATATCCCTGACTGGCAAGCAACCGTTTACTGTCAATTATGAATATTCCACCAGCATAGGCGGCAACCCAACATCGTCCCTTTCGGTCTTCAACAATATCATATGCCCAGGTCGCATTGTAATGCCCCGTGCCATCGGTGAGCAACACATTGCGTGGCATTGAACTTTGTGAATCGATAATGTAGAGACCATGATCAGTGCAGGCAATGACAGTGCCGTCAGACAAACGATGTAACTTACGAATACGATTGTGCGAGATGCTCCATTGGGGGTCGCCCTGTCGATACCACTTCGATGCTTTCCACCCATCTGCACTATATTGCATGCTAATCAGTCCGTTGTCACCGCCAGCCCACAGGGTCGTTCCATCAGCATCAATCAGCAAGGTTCCAAACGTATTGCCGTCGCCTCTGCCCGTGATGGCAGAAAGACTCCAACTATGAAATGGCTCATGAGCACGATGCACAGATAGTCCACGGTCGGTACCAACAAGAAGGTTGTTCCATTGGTCTTTAGCCAGTGCCCATACTATATTGCTCGCTAACGAATTCGTGATACGTATGTCTTGCGATATGCGCACAGCATTTTGTCCGTCGCTAAGCATGTATAGTCCATTGTCTGTACCTATGTAGAGGGTACGATTCACCTGACACAGAGCCTTGATAGAATTGGAATGTAGTGCCGGCACTTCTTTCAATGAGCGACCATTATAAAGGAACAAGGCACCTTCTGTGCCTATCCAGCAGTTTTTACCTTTGGCGTGAATCATCGCATTGATTAGCGGACGTTGGGCAAGTTTTCCAATGTTGACAGCTCTGACACGACCATTGCGAATGATATACAAACCATTCAGTGTTCCTACAAAAAGCCCGTCGGGCGTGTCAAGCAACGAATAAACTTGTGGCAATCGACGTGCAAGAACTTGCGATTTACCGGTCTGCATGTCGTATAAATCTACTCCATCGGCACCGCCAACCACAATCTTCGAACCTTTCTGTAGCAGGGCACGTACACAGCGTACACCGCCCGATGGAGGAAGCATTCTCAGCGTACGACGCGTTGCTACACGCAAACCGCCATCGGTACCTATCAGTATTGTGTCGCCAGCCAGCAGTACCGCATTGATGCGCGTCTGAAGGTCAGTTCCCGTGAATAAAGCATAGTCGCGATAACCGTCAAAGGCAATGAGTCCTTTGTCGGTACCCATCCATGTCAATCCGTCGGGATCGGTAGCCATACATAATACAACTGGCGAGTTGCTTGGCTTGAAATTGACAAAAGAAGGCTGGGTGATAATCGTCTCACTACTTTTAGCTTGCAAGACGTGACATCCCAAAACAATGTAAATTAGAAATATATGTATGTATAAGAAGTAGGTTTTTAATTGTGTCATTGGATAAAGATTTTGCTTAATTGATACAAAAATAGCAATTTTCTTTGATACAGTAACACTCTACTCGAAAAAAAACAAACACAACGGCAGACCACGATAAATAGTCTGCCGTTGCATATTATTTCTGAGCTTGGTATACTCTCACATAGTCAACCTCATAGCGTAATGGGAAGTGCGCCAGGTCAGGCTCACCGCCATTGCTGCCGATGGCAAGGTTGAGTAAGATGTAATGACCAAAACCATCACGTGCGTTAGAGAAGGGATTGTCGTGATCGCCATCCACACCTTGATTGTGAGTCTTTGAGAGATCTACCTCATTCAGCATTTCATCGTCAAGATAGAGACGGATAAAATGTTCGTCCCAGTCCATGCGCCAAATATGGAACTTCGATTCCCAATCTGCGTCCTTTGCCTTGAAATGAGTGAAGGGCGTGACACTTTCGTCCCAAGTAGCCGTATAGCGCTTGTCGGAACCCCAGCAAGCATTAGCAAGTATGGATGGAGCACCGTTCTTGATGTAGTACTCCATAATATCAATCTCGCCATTCTGAGGCCACTCTCCTTGGTTGCCCAGTGTCCAGATAGCAGGCCAAGCACCACATGCGACTGGTATACGAGCGCGCACTTCCATTCGTCCATAACGGAAATTAAAACTCTTCTGCGTTGTCAGACAAGAAGAAGTGAACTGCGCTTCACTACGAGAATAGCGCCAGTCGGTGGATTGTGGATTGTAGTCGGGATTGTTTACCTTCTGTTGCCGTCCTTCTATCACTAGCAGTCCGTCGCTCACAGAGGCATTGTCTGGACAATACCATTGCAATTCATTATTTCTTACAAAGCCCTGTTCATAGGTCCACTTGTCCGATGGGCGTCCATCAACGTTAAACTCATCGTTCCAAACAAGTCGATAACCGGTATATTCCGTGGGTACAGCATCTTTGGGCAAGGCTTTCTTCGATGCATTATTATCAGTGGCTTTGTCTGGCACCTCTGTGGGTTTCTGCGAATCAGCCGGTGTTCCCTCGGCGTACGATTCGTGACATTGGCAGAAAAGGGCCATTCCCAGGATTGGAAGTATATGAGATATTTTCATATTAATATGTTTTAGAATCATTTCCACAAATCGTTTTGTACAAGACTTGGATTGGAGTCGATGTCAGGTTGTGGGATGGGCCACACATACTCCTTTTCGCCACGATAGTTGCGGTATTCATACGGGAATTTATATGTTTTGGCCTCGTTATTTACTCGGTCTACAGCATCCTTGAGTGTATGCCAACGATAGATGTCAAACAATCGCAGTCCCTCGAAAGCTGTTTCTACGCGACGTTCATGACGTACGATTTCTCTCAGTTGTTCCTGCGAAAGGCCAGTGCCTTCCACGCTCTCCACACTTGGCATCTTGGCACGTTCACGCACCTGATCGATTAGACGTACAGCCTCATCAAAGTTGGTTCCTTTTTCTATCTCAGCTTCAGCCAACGAGAGCAAAACCTCGGCATAGCGGACGATATAGAAGTCCTGACCAGAGTCCCAAGAGTCGGAGCTTGAGAGTGCGGGGTTGAAATACTTCATCACATAAATGGTAGAGTAAGAGTTGGCAGAACCGCCATAGAGGCTGGAATTGCCATTCCACGACATACCAGGCACAAAGAGCGTGGCTTTCAGTCGTGGGTCGCGATTCTCATAGCGTTGTGTGTTTACATTGTCCCAGTAGTTGGGCGAACCATCAGCATAGAAGTCAATTACTCGTTTGTCTGGGCAGGGCTTGCCATCGGTCATATAAAAAGCATCTGCCAGGTCAATCGTACCATTCAAGGCTTCAAGCGGAGCACCCCAATGTCCACCCAAACCACATCCTTCATTCTTGCCAGGACCCTGATAGCTTACAGACATGATAATCTCCGGACAATTCTCATTAGCCTCGGTGAAGAGTTGGGTGTAATCGTCAAAAAGGCGATACTTGCCGAGAGCTATCACTTTATGATAGGCATCAATTGCCTCATCCCACATATCATTGTAGAGCGCTGTACGGCCGAGGATGCTCAGCGCAGCTCCACGCGTGATACGATTGGTTTCGGGCGCATTAACGGGCAGAATTTCTGCAGCAGCCTTCAAGTCTTCTACAATGGCCTTGACAATGGTAGCTCTATCTGTCTTAGGTGTGTAAGCCTCGCTCATGCTTTGTGGAGCTGTGATAAACGGCACATCGTGGTAGGTCATGGTGAGATTGAGATACATCAGCGCTCTTATCACCTTAACCTCTGCAGAATATTGCTCTTTAGAGGCATCATCAAGACTGGTGCGTCCGACATTGGCAATAAACGAATTGCACCTCTTGATAGCTTCATAGTTGGCAATCCACCACTGTTCTACGAGACGCGAAGAACTGGAGTGTATTCCGTTGGCAATATCCCAGCCGTTCATCCATCCCGACCAGTTGAAGCGGCCACCGTTATCGGTCATACAGTCCATGTTGAGTGGTCCGCAGCCGTCCCATTTGCTTTGATTGGTAGCATCGTTGTAGAGGAATGGATTCTGCATGGCATCGTAGACAGCGGTCAGGCCCTCATAGGCATCGTCAGCCGTCTGCCAGAAGTTACCCGACGAAGAAGCAGACAGTGAGGATTTCTGCAGGAAGTCGTCAGAGCATCCTGTGTTGAGCACAGCTCCAAAGAGGAGCGTTGCAATGATGAAAATATTATAGCGTTTCATGTTGTCTTTATTTTTAGAAGTTAATGTTCACACCGAAGGAGATAGACTTGGTGTTGGGGTGGATGTCGCCACGCATGTCACCGCTTGCCTTCTCCGGATCTTTGTTTTCAAGTGAGGTAAGGGTAAGCAGGTTGGTGGCTTGGAGGTATATGCGTGCTTGTCTAATGCCTGCCTGACGAAGCAACGGCATATCGAATGTGTAACCCAGCTCAACGTTCTTTAGACGCAAATAGCTAGCATTGTCAAGCCAGAACGTAGAATAGCGTTCGTTGAAGTTGTTGCCAAGACGCGGCATGCTACCATTGGGGTTGTCCGTGCTCCATCGGTCGAGCCAACGTGTAGTCATATTTCCTCCATTAGTGATGGTGGCCTGTTCCCAGTTGAAGCGGTCAACACCACTCACACCTTGCCAAAGCATTGAGAAATCAAGATGGCGCCAAGTGAGAGCGGCATTGATTGAATATGTAAGTTTCGGGAATGGATTGCCTATTATCACACGATCGCCATCATCAATCTTGCCATCATCGTTCACATCGTCGTACATGATGTCGCCGAGCTGTGGGTCCAAACCATTTGGCTTGATTATCTCTCCCTTGGAGTTGGTGCGCTTCAAGTCTTCCTCCGTGCGATAGATACCTATTGCGCGCAGTCCATAATACGAGCCGATGGGGTTGCCCTCACGGTTGATGGTATTGCCAGAGATATTATCGATGCCATGGTTATCGATGATTTTGTTCTGCACGGTAGACATACTTCCGCCCACTTGCCATGTAAAGTCACCAGCGTGGTCCTGATAGTTAGCCGAGAGTTCGATACCGCGGTTTCTTACCTTTCCTGCATTCTGTGTCGGTGCTGCGAGCGTACCAAGGAAGGTGGTGGGCATAGAGAGCTGCATGAGGATGTCGGAGGTCATCTTGTTGAAGTAGTCAAACGTTAACGAGATGCGGCTGCCCCAGAAAGCGGCATCCAAACCGATGTCAGTCATTGTAGTGGTTTCCCAACGTATGTCGCTGTTAGCCACCATGTTCTCTGCCATACCAATTGACGAAGTATTGCCGAAATAGTAGTTGTAGTTGGCTGCCATTGTTGGCTCATAAGCGTAGTCGCCAATTTCCTGATTACCCAACTTACCCCAAGAGGCACGCAGCTTAAGATAGTTCATTATCTTGTTCTCAGGGAAGAACTTCTCATTTGTAATAACCCAACCTCCAGAAATAGAGGGGAAGGTAGCATAACGATGCGACTTCGGCATACGTGAAGAACCGTCGTGACGGATATTGAACTCAACCATATAGCGGTCGTCGTAATTATAGCCTACGCGACCGAAGAACGACTGCAACGAATATTCCGTAGCGTTGCCCCATGACTGAGGGTTGCGTGTACCGGAATCGAGCTGGTATAGGTTGTCAGTGGCAAAACCTTGCTTGCTGCCGTTGATTGATCCATCATGATTCTCCTGAATAGAATGGCCGAGCAGGACATTCACATGGTGAAGACCGAAACGCTGATTGTAAGTAAGTATATTCTCATTGAGATAACCGTAATCTATCTTATGGTTGGCTGTGAGCGAGTTTTCATCACTCTTATAGATGAGATTGCCTTCGGCATTGTACTTGCGTGAGCGTTTGTTATACCATGAAGCATTGTAGATGTACAGCTTGTAAGCCAGACTGCTACGGAACTTCAATCCCTTAATGAGATCAACTTCACCGTATACATTACCGTCGAAGCGCCAACCGTTTTGCTTGTTGTGCACCTGCGACATTGCCTCAATTGGATTCTTGAACTTTGAGAAACTGATGTCAGATCCGTCTTGATTACCATAGTGTCCATTGGAATACATCACTGGTACGGTGGGGCGGGTGAACCATGTAAGTGAGCGCATCAATCCGTTATCACCGCCCATGCCACCATTGGCTGTGATGTTTTCTTTCGAGCCAGAGAGATTCAGTCCTATCTTGAATCGTCCGAACTGAGCATCAGAATTGGAGCGGAAGTTGAAACGCTCATAGCCAGTATGCTCCATTATACCATCCTGCTTTAAGTAGCCAATAGACATCATATAATGGGCATTCTTGCTACCACCACTTACAGACAGACTATGCTGCGTCATTGGAGCAGTGCGGAAAAGAGCATCCCACCAGTCAGTGTTTGCAAAATGGTCGGGGTCGGAGCCATCGCGCAGTTTATCCAACATCTCCTGAGTGTAGGTCTGTGTATTGTTCGACTCGTTGTACATCTTTGCCCACTCATAAGAATTGACATAATGGGGCTTAACGGTAGCCGACTGTATGGAGTAGCTGCCGTTATAGTTGATGCTTGGCGCAGTTTCACCACCACGTTTGGTAGTGACAAGAATTACGCCATTAGCCGCACGCACACCATAGATAGCAGCAGATGCAGCGTCCTTAAGAACGGAGATATTGTCAATGTCACCAGGTGCCAGCTCTGCCAACTGTCCAATGGGAGCCTCAACACCATCAATGAGCAGCATAGGATTATTGTTGCCAAAGGTACCCACACCACGAATTCTAATCTCTGGTGAATCGGCACCAGCCTGACCACCATTGCTTGTAAGCGTTACGCCTGGCAAGCGACCCTGAAGTAATGCAGCTGTGTTGGCTACTGGAATAGAACTAATCTCTTTGCTCGATACAGAAGCGACTGAACCAGTCAGGTTAGCTTTCTTTTGTGTTCCGTAGCCCACAACAACGACCTCATTGATGCTCTTGTTGTCAGGAATAAGACGTATAGAGATGTTTCCAGTACCTACTTTGGCAGAAGACACCTTGTAACCTAAATAAGAAATATTTACTTGCTTTACATTAGTAGGTACACTTACTGAGAAATGACCATCAAGGTCGGTAACAGTTCCATGTGATGTGCCAGGCACTTTAACAGTAGCACCCATAAGTGGCTCACCATTTTCGTCAAGCACTATTCCCGTCACAGTCTTCTGGCTTTGGGCCAGAATTGGGGTTGGCGTTATTAGAGCGGCCATCGTCATTCCCAACATCAGTAGTTTGGGGCTGACAAGATTAAATAATTTGTTAGTCATGTAATTTAAATATATAGATTCTTAATTCTTATAATAATTATTGCTGTCCAAAATCTTTGGCTATCTTCATCCAATCATCAGTCGTATTTATATATCAAGTTACAAACAACGACAATAGGACAATGCCTAAGAATGTAAATAGGTTGAAATTCTTCATAATTAATTAGGTTTTTATTTTTGGTGAAGTTATTAGCTGATTGCGCTTGCAAAATTAGGAAGAATAGTGGATGAGAACCTTAACAAATCGGACAAAAGCTATAACGTTTTGGACAAACTATGCATAAACAAGGTAGTCACAAGTTTTTTCTTCCATATAAAGTATTGCGCAATTTGAGGCGTTGATGCGTTTTTGTGTTGAGGTGTTGTTATATTGTTGAACATTGTCACTATTGTCGTTTAAAAGAAGTTGAGGCGTTGTGGTGTAGAGATGTCCCATATGAGGCTATGAGGTGGATGTAAATATTGTACAAGCAGTAAAAAAGTGTTACAAATAAAAATCTGATTATAGAGATTTAGAGAGCGGTTTTTGATGGTTTTTTCAGCGATCAGCCCTACCCTACTGCTCATTCAAGCCTTCTTTGCCTTCCAAATGTAGTCCTTTTGCAACTCAAAAGGGCTACAGTTGGAAGGCAAAAGGACTACAGTCTGAGTGCAAAAGTTGTCCTTTTGCAATAAAATGTAGCGTTTTTACGTTACTGAAATTCGCACAGCAGTGCCGCTATACCCGCAACCCACTGAGTATAAGCGACATAACAAAAACCGCTCAAAACTCGAGAATTTCGCGCCAAAGATTTCCTTGTGCGTTCAACTCGCTGTTTTGAGCGGTTAAAAATGCAAATATTGTGTTTATCGTTCGCGATACATCACATTCTTGATGCGTGCAAATCCTTCATACTCCTTGTCGAGAGTGAGTGTACCGGTAGCCTGATCGAACTTGTAGAAGCGCAGCACACCACCGTTGCCGTCGGTGCTTGAAGTCTTATACGAACCTACAATAAGCTGATACTGCTGGGCAGCGAACTCTTCGCTCTTGTCGGAGAGCATCGTTGTAGGATGGAGGAAGAGGTTGAACTTAAGCATTGTAACTTCCTCGCCCGGCAATGTCAGAGCCAGGTTGGCTGCATGATTGATGAGGTGATAGCTGTACACCTTGTCGCCATCGTTGTAGAACATATAAGGATACTGCGAATGGAAAGCAAACGTTGTAGCCTTGTCTACACCAGTAGCGGCTGTAAGCGGCTCGTACATAGTCTGAGTTATCTGACCGCTGCTGAGGTTGATGCCGTACACATAGCGCTGCTTGGCATCGTCCTGCAATACTGAATAGACAGTACTTCCCGAGAAAGTAGTGTTGACCATAGTAATGAGGTCGCGACCGGTTCTATACGAGAATAGTTTGTCGGAAGGGTCATCGAGCGTTGAGCACATGCTTGATTTGCCGTTGTCAGAACCATCCAATACAACAAACTGCTTATTGTCCATATCATAGAACAGCACCTTATTAGCAAGATAATCCGCAGGGCGTTGAGCCGATACACCGACAAACGGAGCGGCATGGAACTCTGGGTTGCCACCATCAGTGAATGTATTGCACGCATCTTCATAACGAGCGCCCGACTTCGAGCTCTTAACGTAGATGTTTCCCTTGTCGGTAATGGCAAACATCTTACCCATACTGAGTCCGTTAAGTTCTACAACTTCCTCGTTTTCGGGTGCCACCATAAACTGCGATGTAATGTTATACTGCGATGTCAGTGTGGTCTCATTAAGCGTATAGGTGCCATGTTCGGTGCAATACCACAAACCATTGCGTCCATAGTAATTGAACGGATAGGCATCCATATACATCGACCGTGCGCCCTTAAGTTTGGGATCTTTAGAACCGAGCAGATTGGTTACTACATTGATACGTGTCGGCGAGATGCGCGACACGAGGTCAAGACGAGCGTTGCCATCCTTATCATCGCACAGAACCATCCATCCTTCATATGTAGCCGATGTTACCTTAACGGGCACTTTGAAGTTGGTGGTTACACCAGTCGTCTTGTTGGTGACCATATACTGTATCACATAGTCGCCCTGAGCAAGGTCGGCAAAGTACTTAATGTCCTTTGCGTGTTCCTCGTTGATGTCTTTCTGACGTGTTCGAGTGTCCTCAAACGTGCCACCACTCTTCCACAACAGACATCCGAACTCGTAATTGGGATTGTTGTCGATTGTCCCGTTTTGCGACGATGTGAACGTAGGGTTCAACTCTATGTAATCGCTCTTCTGCACAACGCTTATCTGGTCAGGGAATCCGTCACCCGTAATTTCCTCCGTTTCGGTATAGGTGTAGTTGCCCTTATCCTCGTAGCATGAGGCGAACATGGCAGTCGTAGCCAGCAGCGCCAATATAGTATGCTTTGTTATTGTTTTCATATACTGATGTTTAATTGTTCGAACCAAGCTTTGAATAGTCTACTGCATACGACGGTGCCAACTGCATGTACTTGCCGTCCTCGTCGTAAACCGGTGTGCCTGCATTTGCCATTTCCTGCAGATACTTCTGCGTTTTCTTGGCTATGTAAGACATTGTACCGTAACTTACCTTACCTCCATACGCACTCCAATCAGAATGCAGAAGATCCATTACCTTGTTTACTACCGTCTCCTTAGCTACCGACCATGCTCCCAAACAGTCTGCGCCATACCAGCTCCAATACATAGGTTCTGTCCAGATGTTGTTGTATATGAACTTGAACTGAGTGCCACAAAGTTGTTTGCCAGGTTCGCTCCAGCCTACCGTACTCTTATACGATTTAAGTTCGGCAGTGAAGTTTTCGTTGTCGCTAAGTTGGAAAACAAGTCGCAGAGACTGCTTGCGGAGTCTATCCGTCTTCTTCAACACCACAAGCACGCGAGTAGAATTCTTGCCTGCGGGTATAAAGCAGTCGTCGCCTGTGAATACGTAGTCTTCATTCTCCACAGCGGTAGAAAGTTCCTTATTGACCGAAAGCTTGAATGGACGGTCGTAATCCTTCACATCGCCCATTATCTTTACTGGTAGATAGAGTTTGTACTCTACAACCTCTTCCTTATAGTTGGCAAAGGTAAACACCATTGAATCAGAATACGCCAATGGGGTTCCGTTTATATCGGTAGTGGTAGTACGCTGAATGTATATGCCGGACTTCTTTCCGTCAAAAGAAGTGAAGTCTTCTTCGGAGCAAGCCGCCATAAAAACGATAGCTACTAAAGCCAAAGCCGTTGATAATATCTTTCTCATAATTATCTGTTTTTCGTGTTATCTGTTTTCTTTCTCACTCGACGGAGTAGGCAGCACGTATACGGCTGTCGTTGGGTTTACGCTCGACCACTGGCTGCTGATATTGCCGTTGAATACGCCTCCAATTGACGAGAACGTGCGCTTGAACATAAAGAATATCTGTCCCTCGCCCCAGAACTCGCGTATGTACTCAAGTTTGAGCTGCTGGTCAAACTCCGAGGCCGAAGCCGAAGCGTTCAAAGGAGTAGCACCACGCTTGTTGAGTATTGCGTTGAGATATTCAATAGCATGTGGCAGGTCGCCCTTCTTCTTCATACAGTCAGCTGCAATATAGTAAGCTTCGCTTATGCGCATTAGCGGCATAAGGACTGCAAAGAGAGGCGAAGCGCTTGCATCGTAGGTTACCTCCTTGAACTTGCCGAAGTTGTAGTAGCTGCCGTTGTGTATCCACTGCGACTGGAAACGGTAGTCGGCCTGGTTGGGGAACAGTTTCTCTATATATCCGGCGTATGGTCGGTACATATCGGTAGAGTTGAGGTTGGCACCGTCGAATACGTTCTTGTAGATGTCCGAGCGCTCGCTATTGAATACACCGAAGAGCACCTCTGTAGAGAATATACGGTCAGGATTGTAGGTGTTGCCCAGCAACTTGTCTGGATTGACAAACGGCAGGAGGTGCTTCACGTCCTCGTTGTCGGTTATCTTCTGTGCCTCAAGCAGAGCGTTGTCAGTGTCGCCAGCCCACTGATATACACGAGCCTTAAGCAAAGCAACAGCGAAATAGTTAAGTCGCATCTGGCGATAGCTGCGGTAATTATCGTTGTCATCGTTATTCTCTTCAGTCACACCAACAGTCTGTATCGGGTCAGCAGCCTTCAGGCATTGCTCGGCAGCATTGAGGTCGGGCAGAAGATGGTCGTAGACAATCTCCTTCGACGACAACAAGTCGTAAGCCTTCGGCTCAGTAGAGTCGTTGTAAGGTATAACGGCTGTTTTCGAATCCTGGCTGTACACGGTACCGAAGAGACGCAACAAGTCGAAATGCAAGAATGCACGAAGGGCAAGCAAATCGCCCTTTATCAGGTTCTTGTCAATGTCTGGGAGCACGCCTTTCTGTTCGTCTACTCCCTGAAGGATAACATTGGCATTGAGAATAGTCTGATAAGCCTCCTGCCAAACATAGTTGAGACTGCTCTGAAGGGTTGAGTTGCTGTACTTGAAGTTAGACCAAAGATACTTGGGCGAATACTGATTAGTACCAGCCTCATAACGCTGTCCCATCAAGTCGATGGCTCCATAGCTCAGCGTATTGCCGTAAAGTGTGGTAGAGGCAAGGCGGTTGTACACACCATTTACAGCTGTATAGAAACCTGCCCTTGTAGAAAACTGCTGCTCGGCAGTGGTCTTGTCCTTCGGCGTATAGTCGAGCCAGTCGCTACAACCAGACAGTACGAGCGTGGCACACGCAAGAAGGAGTATGCTGAATATGTTGTTTGTTTTCATAATAGCTATATATTATAATGTGAGTGAAAGCGCAAACGAGAAGCTGCGGGCGAATGGATATGATGTACCGCGCTCCTGCTTGATAGACGAAATGCGGAAGATGTCGTTCATGTAGGCATTGACGCGCAGACCGCTGAGTCCGAGGCTGCGTGCCACCTGCGGTTCAAACTCGTAGCCTACCTGCAACGATTCGAGCGTGAGCGTGTTCTCGCGCTGTACGAAGCGTGACGACATTGGGGTATTATGAGAGTCGGCTATATTCTTGAACTGAGCATAGTCGCCCGGCTTCTGCCAACGGTCGTAGAGGGCACGCTTGTCCTGGTTGCTGCTGAGCGAACTTGACGATATGTTCTCAACCTTGTTGAATACCGAAGTATTGAAAGCATCGGCACCTATGCGATAACGCAGGATTGCACTGAAGGTGAGACCGCGATAGCCGAAGTTTGTGCCGAATGTACCCTCGGCATCAGGACGTGTATTGCCCACAATCACTTCGTCGTCATAGGTGAAGTCGTAGGTATAGCTACCGTCTTTCTTGATAAATAGTTCGCGACCTGTTGCCGGGTCGATACCAGCCGAGCGTACTGCCCATATATTATCTGGGTCGGCTCCGTCGTAATAGCGCTGTGTGCTACGGTTCTGTCCGAAGTTGTTGAGCGATGAAAGCGTATTGCCAATACCGTCAAGTTTGGCACTCTCCGAACGCAATGTTCCACGTACCGACCATGTGAGGCGTTCCTTCAGATTGCGGATGATGTAGTACTGCAATGTAGCAGTGAAACCCTTTGCTATCTGTTTGCCAAGATTGGTGTTGTAAGATGTAGTGTATGCGCCGAGCGTAGAGTTGTACGACATGGGCAGACCTGACGAAGCTGGCAGACCGATTGCGATAAGCAGCGGGTCAGTGCTCTTGTAGTAGTAGTCCATGGTGAGCGACAGACGATTGTTGAACATCGTGAGGTCGACACCGATGTTACGGTCGAGTGTGGTCTGCCATTCAAGATTGCGATTACCCATATTGAGCAATACCGAACTCAAGCCGAAATAGTTGTATGCCGTATATGAATACTGGAATGTAGTGAGCGACATTGACGAGTCGTAGTTCTGGTTGCCGGGGTTACCTACCGAGCCACGAATCTTGAAGTAGTTGATAAATGGCAATGCATTCTTCACAAACTCCTCGTTGTGCAAGTTCCATCCAAGACCGAGCGACCATGTATTGATGTACTTCTTGTTGGATCCGAATACCGATGAACCGTTCAAACGGTAGCTAACATCCATAAGATACTTGTCCTGGAAAGAATATCCACCAGTGAGGTAAGCACTAACCGAACGGCTCACACTCTCGCTGTAGGTAGGACGTCCACCATCAGGATAGCCCTTTGAGAACGAAGGATAGGTGAAATCGCCTGAGGGGAATCCCTTAACCGAATAGCCCTGCAATGTCGACTTGCTCTCATTGATATTGGCACCAAGAGCAACGTTGATGCGGTGGTCTTGCTTTAGTACTGTAGCGAAAATGGCTGTAAGGTCGCCCTCAACGTTAGTGGTCTTAGTATTGCCGTAGCTATAGCTACCACGCTCCAGAGCATTGGTCGACTCAAAGCGAGTGTCGTCAGGCGAAACAAAGTTCTCGTTGTCCTTGTTGTAGTGGGTCAATCCGAACTTTGCACGCAGACGTAACTCCTTAAGCGGATTGTACTCCATCTGGAAGTAATCGCTAAGCATGAGCTGGCGAGAGCCGTCACGACTGTTGAGATTGTCGTTGTACATCGGGTTGCCCACACGTGTTTCATAGTCGTTGTTGGCAAGGAACTTGCTTATGTTGCCCTCGTCGTCATATTTCTTATAATAAGGATTGGCTGCGGCATATTGTGCAAACGACACAATAGGATTGTCGGCATTGGTCTGCTGAGCAGTAAACTTATTGCTGAACTGAAGCTTGCCCACACGATAGGTAAGGTCGATGTTGCCACCATATACGTCACGGTTCGACTTCTTCATCACACCATTGGTCTTGTTATAGTTCAAGCCGATACCGAAGAGGAAACCACCCGAACCGCCATCAAGATAGAGTTGGTGACGATGGTTAATGCCAGTACGCAACGGTTCTGACAACCAGTAGGTGTCTACTCCACTGGCTATGTCTTTCATGTGCTGCTGATAAAGATTGTCGAGGTCGATAATTTTATCTGCAGGAAGATTGCTATTGGTGTACTTGCCTGCCATCTTCTCGAACTCAAGTTTCTCACGTGCGTTCATAAGATTATAACCGCTGAGGTCAGGTATGCTCACGTCGAGCGAACCATTGTAGCTGACGCGCAGTTGACCTACCTTTGGCTTGACGGTCTCAACAACGACAACGCCATTGGCAGCCTTTGAACCATAAATCGCAGTAGAAGCAGCGTCCTTGAGAATTGTCATAGACGCTATACGGTTAATGTCAAGATTATAAATAGCTTCGAGCGACGACTCGAAACCATCAAGTATGAAAAGAGGTTGGTTGGGGTCTTCAGACAGTTCGTCGCGCATACCGAGCATGCTCGACTTTCCACGGATTTCGATGTCCGGCAGACGGTTAGGGTCAGAGCCAAAGAGGCTGTTGTCCATAACATTGAAAGAAGGATCGAGACTACGTAGACTCTGTATAGGATTCTGAACGCCTACAGATTTAAGTTCATCACCAGAAAAAGTGGCAGACGAACCCGTAAAGGTCTCCTTACGCTTGGTAACGACACCAGTAACAACTACTTCGCCTAAACTGCCTGCATCTTCTTGCAGCACAATGCGCAAGGGTTTCATTTCACCCTTGGCGTTGACCGAAACGGTCTGTGGCTTCATACCAATGTAAGTGAACTGAAGATCGGTGCGTGTTCCTTCGGGCAAAGAAATAAAGAAACGTCCCGTTGCATCGGTCACAGTTTTCTGATGGGTCTTAGTAGACGTAACGCTTACACCAGGAAGGGGTGAATTCTTGTCATCTACTACTCGGCCCTCAATACGTTTCTTGCCAGTCTGTGTGTCATTCTGAACTACGGACGAAAGCTCATGTCTGGGGGGGGGTAATTTTGGAGATACCCGGTGCAGCTTGAGCCGTCGTGGCCAAACACAGACATACAAAAGGTATGGCCATGTGCTTTGCTCTTTCCTTTTTCATAAGTTAATGATTTTAGTAAATATTACGGTTAATCCATTTGCTTAAGTATGGTACACATCAAAAAAAGCAACATTATGTCGCATTTTTACGTACTACAATGGCAAAGTTAATAATATTATCTAAATTGCATTAACATTTAGCGATATTTTTTGAAAAAATGCAAGAAAAATGTAATTATTAGCGGCAAAAAAGGAATATGGGCTACTAAAAACGAGCAAAAGAATGCATCAACTAACTGCGCAGGCTATGGCGAGGACACCATAACCTCCTACCGCTTGCACTGACTATCAACTCCTAAACTTGAACTGCTATTATCCCAAATCGGTCATTAGTATCGCGGATATGCTTACGTATAGATATAAAGAACGGGGGAAAAGAAATACACTACATCACACGTAGATTTTATGTGCGTTCTTGATTGTGTCTTGAAACGATCGTATCATGGCTTGAAATAATCGTATCATGGCTTGAAATGATCGTATCATGCTTTGATACGAAGTTTTTTACTGGATGCTTCATATGTTAGCGGTTTTAAGAAGGATATATGTTATATACGTTATCTTTGTTAGGAATGAACAGCAGTAAACTACTCTGGCACTGTCGGGATTTCCGGGATTATGCAGTCACCGTCTGCAACAGACAGATTCTTAAAGAACATTACGTAATAAACGGGCATATATGTTATGCCTTTATCATCATACACCTTCTGTTCATTGCTCAAAACGACTGCACGACTGATGTGATAGTCGGGAGTGGCTATAAAACGGTCGAGAGCGCTATGCACCTTATAGTCCTTACCCGATTTAACTTCTATAGGCAACACCGTAAGACTATCATAATCGTCGATAAGGAAATCGACCTCGCCACGCTGCTTGTTGTCGTAATAATGCAGTTGGAATCCATGGGCATGGAGTTCCTGCGCCACTACCGACTCATACACCGACCCAAGGTTTATACTAAGCACATCACCAAGCACAGCATTGACATTGGTGCCATATAGAAGATTGGTGAGCAATCCGACATCACTAAGATACAGTTTCAGAAGATTCTTGCTTTCTGACTCCAACAACGGGAACTTAGGATTGCTTATGGCACGCACCTGCAATACTACACCTGAGTTGGTGAGATACTCAAACTCCTCGGCATAGTCGCTATACTGCTTGTGTCCGGATTTTCCCTCTATGTTCTTTACAATGATACGCTTCTTCTTATTCTCCATATTGGAAGGTATAAGGTCGTAAATATTGCGTATCACAAGTTTCTTCTCCTCGTCATACTGCGAAGCGTCTATTCTATATAGAGTATGGATGTCGCGTTGGATGTTGCGCACTTGCGTTATGTTACGGTTTTCCAAAAACTTGTTTATTGCATCGGGCATACCTCCCACCAACAGATATAGTTTGAACTGTTGAAGCATATAGTTGTGCATGGAATCGTTGAGCGACTGTCGATTCTCAAAGCTTCGTCTTACTCCATCAATTGTATTCTGACCGCATCCCATGGCAAGCAGAAACTCCTCAAAATCCAAAGGATACATCTGCTCTATAGCTATACTGCCTATAGGTACGGATGGAGTCTGTGCAAGAGCTACGCCAAGTTCCGAACCACTCGCAATGTAGCGATATCTGCCTTCTTCGTTCAGAAATTTCAACATGGTCATCAAGTGAGGATAGCTCTGTATCTCGTCAAGGAAAACAATAGTATCTTGCTTGTTGCCGAGCTTGTCACCAGCAATGGCGCCCAGCTGTAAATAGAAGTCGTCGACACTTCTCACCGATTGGAATATGCCCATACCTTCCTTGTCTGCCTTCAGATTTATCTCAACGAAATTCTTGAACAGCTGCTTTCCGACATATCTGATGATATACGACTTTCCTATCTGTCTTGCACCATTGACAAGCAGAATTTTACGAGGTTCATTATTGAGGAATTCCTCCAAACGTCTTGCAAACTTTCTATATAGCATATATTAATTCCTTTTACTTATTGATATTCTGTATGTTACAGTTGCAAAGATAACAATAAAAAGCAAGCAAAACAAGGCTTTTCAGGAATTATTCCGTGTTTTTACATGCTGTTTTCAGGAATTATTCCGTGTTTTTGGGTGTCATTTTCAGGAATTATTCCGTCATTCACAATAAAAAAAGAGAGTTTGGAATCAATAAGCCTGCTATGGCTTTCAACTCCAAACTCTCCGTGTTTAACTTAAATATATCACTTTACCTTTACTCTTCGATGTTCTTGATTACATCCTGAACTGAACCGTCGCGGTTGAGAACCACGCCCACAACCTTATCGCCGAACGGCAACGGAGCTGGTGTGCCGATGATAGAAAGGGCACGGTCGCGGAGTTCTTCAAGTGTAACGAGAGGCAAACCAGCCTGACGCATTCGCTCAGCAATGTCGGGACGCAACGGATTGACAGCAATGCCATACTCTGTAACGACTACGTCTACTGTACGACCCGGCGTGATGAGTGTCGTAACCTCATCGACGATGCACGGAATACGACCGCGAAGCATAGGACAAACGATGATGCTGAGCGCTGAATCTTCTGCTGTGTCAGGATGACCGCCTACCGCTCCGCGTATAATACCGTCGCTTCCTACGAGAACGTTAACGTTGAAGTGAACGTCAACTTCAAGAGCTGAGAGGATAACGATGTCGAGACAGTGGGTAGCCGAGCCTTCCTCGTGCATACTTGCATACTCGTAAGAGGCTACTTCCTTGTGTGTCGGGTCGTTCTTCAATGACTCTGCAGCAACCTTATCGAACGACTGAACGTCGATGAGGCGTTCGATGAGTCCTTCCTCGTGCATCTTAACCATGTGGGCAGTGATTCCACCGAGTGCGAACGAAGCCTTGATACCCTGGTCGATCATGCTCTGGCGGATGTACTTGACAGCTGCCAACGAAGCGCCACCCGAACCGGTCTGGATAGAGAAGCCCTCCTTGAAGTATCCACTATTGACAATAACCTTGGCAGCTTGCTTTGCAAGAAGGATGTCGCGCGGGTTCTTTGTGTCGCGAATAGCACCTGAAGCAATCTTGGAAGAGTCGCCTACGCTGTCCACCTCAACTACGAAGTCAACGTCGTGCTCAGATATTGAGTTAGGTGTATTGGGATAAGCAACGAGGTCGTCGGTAAGAATCACAACCTTGTCGGCATAATGAGCGTCGGGCAATGCATAGCCTAACGAACCGCAAATACTCTTGGCGTTGGGCGAACGTGAATATCCGCAGGCGTTGCCGAGAGGATCGGATGAAGACGCACCGAGGAATGCTACGTCAATATGGAGTTCGCCTGAAGCAATAGCTTCACCACGTCCGCCATGCGAACGGAACACTACGGGATGCTCCATAAGGCCATGTGAAATCTCACGAGCTAAATCGCCACGCAGGCCAGAAGTGGAAATCTCGGTGATTACACCATTCTTTATATGGTCGATGAGCGGAGCATGAACGTCCTGCAAGCTTGAAGCAGCAAGATGAAGGTTCTTGAAGCCCATTGCAGCGAGCTTGTCGACAACCATATTGACAACCTTGTCGCCTCCACGGAAGTGGTGGTGGAACGATATAGTCATACCGTCGCGCAGTCCAGAACGGCGTATTGCCTCCTCAAGTGTGACGAGTTTGGGGCTCTTGCGCTGCAACTCCATACGCGGAGCGATCTCCTTGAGCTTTGGCTCAACTTCGTTATATACACTCTTGCCCATTGCCTGGGCCATCTGACCGATGAGGGTCTGTCTTTCTTTCAGTGTGCTCATACCAAGTCCTCCTCTTTAATTACGCCCGAAGCCATGGCGAGGTCAATCACGCGCTGAGCGCGGATAACAACCGGGCGGTCAACCATTTTACCATTAACGGCGATAACTCCTGAGCCCTTGCGTTCTGCCTCCTTGATGGCGGCAATAACTGCGAGAGCCTTGTCAATGGCTTTCTGTGTAGGTGTGAACACCTCGTTAATAATCTCAATCTGACGTGGGTTGATAATCGACTTGCCGTCGAATCCAAGCTGATGAATCAGCTCTACCTCCTTGCGGAATGTCTCCATATCGTTGAGGTTGCTATATACTGTATCAAGAGCGTCGATGCCGGCAGCACGTGCAGCCACAACGATGGTCTGGCGAGCCATAAGCAGCTCCATACCCTCGGGCGAGCGCTGTGTCTTAAGATTGGCGCAATAGTCCTCAGCACCAAGAGCGATGCCCATCATACGCTTAGAAGCGGTGGCGATAGCGTAAGCGTTGACAACGCCGAGTGTGCTCTCGATGGCCGCCATAATCTGTGTGCGGCCGAGACAACCAATCTCGCGTTCTACCTTTTCAATCTCGCGCTCCACCTCAACAACCTCTTCGGCGGTCTCGGTCTTAGGCATACGTATAACGTGAACACCAGCCTTAACCACGGCCTCGATGTCCTTCTTGCCATAAGGAGTATTTAGTGGATTGATGCGCACTACCATTTCGGTGGTGCCATAATCGATGGTCTTCAATGCGTTGTGCACCAACAGGCGCGCTGCATCCTTCTCGGCCATAGTGACAGAGTCCTCAAGGTCGAGCATAATGGAGTCTGGACGGTAGATATACGCGTCCTGCATCATGCCAGGATTATTGCCAGGCACGAACATCATAGTTCTTCTTAGTCTCATAGCTATCTTTTCTTAGGTTAGTCTTTCCACACATCGCATCCCGTTGCTCTTACAGCAGCCGCAGTGGTGCGAGCGCGTATAGTGCAGTCGAGCGCGCCTTTATCGGTGGCGTGTACCTCGGCCTGAGTGATGCCAAGACCTTCGAGTGTCTCGTGTATCACGTTCTTTATCTGGTCGCCAAATTGAAAGGCAACCGAACTCTGAAGCTGGATGTCAAGTCCCGGGCGGTCGCTCGGGGCAATCTGAATCATAATGTCGCCGGACTCCATGGTTCCGGCAGTGGCCTGTTTTAATTCCATAGGTATAGCAGTTATGTTATTAAAATAAATAAAATCATCAGGTTTAATCTGCGGGTAAAGTTACACATTTAAAATGTAATGGCAAGCGAAAACGCAAGAATTTTTATCGATAAAGGCTCTATTTCTTTGCTGTTCAGCGCAAAAGCAGTAATTTTGCACACAGTTATGGACAAAAACATAAAGAACATCATCTTCGACCTGGGCGGAGTGCTCGTCGGTCTGAATCCCGAACGTTGTATCAATGCGTTCAGAGAGATAGGATGCGGGGTGCTCGCATCGTATGTTGAGGAACACCGTACAGAGGATTTGTTTCTCGAAACCGAACTTGGACGCATCGACGAAGGCGAGTTCTGCAACGAGGTGCGACGCATTGCCCATACCGACACGCCCGACAAGGACATAGTATGGGCGTGGAACCAGTTGCTAACGGGCATTCCTCACGAGAAGCTGTTGCGCCTGGCACGTCTGAAGCAGCAGGGTTACCGACTGTTTTTGCTGTCGAACACCAACTCAATGCACTGGGACCGCTGTCGCGACAACTTCTTCACGGCATGCGGACTGCGTGCCTCTGATTATTTCGAACATATATTCCTATCGTACGAGATGCACTTGGCAAAGCCAGACATGGAGATTTTCAACGAAGCTCTTGCCATTGCAGGCATCAATGCAGCCGAAACGATATTCATCGACGACAGCGAGGCCAACTGCATCGCTGCCGAGAAGGCTGGCATAAGCACTCTGCACGAGACATCGGGCCACCGCTGGCTGTACGAGATTTAAGGACATAAACATTTCAGCAACATCAATCCATTGGAACATAACGCATCTTTTGCGGCTACTATAGGTTTCTTCGACGGCGTGCATAGGGGTCATCAGTTCCTCATAAACCGACTCAACGAAATGGCTCACCGCATCGGACAGCAGTCGATGGTCATCACCTTCGACCGCCATCCGCGCCAGGTGGTGCATGCCGACTATGTACCGCAGCTCATCACACCGCTCAACGAGAAACTGCGCCTGCTCGACCTCACTGGAGCCGACCGCGTCGAGGTGCTGCACTTCGACAAAAACATGGCAGCACTGTCTGCCCACGACTTCATGCTTGAGGTGCTGCACCGCCAACTGGGCGTGAGCACGCTGCTCATAGGCTACGACAACCGTTTCGGACACAACCGTGCTGAGGGCTTCGACGACTATGTGCGCTACGGCAAGGACATGGGCATCAATGTGGTGCACAACACACCGATTGACGTGGAGGGCATGCGTGTGTCGTCGTCGCTCGTGCGCCGACTGCTTGCCGAGGGCGACGTGAGTGCTGCTGCCACATGTCTGGGACGGCGATTTGAGATAGAAGGAACCATTGAGCACGGGTTTGCCGAAGGACGCAAGATAGACTTCCCTACCGCCAACCTGCGCCCCGACTGCGACTGCCAACTGCTGCCTTCCGACGGCGTATACGCCACACGTATATGCGTAGACGGCGGCCCGTGGCTAAAGGCGATGACCAACATCGGTACGAACCCGACATTCGAGCGCTCTCGACAGACCATAGAGACGCACATCATCGACTTCAACGCCAACATATACGGACAGCATGCCCGTATAGAGTTCTGCAAAAGACTGCGCGGCGAACAGAAGTTCGACAGCGTAGATGAGCTGAAGGCCCAGCTTCAGCGCGACCGTGAGGCCACGCTGGCATATAGGTATTAACCATCAAAACCCATATTTTATGAAACGTACATTATTGGATACGGCATGGTATCTCGTTGCTTTTCTAATCATACAGTATGTCTGCATGATGGCAGCAATGATAGGTTTTCAGACTAAAGCCATCACCCCTATGGTGAACATCGTGTCGACTATCGCAGCCAGCATTATCACAATAGCGCTGTACGGATGGCGTCGTTGGGCTCCGCTCAACTCAATCTACCTCAACACCCGTCCATGGTTCACACTGTTCTGGGTGGTATGGCTCACCATCGGAGCCTCCATTCCACTCACGGCTGCGCTCGATGTCACCGGATTGCAACTGCCCGAGATATACAAGCAGATGTTCAAGGGCATGATGCACAACGACTTTGGATTCATAGCAATAGGCGTTCTGGTGCCGATAGCCGAAGAAATGGTGTTCCGCGGAGCCATACTGCGCCGCCTGCTCGACTTGACGGGCAACGAGAAGCGATGGATTGCCATTGTCACATCGGCTGCATTGTTCGGTCTGGTACACGGAAACATGCTGCAAGGACTCAACGCTTTCGCCTTGGGATTGCTGCTCGGATGGATGTACGTACGCACCCGAAGCATCGTGCCGGGCGTGGTGATGCACTTCACCAACAACAGCCTTTCGTATATTATGTATCGCATGTATCCCGGAGCCGACGATATGACACTACGCGAGTTCTACGGTGGCGACATGACCAGAGTATGGCTGAGCGTGGTTTTCTCGCTCATGATATTCGGAGCGGCATTGTATCAGCTGAATATGCGGCTGAAGAAAAGTTAGCATATACATTATTTATTATATACAGATTTAGATTTTTACATTGAAGACATTTGAAGAATTGGGCGTAAGCGAGGAGATTCGCCGCGCCATTGAGGAGTTAGGATTCGAGCACCCCATGCCGGTCCAGGAAGAAGTGATACCCTATCTGCTGGGCAACGGCAACGACGTCATTGCTCTGGCACAGACCGGTACGGGCAAAACGGCGGCTTTCGGAATTCCGTTGCTCGAACGTACTGACCCCACAAACCGCAACACGCAGGCCGTAGTGATATCGCCCACGCGTGAATTGTGCCTACAGATAGCCGACGACCTGAAGTCGTTTGCCAAGTATATCAAGGGCATCAACATCGTAGCCGTATATGGCGGCACTTCCATTATCGACCAGATTCACGCCCTGAAGCACGGGGCTCAGATTATAGTAGCTACTCCGGGACGCCTCATCGACCTCATGCACCGTGGCGCAGCGAAGGTGCAGGACGTGCGAAACGTGGTGCTCGACGAGGCTGACGAGATGCTCAACATGGGCTTCTCCGACTCTATCAACGAGATTTTCGACAACGTGCCTGCCGACCGCAACACCCTTCTGTTCTCGGCTACTATGAGCAAGGACATCGAGCGCATCGCCCTCAACTATCTGCACGACCACAAGGAGATTGTAGTGGGTTCGCGCAACGAGGGTGCGGAGAACGTAAACCACATATATTATATGGTGAACGCCAAGGACAAGTATCTTGCCCTGAAGCGCATTGTCGACTTCTATCCACGCATATACGGCATCATCTTCTGCCGTACCAAGGCCGAAACGCAGGAAGTGGCAGACAAACTCATACGCGACGGATACAACGCCGAACCGCTGCACGGCGACCTCTCGCAGCAGCAGCGCGACATAACCATGCAGAAGTTCCGCCAGCACATCACCCAATTGCTCGTGGCTACCGACGTGGCTGCACGTGGACTGGACGTTGACGACCTCACTCACGTCATCAACTATGGTATGCCGGGCGACACCGAGAGCTACACCCACCGCTCAGGACGTACCGGACGTGCCGGCAAGAAGGGTACATCTATCAGCATCATCCACACCAAGGAGCGTGGACGTGTGCGCGAAGTGGAACGCACCATAGGCAAGGAGTTTGTCGACGGAACACTGCCTACACCGCAGGAGATTTGCTCCAAGCAGCTGTTCAAGGCTATAGACGAGATTGAGAAGGTGGACGTTGACGAGGAACAGATTGCTCCGTTCATGGAGGACATCAACCGCCACTTCGAGTATTTCGACAAGGAGGACATCCTGAAGCGTATCGTTTCGCTGGAGTTCGGCAAGTTCTTGAAGTACTACGCCAATGCTCCCGAGATTGTGAAGCCGTCTACTTCGCGCGACCGCAAGGACCGCAACGAGGGTCGCGACGGACGCAAGCGCGAGAAGCGTGCACCCGAGTCGGGCTATCGCCGTCTGTTCATCAACCTTGGCAAGGACGACGGTTTCTATCCGGGCGAGGTGATGCAGTTCATCAACCGCAACGTACACGGCCGTCAGGACGTAGGACATATCGACCTGCTGGGTCGCATATCATATATTGAGGTGCCCGAGGAGGATGCCAACAAGGTGATGCGTGCTCTCGACGGAGCCAAATATCGCGGCAGAACGGTGCGTTGTAACGATGCCGACAGCGACACACCTTCGGGAAAGGGTGGACGCACACGCCGTGCCTCAAGCGAGCGCAGCCAGCGCAACTCTACCGAGCGCAAGCCACGCGGCAACCGCGGAACAGCACGCTACGAGAGCGGACGCAAGGACGACTGGCGCCAGTTTATCGACAATCCAAATATTCAGCTTGTGGGCGACGAACCCGACTTCTCGGAAGAGGGATGGGCACGCCGTAAGCCACGCAAGAAGAAGTAAGGATTGTGACGAAATACATATAATATTGTCTAAAACGGACTCAATAGTTAAAAAACATTTGAAAACTCGATGCGAGTGCTTAGTTTTTCGTAACTTTGTACTCTATATCCGTGTAATAAAATGAATTTCACGATGATAGCATCACATCATTAGATTTCCGAATATGACAAAATCGCATATCTTGCTCGCTTTCGCTGCGGCTACAATGACGCTCTCCTCATGCTTTAAGGAGGAACCACTCAACGCCGAATGCGACATCGAGAAAGCTTATATACATGTTGACGACCCATCGGAGATGTTCGTCAAGACCACCGATACGTTGGCTACTACCGACCAGACGGTCAATGTAGTGACGTTCTCGGTGCGTAAGGGTACTGACCGCACAGCTGTGGCACCGTTGTTTCAGATAACACCGGGTGCCACAATATCACCTGCCAGCGGTTCTACTCACGACTTCTCGCAGGGTGGTGTGACTTACACCGTGACTTCGGAGGATAAAGCTTGGAGCCGCACGTATACCGTACGTGTAAACGAAGTGGCTGACCACTCGCCTTCGTACGACTTCGAAAACTTCTTCCTCGAACCCGACAAGAGCAAGTATTACATCTGGACCGACCTCACTGAGGACGGCACACGACTGCTCAACTGGGCTTCGGGCAACGCAGGTTTTGCCATTGTGGGTGGTAATAAGGCGCCAGAACAATATCCAACAGCTCCACTTGAAGAGGGATATAAAGGATATGGCGTATGCCTTACTACACGTTCGACGGGTAAAGCCGGCAATGCATTCAAGATGCCTATCGCTGCCGGTAACCTATTTACGGGCGAATTTATTGTCAAGACAGCCACATCGAAACCTTTGGAGTCAACCCATTTCGGCTCAGGCGACTTCTGCGTGATTACCAAGAAGCCTCTTAAGTTTAGCGGCTATTATCAGTATACTCCGGGTGAGACAGTAACTAACCGCCAAAAGGAGGTACTTGAGGGATTGGTAGACAAAGGCGACATATACGCTGTACTGTTCCGCAACACCATAAAGGACGAGAATGGCAACGATCAGGTGTTCTATCTTGACGGTACCAATGTAAAGACAAGTCCGCAGATTGTTGCAATTGCCGAGGCTGGCGAAATCAATGAAACGGAAGAAGGATGGAAGAAATTCGATGTAGCATTCAAATATCGTACGGAAATCGACCCCATAGTACTTGCCAACCGTGGCTATAGCCTTGCCATTGTATGTACATCGAGCATAGAGGGCGCCAACTTCCAGGGTGCTGTGGGCAGCCAACTGCTCGTTGACGAACTCCATGTACTTGTCGACGAAGAATAAGCCGTCGGACTACAAGCAACAACATCTAACACCGCAACAGATATGAAAAGATATATTCTTGCCTTAATGCTCGTAGTGCTCACTGCAACACAGAGCATGGCAATAGGCATATTCGACGACCTGCGCTATCATGTGCGACTGGGCTACAACATAGGCGGCACAGCTCCACTGGGCATGCCAGCCACAATACGTACGCTCGACAAGTTCACATTGGGCAACAACATGACAGTAGGACTCGACGCCTACAAGCCTCTGACTGAGCGTTGGGGACTAATGGCTGGATTCCACTACGAGAACAAGGGTATGCGTACCGATGCCCGTGTAAAGAACTATCACATGGAGATACGCTACGGCGACCAAGTGATTGAGGGTATGTTCACGGGACAAGTTGTGACAAAGGTGACAGAATGGATGCTTACCATGCCTATACAAGCCACCTACAATGTTTCGAAGAAAGTACGTCTGAAGGCAGGACCTTACTTCTCTTACGTAATGTCGAACGACTTCTCGGGCTATGCCTACGACGGCTATCTGCGCGAGGGCAATCCGACTGGTCAAAAGATAGAATTAGGACACGACGACGGTGAGCGTGGCGACTACGACTTTACCGACGACTTGCGCCACTGGCAGTTTGGTGTTGACGTGGGTGCCGACTGGTATTTCTCAAAGCGCTTGGGCGCATACGCCGACTTGGCGTGGGGACTCTCAGCCGTATTCCATAAGGAATTCAAGACAATTGAACAAAAGCTCTACCCCATCTACGGCAGCGTGGGACTGATGTACAAACTGTAATATAACATTATATAAGACATGACAACAATTTTATAAGAAAGGAATAATTATGAAAAGATTTTTACTCCCGGCTTTAGCGATTGCTCTCGCAGTAAACGCTAACGCCACAAGTTTTCAGGCTAACATGTCTGCTGGGCAGCAGACTGAGGCACAGGTAGCTGATGGAAGCAAGACTTTTAGCGGAGACTTAACCGTTTATTTGGAAGGTGGAACATTGATGGGCACAACAGAGCAATCAAAAATTCTACTAACTAAAGAATCTAACGGCACGTATACATTTGTACTTAAAGATTTTAACGTAGCTGGTCTTAAGATTGGCGATGCTACCGTACCAGGAATTGAAGGTAAGGAAGAGAATGGTACCATTACACTTGAAGCTAATGATGTAGAAGCAACTGTTGCAGGTGGTCAATTGGAAGGAACTGTAAGTACAATTACAATGTCAATGACAGCAACTATTAAGGGTGACTTTATGGTTGCAAATATCAGTAAGGTTATTGTTCCTAATATTGCTAACGCATACGCTAATTTTGAATCTAAAATTTACCCTTCAATTACACTACTTGATGATTTTGAGGATGAATGGGTAAAATACACACCTTGGGACACAGCTGGCAACAAGAAACAATCTGGCAAAACTCCTAATGGATGGTGCGTATCAAACGTTTACACTTCAATCGTATCAAAGGCATTTGTAGTAGGAACTCGTCTTGACATTTATGACGACGAAAGCGATTTTGCTGTACAACTGAAGAACACAGATTTTGCCGGACAAAAAATTCCTGCATATATGACACTTGGTACATCATGGGCAACTGCAGTAGGAGCTATTGGTCAGAATGCTGATGGTGGCTCTTTCGGTGGAAAATCATTCACTAACCGTCCAGATGCTATCAGCTTCGACTATATGCGCGACAATTCCAAAGGCGATGAAAATGCAACAGTAGTAGCATATCTTTGGAAAGGAACATATACACAGAAGGACGTTCCTGGAAATACAGCATTAACATCATTGGGTATCAAAAAATGTGAAATGACAGACCGTGATCGTAACATCCTTGGAATGTCTACGGATCAGGGTGGTGAAGTTTCCAAGACGTCTGATGCTGAATGTATCGCTACTATAAACCACGCTATCACAAAGAGCACCAATGGCGAATGGGAAACACTTACCATTCCGTTTGAATACAAGACAAACAGTACACCAGAAAAGATAAACATTATCTTCTCGGCTACTGACTATTTCAATCGCTCAAAGATTGTGTCTGGTAACACTCTCTGCGTTAACAACGTGAAGTACGTATACTATCATTCTCTCAGCGACCTCAAGTTCAACGGTACAACAATCGACGGATTCAACGAGAACAGAACTGAGTATACAGTAAAGGGCAATATGTCAGACTACAAGAATGCTTTCGATTGCACTCTTAAGAGCGCTTATTCAACCAAGGAAGTAAATTGGAATGATGCAGATAACACTCTTACTATCACTGTTAAGGGTAGCAACTTCGCTGAAGACAACGAGAGCAAAACAGTCTATACAGTTAAGTTTGAAGGTAAAGGCACTGGCATCCACGGTATCACTACCAGCACCAACACTGCCAATGGCGCAATCTACGACCTCTCTGGTCGTCAGCTTAAGACCATGCAGAAGGGCATCAATATCGTTCGCGGTAAGGACGGCAAGATGATTAAGGTGATGAAGTAAACACGTCGACAACGACAGTTCGCAATAACTACTGCGGCACAGAAGCAATGAAAAGAGCTTCTGTGCCGCAGTTTTTTTTATATTTTGGCGTGTTGCTTTGACTTTTGACACAACCTCCTAACCCTTGTTTGCGGCATTATTCTCCGCAAATTTGCGGAGAATAATTCAGTTAATCTCTGCAAAACTTGCGGTAATCGTCGATAAATCGTAAATTTGCCAATAAAACATTTCGGATATGGCACACAAATACAATGGAGCGATAAAATACATATGGCAGCACAGCGACTGGCCTAATATGACCGTAGACATGCAGGCATTGTCTGGTCTTGTTGCTGAGACAAACATGTTGCGCGGCCAGTTGATGGGGCGAGTGTCGATGTTCGGCTTTGAAGAGCAGAACACATCAATGCTCGAAACGATGACTTCCGAGATTGTACACTCGTCAAAGATTGAAGGTCAGACGCTCAGCGCCGACAGCGTGCGCTCTTCGCTTGCCACCCAACTCGGATTGAAATACGACGGACTGCCCCCAACCGACCACTACGTAGAAGGCGTTGTGCAGGTGATGCTCGACGCTACACACAACTTCAGCCGTCCGTTTAGCTTTGAGCGCATGTTCGGATGGCACCACGCTCTGTTTCCCAACGGATACAGCGGAATGTACAAAATCAGCGTAGGCAAATGGCGTGAAGGCAAGGAGGCGATGCAAGTGGTGTCGGGAGCGATGGGAAAGGAACGTGTACACTATGAAGCTCCGCCTTCAGAAGAAGTGCCACGAATGATGAGCGACCTGCTCGAATGGATTGAATCGGACTATACGAAAACCGATCCGCTCATCAAGGCGGCTATAACACACTTATGGTTTGTCACCATTCATCCTTTCGACGACGGCAACGGACGTATATGCCGAACCATCACCGAGATGCTACTGTCAAGAGCAGACCAAACCGGGGAACGTTATTACAGTCTGTCGTCGCAGATTCTACAAAACCGTAAGGCTTACTACGACAACCTTGAGCATGCGCAGAAGGGCGGAATGGATGTGACCGAATGGGTAGCGTGGTTTCTCAGTACACTGAAGGACGCTATCAACGCATCGCTTACAAAGACAGAGAACGTAGTACGCAAACGCCAGTTCTGGAACCGTCATGAACAGACACCATTCAACGAACGCCAGCGCAAGATGCTCAACCGGCTGTTTGACGGATTTGAAGGTAAGTTGAATTCTTCAAAATGGTATAAGATATGTCATTGTTCGCAAGACACCGCAACACGCGACTTGAACGACCTTGTCAATAAAGGCATACTACGAAAAACCGAAGATGGCGGTAGAAATACAAACTATGAATTGAACGAATAATACATATACATATATGAATGTAAAGATAGAACCCTCATGGCACGAGCACTTGCAGCACGAGTTTGAGCAGCCTTACTTCGCCCAGCTCACCGACTTCGTGCGCCAGGAATACACCACCCAGACTTGCTATCCGCCGGGTAGCCTCATCTTCAACGCCTTCAATCTGTGTCCATTCGACAAGGTGAAGGTGGTGATAATAGGTCAGGACCCTTACCATGAGCCTCGTCAGGCGCAGGGTCTGAGCTTCTCCGTTGCCGACGGGGTGCCGTTTCCGCCGTCGTTGCAGAACATCTTCAAGGAGATACTGAACGACTTGGGCAAACCGATTCCTGCCTCGGGCGACCTGACCCGTTGGGCTAAGCAGGGCGTATTGCTGCTCAACGCCACTCTGACTGTACGTGCCCATCAGGCTGCATCGCACCAGCGCCACGGATGGGAGACGTTCACCGATGCTGCCATACGTGCTCTCTCTGCCGGTCGCGAGCACCTCGTATTCATTCTGTGGGGCGGTTATGCGCGCTCCAAGGCGCAACTCATCGACCGCTCGCGCCACTTCATCCTCGAATCGGTTCACCCCTCACCGCTCTCAGCCAACCGCGGCGGATGGTTCGGCAACCACCACTTCTCACGCTGCAACGCCTATCTCGAACAGAACGGAATAGCACCGATTGAGTGGTAGGAGAAATATAACATTTAACATTAAACACTTAACATTTCCAAAAGGACTCCTTTTGCAGTGTAAAAGGACTTGTTTTGCACCTCAAAAGGACTCCTTTTGCAAGGTAAAAGGACTCGTTTTGCAAGCCAAAAGGACTCCTTTTGAAAAGCAGGCGTTTTCGTGGTGCCTGAAAGGAGCGATTTGAAGGGTATAAAACAGTAAAATTGATATAAAAACAAAGGACAGAATATGATATTAGAGATTTCAAATGTATTGGTGTCGAGCGACATCATCACCGAGCAGTTCTGCTGCGATCTGGACAAGTGCAAGGGCATTTGCTGTGTGGAAGGCGACGCCGGAGCACCCGTGACTATGGACGAGATAGCCGGCATTGAGTCGGCTCTCGACACGGTGTGGGGCGACATGTCGGCATCGGCGCAGGCTGTTGTCGACCATCAGGGAGTGGCTTACACCGACCGCGACGGCGACCTCGTGACGAGTATTGTGGGCGGCAAGGACTGCGTGTTCACCTGCTACGAGGGCGACTGCTGTCTGTGCGCGCTCGAACGAGCCTACCGTCAGGGCAAGACCCAGTTCATCAAGCCCATATCGTGCGCCCTCTACCCTATCCGCGAGAAGCGGTTCAAGGACGGCATCGTGGCGCTGAACTACAACCGTTGGGACGTGTGCGAGGACGCAGTGAAGAAGGGCAAGGAGTTGGGATTGCGTGTATACCGCTTCCTTGAGGGTCCGCTGGTGCGCCGTTTCGGTCAGGAATGGTACGACGAACTGTGTGCCGTCGCCGACGAATACATCAAGGCTTATAAGTAGACGGGACGCAAAAATGACGATTTTTGTGAGATATTCCAAATTTAATGGGTAATTTTGCACCTATTATAATAATAACAACGTATCTCAGAAAATATGGTACTCAACTACATCTGGATAGCCTTCTTCCTCATAGCATTCGTCATCGCCACCGTGCGGCTGGTGTTTATGGGCGACACCGAGGTGTTTCCAGCCATTATGAACTCCACGTTCGACACGTCGAAGGCCGCGTTCAAGATCTCACTCGGACTCACCGGCGTACTCTCGCTGTGGCTCGGCATAATGAAGATTGGCGAGAAGGGCGGCGTCATAAACGTTGTGGCGCGTGTGCTGTCGCCCGTGTTCACACGTCTGTTTCCCGACATTCCGAAGGGCCATCCGGTCACGGGCAGCATATTCATGAATGTGGCTGCCAACATGCTGGGACTCGACAACGCTGCCACTCCACTCGGACTGAAGGCTATGGAACAGCTTCAGAAGCTGAATCCGAAGAAGGACACCGCCACCAATCCGATGATTATGTTCCTCGTGCTCAACACGTCGGGACTCACCTTGATTCCCGTCAGTATCATGGTGTATCGTGCGCAGATGGGGGCGGCGCAACCTACCGACATCTTCGTGCCTATTCTTCTCGCCACGTTCTTCTCTACGCTGGCGGGCATCGTCTTCACCTCGCTCTACCAGCGCATCAATCTCATCAACCGTACAATGCTGCTCACGCTCGGCGGCATGTCGGCTGTGGTGGCTGCTATAATATGGGGCTTCGCACAGATGGACAAGGCGCAGATGAACATAGTGAGCACTTCGGTGGCTAATATCCTGCTGATGCTCATCATAGTGATGTTCATTCTGGCTGGCATGCGCAAGAAGGTGAACGTCTACGATGCCTTCATCGAGGGCGCAAAGGACGGATTTAACACTGCCGTCAGAATCATTCCTTATCTCGTTGCGATATTGGTAGGCATCGGAGTGTTCCGCGCTTCGGGCGCAATGGACATGCTGGTGGACGGCATCAAGTGGACCGTTGCGGCTCTGGGTGGCAACACCGACTTCGTGGGTGCTCTGCCTACGGCACTAATGAAACCCCTCTCGGGCAGCGGAGCACGCGGCATGATGGTCGACGCTATGACCACCTACGGTGCCGACTCGTTCGTCGGACGACTCTCTTGCATCTTCCAAGGCTCTACCGACACTACCTTTTACATCCTCGCCGTCTACTTCGGCAGCGTAGGCATACGCTATACCCGTCACGCAGTAGCCTGCGGATTGCTGGCAGACTTGGCTGGAGTGATAGCGGCAATAGCAATATGTTACTTATTCTTTTAAAATATGGCAAATCTCAAATCACTTGCTAAGGACACCGCCATTTACGGTCTTAGCAGCATCGTAGGCAGATTTCTTAATTATCTGCTTGTACCTTTGTACACGGCAAAACTGTCTGCCGCGAGTGGAGGCTATGGCATCATCACAAACGTATATGCCTATACGGCATTGCTGATGGTGATTCTCACATACGGAATGGAGACCACCTTCTTCCGCTTCGCCAACAAGGAAGGCGAGGATCCGCAGAAGGTATACTCTACAACATTGATGTCTGTAGGCTTCACTTCACTGCTGTTCGTGGTGTTGGTGCTGACGTTCATCAGCCCCATATCGTCGTTTATGGGCTACGCCGACCATCCTTCGTACATCTGGGTGATGGCTGTCACGGTGGCGATAGATGCCTTCCAGTGCATACCCTTCGCCTATCTGCGATACAAGAAACGCCCTATCAAGTTCGCTACCTTGAAGCTTCTGAACATCTTTATGGCGATAGCGCTCAATCTGATGTTCTTCCTCGTGCTGCCTGCCATATACGAAAGCAACGGCGCAACGGGACTCATCGCACAGATATACGACCCTACGGTAGGAGCGGGCTATGCCTTCTATGTCAACCTTTTCTGCTCGGCAGCGCTCACGTTCTTCTTCTGGAAGGAGCTGGTGGGCATCAAATACCAGTTTGACAAGGCACTGCTGCGCCGCATGTTCTCCTACTCGTGGCCTATACTCGTACTCGGCATAGCCGGCATTCTCAACCAGACTGCCGACAAGATTCTCTTCCCCTACATCTACGAACGCAGCGACGCTCACGCCCAACTCGGCATTTATGGCGCCGCATCGAAGATAGCCATGATTATGGCAATGATAACCCAGGCGTTCCGCTATGCCTACGAACCGTTCGTGTTCGGCAAGTCGAAGGACAAGGACAACCGCGAAACGTACGCCCAGGCGATGAAGTTCTTCATCATATTCACTCTGCTGGCGTTCCTCGTAGTGATAGGCTATCTCGACGTACTGAAGCATATCATCGGCCGCGACTACTGGTCGGGACTGCGCGTTGTGCCTATTGTGATGGCTGCCGAGATAATGATGGGCGTGTACTTCAACCTCTCGTTCTGGTACAAGCTTATCGACAAGACCATCTGGGGGGCCTGGTTCTCGGGCGCAGGATGCGCCGTGCTCATCGCCGTCAACGTACTGTTCGTGCCGCGATACGGCTATATGGCGTGCGCATGGGCTGGTTTTGCAGGCTACGCAACGGCTATGGTGCTGTCGTATCTTGTAGGTCAGAAGAAGTATCCGATAAACTATCCGCTCAAGTCAATTGGCGTTTACGTGGCTATAACGGTGCTGTTCTACTTCTGCATGAACTTCGCCAACGAGCATCTGCCCAACTGGGCGGCGCTCGCAGTGAACACCGTGCTGGTGATAATGTTCGTAGCGCACATCATATATCATGATATGCCGCTGAAGAGTCTGCCCGTTGTGGGAAAATATTTTAGGAAATAATCAACAATCAATAACAATCTCTAAATGAAAAAGAATCTTATCCTCGCGGCTGCCATGCTGTTGTCAGCAGCCGCCGCACATGCCGACGAAGGCATGTGGACGCTCTACAACCTGCCACACGCAGTGTACGAGCAAATGAAGACGTACGGATTCTCGGCTCCATACGAGAAGCTGTACAAGGGCGAAGACGCCATCATGAAGTCGGTTGTCAACTTCTCTGGCTACTGCTCGGGCGTTGTCGTATCGCCCGACGGACTCGTGCTGACCAACCACCACTGTGGTTTCGAGGCCATCCGTTCTCATTCTACCGTAGAGCACGACTACATGCTCAACGGATTCTACGCCAAGTCGTTCGCCGAAGAGCTGCCCAACAAGAGCATGTTCGTAAGCTTCATGGTGGAACAGAAGGACATCACTCCCGAACTGGAGAAGCGTGGCATCAAGAACATGACCAACGACGAGCGCGCCAAGCTCTTGAACGAGGTGGAGAACGAAATGATCAAGGAGGTACACGCCAAGGACAAGACTCTCGACCTGGAAATAAAGCCGTTCTACGAGGGCAACAAGTACTACGCCACTACCTACCGCACATTCCGCGACCTGCGTCTGGTGTTCGCCATTCCAAAGTCGATGGGTAAGTTCGGAGGCGAGACCGACAACTGGATGTGGCCGCGCCAGACATGCGACTACTCTGTATTCCGTATCTACGCCGACCCGAAGACCAACGGACCGGCAGAATATTCGAAGGACAACGTGCCCTATCACCCGCAGCACTGGACAAAGGTTTCGATGGACGGATATAAGGAAGGCGACTTCGCCATGACCATCGGCTATCCCGGTTCGACCGAACGCTATCTCTCAAGCTACGGCATCCGCCAGATGCGCGACGCTGAGAACGCTCCACGTGCACAAGTACGCGGCGTGAAGCAGGACGTTATGATCAAGCACATGCGTGCCGACGAGGCTGTACGCATCAAGTACGACTCTAAGTATGCACAGAGTTCAAACTACTGGAAGAACTCACTGGGTATGAACAAGTGTATCGACTCTGTAGGTATCGTTCGTCAGAAGGCAGACTTCGAGGACCGCATCATGGAGTATCAGAAGTGGACCGGCTACCTCAAGGGTAAGCTCGACTTCGACAAGATGGCACAGCTCTATGCCAAGCAGCTTGACGTTACTAAGGAGTTCACAGCTCTGCGCGAGTCGTTCGGCAACACTTCTGAGTTCAACTCACGCGCCATACGTCTGGCTATGATGGTGCCTGCAAAGGACAGCAAGGCTGCCAAGAAGGGCAAGTCGACCTATGTATTCGAGGACAACAGCGCCGAATGGGACGCAGCTCTTGACAAAGACGTGCAGGCAGCGCTCATCGACAACTTCCGCAAGTATGTATCTGCCGACCAGCTTCCGGCCTTCTACAAGACCATTGAGGAGAAGTTCGGCGGCGATTCGCGCAAGTATGTCGACTGGTTGTACCAGACTTCGGTAGTGATGAAGAGTGGCAAGAAGATCAAACTCAACGAGAAGGCTCTCGCCAACGACCCCGGCTATCAGTATGGCAAGCAGATTAACGAGATGATGAACAACTGCCGCAAGCAGCTCATGCCGCTCCGCGAGGAGATAGCCGAGCAGGAGAAGTATCTCTGCGACGCCAAGGTGCGCATGGAGCAGGAACTGCCCCACTACTCAGATGCCAACTTCACCATGCGTCTTTCGTACGGTCAGGTGGGCGGTTACTTGCTCGGTGGCAATCCTTCGGGCTACTACACCGATGCCGCTTCTATCGTTCGCAAGATGGAGTCGGGCGAGAAGGGCACTATCGACTACCAGGCTGAGCCTATCATGAAGCAGCTCCTTTCTGCCAACGACTTCGGTAAGTACACCGACAAGACAACTGGCAAGATGCAGCTTTGCTTCCTCACCAACAACGACATCACCGGCGGTAACTCTGGTTCACCGATGTTCGACGGCAAGGGCAACCTTATCGGTCTGGCTTTCGACGGCAACTGGGACTCATTGTCAAGCGACATCTGGTTTGACAAACGTCTGGCACGCTGCATCGGTGTAGACATCCGCTACGTACTCTTCCTCATGGACAAGTGGGGACATGCTGATCGACTGCTCAAGGAAATGGGAGTTTCGGGCGAGAAGTAAAAAAAACAATTGAGAGTTGAAAATTGAGGGTTGAGAGTTATGATTACCGATTTTAAACATTTAAAATCATCGCATTGGAAACAATGCATATCATAACTTTCGACTCTCAACTTTCAACTCTCAACTATTATTTGAATGTTATCGGCAAGCCCAGAAGCGAGCGCCATTGACAGCCATGCGGGCTTCGAACACGCCTGCCTCATCTGGCTTAACGCGTAATGTCTGACCGTCGCTGAGACGTGCCTGGATAGTACCGTCAGGATTGAAGCGGAAAATCTCAACCTGCTTGCCATCCTGCTCCTGCGACCACGAATTGGTCTTCTTATCGTATATGAAACTAACAACTTCACCATTTGGCGAAGTTATTTCATAACCATTGCGCAGAGTCTTTACGGCATAAATCAGTCCGTCCTTACCAGTCACTTCCTGCACAGTGCCCACCTTCTGAGCCAATGGGTTGCTTCCCGACCAGAATTCGATGGTATTAAGCACTAAGGCATCAGCAACTGCACACACAGCATAAGCCGGTGATATAAGAATGAATATAATCTCGTTGAGAAACTTCGAGCTGGTAGCGTGGGTGTTCCACTTGGCAACACGGCCAAACAGTGAGAATGAACCAACGCACGAGCTTGTTAGCAAGGTGGCGGCAAGCAATAGCGCCGAGACCTTAAGATGTCTGGTTTTCATAAGCATATAATTTAAAACATCCGTAAAGTTAGTAAAAAAAACGTATCGTTGGTTATATCCATGCCTATTTAACAGTTTTATGCACAAACACATTGACAAGTTATAACTAAAAAAAATCTCGGTATATCAGATTTATTTAGTACATTTGCAATTATTTTATACTAATATAAACCATACATAGATGACCTTACCTGACTTAAGAGACATAACAGTAGAATACGCCATACGCATGTGCGGAGGCAACCATATCGGCAATGACATATTAATACTGGACGAGATTGCAAATATACCCTTGCCTCGCGAGCCGCGTCGTATACAATGCCTGCTCTTGGCATTGTGCACAAAAGGATCAGGACGATACGTTGTCGACTCTGTAGAACATAACGTCGTAGCCGGCGACCTTATCATCATCAATCAGGGACGCGTCATCTACGACTGCACTGTGTCGCCCGACTGCCGTGGCATGGGCATCATCATCAGCTACGACTTCTTCAACGAAACCATAAAGAGCGTACACGAACTGTCACAGCTCTTCCTATTTGCACGTACCCACCCCGTGTTCAGCCTGCCGGCTGAGAAGGCAAGCTTCATACGCAACACACTGACATGCATGAACCAGAAGATTGACGAACCCGACAACCACTTTCGCCGAGAGATGATGCAGTCAATGTTCCTATCTATGGTTTATGAAGTGAGCAACGTAATATATAATGTACAGTCGCAGAAAGACGAGCGAAACACACGTGCCGAAGAGATTTTCACCAAATTCATATTGCTTGTCGAAAATAACTTCCGCAGCGAGCGTCGTGTTAGCTGGTATAGCGAACAGCTGTGCATATCACCCAAATATCTTTCTGAAACAGTCAAGAATGTGTCTAAGCGAACTCCCAACGAATGGATAGACGCATACGTTACGATGGAGCTGCGCATGCTTCTGCGCAACACGCAGCATAGCATTAAGCAAATAGCACAAAGCCTAAACTTCTCCAACCAGTCGTTCCTCGGCAAGTATTTCAAGGAGCATGTGGGCATGTCGCCGTCGGAATACAGACGCAGCTGACATTATAATTCGTAGAAATAAATATGCAGCAATATTACAAAACGACACTTAACATGTTGTTTTTATTACGAAATATTACTGTTTTCTTGCTAAAAATCAAAAAACGGAAATATTTTTCCGATTTTTATATTGCTTTTGAAAGTAAATCATTAAATTTGCAATCACTTTGATAGGAATTTCAATGGTTTACTAATTAAAAGCAATTCAGATGGGAAAAACACAAGACCATCAAGCCAGCCATGCGTTGGCTGGCGAGAGATTTTCAGGACTTTACAATGCCGCCTACGAACACGATGCGTGCGGCGTAGGAATGGTAGTGAATATTCATGGTAACAAAAGCCACGAATTAGTAGACAACGCTCTGCGCGTGCTTGAGAACATGCGCCACCGCGGAGCCGAAGGTGCCGACAACAAGACGGGCGACGGTGCGGGAATCATGCTTCAGATTCCTCACGAGTTCATCCTGTTGCAGGGTATTCCGGTGCCCGAAAAGGGCAAATACGGCACAGGTCTCGTCTTTCTTCCTAAAGACGAGAAGCAGCAGCAGGCCATATTGTCAATAATGATTGAAGAAATCGAGCGCGAAGGACTCTCGCTCATGCACCTGCGCACTGTGCCTACCAATCCCGATTGCCTCGGTGTGTCTGCTCTTGACACCGAACCAGCCATCAAGCAGGTTTTCATTACGGGCGTAACCGATGACAAGGTGCCCACCTTCGAGCGCACATTATATATTATACGCAAGCGCATTGAAAACCGTATCAATAACAAGGACTTCTACATCTGCTCGCTTTCGAGCCGAAACATAGTTTATAAGGGTATGCTGTCGTCAATGCAGGTACGCCAGTACTACCCCGATCTCACCAACAATTACTTCACTTCAGGACTGGCGCTTGTTCATTCGCGCTTTTCTACCAACACGTTCCCAACATGGAGCCTTGCCCAGCCGTTCCGCCTTCTGGCACACAACGGCGAGATAAACACCATCCGCGGCAACCGCTCTTGGTTCAAGGCACGCGAGAGCGTGCTCTCAAGCGAGGCATTGGGCGACATCCGTGGCATCTCACCTATCATACAGCCCGACATGTCAGACTCTGCAAGTCTCGACAACGTATTCGAGTTTTTCGTGATGAGCGGACTCTCTCTGCCGCACGCTATGGCTGTAATGGTGCCCGAAAGCTTCAACGACAAGAATCCGATACCCGAAGATCTGAAGGCTTTCTACGAGTATCACTCTATACTTATGGAACCGTGGGACGGCCCTGCCGCACTGCTGTTCAGCGACGGAAGATACGCCGGAGGAATGCTCGACCGCAACGGTCTGCGCCCGGCACGATATACTATTACCAAGAATGACACTATGGTCGTGGCATCCGAAGTGGGTGTCATGGACTTTGACCCGACTGAGATTGCCGAAAAGGGACGCCTTCAACCAGGCAAGATTCTCCTTATCGACACTCAGGAGGGCAAAATCTACTACGACGGTGAGATTAAGGAGCGCCTCGCAAGCGCCCATCCTTACCGCCAGTGGTTGTCTACTAACCGTATACAACTTGAAAAACTGCACTCCGGACGTAAGGTTGACAACTCTGTCGACGACCTGACACGCAAGGAACTTATGTTCGGCTTCGGCGAGGAAGACGTCGACGGCACCATAGTTCCGATGGCTACCAACGGCCAGGAACCTACCGCCTCAATGGGCAACGACACTCCGCTGGCTGTATTGAGCGGCCATGCTCAGGTGTTCTTCAACTACTTCCGACAGCAGTTTGCGCAGGTTACCAACCCTGCCATCGACTCTATCCGCGAGTCATTGGTCATGTCTTTGTCGGAATATATTGGTCGCGTGGGTTCAGGAATACTCTCGCCCGACGAGTCAAACTGCAAGATGGTGCGTCTGCCCCACCCCATTCTGACCAATACTCAGCTCGATATACTGTGCAATATACGCTACAAGGGATTTAACACAGTCAAGTTGCCTATGCTGTTTGAGTGCAGCAAGGGCGAAGACGGACTGCGCGAGTCGCTCGATGCACTCTGCAAGAAGGCCGAACGCAGCGTCGACGACGGCTACAACTACATCATCCTCAGCGACCGCGATGTCGATGAGAATCATGCAGCAATTCCTTCGCTGCTCGCAGTGAGTGCCGTTCACCATTACTTGATATCTGTAGGCAAGCGCGTTCAGACCGCACTTATCGTAGAGAGCGGTGAGATTCGCGAGGTGATGCACGCCGCATTACTCTTGGGCTACGGTGCTTCGGCACTCTGTCCGTACATGACATACGCCATACTCGACGACCTTGTGAAGCGCGGAAAGATTCAAGAGAACTATCCGACAGCCGAAGCCAACTACATCAAGGCAGTCAAGAAGGGTCTGCTGAAGATTATGGCAAAGATGGGTATCTCAACCATCCGCTCATATCGCGGAGCCAAGATATTCGAGAGCATAGGTCTGTCGGAGGCGCTATTGAAAACCTACTTCGGTACAGAAGTGAGCACTATAGGCGGCGTTGGACTCGAAACCATCGCCCGCGACGCAATCAGCATGCACAACAAGGCCTTCAACAACCACAAGAAGCTCGACTTCCTGCCCAACTTCGGACAATTCCACTGGCGCAAAGACGGCATACGCCACGCCTGGAACCCCGAAACCATCGCTACACTTCAGCTTGCCACACGCTCTGGCAATTACGCTAAATACAAAGAGTTCACGAAGTTTGTCGACGAGAAAGAAGAACCTATATTCATCCGCGACTTCTTCGATTTCAAACAAAATCCGATACCAGTCGATGAGGTAGAACCCGTCGAGAACATTGTTAAACACTTCGTGACGGGTGCCATGTCGTTCGGAGCCTTGTCGAAAGAGGCACACGAGGCAATGGCTCTTGCCATGAACAAGCTCGGCGCACGCTCAAATACAGGCGAAGGCGGCGAGTTGAGCGAGCGTTTCCACGAGACTGTGGATGGCGTTTCGCTTTCGAGCAAGACGAAGCAGGTGGCTTCGGGACGCTTCGGCGTAACTACAGAATATCTGGTCAACGCCGAGGAGATACAGATTAAGGTGGCTCAGGGTGCCAAGCCGGGTGAAGGCGGACAGCTGCCGGGCTTCAAGGTGAACGAGGTGATTGCCAAGACGCGTCACTCTATTCCCGGAATCTCGCTCATTTCACCTCCTCCTCACCACGACATCTACTCTATCGAGGATCTGGCCCAGCTCATCTTCGACCTCAAGAACGTCAATCCTAAGGCAGCCATCAGCGTCAAGCTCGTTGCCGAGAGTGGCGTAGGCACCATCGCAGCGGGCGTTGCCAAGGCCAAGGCCGACCTCATCGTCATCTCAGGAGCCGAAGGTGGCACTGGCGCTTCGCCTGCATCGAGCATGCGATTTGCCGGTATTTCGCCCGAAATCGGATTGTCTGAAACTCAGCAGACACTCGTCAAGAACGGTCTGCGCGGTCAGGTTCGCCTGCAAGTGGACGGACAGTTGAAGACAGGACGCGACGTTGTGCTCATGGCTCTGCTCGGTGCAGAGGAGTTTGGATTCGGTACTGCAGCGCTGATCGTGCTCGGTTGTGTGATGATGCGTAAATGCAACCTCAACACATGTCCAATGGGCGTAGCCACACAGAACCCCGAACTGCGCAAGCTGTTCCGCGGCAAGGCTGAATATTTGGTCAACTACTTCACCTTCGTAGCCCAAGAGGTGCGCGAATACTTGGCTCAGATGGGCTATCGCAGCCTCAACGAAATTGTAGGACACACCGAACTCATCCTTACAAAGAAGGACGAGAAGAATCCTAAGTCGGCTCTGCTCGACTTCCACCGACTTCTGTTCCAGGAGCCCAACGGTTGCTCGCTCTATCACACAGCACAGCAACGCCACGAGCTTGGCGACGTGCTGGACCAGCATCTGATTCGTGGAGCACAGAACGCAATAGAACGTCAGGACGAGGTTTCGCTCGATTTCGCCATCAAGAACACCGACCGTGCCGTCGGCGCAATGCTCAGCGGAATGATAGCACAGAAGTATGGCGAGGCAGGACTGCCCGACAAGACCATCAACGTGAAGTTCAAGGGCTCGGCAGGACAGAGTTTCGGTGCATTCCTCGTTAAAGGTGTCGACTTCAAACTGGAAGGCGAAGCCAACGACTACTTCGCCAAGGGTCTCTCAGGCGGACGCATATCAATACTCCCGCCGATAAGAAGCAACTTCGCAGCCGAGGACAACATCATAGCCGGCAACACCGGACTGTATGGCGCAACAAGCGGCGAACTCTACATAAACGGTAAGGTTGGCGAACGCTTCGGTGTGCGCAACTCGGGCGCAACAGCCGTTATCGAGGGCGCAGGCGACCACTGCTGCGAGTATATGACGGGCGGTCGCGTAGTAGTACTGGGCGAGACGGGACGCAACTTCGCCGCCGGTATGTCTGGTGGTGTAGCTTACGTTTGGGACAAGAACCACAACTTCGACTACTTCTGCAATATGGATATGGTCGAAATCAACCTTGTCGACGACAGCAACTACCGCAAGGAGCTGCACGAACTCATACGCCAGCACTACCTATACACCGGTTCGAAACTCGCACGCACCATGCTCGACGACTGGAACCGCTACGTTGAGGACTTCATACAGATTGTCCCAATCGAGTATAAGCGTGTGCTGCAGGAAGAGCAGGTACGCAAGCTGCAACAGAAGATTGCAGACATGCAGAGAGACTACTGATTTGCGCGAGGGCGCAAATCAGAGTTTGGAGTTTTGAATTTTGAGTTTTGAATTATCGGACGGAGCCGATTAGGAATTGTTCAATTTTGAATTGATTTATAGAATCATCTTAAAACCAATACTGAACAACCCAAAACTCAAAACTGGATAATTCAAAATGCGCAAAGCGCACAACTCAAAATTCAAAACTCAAAACTCAAAATTGCGACTGCAAGTCGCAAAAATTCAAAACTCAAAACTCAAAACTCAAAATTAGGAATTATGGGCAATCCAAAAGCATTCCTCACTATACACCGCAAAGAGGCGGGCTACCGCCCCATACACGACCGCATACACGACTTTGGTGAAGTCGAACAAACACTCAACAGCAACGACCGCCGTCAGCAGGCATCACGCTGTATGGACTGTGGCGTACCTTTCTGCCACTGGGCATGTCCGCTGGGCAACAAGGCACCCGAGTGGAACGACGCCCTCTACAAGGGCGACTGGGAGCTGGCTTATCGCCTGCTCAACTCTACCAACGACTTCCCCGAGTTCACCGGACGCATCTGTCCGGCGCTGTGCGAGAAGGCTTGCGTGCTCAATCTCGTTGAACACGAACCTACAACCAACCGCGAGGACGAGTGCGCCATTACCGAACACGCATTCCAGGAGGACTACGTACGTATAGAACAACCCGAACGCAACGGCAAGAAAGTATGCGTCATCGGAGCCGGACCTGCCGGACTCGTGGCAGCCAACCGCCTCAACCACATGGGCTACTCGGTAACAGTGATGGAGAAGAACGAAAGCGCAGGCGGTCTGCTGCGCTACGGCATACCTAACTTCAAGCTCAACAAGGCTGTCATCGACCGCCGAATCGCTCTGCTCGAAGAGGAGGGCATCGTATTCAAATACAACTCACCAGTCGACGTAGAACATCTGCCCGAAGGCTTCGATGCTTACGTTGTATCAACCGGAACGCCTACTGCACGCGACCTCAAGATTCCCGGACGCGAACTGAAGGGCGTACACTTCGCTCTCGAAATGCTCTCACAGCAAAACAGAGTGTTGGCAGGTATGGAGTTCAAGAAGGAAGAACTGGTCAACGCCAAGGGCAAAGACGTGCTCGTAATAGGCGGTGGCGACACTGGATCAGACTGCATCGGAACGGCACACCGTCAGGGATGCAAGTCGGTGACACAAATAGAGATTATGCCGCGACCCGTTGATGGACCCGACGACCCGAAGAATCCATGGCCCAACTGGCCTCGTACACTCAAGACTACATCGTCGCACGAGGAGGGATGCACACGCCGATGGAACATCAACTCGTTGGAGTTCCTCGGCGACAAGAACGGCAAGCTTACCGGAGTGCGTGTACAAGAAATAACATGGAAACCCAACCCCGATGGCGGACGTCCGCTCATGGAGCCAGTGGGCAAGCCAGAAATAATAAAGTGTGAAATGGTGTTGCTCGCAATGGGATTCCTCAAGCCCGAGCAACCAAAGTTTGCCTCTAACGTATTCGTAGCGGGCGATGCAGCAAATGGAGCATCGCTTGTTGTAAGAGCTATGGCAAGCGGAAAGAAAATAGCTGCTGAAATAGATAATTTCCTATCGAAGTAATTGCTTTTATACGTCCTGTTGTTGAAACAGAACATAATGCAGCTATATAGAGACGGGGTCGTCGCCGAAGAGGCAACGACCCCGTTATTTTTTGTCCTTAAAGCGATTGGCTTACTCGCCCATCACCTTCTTAGGCAATACAAGATTAAGAATTACGGCGAGCAGGAACACTACTGCTACGCAGTTCTCAGCAAACACTGTACGTACGATTTCGGGGAAAATGGCAAACATTCCAGTAGCTTGGGTGAAGCCAAGACCTACACTGAGCGACAGACTCACAATAACCATATTACGCTGTGAGAAGCCTGCGCGTGCCATCATGCCGAATCCGGCAAACAGAATGCTTCCGAACATCATGATAGTACAGCCGCCGAGCACAGCCTGAGGGATTGTGGTGAGGGCAGCACCGATAGCGGGGAACACGCCGCCGATAATCATCACCACAGCACCTACGCCGATAGTGAAGCGGTTGACGACACCCGATATGGCTGCAAGACCTACGTTCTGGCTGAACGATGTGATAGGAGTACAGCCGAACAGACCCGATACTGAGCTGACGAAACCGTCGCAGCAGATGGCAGAACCCATCTCCTTGGTCTCAGGGTCGCGCTTCAAGGCGCTGTTGCAGAGGGCTGAAGTGTCGCCGATAGTCTCAGTTGCCGACACAAGATACACGGCTACTACAGACAGTATGGCGCCGATGTTGAACTCGGGAGTGAAGGGAAGTAAGCGTGGCAGGGCAATGATGGAATGTCCGCTGAGGCTGTCGAAGTTGACCATTCCCATGAAGCAGGCGAGCACATAGCCCACGATGAGGCCCACAAGAACCGAAAGCGAGCGCAGGAAACCCTTGGCAAACACCTGGCAAAGCAGACATGCAAGAAGCGTTACGGTGCCCACAATCCAGTTGCTCATGCTGCCGAAGTCGGGCGCACCCATACCTCCTGCAAACGAGTTGGCTCCGATGGGCAGGAGCGAGAAGCCGATAGCCGTAACGACGGTAGCCGAAACGACATGCGGGATGAGCTTGATCCAGTACTTGACGAAGAGTCCGAGCAGTCCTTCAACAAGACCGCCGACGATGACGGCACCTATAAGCGTGCCCATACCGTATGTTCCGGCAATGCCGATGGCAAGCGAGAGGAACGTGAACGAGATGCCCATGACGATAGGCAGACGTGAACCTATACGCCATACGGGGAATAGCTGCACCAGAGTACCGATACCGGCTATCACCATACAGTTCTGTATGAGCGCGGCACTGACTGCGCTGTCGAGTCCGACGGCAGCGGCAAGAATCATGATTGGAGTAATGTTGCTGACAAACATGGCCAGCACGTGCTGTAGACCGAACGGGAGAGCTTTTCCCAACGGTACTCTACCGTCAAGTCGGTAGAGATTCTCAGAGGAATTTGACATTGTTTTTATATGTAAAGTGAATTGATATATCACTCAGAAATTGTGACTTTGCACAATATAGGGTGCAAAGTTACAAAAAAAAATGCTTTATTGGTTCTCCTTGTTTATCAAGTTCACTACAACCTTCACCATTACATCCTTCTCCTCTGTACGGCTCTCTGCAATCATCAAGGTTAGTGCTACGAGAGAATGGCACGCCCCATCAGTCGCACCACGTCCTTAAGCTCGTTATATCGGTCGAGCTTGAGCTGCTGGTTGATGACGTAGCCTTTGATGAGGTATTGCTTGAGAACGGAGGTTGCCCAACGACGAAACGATGTTGCATTCTTGCTATTTACTCTATATCCTACGGAAATAATCATATCAAGATTGTAATATGATATTTCTCGAACTATCTGTCTTTGTCCCTCTATTCGAACCTGTGCATTTTTTGCACAAGTTGAATTTTCTTCGAGTTCTTCCGATTTATAGATATTACGAATATGACGTACTATTGAAGTTCTATCTACTCCAAACAACTCAGCCATCTGACTTTGTGTAAGCCACACTGTCTCATTCTCCAACTTCACATTGAGTTGTATGCTGCCGTCTTGCGAACGGTATATTTCTATAGAATTGTTCATATTTGTGTTCTTTTATCAGATTAAAATCAAAAAGTCCTTTTTACTTTTTTACTCTTTTACTTTTAATACAACCTTCGCTCTGCCCAATCGCCTCTGTCGAGGTTTCTATAACCAATGGCTTCGCTGATGTGCTGCACTTCCACGCGCTCCGAACCGTCAAGATCGGCAATGGTGCGAGCTACTTTCAGGATACGATTGTAGGCGCGTGCCGACAGCGAGAACTTCTCCATGGCGGTGCGCAGAAGAGCGATGGAAGCGTCATCGGGCTCGGCAAACTCGTGAATCATACGCTCTGTCATCTGAGCATTGCAATGAACGCCACGGTATTCTTTAAAGCGTGCAGTCTGAATGTCGCGCGCCTTGATCACACGCTCGCGTATTGCGGAGCTTGGTTCGCCCGGTTCGGCCTTCGATATGTCCTTGAACGGCACGGGAGTGATTTCGCATTGAATGTCAATGCGGTCGAGCAGCGGGCCCGAAATCTTGTTCATGTAGCGCTGTATTTGTCCCGGCGTGCAGCAACATTTGTGCGTTGGATCGTTGTAGTAGCCGCATGGACATGGGTTCATCGAAGCGATGAACATAAAAGAGCATGGAAATTCAACAGTATATTTAGATCGTGAAATTGTTATCTTGTGGTCTTCGAGCGGCTGGCGCAGCACTTCGAGGGTCTGTTTATTAAATTCTGGCAATTCGTCTGCAAAAAGGACCCCATTATGCGCCAATGAAATCTCGCCCGGTTGAGGGTTTACACCACCGCCGACAAGCGCCACTTCGCTGATAGTATGATGTGGCGAGCGAAACGGACGTTGCGATATGAGCGACGTTCCGCGCTTCAACTTGCCCGCAACGCTGTGTATCTGCGTTGTCTCCAGACTCTCGGCAAGCGACAACGGAGGCAGTATGGAGGGCAGACGCTTTGCCATCATCGACTTGCCCGAGCCCGGTGGGCCCACCATTATCAGATTGTGACCGCCAGCCGCAGCTACTTCCAGGGCACGCTTCACGTTCTCCTGGCCGCGAACATCGGCAAAGTCGAGGTCGTATTGATATTGCTGCTCGTAGAATTCGCGTCGTGTGTCTACAATAGTAGGCTCAAACACCGAGGCGCCGGTAAGCAGTTTTATTACGTCAAGGATGTTTTCCATGCCGTAGACTTCAAGGTTGTTGACTACAGCAGCCTCACGTTCGTTCTGCTTCGGCACAATCAGTCCCTTCAGTTTCTCCTTACGTGCCTTTATGGCTATAGGCAACGCCCCCTTTATAGGTTGCAGATTTCCGTCAAGGCCCAACTCTCCTACCATCATAAACTGGTCGAGCACGTCGCTTGTTATGGCTCCGCTTGCAGCCAATATACCGATGGCAAGCGGCAGGTCGAACGAGCTTCCCTCCTTTCTGAGGTCGGCAGGAGCAAGGTTGATGGTAATGTCGCCGTGCGGAAACTTATATCCATTGAACTGAATGGCAGATGCTATGCGGTCGCGACCCTCTCTTACTGCCATGTCGCCAAGTCCCGTCATGCGATACATCACACCGGGCACAATGTTCACTTCAACAGTCACAGTGGTCACATCAAGGCCGTTCACAGCAGCAGAATAAGTCTTTACGAGCATAATAGTAAGTTGGATTGAAAGGTTAATATATAAAAACAAAAGTAGCGGTTTTGCATGGATTTTACAAAGAAACAGTACGGAATTTTTTAATTTTAATAATATTGGCATCATAATTTTATACCCTTTCGGGTGCAATATAAAATAAATTCGTTATATTTGCACCCGAAAGGGTATAATTCAACATAACTATTCGATATGGATACACCAATATCAACATTCGTAAAGGAGCGTCGCAAGATGTTCAATCTCACCCAGGTAGACCTTGCAGAGAAGTCGGGAGTAGGGCTGAGGTTCGTTCGCGAGCTTGAGCAAGGCAAACCAACGCTGCGTCTTGACAAAGTGAATCAGGTGCTGGCATTGTTCGGACACGAGTTGGGAGCAGTGCCTTTATCGACATCTCGTTCCTACCCGACGATTTCAAGCGACAATACAAGCGGTTGATAATAGGCAGAATGCTGAGGTTGAGGTGATGTCGGGGTAGTATTGTTAAAACGTTATTCTCAATAACTCAATATTTTTTCAATAGTTGCTCCACTACTTCAAGTAGTTGGGGCAACCCGTTTCGTATACAATCTCTTCTAATTTATCATGAATTGTGCTATTATACATACACTACATCATTATTAATGTTTGACAAAAACAACGGTCGCAATGATTTGCGAAGGCGCACTAAATCAACCTTACAATTGAATAAAGAAGACAAAGCCTCACGCAAATCATGCATTAATACAAATGACGGTGATTTTACTTCTACAACTATATCAATATCGCTGTCTTCAGTATTTTCTCCTCTTGCAACAGAGCCGAATATACCGAGTTTGGTAATACCGTAAGTATCACCAAACTTCTGTTTGAAATTCTTCAACAAAGATATGCTGTCTTGTAATTGTATCATAGTGTATTGATTGCATTTTGTGTACAAATATAGCGGTTTAGTTTGGGTCTACAAAGCCTTTCTTAATAAAAATCGTTATCTTTGCAGAACATAATCGTTTTAATAAAGCATAATGGAAGAAGATTTCGATATACGCGAGGAGCAGGTACAAAGGGGCGAGAAAGACTTTGAGAACGCCCTGCGTCCGTTGCGATTCGGCGACTTCAGCGGACAGCAGAAAGTGGTGGAGAACCTGGAAGTGTTCGTTGAGGCTGCCAAGTATCGTGGCGAACCGCTCGACCACACTCTCTTGCACGGCCCTCCGGGACTAGGCAAGACCACACTGAGCAACATCATTGCCAACGAACTTGGCGTGGGATTCAAGATAACAAGCGGACCCGTGCTCGACAAGCCGGGCGACCTCGCTGGCATACTCACATCGCTTGAGCCGCGCGACGTGCTCTTCATCGACGAGATACATCGTCTGTCGCCCGTTGTCGAGGAGTATCTCTACTCGGCAATGGAAGACTATCGCATCGACATAATGATAGACAAGGGACCGTCGGCACGCTCCATCCAGATAGATTTGAATCCCTTTACGCTCGTCGGAGCTACCACTCGTAGCGGTCTGCTTACAGCCCCGTTGCGCGCCCGATTCGGCATCAATCTGCACCTGGAATATTACGGCCCCGATATGCTGCAGAAGATAATAAAACGCTCGGCAGCCATAATGCGAGTGCCCATCGACGACGATGCCGCCATAGAGATAGCCCGTCGCTCACGCGGAACGCCCCGTATTGCCAACGCCCTGCTGCGCCGTGTGCGCGACTTTGCGCAGGTAAAGGGCAACGGACGCATCGACCGCGACATAGCAAGGCTGTCGCTCTCGGCGCTCAACATCGACCAGTACGGTCTCGACGAGATTGACAACAAGATACTCCTGACCATCATCGACAAGTTCCGCGGAGGTCCGGTAGGCGTCAGCACCATAGCCACCGCCATCGGTGAGGACACCGGCACCGTCGAGGAAGTGTACGAGCCGTATCTCATCATGGAGGGATTCATCAAGCGCACACAGCGCGGACGCATGGTCACACCCCTCGCCTATCAGCATCTCGGACGCCCAATGACGGGCAGCAACGCCGTAGAACCGTCGCTGTTCGACTAATATCCTAAACCGAATCTATGGAACAACTACTGCACTATATATGGAAGCACCGCATATTGCCGCTGCATGAGCTGCGCACCACCGACGGAAGAGCGGTGGAAATAATCGATCCCGGACTGCACAACACGCATTCGGGGCCCGACTTCTTCAACGCCAAGCTGCGCATCGACGGCACCATGTGGGTGGGCAACGTGGAGATACACGAGCGCTCTGCCGACTGGTTCATGCACTCGCACGACCAAGACCCGGCTTATAATAATGTAGTGCTGCACGTGGCATCGGTGATAGATGCCGACGTAGTGACCGCCGACGGCTCGCGTCCACCGCAGATGGAGCTTCATGTTCCGCCGTATATCATGCAGAACTATCGCCGTCTGCTTGCAGCCGACCGCTATCCACCGTGCCGCAACACGGTGATGCAGCTGCCACGGCTTACCGTCCACTCATGGATGAGCGCCCTCGGAGCCGAGCGTCTTGCCGACAAGTGTGCCGCCATAGAGCAACGCGTCCAGGCGTCGGGCGGGTCGTGGGAGCAGGCGTTCTTCGCCACCATAGCACGCAGCTTCGGCTTCGGTGTCAACAGCGAGGCGTTCGAGCAGTGGGCGGCACAGTTGCCCTTCATGCAGGTGGCACACCATCGCGACGACCCGTTTCAGGTCGAAGCTCTGTTCATAGGCTTTGCCGGACTGCTCGACACCAGCCAGATGAACGAACGCCAACGAGCCGCTGCCACAGCCGACCCCTACTTCCTTCGGCTCAAAAGCGAGTGGGAATATCTCGCCCATAAGTTCTCGCTCACAGCCATGCAGCGCCAGACGTGGCGGTTTCTGCGTCTGCGTCCGCAGAACTTCCCCTATATACGCCTCTCGCAACTTGCCCAGCTATACTGCTCGCGCAATGCCGACCTGAGCCGTATCATCACCTGCGCTTCGCTGAGCGATATGCGCGAAGCGCTGCAAGCCGAAGTAAGCCCCTACTGGCGCACCCACTACACCTTCGGCAATGAGTCGCGCTCTAATGCCAAGCACCTCTCCGCCTCGTCAATCGACCTTCTCATCATCAACGCCGTGGTGCCCATGCTCTATGCCTACGGTCGCCATCGCAAGGACGAACAGCTCATGGCACGCGCCAACGATTTGCTACAGTCGCTACCGCCCGAAGACAACACCCACATACGCCTATGGCAAGAGTGCGGCATCACTGCCGACAATGCCGCCGATACCCAGTCGCTCATACAACTGCATGCCCGCTATTGCGAGCGCAAGGATTGTCTGCGATGCAGGTTCGGATATTGGGAACTGCGCTCCAAACAATAAAGTAAACTAACAGTATAATACAGGAAATATGGACTACCAACCTTTATTAGAAAACATAAGAAAAGAGATTGAGATATACGCTCACGAAGGCAAACAAGCCGATTACATTCCGGCATTGGCAAATGTCAATCCCGATCAGTTTGGACTCTGTCTACGAATGCTCGACGGCCGAACCTATCGTCTTGGCGAATCCGATGTGAAGTTCTCCATACAGAGTATTGCCAAAGTTTTCTCGCTTGCCATAGCCTTAAGCATTTTGGGCAAAGAGCTATGGACCAGAATTGGCAAGGAGCCGTCTGGCTCGGCTTTCAATTCGCTTGTACAATTGGAATACGAGCACGGCAAGCCTCGCAATCCTTTCATCAATGCCGGAGCCTTGGTCACTGCCGACGTTATTCTGACGCATATCGACAACCCGAAAGAATTCTTCATTGAGTTTGTACGCACTCTCGCCGGCAATCCCAACATCAACTACTCCGAGGAAGTGACGCGTTCGGAGATGAGTTGCTGCTATCTGAATGCTTCCATTGCCTATCTGCTGAAGCATCACGGCAACTTGCAGAACAACGTTCACGACGTTCTGCAATTCTATTGTACGATGTGTTCGGTAGAGATGAGTTGCGAAGACCTTTCGCACGCTTTCTTGGCTTTTGCCAAGAGCAACGAACCATTCTCGCACGCCGGTGTCAATCTCACCGTATCAAGAGTGAAGCGTATCAATGCCATAATGCAGACCTGCGGCTTCTACGATGAGGCAGGCGACTTCGCGTTCCTTGTCGGGCTCCCCGGCAAGAGTGGCGTGGGTGGAGGCATTGCAGCACTCTATCCCTCACGCTACTCTATTGCGGTATGGAGCCCACGACTCAATTCAAAGGGCAACTCCATCATGGGAATAAAGGCATTGGAGTTGTTCACGTCCGAAACGGAAGAATCAATTTTTTAAACTCCGCCGCAAGTGGCGCAGCCGCTTCAGCCGTCGCTGTCGCTGCACACCGCGCAACACTCTCATTCCCACTACGGGCCATGCCGGAATATGCTTCACCTGATGGCGTACCATCGGGATGTCCCACAACAGCATGAGGGCGGCAAAGAAGAGTCCGGCTATCAGAGTCCATCCGAACATAATCTTGACGCTTTGCGCCAGAAAGCCTTCCACCATACCGTCCATCAGCTGAGGGAAGTCGACCGCCCTGGCACTCAGCCGCACGCTGTCGACATAACCTGAACAACGGGCAAATCCGTCAGCCACATAGTATTTCATGCCACGTCCGTGCAGCGCCGCACCCACAAGTCCACCGACGAACATGTGCAGCACATTGAACACCGACAACGCCTGGAAGAAGTGCTCGAACGACATGATGGCATGCAGACACCACATAAAAGAAATGCACAGAACGGCGTAGCTGAATCCGCGCCAGAGGATTGGTATGCGCAGCTGTTCGATGCTGATGTTGGAGTCGACGAGCACGTAGAATCCGCCGGCATATATACAGAAAGCCACCAGCGCCAGCGCTATCAGCTTGTACACATTCCATCGCATCAGCTTGAGCCAGCCTATCGAGAACAGACATCCTGCCACGATGCCCGGCAACGACCACTGGTTGAGCGCCTCGTAGGTGTGGTCGGCGTAGTGCATCACCTCCTCGTAGTACACCATTTCGAGCACATGCTCGCACGAGAAGAGCGCCTCCACCACACCGATGAGCAGTATCACGGGCACCACATTGTGATAGGTCCACATGGCAGGTTCGATGTACGGCTTGGGATGGTGCATCATGCGTTGCAGACACACGGCGAGTGTGATGAGCATAGTGCCCGTTACGAGGCGGAAGTCGGACGAGTGCCACCAGTCGAGCCAGTCGCCATAGTTGAGCAGCCATGCCACCTGCAGCCACAGCACACACCACAGCAGCGCACCCATCCAGTCGATGCCCTTGAGCGGAACAATCTGCGGCATGGCGTGGAAGGGCCGCGTCAGCAAAGCCTGCACAAGCAATACGACGAGCATCAGCGCAATGACGAGCCAGTGCATGTAGGTCCAGTGCATGTCGTAGGCAAACCATGCGGCAAGATAGCCAGCCACCTCAATGGAGCTGAGCAGAATGATGTGAAGTATAGGGAAGAACACGCCGAAGTCGCGCTTGGGCGTCATCCACAGCTGAATGTTCGACATACACTCGAAGGTGCCTTGTATTTTAGCCATTCCGCACACCACACACAGCACCCACAGCAGCGGCAGCGGCATACGGAATGTAGCCAGCAGATTGCACACCACTATCACGGCGGCAGAGGTCATGAGCAGCAGCTTGTTGCTGAAGCGGAACTTCATGCGGAAGAGCACGGGGAAGTAGAGCGCCATACCGATAAGCGTGGCGTACAGACACATCTGCACGTCCTCGCGCATTATGCCCCACTCGCCCACGATATTGTTCATTGCGCCCAGATACATGCCGTTGGACAGCTGGAAGCAGAACGCCAGAACGACGTATATCCACGGCCTTATCCACTTGGGCACAAAGTCGTGATACATGGGCATGGCGAACGTCATGGGAGGTCCGCCAGCCGCATGCTTGTTATTAGTGTTGTTGTCCATAGGCGCTACTTGTTGACAGTACATTCCACGTTCATGCCTGCACGCAGTTTGGCAAGCGTTGTCTTGTCGCCTTCAAGACGTATGCGCACCGGTATGCGCTGCTCCACCTTGACGAAGTTGCCCGTAGCATTGTCCTGCGGAATCACAGAGAAAGCCGAACCCGTAGCGTCACTGATGCGCTCCACGGTGCCCTCAAACTCTACGTCGGGCACAGCGTCCGCCTTGATGCTCACCTTTGCTCCGAGGCTGATACCGGGCAGTTGGGTCTCGCGATAGTTTGCCACTACCCACAGTTCGGAATTGTCCACGATGTCTACCATAGCCTGACCGGGCTGCACGAGCTGACCCACGTGTATGTTCTTCTTGCCCACCACGCCGTCGGCAGTGGCTGTGATGACGGTGTAGGAGAGGTTCAGTCGGGCGAGCTTTATCTGCGCCTGAGCCACGTCGATGGCAGCCTTGTTCTGCGACAGACGATGTCCCTGCTCCTGCTCGGCACGGTTCAGTGTGGCACGGCTGCGCACCACCTGCTCGTAGCGAGCCTTGGCAGCGAGATAGTTGGTGTGAATCTGGTCGTACTGCTGCTGTGTCACAGCGTCGGCTTTGAGCAGTTGGGCGTAGCGCTGGTCGTCCTGGCGAGCGTTGTCGAGCCGTACTCGCGCTTCGTCGATGCCGGCATCCGACACGCTCATGTTCTGTCGTGTCACGCCGATGCCCGAAGTTGTAGCCTCACCGCCAGCCATTTCGCGCTGCAAGTTTGCCTCAGCCTGCGCCAGCTGAAGGCGGAACTCGCTGTCCTCGATTATCACGAGAGTGTCGCCCTTGTGTACAGGCTGATATTCGTTGAATCGTATCTCCTTGATGAATCCGCCCACTCGGGTGTTGACGGGTGTGATGTGCTGCTGCACGGTGGCATTGTCGGTGAACTCGCCGTCGCCGAAGTGCACGAAGTGATTCACCACAAGCCATGCTCCGATGAGCAGCAGTACGAGTACGCAGATGTTGTATATGGTTCGCAAAAGTTTCTTGTCCATGTCGTTGTTGTTATTTTATTGGTGTTGTCATTATTGTTTGTTTCCTACCGATATTTTTATATGTTTCCTGCCACATAGCGTACGTTGTAGTAAGTATAGGCTATGTTGATGCGTGCGTTCACTTCCTGCAGTTCGGCGTTGAGCTTTATGTTCGACGCGTCGATCATGTCGGTGATGAGTGCCAGCTGGTTCAGATAGCGATTGTTCACGACCTGATAGTTCTGCTGTGCCAGCTCCACACTCTTCTGCTGAGTGCGCAGTTCTACAAACGACTGCTTGTGCATTGTGTACGCCTGCTGCATGTTGTTGTTGACAGTTTCGGCGGCAACGCGGTGGGCGGTGTTGCTCAGTCGCAACTGCTCCTTGGCTCGGCGAATGGTCTTGTTGGCCTTGAAGAGCGAACTGAGCGAATATTTCACGCCCACACCTACGTACCATATATTGAAGTTTTTGTCGATTGGCGGAATGTCGTAGGTGAAAGGTCCGGCAAAGTTGTCGGCTGCCACGACAGCTATCTTGGGCAGGAGTTCGCTCTTGCTCAGCTTCAGCTGCTGTTCAGCCATCTTCACGTCGATAGCCGTCTGCTGCAATACGGGCGAAAGATTGGCTGCTTCGGTTTGCAGCAATTGCTCCGAATCGAGGTTGTCGCCGATGGCTTCAAGATTCATGTCGGGCTGGATGCTAACATCAGTCAGTCCGAGCGTGTTGCAAAGTTGGTGGTTTGCGATGCTCTTCTGGTCTTCCAGGCGTCGCTTGCCGAGTCTGAGCGACTCCATCTGCAGCTCATATCGTGTCACGTCGTTCTTCAGTGCCATGCCCTGCTTCTGTCTCGACTTGATGTCGTCGATGAGTTTGGCGGTGAGAGTGATGTTGCTGTCGTACACCTTGATGCCGTTGTTGAGCTTCATCAGCTCCAGATACTGTCCAAGAGCGATGAAACGCATCTGGTTGCGGGTAATCTGCACGGCGTTCTCGCTGCGTTGTTTCTGCAGTTCGGCAAGTCGGATGCCGCTGTTTATGGCTCCGCCTGCATACACCACCTGCTGCGCCTCAAGCGCAAAGGAGTTGCCGAAGTGGGGCTGTGTTATGCCCTTGGCATTGGAGAAGTCGCGGTCGGTCATGAGCACGTTGCCGTTGTAGCTTGCCGTGAGCGACGCGTTGATGTCGGGCAGACGCTTGCTCTTGGCCTCCTCTACGGCACGGCTGGCTACGTCGACGCCCGTCTTCTGCGCCGTGAGCACATTGCTGCCGCTCTCAATCAGACTGAATAGTTGGTCAACTGTCATGCTGCGCTGTGTCTGAGCCATGCCGCTTCCAACCGAAAGCAGACACACGCAGACACCGCATAATAATCCTTTCTTCATTATTACGATAATGCTTAAAATAAAAATACATTGATTTTGCGAGTGCAAAGTTACGCATTTTCGCAACGCAAATGATTTATGAAATATCCACAGGAATGGGATATTTCGGAACTATTATACCGTTTTATCATCTAAAATAGCGATATTTGCAGCATAAAACAGAATACTCGCATCTGATTATTTACATATATGGAACTGAAGGATATAGAAATGCGCCCCAACCGCCAGGCTTCGCTCAAGACGCGCAGCCTGGACGAATGGCTGGGCGAGTACGTAGTGATAGACTATGGAATGATTATGCTGTGCAGGGAGGGCGAGGCTGACATCAGGGCGAACTTCACGGAATGGCGGCTGAATCCCGGCGCGGTGATAACGCTGTTTCCGGGCGACGTGGTGTCGATAACAAGCAAGAGCGAGGAGTTCAAGGCTGAGACGCTGCGCTATGCCGCGTCGCTGCTGCGCGAAGCGAGTCTGCAACTGGAACATACCGTCTACTCCGAACTGAAGACCGACCGCTGCCGCACCGAGTCGGCTACGCTGACGAGCATCGTGAGCAATATGATGGCGCTGCTGCGTCTGTACTTCGAGCAGGAGGGCTGCATCTGTCTCGACCAACTGGTGATGCTGCAATTGAAGGCTTTCTTCCTGGGATTCTACGACTATCTGTATCGCAACCCTTCCGAACGAAAGGCGGAGAGCGAGAGCCCGCGCACCAAGGAACTCTTCAACCGATTTATGCGCGAACTGGAGCACCGCTACCGCGAGTCGCGCGACGTAAGCTTCTACGCCGAACTGCTCAACATCTCGCCCAAATACCTTAACATGGTGACGCAGCGCATCACCAGCCACACCATCAAGACCATTATCAATCAGTATGTGGTGTTGCAGATAAAGCAGTCGCTCACCACCGAGGAGAAATCCATAAAACAAATAGCTTGGGACTATCACTTCAGCGACCTATCGTTCTTCTGCCGCTACTTCAAACAGCACACGGGCATGACACCGCAACAGTTCAGAAGGAGGGCGTGTCAGAATAGGAGTTAGAGGAAGTTAAGAAGAAGTTAATCCATCTACGATGAATGGAAGTTAACGGACAAATGCTTTGTCTTTCAGCAATTTATACATATGTCCGCTAACTTCTATTAACTACGGGCAAAGCCCAAACTTCCTCTAACTTCTGTTTTGACACACTCTCCTCCTACACAAGCTTACAAATCATACCACTCCCCTCCCTACGGGGGAGGGGCAAGGGGGTGGGGCTTCATGCAAATATTGTACAGGCAGTAAAAAAGTGTTACAAATGAAAAATCGATTATAGAGATTGGAGAGAGCGTTTTTAGTGGTTTTTACTGTGCCCGACACCACCCTACTCCCAATTCGGAGCTTCTTTCACTTCCAAATGTAGTCCTTTTGCTATGCAACTGTAGTCCTTTTGACTTCTAAAAGGACTACAGTTAGAAGGCAAAAGGAGTCCCGTTGAAACAAAATGGAGCATTTTTGCTTCGCTAAGAATTGTATGCCGAAGCAGCAAACACCATACCTTACTGAATACAAGCCACATAACACATATCGCTCAAAACTCACAAATTTCGAGCCAAGGAATTCCTTGTGCGTTCAACTCGTAGTTTTGAGCGATAGAAAATGCAAATATTGTCATGGAGCAGCGCTCCAAAGTGAGAGGTATAGATGAGAATATCTATGTTTAAATTAAGTAGATGGCTCTCCATAGTCGAGCCAACCTTGTGTCGAAAGTTTAATCTTTGTTTACAAAGAAAGGAAATAGATAAATATTACCCTTTTGTGTAGTGCAATTTATAAAAAACCAATCTACTTTTGCAGCATCATTTATTAATTTCTATCAAAATGGAAGAAAAGTATAACAGAAATCGCATTTACATCAAGCCAGATGAACAAGAAAAAATTAAGCATTTTCGTGTTCTTCTCGGTGGTGCAGGCATAGGAAGCATTATCGCAGAATGCGCCTTACGTATGGGGTTTGAAACTATCACCATAATTGATGGTGACAAGGTGGAAGAAAGCAATTTGAATCGCCAGAATTATCGATTGGAAGACATTGGCAATTATAAGGCTGAAAGTCTTGCCAAGAGATTGTTATCCATTAATCCCAAAGCAAACATTAGGGTTGTCAATGAATTTGTTACCCATGATAATTTAGAGAAGTTGATAGAAGGACATGACATTGCAATAAATGCCTTGGACTTCAAGAGTGACATTCCTTTTGTCTTTGACAAGATCTGTTCGGAAAAGAATATCACTGTACTCCATCCTTATAATTTTGGATGGGCAGGATTTCTAACAGTAGTAGATCCAGATGGTAAACCTCTTCAAGGTCTGTCTGACAAACCGTTGGGATTTGAATTGAAAGTTGCAGAATACGTTCTTGGATACCAAGCCTTTTGGATGCAGCCGCAAGAATGGCTGGAGAAAGTAGTCAAACAATATCAGAGAGAAGATGGGACGCTACCTCCTCCCCAATTGTCTGTCGCTTCTTGGATAACTGCAGGACTTTGCACTCATGCCATGTTCAATATTGCTACGGGCAAAGATGTGAAGAAATTCCCAAAGTTTTACCTTTCATCCCTACTTCTATAGCGAAGTAGAGATGAGAGAAATGAAAATCACAATAATTTATAGATAGTGGCAAAAGTAAGTGCTTCCGTAATGTTCTTGGTTCCGATTTTATCAAACAAGGTTCGTCTATAGAACTTGATAGAGTCAGTGGACTTGCACATCTTGTCAGCAATCTCATTCATGGTAAGTCCTTGAGAGCATAAGGTTAGTACTTGCTTTTCCTCTTCTTTTAGCTGTATCATTTCTTTTTCTTTCCACTTGTGGAAATCCAAGTCATATTTCCAATACTTCTGTTCTCCTTCTATATGAAACTCAACATGTCCAGGTGTTGATTGAGAGGATAAGGACACAACACACATAGCTATCCAGATTCTACCATCTTCAGTCAACATGATTGGTGTTAGCTTGTGATTTATCAGTACCTTTCTATTTTCGTCCAAGATAATGTGGAAATTATAGGAAATATAGCATTTGTGCTTATCTTCATTAGCAATTCTACTTTCAAAAAACTTGAAACCATTGCTGTTAATTTCCAGCAACATCTGCTGCTCTTCCTCTGGTACATGTTGTGAATAGAATGAATAGCCCAGTTCTTTCATCTCCTTTGAAGTATGTCCACAAAGAAACAAAGGATTCTCAGAAACATATAGGAATCCTTTTTTATAATAGTCTATGAGATACACGCTTTGATAGAGTGAGCGTGAAATGGCTTCTGCCGTACGGATGAGTACATCCAAATTCTTATATTGTTCTTCATTGATAGCTCTAACAGAGTTTGCTGCAATGAAATAATCTTCTTCGTTTATCATACTGTTCCTTCTATATTTTATTGCAAAAGTACAAAATATAATCGGAAAACGCTTCATTTTGTTATACAAAATGATAATCTATGAACATAAGGTAAAGGCTTTACCCAAAAGTGTAGTTGTTTATATATCAAAACAAAGTAGTTTTGCATCAGAAATTTAAAATATAAAGCAATGGAAAAAAGAATCGCTACATTCGAAAATTATTCTATCTTCAAAGCAGATGCAGAAAGTATCAATGAACTCTCACGATTTATCGTGACAGAAAATTACAAACATCATATAGGTTCTGTGAAATCATCTCAGATTACAGAAGATATAGCCAATGTCGCAAAAGAAGAGTTGGAACTATATGGCGATAACACCTATATTTATATAGCTAGAGACAAACGAGGAAAGATGTTAGGCTCCATTCGTGCTTTTCTTTGGAATCGCCAGTCAGTATTACCATTGGAGAAAATCTATGGTATCAATCCGTTGGAAGCTATAGATTCTGATGTAAAGTTCAATTATTGGCATGTAGGTCGTTTCGCTATAGATTCAACTTTAGGTATATCAACGTTTACATTGTTCAAAAGACTAATGGCTTTGGCTGTCCGACCTATAGTTGGTGACAGCGACAGTTACATGGTAGCAGAAATTGACAGTAAGCTCTTGAAAGTCATGAATGCACTTGGATTTGTAACTGAGCAATTAGGTGATCCTATTTACTACTTGACTTCAGAAACAGTGCCTATTTCTTCAAGTAAACAAGGTATAATGGGGTTTTACTCTAAGTATAGTTATCTATGCGGAGTAGCATGATTACACAAAAGGATAAAAATAATTGTTAAACGTTATCTATTACCCAAAAGGGTAAAGCCCAAATGCAAAATAGATAATAATTTTGCACCATCAAAAAAAATAATAGAGTCGACAATATTATATAACAGACCTTACTGGTAAAAGGAAAGCAATGCCTGAAGCTAAAAGAAGGTAACAAAGCATTTTAAACGATGAAAAATGTGAATATTGATTTATTGAATGAATCAGAAAGCGGTGAATTGACAGGTGGCTTTTCTGTTGTAGAAGGTGAAAGTGTGTCTGAAACATCTTTTTCTAACGGAAATTGTGGAACGGAATCAGGATGGATTAACGATAATTGTGGTTGTAAGGCTTGTGGAACAACACGTCAGTCTATAAAAACTTACGATTAATAAATTTGTCTTTCACTTACACACGGAAGATTTCTTCCGTGTGTTTTATCTATGATAATATGTTTTGGAGTAAATATAACAGAATTTTTAAAATAAACAATAATGTATATGTAATTTATAATTATGCTTGGAACAAAGCCATCTACCTTGTTCCCGAATTGAAAAGCATAGTAGAACAACATGTACAGTCGGTGGATGAACTAGAACTTGTTCACCCTACACTCTTTCAGAATTTAGTAAAAGCGAACATTGTGGTTGGGAGCTTAACAGAGGAATGTATAATTAAAAATAGAATTCAACAAAAACTTTCATCAGAAAAGATTCTTAGATTGACAATCAACCCAACATTGGACTGTAATCTTAGATGTTGGTATTGTTATGAAGCCCATAATAGCAAGAGCTATATGAACAAAGAAACTATGCTGGCTATTTATAAGTTTGTCGAATCAAAAATGACAGATAGATTAGAAAAGGTTAATCTGTCTTTTTTTGGAGGGGAGCCATTGCTTGCTGCCCCCAAAATAGCAATTCCTATAACACAGGAGATAGTTGGAATATGCCAAAATGCAGGGAAACAAGTTTCTTTACATTTTACTACGAATGGCACTCTGCTAAAACCTTCTGTAGTAAATAAAATAGCAGATCTACAAATTCCAACATCATTTCAAATAGCATTTGATGGGGATAGAAGTCTGCATAATAAAACAAAAAAATGGGGACACCTTAGCTCTTATGACATAGTGTTGGAGAATATAAATAACATACTTCAAAAACAGATGAGAATTAATGTGAGATGTAATTATACATCTAGTAACATCAGTTCATTTTATCATTTGGTTGATGATATTATGTTATTGCCAAATAAGGATTATTCTTTAATAAACATTACTTTACAACGTGTTTGGCAAGAGCCTGCAACAAAAGAATTGTACCAAGAAGCAAAGAATTTGGAAGAATACATATTTTCTTTAGGCTTTAACGGAGGATTGGGAGACTCAACATGTGCCCAAAGTTATTGTTATGCAGACTATGACAACTCGTTTGTCATAAATTATAATGGAGATGTTTTTAAATGCACTGCAAGAGACTTTGAACCTTCTCATAAAACAGGAAGTTTAGATCTAGATGGAAAACTCAAAATAGAAGATGAAGCCAAAAGATCAAACATAAGATTTAAAGATGTATGCAATAAGTGCAGTTTGCTTCCGATATGCACAATTTGCTCGCAAACGCATCTAGAGGCAGAGGAAAAATGTCCTGTCCAAATATCTAATGAAGAAAAAGAACATCAGATACAGATGCGTTTCAAGGAGAGCTTTCATGAAAATATACAAAAAGTTATATAAAGTATAAACTAAAATTGACATCGTATGAAAATGTTGTTTGTAGTTTTAATGGCATTTTTCCTTTCCTATAATACGTTTGCACAGAACATTACAGGAAAAGTTGAGGATTTGGGCAAACACCCTATTCCTAACGCAGCTGTTGTTTTGTACAAAACAATAGATTCTTCTTATATTACAGGATCCATTACTTCAGAGGATGGTTCTTTTACTTTGCATAAAACATCTACGAACTGTCAGCTGTTCTTAAGAGTGTCAGCTCTTGGTTATAAGAGTGAGACTAGAACAATAGCTGAAGACTCTTTAGAAACAATTATGCTTGCAGAGGATAGTAAAATACTGAAAGGGGTCACTGTTATTAGCAATCGAATAGTGAATAATGCCAATGGCTATAGTTTGCAGTTACAGAACACTGGCCTCGAAAACAGTAGCACCGCACAAGATGTTTTTGCTTTTCTCCCAGGTATGTCTATAGAACAAAACAGGATAAATCTCATGGGTAAGCAACCTGTCATATATGTCAACGGTATGAAGATTACATCCCAGAATGAATTGGCTGCACTTTCTCCTAAACGAATTGCTAAAATAGAAGTTCGATATTTCTCTGTAGGTGAAGGCGCGAACAAAGCTAGTGGAACTATTTGGATTACAACTAAGAAGGAAATCAATGGAGGCTTCTCTGGCTATTTGCAAGAATCTGTTTCTGAAATGCCAAAATATGGCCACATCTTTGATTCCCCTACTTTGGTCTTTGATGTAAGTTTGGGACGCCTCTCTATGAATTACTATGCCATCTATTCGCATCAGAAGTTGCTCGAAGATGCAAAGAATGAATACAAGTATGATTCTAGTGATGAACTATCATACGACAGTCGTACTCGCTCGTGGTCAAATGTTTTCGCAAATAGGCTCAATTTAAGCTATGAGTTAAGTAAAAAATCTACCATAGCCTTGTCAGAGTACATTGGAAATACAGACGTAAAGAACCGCCAATTTAATAATTACATTTCCATTCATGGACCACAATATGATTTTACGCAACAAACGGTAGCCAAGTATATACTTGCAACAGATGACAAAGGTTCTAATTTCGAAATAACAGCAGATTTTCTAGGAAACAAGCAACATCAAACCCAAAAAAAAACTGTTGGGACAGAAAACATGTCATCCAATTATATGGGTAAGAAAACTAATATGTATAGAGTTGCGCCAAAACTTACGGATAAAGCGACCAACGGAAATGAGTTACAACTAGGCTTAAGCTACCAGTATATTCAAAGCAATGATGAAACTGAAGCCCAAGAAAATAAAATGGACGGATATATTTCTTTTGCCCATATCAATTATTCTGGCTCGGTAAAAAATATCATGTACGCCCTTGGTCTTACATGGCAATACAATCATATGGAAGTAAGTTCAAATGGAGACAAAAGTAGCTATAGTGGGAACTATCTCTGTCCTCAAGCCAATTTGATGTGGATGCTCAATCGGAAGACCAATACCATGTTGGCACTGATGTATCAACGTACAGTAGAGAGTATGCCATATAGTGTACTCAGTGCTTATCGTAATTATTCCACCCCCAATCATTATACAACTGGAAATGCATCTCTACGCACTCCCAACGACCATCAGCTGATGTTACGATTTGCCTTAGGTAGACATCTAGTTTTTACATGGATGTATGAACGTATAGAGGATGACATTTACTTTGACCATGGCATCGACGAGCAAAATCCAAGTATTACATGGTCTAGACCAGAAAATGCGAATTATAATCAGGTTGTAGGAGCTAGAGTTGAATATACTGTTGATCCTACAAAATGGTGGAAAATTAAACTTCAATCAGCGATTCAACAGACTCGCTTTTCGAAGCCAGTACAAACTGTCACAGGAAAATATTGTGGAAAATTCTGGTTTAATAACATTTTCGAGTTCTCTCAAACTTTTGGAGCTACCTTTAAGGCATATTGGGAAACGGGGACAAGCTTCGAGAATTATTCTTGGCGACCTGTAGGGAATATAGCTACTTCATTATGGATAACTGCTTGTAAGGAGAAACTCCGTTTTGCTTTTAATTCAACAATATGGGCAAAAGGTCGCAAAACTAAAACTGTTGGAGAAGGTTATACTTCTTTCTATGCCAACACGACTAAGAACACCTCGTTTGATATTACCATTACTTGGAATTTTAAAGGTGGAAAGAAAGTAAAACAGTGTTCTAATGCTGAGAGTATACAAGAGTTTCAAAGCATTACGGAAAAGAAATAGTAAAAAATATGAATAAGTTTCCCTTTTATAAACAGCTAGACTCTATGCTTTGTGGTGCTGCATGTTTACAGATGATTTTCGAATATTACAAACTTAAAAGTTCGCAACTTCACATCAATACGTATTGTAATGCCACATCTGAGGGAATCTCTTTGTTGGGGTTGAGTAAGGCGGCTGAAACTTTTGGAATGCACAGCTTTTGTTGTAGAATATCAATTAATGAGTGTGTAACCTGGCCTTTGCCTTGTATTCTTCATTGGAATCAAAATCACTTTGTTGTATTATATAAGGTAAAGAAAGGGAAAAAGTTCTATGTTGCAGACCCAAGAAAAGGATTGGTAACTTATGGCTTAGATGAGTTCAAGCAACATTGGATAAGCACGAAATCTAATGGCGAGGACAAGGGCATTGCCATGTTCTTGGAAACCACTCCTGCTTTCTTTACCTATAAGATAGAGGGCGAAGAACACATCAAAGAGAAGCGGTCTTTCCGCTTTCTCCTTGGATTTGTGAAGAAATATCGTAAGTATTTCTGGCAAATCATCTTGGGCTTGGTAGTCGGAAGCCTCCTGCAGCTTGTCTTGCCATTCCTCACTCAGTCCATTGTGGATATTGGTATCAAGAATCAAGATATCGGCTTTGTTTGGCTTATATTGTTGGGACAATTGATGCTTACCATCAGCAGAACGTCTATTGACTTTATCCGCAGATGGTTATTGCTTCACATATCCTTGCGCATCAATATATCATTAGTGAGCGACTTCTTCATCAAGCTCTTGAAACTGCCGATGTCTTTCTTTGATACGAAACTCATGGGCGACTTGATGCAAAGAATGAACGACCATAGCCGTGTGAACAACTTCCTCACTCAGCAGACGCTCAACATCACCTTTGCTATGCTCACTTTCTTTGTGTTCTCGGTGGTGCTGTTCTTCTACAACAAATTGGTGTTCGCTATTTTCTTGTTGGGAAGCATTCTCTATGGTATATGGATGACCTTATTCTTGAAGCGAAGAAAGGTGCTTGATTATGAACTATTTGGACAGCAAGCCATCAACAATAACAAGACCTACGAATTTATCACCTCTATGCAGGAAATAAAGTTGCAGGATTGTGAGCAGCGCAGAAGATGGGAATGGGAGGACACACAGGCAGACCTGTTCGGTGTGCAGATGAAGTCACTTAAACTTCAACAGACACAGGAGGCAGGAAGTATCTTCATCAACGAGGTGAAGAACATCATCATCACGGTAGTGGCTGCAACCGCCGTGATTCATGGGCAAATGACACTCGGTATGATGCTTGCCGTGCAATACATCATCGGACAGCTCAACTCACCTGTAGAGCAACTGATGAACTTCTTCTATTCTCTGCAAGATGTGAAGATTAGCTTGGAGCGAATCAATGAGATTCATCAGATGGATGACGAGAATGGAAAGGAAGGCTTGAAAACTTCAATAGAGAATAAAGACGAGGGCATTGACATCCAAAACATCATGTTCAAATATGACCCACATGCTTTGCGCAAGACCATAGATGATGTGAGCATTCACATTCCGCAAGGTAAGGTAACAGCCATCGTTGGCGCATCTGGCAGTGGAAAGACCACCCTCATACGCTTGATGCTCGGCTTTTATCCAGTATTGGAGGGACAAATCAACATCGGTAAAACTGATATTAACACGATCAACAAGAAGTGGTGGCGCAGACAATGTGGCGTAGTCATGCAGGATGGTGTTATTTTCTCGGAAAGTATCGCTAGAAACATAGCTGTTGATGATGGCGACATAGACAATGAACGTCTGCTGAAAGCTGCCGAGATAGCTTGCATCAAGGATTACGTGATGGCTTTGCCTCTGAA
>OLGY01000083.1_pt1 | contig 82095 bp, 75 predicted proteins | sample 1605951 | NCBI WGS metagenome assembly OLGY01 (sample SAMN03283280) | human gut metagenome | biome: human-associated habitat; material: feces | host: Homo sapiens | place: Peru | collected 2012
TACCGTTGCGTGATTCATGTAGCGAAAGCGTGCCTGCGGTGAATTGTTAAATTTGCACAACGTCCGCTTTCAATTATATAGTTTCGCAATTACCTATTATTTATTGTCCCATAACATCCATCACAGCCGCGCACATGAGCAGATAAGCTCCGCTGCCGTGAAGGTCATTCTCACAGGTCGGTCGTGCGCAGTAGAAATCATAGTCGCCCACGCCCGTGCCGATACAAATATTTCCTATTATAAGGTCATCACCACGCCATGTTAGCGAGTCGTTGACTGCCACATAGCCCTTTGCCGCAGCGTCGAGATAGCTCTCAGGCAGGAAGCCCTTCTTCACCGCACGGCATATCGCAGCCACGAAAAGACAACTGCATGAATTCTCAAGCCAGTTTCCCTTCTCGCCGCCCTTGTCGACAACCTGATACCAGCGTCCCTCGTCAGACTGGTAACGGCAGATGTTTATGAGAAGCTCCTTCATGATGCTCACAAGCTCATCGTAATCCTTGTGATACTCAGGAATATATCTGAGGTCATCAAGTATCGCCATAGGAACCCACCCGAGGCTTCTTCCCCAGAACTCAGGCGACTGTCCCGTCACGGGATCAGCCCATTCAGCCTTCTTATTGATGTCCCATGCGTGTTTCCAAAGTCCGGTCTTTTTGTCCTCGGTGTGCTGCTTCATAAGCTTAATCTGCTTTGCCACCATGTTAAACCACTCAGGCTTCTCGAACGTGCTGCCGTAGTGAGCCGTAATCGGTCCTCCCATGTACAGTCCGTCAAGCCACATCTCGCCCTCGCACCATGCCTTGTGCCAGTATCCTCCGTCCTCATTGTGCGGATAGCTCTCCATGTCGGAAATGAGTGTGTCGAGAGCCGTCTTGTAGCGCTCATCTCCCGTTCTCTCGTAAATCGGGTACAAAAGCACACCCGGCTCGATGTCGTCCATCTGTCCCTTGTCGTAGAGCTTTATGTTGCCCTTTCCGTCTATTGTGGAATCAACCCACGCCTTGATATAATCATAGTATTTCTCATCGCCCGTCAAAACATACGTCCGATACATTCCACTCAAAAAAACGCCCTGATGATAGTGGAATCTGCCCTCCGGCGGAAGCTTAGCCGCTTCGAACTTTCTCATCATGGTGTCGCAGCACGCTCTCGCGTACTTCTCGGGATTATACTTTTCTGCTGCCTCTGAAATGTTCATAGCCCTCTCCTTTACTTACGCTTTAATTTCCCCACAAGCATAAGTATACTAAAAACCACAAAATTTGCAAGCACTATGCTCGCCCCCACCGGCAGATTAAAGCTGTATGAGCTGTACAATCCGACAAAGAAACACACGACCGACACAATGCCGGATATTATAACAACTTTTCTGAATCCCTTAACCACAGCACCCGCTGAGAGCGTCGGAAATATGATAAGGCTCGAGATAAGCATCGTTCCCATTATTCTCATACCCACAACTATCGTGAGTGCAGTCAAAACTGCTATAAGCATATTGTAAAACTCCGCCTTGACTCCCGTAGCCTTGGCAAAATCGCTGTCGAAGGTGATTGCAAATATCTTGTGGTAGAACACAAAGAAGAGCACGAGCACGACGATTGAGAGCACGGCACTTATATACACGTCCGTCTTGCTCATCGCGAGAATACTTCCGAACATATAACTGTATACATCCGTATTCAGCCCGCCGCTTAAGGATGTAACGGTGACACCTATCGCAATGGCAACCGACGATACAAGAGCGATAGCGGAATCCGACTGAACCTTGCTGTCCTTGCCAAGCTTCAATATAAAAAATGCCGCAATAATAACAACCGGAACCGCTATGGCAAGAGGTGCCACATTCATCACCGCCGCAACCGACAGTGCGCCGAAGCCGACATGTGAAAGCCCGTCACCTATCATGGAGAAGCGCTTTAACACGAGGCTGACACCGAGAAGCGCACAGCACAGTGCCACAAGCCCGCCCGCAACCATGGCGCGCACAATGAAATCATAAGAAAATAAAAGCTTCAATGTATCAAACATAGCGTTCTCCTTTCTTCACCTTACCGTCAAGGCTGTTTACCTTCTGCTTCTCCATAGCAGCTTCTGTATCTGCCTCATTTTTATTATAGTCAAGCCCCAGGAAATGTCTTGCCGCATCACTCTCAAGATACTTGTCCGCCGGTCCGAAGTATCCGCAGCCCGAACGCTTATTAACATGAAGAATAAGTCCGGCATCAGACACCGCCTTGTTAAGGTCATGCGATACCATAAGAATTGTCGTCTTTTTCTCGCGGTTAAGTCTCTTTAACAGCTCATATAACTCCTCGGTTGCGACCGGGTCAAGTCCCGTCGTCGGCTCATCCAGCAGAAGCAGCTTGTCCGTGGCACAGAGTGCTCTCGCAAGAAGTACTCTCTGCTTCTGACCTCCGGACAGACTTCCAAACGATGCCTTCACATAGTCCGCCATTCCAAAGTCCTTAAGAATCTCCATAGCCTTTGCCTTCTCAGCCTTGTTATAGTAAGGTCTGAGCCCCATCTTATTAAGAAATCCGGACATTACAACCTCCCTGACGGTCGCCGGAAAGTTCTTCTGGTAGTCCTTCTGCTGCGGGAGATAGCCCACATCCGCTCTGTTTATGCCATCGCCATATTCAAGCTTACCGCTCTGTATCTTGGCAAGCCCGAGTATTCCCTTTAACAGGCTGCTCTTTCCTGCTCCGTTCTCTCCTACTATACACACATAATCGCCCCTGTTGAGCTCAAAGCTCACATCCGAGACAACTATCCCGTCCTCATACCCGACACTTATATTTTCACACCTAAGCTGTGCCATCAGTTAAGTCCCTCCTTAAGATTTTCCACGTTCTGCCACATTATATCAAGATATGTCACACCGCTTTGATACTCCTCACGGCTGACATTGTGAGCCGAGTGAAGCAATAACAGTTTAACTCCCGTCTCCTCGGCAATCGTTCTTGCAACCTTCGGGTCAACAAGCTCCTCATAGAACACTGCCGTTGCCCCGCTCTCCTTAATCTCATCAATCATCCTCATAACACTGCTTATCGAAGGTTCCGACTCTGCCGAGCAGTCATGATATGCCGACACACAGCCAAACCCATACTCCCGCACAAAATACGTCATAGCAAAACGTCCGCCGAAAAATATTGTCTTATGTGCCGCCTCTGAGCTCACCTGCCTGAAGGCCGCATCAAGCTCTTTAAGCTTCTCAATATATTCATCTGCCCTCTGTCTGTACTCTGCCGCATGCTCTCCGTCCTCGGCAATCAACGCATCCGCTATGTTCTCAACCATCTGCATGGCGTATACCGGCGAAGTCCATATATGCGGGTCGTACTCATGAGTATGTCCTTCATGCGAGTGTGCGTGGTGCTCATCATCATCCGCATCATCGTGGTCATGGTTGTGCTCACCATCATCCGCATCATCATGGTCGTGCTCATCCACGAAGTAATCCTCCTCTTTCTCAAGGGTGATTCCTTCAGATACATCAACAACCATAACGCTGTCATCAAGGCTGTCAATTATAGTCTGTGCCCATGTCTCCATATACTTTCCCGTATATATGAACATATCGCTTTCTCTGATTTCTATCATGTCAGCCGGTCTTAAATCATAAGAATGGCTCTCCATTCCCGGCGGCAAAAGCAACGTAACATCAGCATATTCACCCGCTATCTGCCTTGCAAAATCATACTGTGGAAAGAGCGTTGCTGCTATCTTTATCTTTTTATCCGTCACATCCGCCGCATCGCCCTTAACATCACCGCCCTTTGCGCAGCCGGCACAGAAAAGTCCGATTGCCAAGGTTAATATAAACACGGCAGACATATATACTTTATCATTGCGCAGTCTCTTCATAATTTCCGGTATTGTCCCTTCTTTTTTGTAATCATTCTGATTATCAGGTTAATTTGTTTTTTGAATTTGAAAACCAATTTCACATTTGCCTTTTTATTATATCAGCAGAATCATTTTTGTCAAGAAATAAATTAAGACAAAAAGAGATACCAAGCCACAGAATACAATCCATGACTTGGCATCTCTTTTCGACATATAAGCTATATATCTTATAAGAACCAATATTTATGTCTAGTTAAAATACTTCTGTTCAAACTCCTTTACAGGAACAGGCTTGGAGAAATAGTACCCCTGGAACATCTCACAACCCATCACTGAAAGGAAATCCACCTGATTCTTAGTCTCAACCCCCTCTGTTATGACAGGCATATTGAGTGTCTTTGCCATTGATATTACGGAGCTGAGAATTGCCTTGCTTCTCGACTGATTCTCAGTATCCCTGAGGAACAGCATATCTATCTTGAGTACATCTGCCTTGATATCCTTGAGCGTGTTGAGCGACGAATATCCGCTTCCAAAGTCATCAATTTCTATGTGAAATCCAAACTCCTGAAGCTTGCTGATAACCTCCATGTGCATCTTTACATCCGACATGATAACCGTCTCGGTGATTTCGAGGTTAAGTCTTGCCGGATTTATATCATACTTTTTCACAAGACCTGTGAACACTTCATACAAATCAAGATAATAGAAATCTTTCGCCGATATATTCACTGAAATGTGATACTGTTCAAGCCCTGCATTCTTCCACATCTTAAGACGCTGTGCAGAAGTCTCCCATATGTAGTTATCCAGCTTGTATATGAGTCCGGCACGCTCAAGTATACCTATAAATGAATTCGGATAGAGAAGTCCTCTCTGCGGATGCTGCCATCTGACAAGTGCCTCAGCTCCGAGTGCCTTACCCGTATGGTCAACCTGCGGCTGCAGGTAAAGAATAAACTCCTTATTTTCTATGGCTCTGTCAAACTCTGCCACAACATTCTTCTCCATCATAAGCCGCTTCATGTCGCTGTCGTCATAAAAGCTCACAACCTGCTGATAATCTCCCTTGATACGCTCAATTGCCATATTTGCTTTATCGTACATTGTCTGAATAGGCTCATTCACATCACCCACCTCACACACGCCGATATACGCATGCATCTTATAGGTTCCGTCCTCCGTGAGTGAACACAACGCTTCCATCTTATCAACAATGAGCTGCTCGTCAAAATCTTTTTTAAGCATAGCTTTTACAAATTTATCACCGGCAATTCTTCCTGTAACACACTCTCTGTGGCCTGACTTGTCCAGAATTCCGGCCAGATTTTTAAGCACCTCATCACCCTTATCGGTTCCGAACAGCTCGTTGACCAGCTTGAAATCCTTAATATTGGAGGCAATAATATACATCTGCTCATCAGCATGATTTATGACAAACTCTTTTGCCGCCTCAAAAAAACCTTCTCTGTTGTACAGCCCCGTCATACAATCATGCGTCGCACGATACCGCTCCTCCTTGAAACGCTTTACATCTTCCGTCTTGTCTTCTATCTTGAAGAAGCAGCCGATACCCATTCCTCTGTCATCATGCATATTGCGATACTCATACGCAAACACCCTCATGTCTCCGGCTATCTTAATATTCTCCTCCCAACGTGCACTGTCCCTGTCTCCGGTATATGACTTGCGCCATTCATAATAGCGCCTTTCAAGCATATCCATGTCAGCCTGTTCATTTCCCTGAGGAAGAATGTTCTTTGCCGCCTTATTGATATACACGCATCTTCCGTCCATGTCAAAACAGAAAATCGCATCACTTATATCTTCAACCACATACGAATGCGTCCGTGTCACAAGCTGCCTCGGCGTCTGATACAGTGTAAAATAGCAGAGCTGCGGGCCTAAAATACTGTATAAAAATACCGAAAAATCCACCTGCTGTCTCACAACAAGGCAGACTGCATTGATTATTACCCCAACCGCCAGAAATATAATCACCACACCATACTTTTTTCTGTACATCCGCGGTGAAATGACAAGCTTATATATAAGCGCTATAAATATCAGAAGCAGCATTCCGTAGCACAGCAAAAAATGAAAGGCCATGAACGGCTTAATCTGCGATGCAAGATAGAACTCGCCCGTGCCTTCACTGAACACAACATCAATTGTAAATACATGACATGCAAAATTGTTTATCAGAATGCTGAGTGAATCCAGAACCAGCAGTCCCCTTATAATATATCTTGGCTTACTTGTTATAAGCTTCGAATCTGTATACACCATCACATAGTCTGTCATGTAATAAAGCATCCAGTCAATCGCTATATAATGCATGCCCGTTAAAAATACAGCCAAATGTATATTTGTTATCGGCACCATTAGAAATAATGCATAAAAAAATGTAGCAACAGCTCCCACCATGGTAACCTTGAGCACAGGCAGCGATAATCTGCTCTTCTTTTTTCCTGCCTCCACGCAGGAAACAGCAAGAAGTGCAACCAAAAGTATATAAACAACAGCAAAAACCATTCTCATCATGCTTTCGGCACCTCCATCACACCATACTTATTCTTCATACTTATATAATCAAATTCAAAAATCTAATTGTGTAGACGCGAACAATTTTTTGACCTTTTGATCCTGATATCATAATGATTTTACCACAACTACAAAAAAAAGGCAAACAGCTTTGCCGCCATCTGCCTTTTCCCGACATTTTCTTACTCAATCTTAACCGCGTGCAAGCTTCTTTCTTATTTTGGTTGAAGCAAGCTCAATTATAAGGACAAGCACCATAAGACCCCAGATAAATGAACCGACCATCGCCCAGCGTCTGCTGTTAAGACACTGCATAAGCGAAGCTCCGATTCCTCCGGCTCCTACTATACCAAGCGTTGTCGCATCCTTGAGGTTAATATCGAATCTGTATATTGTCGTCGATATGAAGCTTGCCGTAAGCTGTGGTAAAACTCCGTAACGTATCTTCTGGAAAGGCGTACATCCCATAGCGTCAAGGCTCTCCAATATCTTAGTGTCCAGGTCCTCTATCGCTGTTATATACATCTTTGAAATCATACCTATCGAGCACACTGACTGAGTAACTACACCGCAGAACGCTCCCGGTCCTGTGACGCGGATCCACATAAGTGCCCACACAAGGCTCGGTATGGTTCTTATGAGCAGAATCAGAACCCTGAAAATATATGCTACAGGCTTCGGCATAATTGTCGTCGATGCCAGAAATGCAAAAGGAATTGCAAGTATGGCTCCGAAAAGTGTTCCAAGCACCGCTATGGCAATAGTCTGGAACAAAAGATACGGCACATCCGAATCACCTGTTCCGAACAAAAGCCCGGTGTCCGGATGAAATACTCCGTGGAATACACCCTTTGCAACCTCCGTTCCGGTAGCAGTCATTCCGGAAAATCTGATATCTGATGCCGACCAGCCTATTAAAACCGCAACCACAAGCACTATTCCAAGATAGAGAAGCCATTTGTGCGGCTGTCTCTCGTACATCTCAATAACACTCAGCTTCTCTTCCGCCGTCTCTAAGACACTTTCCGCTTTTTGTTTTTTATTTGTTGTATTTTTCATATTAATCTCCATGCTCTCTATACTTAGCTGAGCTTCTTTCTCAGATACTCGCTGAAAAATTCAATAGCCACAACTACAACAAACAGTGCAAGAAGCACCATTCCGAGTCCATTGTAATCACGCCAGCCTATACGCTCGTTGATTGTAATTCCAAGACCTCCGGCACCTACATATCCCAAAATTGCGGAAGCTCTGACATTCATCTCAAAGCAGTAGAGGCTGTGGCTTAAATAGACCGGAAGAATCTGTGGTATACATGCCGACCAAAACGCCTGAAACTTGTTGGCTCCAAGTGCTTCCATCGCCTCAAACGGTCCCATGTCTATTGTCTCAATGCTCTCATATAACATCTTTGCAACGACACCGAAGGTAAATATAGCTATCGCTATTGTTCCCGCAAAGGTACCAAGCGAAAAGATAAGGGCACATACAAGCGCAATGATAAGAGTAGGCACGGTTCTTATAAGTGCAAGGATAAATCTGATTACACTCACAACAACACGATTGTGTATTATGTTGCTTGAGGCAAGCACTGCAAACGGAAGTGCAAGCGCACATCCAACAAAAGTACCCATTATGGACATCTTTATTGTATCAATAAGAGGTGAAACCACCTTGCCAAAAAAACTCCACTTAGGCTGAAATATCTTACCGAGTATAACAAAAAGCTCATTTATTCTGGAAAATACCGTGGCAAAGCTGAAGTTGGTCATCTTCAGTGCCCACGCTATCACAATTACCATTATTATAAGTATGAACGGCATACGGCTTCTCGGTCTGACTGTTGTATGACCGTTGGATATAGTGATGACCTGAGGCTTGAATATACGGTCAAAAAGCTTTACCTTCGCCTTTGGTGCTTTATAATTTTCACTCATCGGCGCACCTCCTAGTTCTCACTCTTGTCAGTTGTCGGAACCGCTGTTCCGTTATATACCTCATCAAGCTGCTCCTGTGTTATGCTTGATGCAGGTCCATCAAATACTATCTCACCCGCACGGACACCGATAACACGGTCGCAGTAATTAAGTGCCAGGTCAACATGATGTATATTAAGTAAAATCGTAATCTTATATTCCTTATTGATTCTCACGAAATCGCTCATTACCTGACGTGCCGTAACCGGATCAAGGCTCGCTACAGGCTCATCGGCAAGAATAATGGAAGGATTCTGATTAAGTGTTCTCGCAAGTGCCACTCTCTGCTGCTGTCCTCCCGAGAGCTGGTCACATCTGGTGTATGCCTTATCGAGGATACCGACCTTGTCAAGACTCTCAAGAGCCCTCATTTTCTGTTCCTTTGTAAATATGCCAAACAATACTCTCCAAAAAGGCATATCCGGCACATCTGCTGTAAGTACATTCTTTATTACCGTGCTTCTTGATACAAGATTAAAGCTCTGGAATATCATTCCCACCTTACGGCGGAAGCGGCGCAGAGACTTTCCGCTTAAGCTTTCAACATCCACTCCGTCAACGGTAAGCGTTCCCTGCTGTATATCATGCATACGGTTAATACAACGGAGAATTGTAGATTTTCCGGCTCCCGAAAGTCCGATTATCGCCACAAACTCTCCCTGTTCAATATTCAAATTCACATTTTTTAAGGCTGTAAAGCCGTTAGGATAAGTCTTATATACATTCTTAAATTCAATCATATTCTGGTTCCTTTTTTAGAATTGCTCGCAAAGTGTACTGCTAATCGTATTAAAGGGGTACCCGCAAATAATATGTGGGGTACCCCTCTAAAATATCCGGAGTTAAACCGTATTAATCTGCAACTGCCTTAAGTGCCTCACGCGCACCATCGTAATCCGAATCTGTTGCAATGGCATATCCGGCATGGCTGTATACGCCGAATATCTCCTTACCCTTATCTGTGCTTATGATATTGATAAAGCACTGCTGAAGGGCATCCTTAAGCTCATCCGTATAGTAAGGGCTTCTCTTAGAAATAGCTACCGTATCGTTGTAAATTCCATCTGTTACACCGATAACATTGAGCTCATTCCAGATAGACTCTGTTCTGCCCATACCCTGCTTGCCTGTTGAATCCTGCTTATCTGTAGCAAGTGTCCAGCTCTCCTCGTAATCGTTACGTCCGTCTGCGTAGCATACGATGATATCAACACTCTCAGCTGCAGCATAAGAGAATGCCGTACCATAACCGGAATCAAGAGGAATTACGTTAGCAAGATCACTTATCTTCTTGCCGTCATAGTTCTTCATAAGCCACATTGTAGGATAAATATAACCTGCTGATGAAGATGTCTTCTGGACAGCCCATGTAGCCTTGTTAAGGTCATCCCATGTGAGCTCCTCACCGTTGTTAACCTTCTCTGCAAGCTGCTTACCATACTCAGATGGTGTAGCATAGATAAGTGAACGATAATATGTTACCTGAGGTCCGTTCTTCTGTGTTGCGTTAGCATCACCGTTCCAGTCTGCCGGATTCTCGCTGTCGTTTGAAAGTCCGTTACGTGTAGCCGTAAGGATAACATCAACATCATCAGAATAAAGTGCATAAGTACCGCCCGGTAACCAACCTATATCTATTGTACCTGCTGCCATAGCCTCGCCTGTTGCATCATAGCTTGTACCAACAGTGATGTCTACTTCCCCGATATCGTAGCCAAGCTTAGCCATCTCTTCCTTAACAAGTTCAGGAAGATCCTTAGTACCTGTGATGATTACATCGGCATCCTTAGAAGGAACGAACTCAAGTGTCAGCTTGTCAAAGCTCTGCTTAACTGTAGTTGTCTCACCTGTTGCCGCTTCTGTTGTACCTGCTGCAGTTGTTCCTGCCTCAGATGTACCTGCCGCTGTAGTTGTACCTGCGTCTGTCTTACCGTTACATCCGGCAAGCATTGTCATTGCTGCCATCATAACAGCAGCACCCTTTACAAAACCCTTTTTCATGATAAGGCTCTCCTTTGTGCTTTTATGTGTATGAAAAAGCCCATACATTTCGGGTGTCCCGAATTTGCACGGTTATAATTTAGCATTGAGCCTGATATTTTTCAATACCTTTTATAAGTTTTTTTTAAGGTTATACATTATTTTCTTTGGAATCTTACAATATATTTACATTGTTAAAAGTATAGTCATTACCCTCGGAGCCCTTTATTTCCACGGCTTTAAGCGTGAGGCCGTCTATATTGTTTGCCTTCATTCCTCCAATTCCTTTTGCCCTTACATTTTCCAATGTAATATTTTCCAGCGGGCTTTCAACAAGACCCGTTATAAATACAGCGTTTCCCGCCACAGTCTTTGTATCTATATTTTTAAAATGTATATTTCTCATATGCGGCGTACCTTCATTCACAGGCATCGCACCGTTCTCATCAAATTCTTCCACGCTGTAAAATTCATCCACATACAATGCCCCGCGGAACCACCTGCAGTCGTGATGCTCGGTTGAGTTATTCTCGTGCACACAATTCTCATAGCAAATATCCTCAACCATGCTTCCCCTGCCCCTAGGCGACTTCACACTTGCAAAGCTGTATGTATCTTCAAAGATGCAGTCCTGTACAAGCACACGCCTTACATCCCCCGATGTCTCGCTTCCGACTGCAACGCCGAAGCCGCTTGTAAAACGGCAGTTTGTTATCCTTATATCCTCTGACGGAATTCCTACCTTTCTTCCTTCCTCATCACGTCCCGACTTGATTGCAATGCAGTCATCCTGGCTTCCTATAAGGCAGTTGAACACATACACATTGCTGCATGAATCAGGGTCAAATCCATCACCGTTATATATATCCTCATATCTTCTGCCATCCTCGGCGTACTTGGTAAATATTTTCACGTTGTTAAGCACTACGTTGTTACAATAGATTGTATGCAGACACCACGCCGGCGATTGTCTTATCGTTATATCCTTCAGATAAACTCCATCTGTGTTTCTTATACATACGGCACGTCCTCTTACCGCCCTCTTTTCCTTAAGCTCCTCCATGAAAAGTTTCCTGCCGTTGGCATCTATTGTACCTTTTCCACAAATTGTAATATTCTGCCGTCTTCCATCCGTGGTATTTATCAGCGAAGCATAGCAGACGCTTTCACGCCCCTCAAACCTGTATCTCATGACAGGATAATCACTCAATCTGCTGCTCCCAAACAGCCTGCCGTCAACCTTGAGAGTCATATTGCTCTTGAGAAAAAGTGCACCCACCACAAATGTCCCCTCCGGCACATACACCATGTCACCCTCACCACACTCATTGATTGCCTGCTGTATCGCATCTGTGCAGTCCGGCATTCTGTCGGTATCAGTCATAATCGGATTGTCTATCTCACAGGCTTTCGCCCCATAATCCATAATATTATGCACCCTGGCAGCTTTCCTTGTATGCATTATCACTGCTTCACTTCTTATTCTGCTGCCATCCTCATCAACAGCGCAGACATACACCTCATATTCCCCGTCCGCTTCAAGACCCTCAAATGTATAGTCAGTGCTCTCCGTAAGCGCTGCAAACTCATCCTCAATGAACACCTCATAGCCGACAGCCCCCTCGACCTTCTCCCACAAAACAGCGATGCTGTCCTGCGTACAGGCGTTGTCAAGTACAATAACCACGGGAGTTGTTAATTTACCATCCATTCTGACACCTCTTATCATGTTGAAATATTATAAAATTATATATTGTGATAAACATTTGCGAAATTTTACTATATTGCAAAATGCAGCGAGAGCGTGCCTGATGGCAATATATTAAAATTTCACAATATTTATCATTAGGATTTAAAGTGTTCTACCCGAATACCACATCCAGTGTCATCATTATAGTAAATCCCGCAGCAAATAGCAATGTTCCTATATCACTTTGCCTGCCCTTTCCCTGCGCCATCTCCGGAATAAGCTCCTCAACCACAACATACAGCATCGCTCCCGCCGCAAAGCTCAAAAGATACGGCAGCATAGGCACTACGATTCCCGCCGCCATGATTGTAAGAAGTGCTCCAACCGGCTCCACGGCTCCCGATAATACTCCGTATAAAAAGGCCTTTCCTCTGCTGACACCGCGGCTCCTAAGCGGCATTGATATGATCGCACCCTCAGGAAAGTTCTGTATCGCTATTCCAACCGCAAGTGCCATCGCGGACATAAGAGTTATATCTGAATTTCCGCTCACATATCCTGCATACACGGCTCCCACAGCCATTCCCTCGGGAATGTTGTGAAGTGTCACCGCCAGGACAAGCATGGTCGTTTTTTTTAGATTTGCCTGTGGGCCTTCAGCCTGTTCGGTATCAGAGTGCAGATGCGGTATTACGTTGTCAAGCAGAAACAGGAACAATATCCCCACCCAGAATCCCACAACTGCCGGAATGAACGACCACTTTCCCATATATGACGCCTGACTCAGTGCAGGAAGCAAAAGGCTCCACACGGAAGCCGCCACCATTACTCCGGCTGCGAATCCGGTCAGAGCCCTCTGAAGTCCTGCATTCATTTCTTTTCTTACAAAAAGTACACATGCGGCACCAAGCGATGTCCCCGCAAATGGTATTAAAAGCCCTGACATTACATCCATCATGCTCCCACCGCCCCCTTGAAATTATTGTCATTTGTATTGCTGAATTTTTTTATTTCTCTTCTCAATATAACCTTGACTGCCCTGCATACAGCGATTATTATAACTGCTAAAATTATACCGTTCATAATATCCTCCTTTTCCGAGCGCCTCTCCGACACCCTTCATCTTATTATATGTACGGATATATAGTGTGTGATATCTAATAAAGCCCGCCTTTAGTTAGTCTTATCTAACTTCCATGCAATTAGTATACACTAACCTGTATAAAAAAACAATACCCTATTACGATTCCGGTGTCAAAACATGCTCTATAAACTTAATTGTGTATAGCATGTTATATTTACACATATCACGACTTTTGTGAGAAGCATAGATGTTCTTAGGACTCTGCTCTCTACATAGCCAAAAGCGGCATGGATGCCGCTTTAGAAGCAATGCATACATGGAAGTATGCTTTGCTTCGTTGGCGTATAAATAATAAACATTTCTCAGAGTCCTTAGAACAGCTTGCTTCGTACAACGGAGCTGATATGTATAAATATAACCTGCTATACACTTTTAAAATAAATAAGCATGTTTTGACACCGGAATCCTGTTACACAAAAAAACCCCCGTCGTTTACACGGCGGGGATAATCAAAATCCGGTTAGTCCTTCTTCTTATTCTTCTGTTTCTCGCGCTTCTCTCTCAAGCGGCGCTCAACGCCAAAATCAACACGTCCCTTATCGTTTCTCGCGTTGCCGTCGCGTCCGATACGCTCCTTCCTGCGTCGCTCGTCCTTGCCCGGCTTACCGCTCCTCTCACGGTGCTCGTCCTTGCCGGCTCTGCCGCTCTTTTCACGGTGCTCGTCACGTCCTTCCCTGCGTCCGCCTCTTCGTCCTTTTTCATCCTCAAAGTGGCGTGCGCGTCTTGGCTTGTATACCTCAACCGGAATATCCTCGAGTTCTTCGCCCATGTGCATCTTAAGGAATGAAGCGGCAAGCTCAATCGCCGTTACATCATCGTCGTTCATCTTGTCAGTGATAATCTTGGTCATCTTGGTCAAATCCTTCTCGTTTCTGACCTCCATAACCTTAGAGAGAATCTTCTGTGCCTTCACTGCCGTAATATCTGCAGCGGAAGGAATCGTGCGCGCCTTAATCTTGGTATGACACACGTTCTCAATCTCTCTTATCTTATATATCTCTCTGCCCACAACCAGCGTGAAGGAGCGTCCTGTCTTTCCTGCTCTTCCCGTTCTGCCGATTCTGTGCACATAATATTCGATATCCTGCGGCACATCATAGTTGAATACCGCCTCGACATCATCAACATCAATTCCTCTTGCAGCAACATCCGTTGCAATAAGAATCTCAACCGTTCCGTTTCTGAAGCCGTTCATAACCTTGTCACGCTGGAACTGTGACATATCACCGTGAAGTCCCTCTGCAAAATATCCTCTTCCCTTTAATTCTTCGGTGAGATCGTCAACCATTTTCTTAGTATTACAGAAAATAAGTGAACGCTTAGGATTATAATAATCCAAAAGTCTTGCTGTCACTTCCGCCTTATTCTGGCGCTGAACCTCGTAATAATACTGCTTTACAAGCGGTATTGTCACTTCCTTTGCCGCAACCTTGACATGAACCGCTGCCTTCTGGTAGGTGTGGGTTATATCAAGAATCGGCTTAGGCATTGTCGCTGAAAACAGTGCCGTCTGGTGGTTCTCCGGAATTTCCTTAAGAATAGTCTCAATATCCTCACGGAAGCCCATGTTTAACATCTCATCCGCCTCATCAAGAACAATAGCCTTTATGTTCTCAAGACGCAGTGTATGTCTCCTCATATGATCCATGACACGTCCCGGAGTTCCGACAATTATTGATACATTTCCCTTGAGTGAGCGAATCTGCTTCGCTATATCCTGTCCCCCGTAGATAGGCAGAACCTTGATTCCGTGCATGAACTTGGCAAACTTGCGAAGCTCATCCGCCGCCTGGATTGCGAGTTCCCTCGTAGGGCAGAGAATTATGCACTGTACTCCCTCAACAGAAGTGTCTATTCTCTGTATCATCGGGATACCGAATGCAGCCGTCTTACCGGTTCCCGTCTGTGCCTGACCAAGTACGTCCCTGCCCTCTAAAAGAGCCGGAATCGCCTGCTGCTGAATCGGTGTCATCACTTCAAAGCCCATCTCCTGCACTGCCCGTATGATTCTCTCATCAATAGGCGCATCCTCATATCTGACTGCATCAGATACAGCTTCAGTGCTCTTAACCTCATTAGCATCATTGGTCATGTTGTCTGTTTTACTTTTTTCCATTAATTTAATTACTCTCTGCTTTCTATTATATTAGTACTTTCTTCTGTCAATTCCTGCCCTCTTATAATACTCAGCCTTATCCTGATACATCTGCTTCTCCGCCTCCGTCAACAAAGCATCCGGGTTCCTCAGTGCCTTATGAGTCCACACCTCACCTACAGCCATATTGACGTCATGCTGCTTCATATCCTCTTTAAGAAGTCCTACCCGCTCGTCGAGAGCTTCCCTGGTTACACCGTTGGCAACAGCTAAAAATTCATCTCCACCTATTCTGAACAAGCCATAGCCACTGAACACTCTCTGCAGGCTTTCGCAGGCATTTTTAAGAAGTCTGTCGCCCATCTCGTGTCCTTCGGTATCGTTCACCTTCTTAAGACCTGTGACATCACAATACACGATTCCGAGGCTTCTGTCCTCATCAACCGTGCTCATATACTTGTTAAGTGCATATCTGTTTCCCAGCCCGGTCAACTGGTCACTGTAGCTCATAACTTTGAGCTCCCTCACAAGATTTCTTTCTCTGATGCAGGATATGATAAAATGTCCTAATATGTGCAGAATATTGGATGCATATTTTATTGCACTCGCAGGAGGATTATCCACACCGTAAAAACCTATTGCCTGCTTGTTGTCATAAAGAGGCACGACAACAAGTGAATGTATATCCTGACGCTTCAAATTATCGTACTGCAGTGGATCACTCTCTCTTATATCCTCCAAATCAACTATCACAATGTGTCTGTTTTCGGCAAAATTCCTATACCAGTCAGCACATACCTCCTCAGGAACGTTCTGAAGTGTATCCTTCTGCGACTCAACACCGACGGCCGACCACTCGTAGGTATTATCATCCCCTCCAAGCTCGTTCTTCTCAAAAATATATGTCCTCTCTCCGTGCAATGCCTTGCCGATATATTCAAGCACTATCTGCAATGATAAATCAGGTGTAGGTGCCTGAAGTGCAATTCTGAGTGCCTCATTCGACATAGCCTCGATATTCTCATACCGGCTGGCTTCCCCACAATCATAGGTATGACCCGCCGCATCGGCATCAATTGCAATCTCCACTCTGTACCTTCTGCCGCTGTCGGTGACAACTGTATCCTTAATGGCAAAATTCTTATTGAGAAGAGGATTGTAATGTCCCCACTCTATAAATTCACCCTCACGCAGCCGGCTGTTGTTACAAGCAGCACAAGGTGCCGCACAGTGTTGCAGCACCTCATAGCATTTCTTTCCCGAAACTTCGTCTAACGAATGAATTCCATACATCCTGAGTGCTTTTTTGTTCATATATACCAATTCATCCGTATCTATGTCCGAAGCATACACACATTCGTTCATATTTTCAAAAAATTCCCAAATTTTCATGGCATACACTATCCTTATTTTATTACAGTATATTGACAAATACATGTTTATTATACTTGCTTGTATATGAAAATTCAAGAATACTTTTGACTATTCATTTACAATATTATAATACGATTTTGACGTAATTCTGTACACAATGACGTAAAATAATGCAAACACAAGCACACACACCACATTCACCAGCGCGAAGGTACCCTTATCGTTAAAACCGAAGCACATCAAAAGCTTATTCACAATCGGAAAAGCAAAAGCAAGATGAACACACGCCGCCGCTATCGGCAGAAAGAATACCGTGAGCATCTGCGAATTGATGCTCGACTTGATATCCCTCTTGGTCATACCGAGCTTTTTCATAATCTCAAAACGTCCGCAGTCCTCATAGCCTTCCGTGACCTGCTTGTAATATATGATAAGTACCGTGGCGAGCACAAACACAATCCCGAGGAAAATTGCAAGGAATAAGAGTGCCCCAAACATCGTGTAGAAGTTGTCCCTCTCGGCCGCTCTTCCCTCAACCTGAATATTGCTGATGCCTGTCAGCAGTCCTTCAGCATCCCTATACTCCTGCCCGAACAACGCTTTGATTTCATTTACAGTGACAATCTTCTTCGCCTCATCGCCTGTCATGTCGAACTGGTAGAACCACTGAACTGATACAATACTGCTGCCCTGTGAATTTTTCACCGGCATCATCTGCAGAGCTATATCACCCGGATTATTCACGAAAATGTAAATCGTAGGAAGTACGTTTAATGCCTCCGTTCCGTTGGAGATAAATTTATCAACAACCCTCTTAACCTTATAGCGTGGTCCGTCATCTCCGATTGAAAGCTCGTCAAAAGAATTGGTCTTTGAACTTCCCAACCCCTTCGTGAAGCATATAACAGCCTCATCATCTGCAATCTCGAGGCTATCATTCATCAGCCTGTTGTAGTCATCTGCTGAAATCGCAAACACCATATAAGTCTGTGCCGCCTGTCCAAGATTGAAATTATAATACTCATCCTCCCCACACACAATTCTTCCATCGTCAAGCACCGCTCCGAATATTGCCGCGGAATAGTCGACCACATTCTCAGCTTCTCCCCCTGCTCTGCTTACATCATCCGCCACGAATGTCTTCATTTTTTCCATGTAACCATCCATGCTTTCATAATCGTCAAACGTGACCGTAATGTCAATATCCTTCGGGTATCTGTTTCTTATGACTCCCTCCTCGCCGGTATACAGACATACCGTCGAGGACAGCATGACGAGCACCATCGTGCAGAGTATACATATTGATGCAAGACCTGCACCGTTTCTCTTCATCCGGTACAGCATTGATGACACCGACACAAAATGGTTAGTCTTATAGTAGTAATGCTTATTCTTCTGAAGTATCCGGCAAAGTGTGACGGAACCCGCTATAAACAACAGATAAGTTCCTATTATTACCATAATTACTGCGACAAAGAACATGGAAAGTGCCGTAATCGGATCTTCTATCGTCACCGCAATATAATATGCTCCTCCGAGGATAACGACACCGCACAGTGCGATGAACCAGTTAGCCTTCGGCGGTTTCTCTCCCTTGTTATCACTCTTTAACAGCTCGACCGTGTTTGACATTTTTATTTGTCGTACCATATTAAAAAACAACAGTACATATATAGCTCCGAAAACCTTCAATGTCATTAAAAGTGCCTCGGCATTGACCTTTATATTGTAATTATTCTCCCCATTTATTGCATGCATCACGGCAATTTCGCCTAGCTTTGCAAACACCATTCCGAACACAAGTCCTGTACTTATTGATATGAATGCAATCTGAACGCTCTCCCAGAATAATATTCTCGCCAGATTGCCCTTTCCCATACCAAGCACATTGTACAGTCCGAATTCTTTTTTTCTCCTCTTCATCAGAAAAGAGTTCGTGTAAAAAAGAAATATGACCGCAAAAATCATTATCACATACGTTCCCAATCCAAGCATTTCCGTCACGAAGGAGCCGCCGCGCACCGTCTTGAGCATCGTATCGCCCGCGAGAAATGCAATTATATAGAACATCATGACCATCCCCGTACAGGTCAGTATGTACGGAAGATAAAGTCTTTTATTTTTTCTTATACCGTCCCACGCAAGATGCGGGTAAAAGCCTATTCCCATCTGTCATTCCCCTCTTTCTCTCACTCTTCACCGTTCCTGCTTCCTGTTGCAAGCACGGTAAGCGTATCGGCTATCTTTCTGTAAAATTCATCCTTTGAGTCCTCACCACGGTATATCTGATGAAACACCTCCCCGTCCTTTATAAAGAGAACTCTCCCGGCATGGCTTGCAGCCTTCGCCGAATGCGTCACCATCAGAATCGTCTGTCCCCTCTCATTAATCTCACCAAAGAGCCTCAACAGCTCATCCGTCGACTTAGAATCGAGCGCGCCCGTCGGCTCATCGGCAAGTATCAGGCTCGGATTGATTATAAGCGCTCTCGCCACCGCCGCCCTCTGCTTTTGACCTCCCGACACCTCATACGGGTACTTTTTGAGCAATGGCTCGATTCCGAGCTGAACCGCAAGCGGTATGAGCCTTCTCTTCATTTCCGCGTACTTCTCCCCCGCGAGCACAAGCGGAAGATATATGTTGTCCTCGAGCGTGAACGTGTCAAGCAGGTTAAAATCCTGAAAAACAAAGCCCAGCTTATCGCGTCTCAGCTGTGCAAGCTCCTTATCGCTAAGCTGCGACAAATCCTGCCCCTCAAGCCTTATTCTCCCTCCCGTCGGCTTATCAAGTGCCGCAAGAATATTAAGAAGTGTGGTCTTACCTGAACCTGATTCTCCCATAACCGCCACATACTCGCCCTTCTCAACAAGGAAGGACACATTCTTAAGAGCTTCTACCTTATTGCCTCCGAACCTTGTCGTATATGTCTTTTTGATGTTTGCTGCCTCTAAAATACTCATCTTTTCCCTCCATATCAGCTGCATTGATTCTTTGTCCACTGCAAAGTCACTTGACCGTACAGCATATTATTCTTAATTTATATTTCCTCCTCATGACACTACTATAGCAAAAGAGGAAATGTATCTCCATTGCATCGGCTTACATTTCCTCATTCAAATCTTACATTTATGTAATAAATTTTCATTCCACTTCAAGATTATTTCTCTCAAGCTCTATCGCAATCGTCGTTCCCTGTCCCGGAACCGATTCAGCCATTATACCGTGCCCTAAGTTATTGCATATCCTCCTGCACAGGTACAAGCCGATTCCGCTCGCCTTTCTGTCCATGCGCCCGTTAAAGCCGGTATAACCTTTGTCAAATATTCTCGGAAGGTCATCAGGTGCTATTCCGATTCCCGTATCACTTATAATAAGCTTACTGCCCTCACAGCTTATCTTAACCTTACCTCTCTCCGTATATTTTACCGCATTTAACAACACCTGCTCAATCACAAAGCCAAGCCACTTCTCGTCCGTCAGCACCTGCTTATCAATCGTCTCATAATCAAGTTCAAGCCTCTTCATAATAAACTGCGGCGCAAGCTTTCGTATCGCCGGGCGTATTATGTCATCTAACCTGTACGCCTTCAGCACATAGTCGGTCGAGTCCGAGTCAAGCCTCAAAAAACAGAGCACCATCTCAACATACTGCTCAATCCTCATAAGCTCCGTTCTTAACCTCCTCGAATCCTCTGAGTCCTGTTTTTGAAGGATAAGGTGCATCGAGGCAATAGGTGTCTTTATCTGGTGCGCCCACATTGTATAATAATCCACCATGTCGGCATACTTCATGTTCATCGAATCCCCGAGACGCATTCCGCTCTCCTTGAGCTTTCTTATGACCTCCAAAAGCTGAACCTGCATTATGTCGTCCGAATCCACGATTTTATTCAGTTCGTCGCCACCAAGTATTCTAACAAACTCTCCGTCATCACCGACAGTTTTTTGCAGGATTTCCTGCATTCTTTTCCATTTGCCATATCTCATGCAGGCATCAACCGTGAGAGCCGTGAGAATTATCACGAGGCAGACGAATGTCGGATATGTGGCTGCTTTTAATGTTATGCCGTACATTCCGAAGGTAAACAGAAATATCACGCAGCACACCGCAAACACGGCGAGCTCCTTTTTCTTTCCGAGTATATACTTCAATACAAATTGCAGCCTGTTTTTCATACCAATCCCCTTTTACACTATGTACCCGACTCCGAACTTGGTCGTTATGAAGTCTTTAAGCCCTGCATTGTCGAGCTTTTTTCTCAGCCTGTTCACATTCACCGTGAGCGTGTTCTCGTCCACGAAGCTGTCGCTCTCCCACAGTCTCTCCATAAGGCTCTCGCGGCTCACGACCTTTCCCCTGTTCTCCATAAGCGCGAGAAGTATCTTGTACTCATTTTTCGTCAAATCTATGTTATTTCCCTGATATGTAAGCGTGTTGTCAGCCGTGTTGAGCATTGCACCCTTGTGCTCGATTATGCTCACCGACGCCGCAAAGTCATAGCTTCTTCTGAGCATCGCCGAGAGCTTCGCGATAAGGACGTTTCTGTCAAACGGCTTCGCGATAAAGTCGTCAGCACCCATATTCATCGCCATGAGAATGTTCATGTTATCCGCCGCCGATGACAGGAATATCACCGGAATTTTTGACACCTTTCTTATCCGGCTGCACCAGTAATACCCGTCAAAGTACGGCAGAGATATATCGAGCAGCACAAGGTGCGGCTGCACCGCTGCAAACTCCTCCATTACCTTCTCAAAATTTTTCACAATATGCACTTCCAGTCCCCAGCCTGCGGCATAATCCGCAATCTCCTTTGCTATTCCCGCATCGTCCTCGACCAGCAGTATTTTATACATTGTAACCCCTCCAAAAATTAATTATACATATCTTCCAATGTTATCAAAATAACATTACCCTTAGCAAACTCAGCAATCAATCTGAATTAAACTCCCAAACCAAAAATATCACAAAACCGTTAAAAATTCAATTTTATCTTATCGACAAAAAAGTCCGGCACGGAGCGATATTCTCCATGCCGGACTTTTTTGTATTAAATCTAATCAACTTGGTTTTTTAGTTACTTACTGTCTCTTAGAGAGAACATCCTTCTCGTAAGCGCGTACATCATCAAGCCATGTAAGACCTACGCCTGCACCCTTCTTAGCGCAGTAGTAATCCCATACAAGTGCGAACGGAGCTGCCTTGAACTCTTCCTTGTATGCAAGTCTGCCGCTCACATCGCCGTCCTTCTCAATCTTCTTCATTGTGTCAACCGGCTGTAAGAGAGCTGCAAGCATAGCCTTTCTTGTGTTGCGGATACCGATTACCCATGCTGCGATACGGTTGATTGACGCATCAAAGAAGTCGGTTGCAATGTAAGTGTCCTCGAGCTTACCCATGCGCACAAGCTCCTCCATGATGGCTCTTGTCTCATCGTCGAAGCTTACTACATGGTCGGAATCCCAACGTACAGGACGTGATACATGTAAAAGAGCGTGGTCTGCGAATGTATATACGCCTGAAAGCTTAGCGGATACAACCTCTGTAGGATGATAGTGTCCTGTATCGAGTGTCATCATGATATGGTCGCTCTTTGCATTCATTACATAACCCATGCAGAACTCATGTGAGCCTACTGTATAGCTTTCAAGTCCGATACCGAATACCTTGGACTCAATACCGTCCATAACGCCCTTAACATCCTTCGTAGCCTCAAAAATCTTGTCATAGCTGTCCTTAAGTCTGAGTCTCGGAGCAAGTGTATCAACAGGAACCTCCTTGTCTCCATCCGGTGTCCAGTGGTTGATAACACATACCTTGCCAGTCTTTTCATAGAAATACTGACCAATCTTACGGCTTCTGATACCGTGCTCAATCCAGAAGTTACGAACATCGTCATCTGCTGCCGAGAGTGTTCCGTTCGAGCTCTTTGGATGTGAGAAATATGTAGGGTTGAAATCGAGACCGATATTATGCTCGTTAGCCCAGTCTACCCACTTGTCAAAATGCTTTGGCTCGATTGCATCTCTGTCAACGAAAGTGTCTGCCTCTAAGTAGCTTGCATGAAGGTTAAGCTTTAACTCGCCCGGGATGAACTTCATAGCCTCCTCGATATCCTGTCTTAACTCCTCGGCATTTCCAGCCTTGCCAGGATAGTTTCCTGTTGCCTGAATACCGCCTGTGAGTGCATCGTCGCCCTTCTTCTCAAGACCTGCAACGTCATCGCCCTGCCAGCAGTGCATGGAGATTGGAACTCTGTCCGCGATTTCAATCGCCTTGTCTACGTCAACTCCATACTGAGCGTAGAAATCCTTTGCCATCTGATAACCCTTTTCAACATCGTACATTTTTAAAATCCACCTTTCATAAATTAATCATATAATATGTCGGGAAATGACCCCGGCTTGATTTCGGAAAATTATCCTACCTTCTTGATATCGAAGGATTCTGCTACACAGCTTCTTGCAGCCTCAAGTGTTGCGAACTCGCCGCCCTTTAACATCTGAGCCATAAGATTTCCGAGTGCAGTTCCCTCAACAGGACCTGCATACACTTCCTTGCCTGTCGCTTCCATCGTCTTTTTGTTGAGGTACTGATCCTGACAGCCTCCGCCCACAATGTGAAGTCGCTTGTAGGTTCTTCCCGTAATCTCCTCAATCTGCTTTACCGTCTCAGCGTAGCTGTCAGCAAGTGAGTTGTAGATGCACTGAAGCACCTGTCCGAGATTCTCAGGAACAGCCTGACCTGAATTCCTGCAATATGTCCTTATAGCCTCAGTCATGCTCTCAGGTGCAAGGAAGGACTGATCATTCACATTGACTCTCGAAGTGAAAGCCTCCTCCTTCTGTGCCAGCGCAATAAGCTCCTGGAACGGAAGCTTCGTCGGCTGCTCTCTTCTGACTGACTGAATCATCCATAAGCCCATGATATTCTTAAGATATCTGAAACGATAGTCATAGCCGCCCTCATTCGTGAAATTATACTCACAGCTCTTCTCCGAGCAGTCGGCTTCCTTTCTCTCAATGCCCATAAGCGACCAGGTACCTGAGCTCAGATATATGAAATCATCATCGTTTGCCGGAACCGCCATGACAGCCGAGCCTGTGTCGTGAGTTGCAGGGAGAACAACCTCCATGTCAAATCCCACTCTGTCAATAATCTCTTTCTTAAGCATTCCAACCGATGTCTTAGGAAGGTTAAGCTTTCCGAACATCTCTCTGTTGTAGCCGAGACGGTCTATTATCTCATAATCCCAATCCTTGGTAACGGCATTCACGAGCTGTCCCGTAGTCGCATTGGTGTACTCATTCTTCTTAACTCCCGTAAGAAGGAAGTTAAAATATTCGGGAATCATGAGGAAGCTCTTCGCATTCTCAATATATTCCGGATGCTCCTTCTTGATTGCATAGAGCTGATACACTGAGTTAAACAATGCCTTCTGTATACCTGTTCTCGCATAGAGCTCCTTCTCGGGAATCACCTTATAAAGTTCCTTGTCTATGCCCTCTGTTCTTGAATCTCTGTATGCCACGGTGTCTCCGAGAACCTTGTCATTCCCGTCAAGAAGAACGAAATCCACTCCCCAGGTGTCAATTCCCATAGACACCGGAATCTTTCCAATCTCCTTACACTTGGCAATACCGTTCACAATCTCCTCGAACAATCTGTCAATATTCCAGCACAGATGTCCGTCCCTCTTCTCAAGGCTGTTCTCAAAACGGTATACCTCCTCGTAGGTAATCTTACCGTTCTCAACATGTCCGAGAATATGTCTTCCGCTTGACGCCCCAATGTCAACAGCCAGATAGTAATTGCTCATATAATCCTCCAATCTTCCGCGCTCAACCGCCATAAACTGTATTCAGTATAGCCCAAAAAAGGGTATAATAAAAGGACGTATATTGGTCAAAAATACGTCCTTATTTGCATCGTTCATCCCTGTAATGTTTTGGGCTGCATCCATATTTTTCTTTAAATACCCTGAAAAAATAACTTGTGTTATCATACCCTACGGCTGCTATGATATCCGCTATCGGAAGTGTCGTCTCCGTCAGAAGCTGCACCGACTTGTTAAATCTCTTAATCTGCAAAAGCTCCTTAAAGTTGTACCCCGTCGCCTGCTTAACATGGCGTGAAAGCGAATATATTGACATGTTAAGATGATTTGCAAGCTCTGCAAGCGAACCGTCCCTGTAATTTTCCTCTACGTACTTAAGCGTGGCAAATGATATCCTGTTCTCATTGCCCACATCAAGCATGTGGCCGTCCTGCTCAAGCTTGTCAACATAGTTCATAAGCTGCAAAAAGAGAAGTCCCATCGTAGTCTGGTTGATACGTCGGTTGTTGCTCTGCTTATTCACGAGCGACCACACCATATTCTCGACCAGATTCTGTATCGGAAGTATGTCCGAGACGTTAAAATGCAGATAAGCCGCCTCATCGGTATTGTTGCAGAGGGTGCTGACTATGAATTTTCTCAGCACATTCTCCTCCTCCATCATATCGAACGCCACATCAAAAAATTCAGGTCTGACAATGAAGTTCACCGCAATGTCATCCTCGCCCGCCGGAAGTATCTCATGATAAGAAAACTGATTGAGAAAGAGAAGATTTCCCTGTTCCAACACAATCTTGGTATCACTATTGATAATGTGTGTGGTGCTTCCGCTGCACATATAGATTATCTCAATGTAATCATGTCGATGCTTAGGGAAAGCTACGAACCGCGTATGCGTCCTTATATTGATAAGGCTGCCCTTGTCAAGCATCTTCTCTCCACGGATGGTGAATTCACCCGTGGAGGAATAGCGGTCTTTGCTTATCTTTTTACCTGACAGTATTTCCTGCTCTTCAGGAGTTATCTTTCTCAATATATCGAGAAGTTCCTTGTTCATAAGCGCTCCTCACACTATTTGCTTGTAATGGAATCCACGTTGATAAGTTCATAAGGCTCTGTCGCAGCACCCTCAATCTTCACATTTACAAGGTTAAGCTTCTCGACGTTGGCTGCCACAATCCCGCGTCTGCATGAGGCATCACAGCCGAGCATCATCGCTGCTACTCCCGGCTTGGCATCCTCTGCATAGTCGATATGAACATTCTCCATTGTAACCTCTGCAATCTTCTGCTCAGGAAGTCCGTATATATACGCTCCTGCCACATGGCAGTTATGGCACTCGATGTTTCTGAAGGTCAGTCTGTCAATTCTAGGTGTCCTGTCGTCGACAGGAAGCGGATTCCTGCTTCCCACATATTCTGTCTTTCCATCCGGGTCGCAGAAATAGAAGCTGTTGACAACAAACGGCGTCATGACATTGTCCATCTTGATATTTTCAAATGTAATATTATCAAGAACGGAATCTTTTCCTCTTCCTCTTCTTGTCTTTACACGCAAACCTCTGTCGGTATTGAGGAACAGACAATCGGTAATCTTTACATTGTTAACACCTGCAGCAATCTCGCTTCCCACCGTAACGGCACCATGTCCGTCACGCATGCAGGACTGGCGTACAAGCATATCGGAGGTAGGAATCTTATGCTTTCTTCCCATATATATCTTGCCTGACTTTATTGCTATACAGTCATCGCCAACCGAGAAGTATACGCCGACAATCTCCACACCCTTGCAGGACTCAGGATCAAGCCCGTCCGTATTGTGTGAATTGGCAGGATTAATTACCTTCAAATCGACAAATCTTATATTCTCCGTAAAATACGGATGCAGCGTCCATGAAGGTGAATTTGTCACTGTCACACCGTGAAGAACCACATTTTTGCAATGGCTGATGAACACAAGTCTCGGTCTCCACGCAATCTTTCTTATCTTGCAGTCCTTCCACCAATTATCAAAGCCTGCACATCCGTCGATTGTTCCTTCTCCTGTTATAACCACATTCTCAACATTGATTCCCGTGATTATACCCGTAAAACAATCAAGCGGATTTCCTTCCCATGTTCCTAAGTTATACTCATCCTTCTCGTCATAGCTCTGAATCATGCCAGGAAGTATACCGAACTTCTCCCTCTCCGTAAACGCTGACAAAACAGCATCCTTCGCAAGGTCAAGCACAAGGTCACTCTTTAAGAAAAGTGATGTAATCTTATACACTCCCGCCGGAATAAACACCCTTCCACCCTTAGGACATGCCATAATGGCAGTCTGTATCGCAAGTGTATCGTCATGTTCACCGTTGCCGTATGCTCCGAAGTCGCGTACATTAAGCGTCACATACTCATAATCTGTGTGTACATCTATATATCCCTTGTTATTCTCATTTTTTGTGCCCGCATTTCCGGCCTCACCGCTCTCAACAACCTCAATGCTGTAATCCGTATCCGGCAAAAGCCCGTAAATTGAAGTAATAACGCGGTTCGTCGACTGCGTGTATACTCCATTAACATAAATATCATAATTAGGTGTATCCGTGTAGAAAATACCCGTATTCTTAAGCTCTATGCAGACATTTCTTGATGTCTTTGCAACCAGACCAAGCTCCATATAATTCACTCCGTTCCGCCGCATACCCGCGGCTTATTTTATTAAATGTCCGATACTTTTAATTTACCGTATTTTGCATCTGTTTATATTTCATATACCCGCTTACATATATGCTTACATCTGCTCTGCATATACCTGATACTTCTCTGCAAGAACCACCTTGAGTGCACATGCCTTTTTCACAGCAAGCTGCATAACCGACTGTGCATCCGCATCAGCCATGATATTTACATGCTCACCGCTTATATGCTTTCTCATTATTCCCTCGCGTTCCCATGCCCTGTCAATAAGCTGTCCAAGCTCATCCCTGAACATATCAACAAGGCTTCTGTACAGCTCATATACAGGTTCTGCAATAGCCGCAATCGTATCTGCGAGCGCAAGCATAAAGAGTGCTTCCTGCATCTCATTATTTCTGTCACTCTTTTTAAGTTCTGCGAACCTGACGGTGAGTGCATGATAATGTTCCTTGCCTCCGAACATGGTCTCATAATTCATATCAAAAGCAAGCCCCATATATGTCTCCGACTTCTCAAGCCCGGTTATCACACTCTTATATGTCTCATCACCTGTCAAATTGTATGCCGCATACAGAAGATTCATCGCCGACGGATATTCACACCCATCAACTGCAGCCTTCTTATCCTTCATCTGTTCAGCCTTATCAACTATAGCTTTCTTAAGTTCTTCCTTCTCGTTGCCTTCCGGAAGTGTACCATACTCCCACACGGCACGGCTCACAATCACACCCTCAGGCGCGCCCATGCTCTCAACAGACATGTAGCGCAGAGTGTCAATAATCTCTCTCGTTGTCATGTTTTATTCCTCCAAATCTAAAATTAACTTAATACTTTCTGATTACGCATATTTAACATATACGCAAGTCGACTTTTTGAAGCCTCCGGTACTTAGGCAATGTATTATATTGCCTTATGTACCGCTGTGTGCTTCAATTAAGCGAGAGCGGGTCGACGGTGTATATATTAAATATGCGTAATCTATAACATCAACTGATTTAGTCGATTAATAAGGCTGCATCCTCTCTCACATCGTCAGGGTTCACCAGCATATCTCTGTATGGGCTGTCAAGCTTAGCTATTCCTGCTGCAATCAGCTCTGCAAATGCAACGGCGCCTGCATACTGAAGATGCGTGTTATCCGTCTTGCCCTCAGGATAATTCGGAAACTCACCCGGTGCCAAATGCATGAACCATTTTCTGCTGTCCATATCTCCCGTCTTTTCTATCTTTCGGCGGCTCATTGTACACAAATCAATAACCGGTACATTGCACTCTTCACCAACCTCAAGCATTGCCTGCGGATATGTAAGATGCGTATTGTCAACAAGCTTCCCCTCCGACTCAAACAGTCTTCTGTACAGCGGAGTTATAAGAAGCGGATAAGCCCCTGCATTCCTTGCCACATTTATGAAAGTTCTCAGATTATCTTTAAAGCTTGTCTGTGGCTCCGTATATCTCAAGGGGTCATTCTTCTCGTCATTATGTCCGAACTGTACAAAGAGAAAATCTCCCTCGCGTATATTCTCCTTAATAAATTCCAATCTTCCTTCATCAATAAAGCTCTTCGTGCTTCTTCCATTCTCCGCACGGTTGACAATGAGTATCTCCTTCCTGACAAAAAGTGAAAATCCCTGTCCGATACCGCACTGAGGGTAACTTGTAAAATCATTCTGCTTAACCGTGGAATCTCCTGCCCAGAAGATTCGCGGCGTGTCTGACAATAAAGCCATGTGTGTTCCTCTTTTCTTTAAGCTTGCGTGTAAAAACCATATTACATTTCGAGTGTATAATCCTCTATGTCCATGAATATCAACTCCATTGTCCGAAGCAAGATGTTCTAAGAACTCTGATTTACCTTACATCCATATACGCCACCGATGCCAGCCGTCCATCCATGGACTTTGGCATCTAAGCCAACATCCATGTTGGCTTTGGCTAATCTGTGAACAGAGTTATAAGAACATCTAAACTTCTCCCAAAAGTCGTGATATTCATGGACATAGAGGATTATACACAGCTAAGTTTTATACTGTTTTTACATACTTTAAGTATTGTTTAACAAAAAAGATGTTGTCATTGTGATTGTTGACAAATTTTCTGTATTTTTGTATCACTTATACCGTTATTCTACTACATTTACATTCATTTTTCAATCACAATACGCTTAATTCCTATGATATTACTGTATTTCCACGGAAAATGAATTTATGCAAATTCATGAATTTATGTAAATTAAAGCAAAAGTATCAAAGCATAATCAAACTCTTGCTTCGAACAACGGAACCAAATACATGAATATAATCATTTACACGCGCAATGTCTCATCATGCTTTGATACTTCACTATAAAGATTCAGGTGTCAAAACATGCTTTCACAACTTCAATGTGTATATCATGTTATATTTATGCATAGCACGACTTTTGGAAGAAGCTTAGTTGTTCTTAGGGCTCTGTTTATCGTACAGCCACAGACGGCATGGATGCCGGCTGAGTTGCAATCAGCCATGGAGGGCTGATTTTGCAACGGTGGCGGAAGCAGAAATATTTTTTTCAGAGCCCTTAGAACATCTTGCTTCGAACAACGGAGCTGCTATGCGTAAATATAACATGATATATACATAAAAATCAGATTCGCATGTTTTGACACCTGAATCCTATAAACAAAAAGGGCTCCGGGGAAATCCCCGAAACCCTTGAAGTACAAAATCACTCTTTAACCGCACCTACATTAACACCCTGAACAAAGTAGTCCTGGCAGAAAGGATACAGAATCATGAATGGAATAATCGCTACGATGATAGCTGCGTTCTGAATCGTGTTACTTGATACAGAACCATCATCGGTAGGAAGGTCACTATCCATAACCATCGCTCTTAACTTCATCTGGAAGTTGAAAAGCTTATTCTTTGTAATGTAAATCTTGAAGTTGGTGTAGTCATTCCAATATGAAACCGCAAACATAAGACCGATAGCTGCGAGAGCTGCCTTTGAGAGCGGAAGCACGATTCTGAAGAAAATCATAATCGGTGAACATCCGTCAATCTCTGCCGCCTCAAAAAGTGAGCCCGGAATACCTTCGAAGAAGTTTCTCATGAGTACGAGGTTGTATACGTTGATACCCATTGGAAGGATAACTGCCCATAATGTGTTAGTTAAGTGTAAGTTCATCATAACAACGTATGTAGGAATCATACCACCGCTGAACAACATTGTGAAGAGAAGTAACCATGAGAAGAAGTTTCTGCCCGGCATCTCCCACTGAATGAGCACATAAGCACCGAGAGTGGAAAGTGTAAGACCTACAAATGTTCCCGCTACTGTTGTAACGATGGAAATAAGGAATGGTCTGTATAAGTCCGCTCTGGAAATAATCATCTTGTAACCGCCGGCTGTAAACTGCTTAGGCCAGAAGTTGAGTCCATAACCAACTGTTGCATCAAATGAGTCAACCAATACCTTCCAAATAGGCAAAAGTATTATCAATGATATAATTATGAATAAAATTGTGTTGAAAATTGCAAAAGGAGTAATTTTCTTCTTAGGCTTCTTATAAACATATTTATTTTCTTCCATATTCTTCTACCTCCTTATACAATTCCACGACCACGCACCTTCTTAGATGCGAAGTTACAAATTAACACAAGTCCACAGCTTACTACGGAACGGAAAAGACCGACCGCTGTTGTATAACCGTAATCTGCTGTACCTGAACTGAAAGTTCTGCGGTAAATGTATGTCTGAAGAACATCGGCCTCATCATATACAGATGGGTTATACATAACGAATACTGACTCGAAGAGGTTCATAACCTTAGCAAGGTTAAGAATAAATACAGTAATGATTGTGTTTGCAAGAGCCGGAAGAGTAATGTATTTCATTCTGTTCATACGGTTAGCGCCATCAATCTGTGCTGCCTCATAGAGGTCAGGGCTGATACCTGAAAGAGTTGCGAGGAAGAGGATAGTTCCCCAACCTGTATCCTTCCATATATTAACAAGGAAGTACACCCAACGCCAATTAGTACCATTAGTAAGGAACTCTATAGGCTTATCAATGATGCCTGCGTTGATAAGTGCGGTGTTGATAACACCGGTTGTTGATGTTGAAAGCAACATCTTGAAGATAGATGCAACTACTACCCATGACATAAAGTGTGGAAGGTAAATAATTGTCTGTACTGTCTTCTTAAAGTAGATATTCTTCATCTCATGAAGTAAAAGTGAGATGATAACCGCCATAAATGTGTTCAGGAACAGCTTGATGATTGAAAGGAAAAGTGTATTTCCGAAGGCTGAAAAGAAAGCCTTAGAATCAAGCTTGGCAAGCGGTGTAAGACCAAACATGCTTATAAACTGCTTAACGCCAACGTATACCGGCTCAGAACCTGACTTATACTCTGTGAATGCATATCTTAACCCTGCCATTGGAAAGTAGTTAAAGATGATTAAGAATACAAGTACCGGAACAGCCATTACATAGAACCATCTATATACATACATTCTACGCCATACTGATGTGGAGTTACCTGTAAAATGAGGATCAACTTCAGGCTTTTTCTTGAACTTTAATACATCAAGGAATACACCGGCAACGCCGATTACCGTACCGATGAGTACTATAGGAAGTCCAAGTCCGACCATCATTCCCGGTGCGCCGTGAAGACCGCACGCGTCATTATATGCTACACCAAAAATCACTGCTGCCAGAACAGTTGTGATAATTGAAAATTTTTCGTATTTAACTGCACAAAGTACAATGGATGCTACCAAAAGTAACATGAAAATATACCATACTGCCGGATGCTCATAGTTCATCATACCATAAGCCGGAGTATACATCTTTAAGTTAACATTCTCGCTATTCTGTATGAACGGGAACAATCCGCCTAAAAAGGAGATAACTGCACCTGCGATAGCAATAGGCTTAATATTAGATGGCTCTCTGCGAACCTGCCAGCCGCACTTCGGACACTTCTTTGCCTTCTTTGGTATCTCGGTGTTACATGCCTTACATAACATTGTCATACCTTCTTTCTCTTATAATAAATGGGAAGTTATTTGACGAGTTACTACCTCGCAAATAAATATATAACAAACAATTTTTAACCGAAACGCTGCCGGAGACTGAAATTCAGCCTCCGGCGGCTTTCTTAACTCAATATTCTTACTTAATAACCCGCAAATAACTATCAGAAGATAATTAGTTGTTGAATGACTCTAAGATAGCGTCTGAAATAGGGCCACACTCTTCCTTGTACTGTGCAATAGCCTCAGCACCTGTCATAGTACCCTGTGTAACTGCTGCAACGAGCTTCTTCTTAGCATCCTGAAGTGTTGAGCTGTACTTCTGTGAAACCTCAGTAGAGGTGATTACAGGAGCTGCCTTTGAATTAGCATCAAATAACTTGAATGAGCTGAGAGCCTCATCTGTTACTGTTGATGCATAACCAGGATCGCCATCAGGATATACGGCAGGGTCGAAATCAGCAAGCTTTAACTGAGCCTCGAAGAGGTTCTTCTTTGTCTTTGTCTGCTTCTCTGCATTAACAGTAGCCTCTGTTACCTGGCCAACTAACTTGCCGTCTTCCATTACATAGTGAACGCCCTCAACACCGTACTGCCATAACATCTGTGTAGCACCACCATCAAGGATTGTATCAATAAAGTACTTGAATACACCCTCAGGGTTCTCACATGCAGATGTGATACAAATCATAGGTGAAAGTCTCTCATAGTAAGCGCCCATCTCCTCGATTGGCTCAAGAGCCCATACGCCTGTGTCAATTCCGTTCTTCTCAAGGTTGGTAGTGATGGTATATGCCCATGTACCTGCCCAGTATGTGAATATAGATGTTGATGTTCCTGTATAGAACTTGTTACGAACATCGGCTGTTGATGGGGACTCAAGAATCTGTGAGTCGAGAACACCGTTAGCGTAGCCCCAGGCAAGTCTGTCAAGAGCTGCTGCCATAGCGTCTGTTGCGAAACCATCTACCCATGCGCCTGCTGTCTCATCATAGTAGAAGTCAGGATAAGCGTCCTGATAGAACTCAGGAAGGTAGTTAACATAAGGAGCCTCGTCTGTGATAAGACCTGCTGCAAGAACAGGAGCTGCACCTGTTACACCCTTAAGTGCAAGCAGGAAATCCTGATACTCAGCCCATGTCTTAGGAAGAGTATCCTGTGTATAACCGGCTGCCTCAGCAAGTGCTGCATTAACGTAGGTTACACATCCGTTACCACGAGCAGGATAGAATCCGTAGATTCCCTTCTCTCCATCCGGTCCTGTTACATACCAGCTGTCAATGATGTTCTGGGCAGCATCGATTAATCTGCCTGAATTATATGTGTCAGAGTTAAGCCATGCATCTGTCATGTTCCAAAGGTTGCCCTGTGCTGCATAGGATGCATAATAGTTAGATGGAAGAATAACTACATCTGCAAGTGTTGACTTATCTGTGAACGCAATACCAACCTGCTCTGCATATGTAGAATGATCAGGACGAATCCACTCGATCTCGATGCCGAGCTGCTTTTCTAATGCATCATAGAATGCCTCAGCGTAGTTATCGCCCTCCTTGAATACTGTTCCATCCCACATAACCTTAATCTTGTCAGGCTTAACTATCTCAGCCGGCTGAGTAGCTGCCTCTGTTGTTGTCTCTGCTGCTGATGTTGTCTCTGTGCCTGCTGCCTGAGTTGTTGTCTCTGCTGCGGATGTAGTAGTGTTGTTGCCTGTTGCACTGTTACAAGCCGTCATTGAGAGAGCCATGGTAGCTACAAGTCCAAGAGAGACAGCTTTTTTTGTCATCTTTTTCATTGTAAGAAATGACCTCCTTTTAAAAAATAAAGATAAATGATTATTTCACGTTTCATAAACGTGTAACCCTGTCGCAATTAGTAATAATTCTAATTTCGGCATACTCATACTACCACAATTTATACAAAATATACAAGTACTATTTTTATTATTTTATAAAAAATTTCACGGTTTTTTTAACAATATGTTGTATTGTATTGTTTTTAGTTGCCTTTTACTGGTTTTATGTCTGTTTTGTAGTGAAAACAACAATGTAAAATTGTGCATGCTATGTAAGCGTTTCCAGTTTTTCTGTTAATTTTGCATAATTTTGACCAAAAACAGCCAATATGTCCGGCAGATAAACAGAATTCAATTTTAAAATAATGCTACCACAACCAAATAAAAGGTGCTATAATTAAAATACTATGTTAACAAATTATCAAACTGAATAAAGAGGAAAATAATTATGGAATTTTTATATTTTCTTGAAAGCATAAGAAATGGTTTTCTCGATGTGTTCTTTATTATATGTACCTCATTCGGGGAGGAGCTTGTGCTGGTAAGCCTGTTTGCAGTCATCTTCTGGTGTATCAGCAAGAAGCTTGCCTACAGAATTGCGTTTTCCTACTTTCTGTCCGGTGTTGCGGTGCAGGGTCTCAAGGTTCATTTCAGAATAGAAAGGCCGTGGGTTCTCGACCCTGAATTCAAGCCTGTCGAGCAGGTTATGGACACTGCTACAGGATACTCATTTCCAAGCGGACATACGCAGAGTTCGACGAGTCTCTACAGCTCTGTCTCATTCTACTTTAAGAAGAGATGGCTGTATGCTGTTTCTTTCATTATAATAGCTGCTGTTATGCTTTCCCGCATGTATCTCGGCTGCCATACTCCCAAGGATGTGCTTGTAAGCTTTGTGATAACAATCGTCATCAGCATTGCAGTGAGCCTGATATACGACAATCTCAATTCAAACACACTCACTGATATTTTGGTTATGCTTCTCATATTTGCGCTGTCAGCCGGACTTTTCGGTTATTCATACCATGTGGTCAATTCAGGACTTACCACTGACGTTCTCGCTATGGACGGCTTTAAGGCAGCCGGTGCCGGTGCCGGCTTTGCAATAGGATGGTTTATTGAAAAGCACTATATCAATTTCAACCCAAAGAACAGCCGCGTATGGCTGCAGCTTCTCAAAGTGGTCATAGGACTTGCAGGCGCACTTGCATTTAAAAGCGGGCTTAAGCTTCTCCTTGGCGACACAATACCTGCCAACACTTTCAGGTATTTTATGGTGATAATGTGGGTAACAGTGATTTATCCTATTATAATTAAGAATTTCATAAAAGAACCGATACAGTTTTAATCCGGCTGTATCGGTTCTTCTATATCTATATTCTTTTCCTCATTAATCTGCGCCTTGCCTGACGTTATCTCCGTGATTTCCTTTATAACTCTTTCACACATTTTCTCAGGAACCGCAAATACAAGTCCCACATCAGCTTCATATATTATATTTTCGAGCATCCACTCATTCTTCTGTGCAGCGTATTGAAGCTTTCCCGCACTGTTATAATCGGTTCTCACCGTTATACGGCTTCCCTTCGTCCGCACGGCTATTGAGCTGTTGCAAAGAGCGTCAAGCGACGACTTCTGATATGCGCGCACCAATCCGCCTGTTCCAAGCAATGTTCCGCCAAAATACCGCGTCACTACAATGAGACAATTATGAATGCCTCTCCCCGCAATAACCTCAAGTATTGGCTTACCCGCAGTTCCCGATGGTTCGCCATCGTCTGAAAATCTCATAATTTCATTATTATCCCCAATAACAAAAGCATAACAGTTATGCCTTGCATCCCAATATTTTTTCCGGGCAGCTTCAATATAGGAAGCAGCCTCCTCCTCACTTGAGATGCTGTATACCGCCGCAATGAACCTCGACTTTTTCTCCTCATAGTAGCCTTCGCCACCCGTCTTTATGAATACAACGCGCTCTGCCATGCCAATTCTCCTACCCGGTTCTTGTTTAAAATAAGGATAATATGTGAAAAATGAATTGTAAAGCAATAATTTACTTTATTTGACTGTCCTTTTTTGATATAATATAAAAATCGGAGGTTTTATACAATATGAATTACAGTTCAAAATCAATACGAAGGAAAATAAAAGCTCTACGCTCACCGTCAACCAAGCTCTGGCGCAAGGCAGTGCTTTTAGTTTTTAAACTGATAACCGTATGCCTTGTCATCTGCTTTGTGATGATAGCATGCGTAGGTCTTGGAGCATTCACGGGAATAATTCAGACCGCTCCCCAGATTTCATTGGATGCCGTTTCACCTCAGTGGTACCAGTCATACATATATGACAGCAGCGGCAATAAGGTCGAGACACTTGTGGCTTCCGGCTCCAATCGAATTGAGGCGAGCATAAGCGATATGCCGCAGCACCTCATAGACGCTTTTATAGCCATTGAGGATTCACGTTTTTATTATCACAACGGCATTGACCCTATAGGAATCGTACGTGCAGCCTACTCCACAATAAAGAGCGGCTTTAAGGAGACTCAGGGAGGCAGTACGATAACGCAGCAGCTTATCAAGAACAATGTCTTTTCGGCTGAGAGCGAAAACGGGCTTATCGATACATTTAAGCGTAAGTTTCAGGAACAGTATCTTGCACTCATCTTAGAGCAGAATGTCGACAAAGACACTATTTTACAGAATTATCTCAACACCATCAATCTCGGCAACAACAACTTAGGTGTACAGGCTGCTGCACAGAATTATTTTAACAAGGACGTATCCGAGCTGACCATCTCTGAGAGTGCGGTAATTGCCGCAACCACTTCTAACCCATACCGCTACAACCCGGTACGTTTTCCTGACAACAACAAGGAGAGACGTGCGATAGTACTCCGGAATATGCTTGAGCAGGAGCTTATAACACAGCAGGAATATGATGAGGCACTCGCGGACAATGTGTATGACCGAATAATGAATGTCAAGAACACATCGACAGGCTCAACCGCCTACTCCTACTACACCGATGCCCTGATATCACAGCTCATGGAGGATCTCATGAACCTCAAGGGATACACGCAGACTCAGGCTTACAACCTTGTGTACCGCGGAGGCCTGCAGATATATTCATGTCAGGACAGTGAATTACAAAAATATGCTGAAAGTGCTGTCAATAACCCGGATTACTACTCCGGACGTTATGATTTCACGCTCCGTTACCGGTTACAGGTAAAAGACAAGGACGGAGAATTCCACAGCTACACCGAGAATTCCATCCTGAACTTCTATCAGTCCACACTCGGAATGTCAGGTTTCACTTTAATGTTTTCCACGGAATCGGAGGCGCAGGAAGCAATCAACACATTTAAAACCTACATTCTCAAGGAGACCGGCGGTACTGTGGTTGACGGCACCGAGAATATATCCTACACACTTGAACCACAGGCATCCTTTGTACTTATCGAGCAGTCCACGGGATATGTAAAGGCACTTGTCGGAGGCCGCGGTGACAAGACACATTCATTGGTGCTCAACCGTGCGACGGACTCAACACGTTCACCAGGTTCAAGCTTTAAGCTTCTCACGGTGTACTCTCCTGCACTCGACACTGCCGGAATGACACTTGCCACCGTATATGATGATGTACCTTATCTGTACTCGACCGGCAAGCTTGTAACCAACGTCGATGATGAATATCATGGACTTATGACAATACGTGAGGCGATAACCGTATCGCGTAACGTGCCTGCCGTAAAGATAATAACGGACATTTCACCTGAGCTTGGTTACAGCTATGCGTTAAGCTACGGAATATCGACTCTCACCGCTGAGGAGCAGCACTATCAGGCAATAGCACTCGGCGGTATCACGAACGGCGCAACGAACTATGAGATGACCTCAGCCTACGCGGCGATAGCCAACTATGGTGTGTACAACGAGCCTAAGCTCTATACAAAGGTGCTTGACCACGACGGCAATATTCTTCTTGACAACTCGGTTTCTAACAGCCACCGTGTAATCAAAGAGTCGACAGCATGGCTCTTAGACAGTGCTCTCAGAAGCGTTGTCACAGACAACCTCACTTATTTGATGAGCGACAATATGTACTATGCAGGTAAGTCAGGTACTTCACAGCTCAACACCGATAAGTGGTTCATAGGCTTCTCTCCTTACTATACCGCCGGTATCTGGATCGGTAACGATGACAGCACACCGGTAAACACGGCATACTACACGATGACACATCTCAATATATGGAAGGATATTATGGAGCACGCCCATGAAGATCTTGAGTATACCGAATTCCAGAAGCCATATAACATAGTGGAAGCCGAGGTATGTGCTGAATCAGGCAAACTTGCCATACCGGGGCTGTGTGACAGCGACCCTCGTGGAAGCCAGGTAATAACCGAGTACTTTGAGGACGGAACCGTTCCTACAGAGGTATGTGATGTGCACATTCAGGTTACTATGTGCAAAGATTCCGGCAAGATAGCCAATGAAAACTGTCCTCCTGAATCACGATATAAAGCAGTCTACATCAAGAAAGATTTATCACTCATCCAGAATATGGAGCAGTACATCATAACCGATCTCGGCTATGTCATAACACCCGACAAGTTAACTGACGAGTGTGATGTGCACTGAGGACTAATCCCATTAAAAACACGTTCTAAAAAAGAATGTCGTATCAGAAACCTGCTGTAACTTTATGATATTATTTGCACAAGATAAGCCTCAACGTGCTACTTAACTTCGGCTTATCCTTGTGCAAATGAATATCATAATAATTCATGTAATATGTTCTGTGATACGACATTCTTTTTATTTACTTTTTCATTTTCGGATTGGTTATCAGTGACGCAATATAACCAAATATCAATGCACCTGATATGCCGACCGCTCCCGCCTTGAAACCACCCTTAAATACACCGAGAAGTCCTTCGAGGTCAACAGCTTCCTTGACACCTTTCCACAATACATTTCCAAAACCGAGAAGCGGAACCGTGGCTCCCGCTCCCGCCCAATCGGCAAACGGCTGGTACAGGCCGACTGCTCCGAGCACTGCTCCGGTGCACACAAGAAGTACCATTATTCTTCCCGGCATAAGCTTTGTCTTTTCCATAAGTATCTGAACCACAACACAGATTAAGCCACCCACAACAAATGCTTTTATATAATCCATAACAATCTCCATTCCGCTATCCATTTATTATCCCTGATTTCCTATCCGCTCCAGCACAACGCCATGTGCTATCCCCGGTATACTCATCCCCTCATTGTAGCTGACAGTCGACATAAGCGCCCCCGTCGGCACGAACAGCACCCTCTTGTACTTTCCTTCCTCCATTCTCCTCAATATATATGCGCACAAGGTTGCCGCCGCACATCCGCAGCCGCTTCCTCCCGCATGTGTATCCTGAGTGTTCTGATCAAAGATAATCATTCCACAGTCAGAATGTATCTCCGATATATCAATCCCCTTTTCTTTCAGCAAATCAATCAGTATTCTCTGCCCCACATAGCCCAAATCTCCTGTGAATATCTTGTCATAATGTCCCGGTTCGACTCCAAAATCACGCAGATTTGAATAGATCAGGTCTGCACACGCCGGAGCCATGCTTGCCCCCATATTAAAAGAATCCTTCACACCATAATCCACAATTCTTCCCGTCGTCACGCCCTTTATACACACTTTTCCCGAATACCCCTCATTACAGCCCACAGCCTTCTCAATAATCACACCGCCGCTTCCCGTGACGGTCCATGTAGCTGACAGCGGGCGCTGATTCCCGTATTCAAGAGGAAAACGAAACTGCTTCTCCGCACTGGCAAAATGGCTTGATGTCACGGCAATAACCCTGTCGGCACAGCCCCCCGCCACAAGCATGGAGCCGAGTGACATTCCCTCTCCCATCGTAGAACACGCACCGAACAGTCCGAAATAAGGTATGTTATATTTTGCAAGCCCGAACGATGATGCGATAAGCTGTCCTAACAGGTCTCCGGACAGAATATATCTTACATCCTTCCCACTCACCCCTGCCTTGCTAAGAAGATGTTCCACAACCTTCTCCTGAAGAGTGCTCTCCGCCTTCTCCCATGTATTCTGTCCCGCCATCGGGTCAGTCACTACCTCGTCAAAAAGCTTCCCGAGCGGTCCGTCTCCCTCCTTCTCTCCCGCAACACTCGCTCTCGCCGTTATCACCGGTGGTTCATCATATAAGACACTCTGCCTGCCAATCATTTTTACACTCATACAACAAAAAAGCCATCCTGTGGCATCCTTTCTAAATTCTTTCTGTTAGATAGAATGCCCCAAGACGGCTTTCATTATTCTTATATATAAGATATGCGTTTGTCAACTCCGCTTCCGGTGTGCCGTTACAGCTTATCACTCATTATGTTCTTATAGCCCTCACCATATATCTCATTGGCACTGGATATGATCATAAAGGCGTCCTTGTCCTCGCTCTTTACAATCTCCTCTATCGCAGGCCCCTGCTGCTTCCTCGCAACACAGAGAATAACCTGTTTTTCTTTTCCCGTATATGCGCCCTTGCCCTGCAGGAATGTCGCTGTTATGTCAATCTCCTTCAATATTCTCTCAGAGATTGCCTGAGGCTTATCACTTATAATATAAAAAAGCTTCGCCTCGTCTCCTCCGTATAAAACCATATCAAGCACCTTTCCCTGAACGAACACCGAGATAAGCGCATACATTATGATATTGATATCTTTGAACACAAAGCCCGAAAAAGCTACTATCACAATATCGGTGAGCAGAAATATCACTCCCGTCTTGATATGCTTATACTTGTCATGCAGCACCTTCACAATAATATCAGTGCCGCCCGTTGTCGCCCTGCTCTTGAATACAATGGCAACTCCGACACCTACAAGCACGCTTCCCGCCATGGTTGCAATAAGCGGGTCCGATGTGAGTGCTCCGGCTCCGGCAAGCATGTTCGTAAAATAAGAATTAATAAGTATTGAAAAAAATGTTGTAGCTATGAACTTCACACCATATTTCCACAGCCCCAGCAGCATAATAGGCACATTGATTATAAAATAAATAGTACCTGTCTCAAGACCGGTTATTCTGTTAAAGATAATTGCAAGACCTGATGCACCACCCGGTGCAAGATTGTTCGGGTCAAGAAACAAGCTTATGCCGCATGCGTATATGAACGACCCGAGTGCTATACCTATAATGTTGATAAGCATGTCCCCGAACTTACTTTTTCTGATGGAATTTTCTATATTCTTAATATAAGCTCCCATAAGGAAATCTCCTATAAAAGGTATTGAAAAAACATATATATCCGTTTATGCACTTAGGCAGCGAGCAGATATGCAAGATATCCTGCATAGCACACAAGCATTATGATACCTGCCGGGCGCTTTAACTTCATATCCCTGTTGCAGACACATACAAGCAAAAGCACTGCCGCAGCTATTGCAATCACGGAATCAATGATGAATTTATCTGCAAAAACCACAGGTGTTATAAGTGCGGTTGTTCCTGCAACAAACAATATATTAAATATATTGCTTCCGACTATGTTGCCGATTGCAAGGTCAGCCTTGCCTCTCTTTGCAGCCGTAACCGATGTCACAAGCTCTGGAAGTGAGGTTCCGAGTGCTACGATTGTAAGCCCTATGACCCTGTCGCTCATTCCGAATGCCTTGGCAATTGCTGTGGCTCCGTCAACAGCGAGATCGCTTCCGAACACGATTGCGGCAATACCTCCGACAATGGCAATAAGCTGAACAGGAAGGCTCCACTTCTTCTCGTGCTCATCGTCGATTTCCTCATCCTTATTGTGCTTTGCAATCCAGAACAGATAAACAAGATAGCCTATGAACACAACCCACAGAATGATACCTTCGAAACGCACTATCTCACCGCCGGTATACCCGAGCATGAGAAACAGCACCGTGATCGCAATCATTCCCGGTATCTCAAAATTTCTTGTCGACTTCTGTACGGCGATAGGCGCAATTATCGCAGTTACGCCAAGAATTATAAGAATATTTATTATATTGCTTCCGACAACATTTCCTACGGTTATTCCCGCACTCCCCTTGAGTGCCGATGTAATGCTCACTGCTGCCTCGGGCATTGATGTCCCCATCGCCGCGATTGTAAGACCGATTACAAGCTGAGGAATACCGAATCTTGCCGCTATACCTACTGCTCCATCCACAAAAAAATCAGCTCCTTTTACAAGAAGCACAAAGCCTGCCACAAGGACAAGCACAGCTAAAAACAGATTCATTTCACATAATTCTCCTTTTGTAGTCTATTTTTTAACCCTTTTGTCCACATACGCAAAAAGCGGGGCTTATGCCGCCAATGCCGCAAAAGTCCCACCGCTTAAGTTCCTATCCGAACACAAACTGACATGCATTATGCGCATACCTCTTGACAGTGTACATAGTCTCCTTAGCCGAACAATATTTGTCTGCCATGCACACAATCCATGCCTCCCTGCACTTCGGCGGAATCGGTGTGAGAGGAAACATGTGTCTTAATATGACATTCTCCTCTATATTGTTAAGCTTAAAGTCCCTGCTCGCATTGCGCAGTGCAGAATACGGATGCCTGAAGCCATGAAGCTTATGTCCTCCGCCCTTCTCATGCCAGTCGTACAGAAAATAATCATGAAGCAATGCTCCCCTTACAAGTGCTTTTCTGTCCACCTTTATGTGAAGCTTCTTTGCAATTATCAGGCTCACATAAGCCACCGATATGCAATGCTTCATCACGGAAGTGTTACCATGCTGGACAAAACCGCTGGTCTCCTTAAAATGTGACTTCTTATCCGTCCTAATCTCGGACAGAATACTCTTTATTGACCTAAAATTATTCAATGTCCACTCCTATCGGTCAAGCCTCGACCATATTATTTTACAACCCACAATAGTTATAGTTGCACATTGCATTTAAAATGTCAATAAATTAGATTAAAAAATTCAAAAAACATCTGCAAGGATCAATATCCAGTATATAATACCTATAATCCAGCTCATAAGAATACCATAGAGAATTACAGGTCCTGCTATTGTGAATATCTTACAGCCTGTTCCGAACACCTGTCCTTCCTTCTTAAACTCAATCGCCGGTGCGGCAACGGAATTGGCAAATCCCGTTATCGGCACAAGCGAACCCGCTCCGCCCCACTTGGTTATTGAAGGATAGATATTGAGTGCCGTGAGTATCACACTTATGAGTATCAGTGTGAGAGTCGTCCATGATGCCGCCGTCTCCTTGTCGTTCCACATCATGTACAGGCTCATAACCGCCTGTCCAAGTGTACATATAATTCCTCCCGTCACAAATGCCTTCACACAGTTTTTTAAGCAGTTGTGCTTTGGTGTAACCTGCTCCACATAGTCATTATATCTTTCGTTTCTTTCCTGTATCCTCTCCTGTGTGCGCGTCTGCTTGTCCTTCATACATGCCTCCGTTTCAGTTTCTACCTCCCTGCATACTGCAAGCCTTGCTTGCAGTACTGCCACCAATAAGTAGTTTGAAAATTTTATTTTCAAACTTTACCTACACCGCCATCTCCAAAATATAAAATAAAATATTGCCCACACACTTTCCTATTGCAAAAGCAATCACAATCACCGACAATCCCGTTGTTATCTTCGCCCGCCTGAAAAATACCGGAATTGTCTGTATCGTCTCGGCAAGAGCAATAATAAGGCTCCCCACAAATATACCATAGCATATTCCCGACACCGCAATCATAAAGCCTCTCAGCGCACCAAGCTTAATCTGAAATCCCAGTGTCCACCACGCATTGCACAGTATGGCACCCGTTGCGAGCGTCGTCTCATAAAGCTTGATGTGCTTTGCGGTATGTGTTCTCTGAGCGTAGGTTGTGACAACACCGATTGCAGTGATGAATGCAAAAAAACCTGCGGCAACCATTGTTCCGGCACAGAGTCCCGCAGCCGACAGAAGAACGGCTCTAATCCACATCTATCTCGCTCTCCTCCCTGTCGCTCTGCTTAATCATAGCCGTATCAATGTCATCCTCGTAAAGTCTCATGGCAACCTCAAGAGGTGTCGGATCCTTACCGGACTTCCAGTTTCCGAAATGTCCGTAGAACACAATGATACCTATTGCAAGTCCGATTGAATAGCTTATCTCAAGGATCATCGGCCTGTCCGCCTGCTGCCCGTAGGCAAGCTCATATATCCTTAAAAACATATCTGACATACCCACATCATTATTATATGCCATCACCGCAAAGCCTCCCCCAAGCAGTGTTATAAGACATATAAAAAAAACCTTAATGAACTCTGCCGTCTTTGATTTGCCCTTGCTGTCCCTATGTTCAATGACAACATCCTGCTCACCCTCGCTCTCGACCGCCACCGAGGGAAATTCCTTGAGAATACATTCAATCACCTTCAACACACTCACGACATACCGCCTGTCGCTCCCCTCCTTGGCATGCAGCACCTTTATAGCCTTTATCCGCGCCGTCACATGTTTGTCAGAGCTGTACACACCTGCAATATCTTTTACATATACATCCGGACTGTCCACACAAACACTTTTGTTCAGTTTTAAATATACTGTCTGTTCCATTTTCAAACTTATCCTCCTGTGCATACTGCAAGCATTGCCTGCAGTACTGCCACCAATATGCACTTCTCTAAGACAGTATGTGTACTTTTTTAAAATATATTCTTTCTAAGCTTCTGCAAAATTTTCTTTTCAAGCCTGCTGACCTGAACCTGACTTATTCCAAGCTCATTGGCAACGGCAGACTGTGTCATCTCCTTAAAATATCTCAGTGAAATCAGCTTTCTCTCCGTCTCGTCAAGCTCCTCAAGAAGCTGCCTGAGCATTATCATGTCAAGCATTTTTTCCTGCTGTGGCAGACTGCCCTCTGAGGAGGACACATTATCGGCAGAGGTTATCTTATCAACAAGGTATATCTCGCTCCCGTCTCCCTGATACACTGTGCGGTATATCGACTCAACATCCGTGCCCGCATCAAGCGCCATCACCACATCCTCGACCGACAGCTCAGTCGCCGCCGCAAGCTCCTCAACCGTTGCCTCCCTTCCGTTCTTAGACACAAGCTCGTCCGAAGCCCTCTTTATCCTGTAGCCGTTCTCCTTAATCGAACGGCTCACCTTAAGCATTCCATCATCCCTCAAAAAACGCTTTATTTCGCCGGCTATCATGGGCACGGCATAGGTGGAAAAGCGCACATCAAAACTGTCGTCGAACTTGTCTATTGCCTTTATAAGTCCTATTGTTCCTATCTGGTTTATGTCCTCAAGCTCGCAGCCTCTTCCGATGAACCTTCTGGATACGCTGTAGACAAGTCCCATATTTTCCATAACAAGTCTGTCCCTTGCCTCCTTGTCCCCCTCGTGTGCTCTTAAGATAAGCTCTTTGGTATGATTCATAAATACCACACCCTTATCTTTTATTTATTATTCTCTTTCATGCCACAGGCATTGCCTGTTTTTTCCCCCACTTCCTTCTTCATGATGACCTTCGTACCTTTTCCGGGTTCCGACTCAACATGAAGATAATCCATGAAAATCTCCATAAAAGTAAATCCCATTCCCGAACGCTCCTCAAGTGCCCCCGTTGTATACAGCGGTTCCATCGCTTTGTCAACATCCTCTATTCCGCAGCCGTCATCACTTATACATATCGTGATGATATGTTCATCTATATCTGCCTCCATATGTATTATTCCGCCCTGTTTCCGGTAACCATGTATGATTGCGTTCGTCACCGCCTCCGAAACTGCGGTCTTAATGTCATTAATTTCCTCAAGCGTCGGGTCAAGCCTTGCACAAAATGCAGCTATACACACTCTCGCAAATGACTCATTCTCCGAAACAGCATCCATCTCCATGTAAATTCTGTTGCTTTTCCAGTTCATCTTCTTCCTCCTCTTACTTCACATAATGCAGCCTCTACGCTGTCCTTTGGCACAGTAATTGTAAACAGTCCCGCAATCTTAAATATTCTCTCAAGACCTCTTCCCATGTTGACGACATATATACTCCCTTTATATGGTGCAATTTTTTTGTAGCGCCCCATTATAAAGCCTATGCCGGAGCTGTCCATAAAACCTCTGTTTTCAAAATCCATGATAATATACCTTATCCTTTTTCCCTCAATAATATTGTCTATCGTACCTCTTATCTGCTCTGTAAGGTGATGATCAAGTTCCTCATCAAGGTGAATTATCAGACAGTCATCATCCACTGTATACGGCTTTTCCATATTGCTATACCCCCTTTTTTTGTTTTTATGCATTAATAAGACAAAAAAGAACACGCACAAAAAAATATTTTCATGCGTGTCTCTCAAAAATAATCTTAATGTATTTTACTGCTGCGTATCCGCCGCTGTCGTCTCATCTGCCTGCTGTGTATCCTCCTGAGTCCCGGCCTCCGTCGCCGGATTGAGCACCGCATTCAGTGCCGCAAGTCTTGCCGTCACATCAGGAACATACCCCGACTGAGGAAACTTTGTCAGGAAATCCTCATAGTATGCTGCCGCAGCCGCTTTATCATCATTCTCCTCATGACACAGTCCGAGATAATAAGCCGCTTCATCATTCGTCTCATCATATATAAGAGCTGCCTCAAAATAGTTGGCTGCTGAAATATAATCCTTCTCAAGATAAGCCTTGGTTCCCTGCGAATAGAAGCGGTCTGCCCCGCCGCTGCAGCTCTCCAACATGGTATTATATACATTCTTGGCTGCCTGTGTCGGCAGTAAAGCCACATCTATCTTCTGCAGCAGAACCAATGCCTGTGCAAAATCATAATCCACATAAGCATCCGCTGCATCTATAAGAAGCGAGTACATATTAGACTCACCGTTCTCTCCCGTATAACCCGAAAGCTCTCTTGAGAGATTATCCCTCTCAGTGGTGAGTGTATCAATCTGTGACTTTAAGTTAGCCATATCAACGGAATTAGCCGCAAGCTGCTCACTATAATCAAGCACAATCTGCTTGTTCTCATAGTTGACGCTCGAAATCTTCGCAGGTACTATCATATACCACACGAGTGCCGCTCCGATTACAACCCCTAGCAATATACTTAACACGGTAAATATGCCGTTGCTTGGCTCCTTGTACGAATTAGGCGGTATTATTACGTCATGCCCGGTGACATTATCAGTAATATTGCCCAGCTTTTTCTTCTTTTTGAAAATCACTTCGGTATCTGTATCCTCATCGGATACAGTCCCATCTATCTCGGATATATATCGAAGCGCAAGCGTGTTGTTCCTGTCTGTCTTTAAAACCTTCTGAAAGCACTTCTTTGCCCTCTCCGTCTGTCCATCCTTCCACAGTAACAGTCCAAGCAGAAGCCCCGCCTTCACCAGCTTAGGATTCATTGCGACAACCTTCTTAAGCTGTATCGCAGCCATATCGGATGCACCCTCCTTGGCATACTTGAGCGATATGTTAAAGCGTCTTACAGCCTGATTCATAACCTCAAGCTTGTTAGGGTTGTCCTGAACTTTCTTTATATATACCTCAGCGACGTTACGCTCCGGCTTTAGGTTCTTACTCACCACCCACTCCGAGAGAGCCATGACAACCTCGCCCATCTCAAAATACACAAGCCCCAGGAGATTTCTTGCCTTGATATTCTTCTTATTGATACTCAGGCTTGTCCTCAGGCTCTCTGCCGCTCCCGATAAATCGCGCACTCTCGCCTTTTCAAGTCCCTGATTATAGTATGTGTTAGAAGCCTTAACAACAACCTTGTATACGGATACATCGGCACCACATTTAAGGCAGTAATCACTGTTGTCAAGCTGACTGTTGCATCTGTAACACTTCATTATTATTCCTCTCTGTGTCCTGTCAAAATCGATTACTTGTTGTCGATGGTCTTGCTGATAATCTTATCAATAATATCCGTTACGTCAACAATGTTGTTGCCATATATGGCATCCTCAGCCTCGTCAACCTCCTGACTCGGCTGAAACTTCTTTATCTCTTCATCAAAATCAATCATTATGCTCCTCTTTTCCGGCTAATCTGTATAGCTGCCGATTATTCTCTTGATTTCACCCACAAGGTAAAGCGAACCAGCAATAAATACCCTGTCATCTGCCGTCCTAAGTGCCAGCACCCGATTCAGAGCATCGCCGGCTGTCTCTTCAAGGTACACCGGCTTATCGGTATATTTATGAAATGTATCTAAAAATACACTTCCCGGCATAGCTCTGCGCGTGTATTCAACTGTACATACCACATACTCGTCGAACGCACCCGACTCACATATCTCTTTAATCATAGTGTCATAGTCCTTGTCAGCTACCGCCGAGAACATCAAAAGCTGCCTTGCATCCTTCATTGAAACCGCTGTCTCTAAGAATGCTCTTATGCCATCCTCATTATGTGCACCGTCCACATACACATTCGGTCTTAATTCCTCCATGCGTCCTTCCCAGAATGCAGTCTTAATTCCCTCATGTATGATGTCCCGTGTGAGTCCGCACTCTGCATCAGTCTCCATAAGCCACGCAAGTGCCGTCGCAGCAAGTGCAGAATTCCACACCTGATACAGCGCCGCACTCTGCACTGAAAACAGCTCTTTATTATAATATCTGTTATTCAGAGAAAAATCAATAAATTTACCTCTTTTTCCAATATCCGATACCTTGGTATCGTCAATAATCTCATAAGGTGTCTTACGCTCAAGTGCAGTCTTTTCCAAAACACTTCTCACTCTTTCGTCACCGCCATAGAATACTAGCGGCACACCCGGCTTAATAATTCCCGCCTTCTCACCGGCAATCTCCTCAATCGTATTGCCGAGAACATGCATGTGATCCATGCTGACACTGGTTATTACGGTCATAAGCGGCTTCTTTATGATATTGGTCGAATCAAGCCTTCCACCCATTCCTGTCTCAAGAACTATGTACTCTGCCTTCTGCTCCTTAAAGATGAACATAGCCATTCCAAACAGGAACTCAAAATAAGCCGGATGTTTACCACCCGACTGCTCCATCCTGTGTGCCGCCTCAAGTACCGCCTCATAAGCCCTGTTAAAGACCTCATCCGTGACAGGTATGTTATCCATCTGTATTCTCTCATTAATCTTAACAAGATGCGGTGAGATAAAAAGTCCCGTTCTATGTCCTGCTCTCACAAGTGTATTGGAGATGAATGAACACACGGAACCCTTTCCGTTCGTTCCTGCTACATGTATAATTTTCATACATGACGTATCTATGCCAAGCACATCCAGCAAAATTTCTGTATTTTTAAGCTCCGTCTTACCCGCAAACTTAGGTATGGAGTTGATATATTCTTCCGCTTCCGTCATTTTGAATATCCTTCATTTTCTCGTTTTTATACTTTTCTAATCTTATCTCTTTTGTCAGGGAAGTGCAAGAATATTTTATCGCAAAAAACGACATTATCAACAGAAGCAGCCGCCACACATCATATCGAGACAGCACATCTTTGTCAGACAACTGCTGCACTCGTTCGCCTGATATACCTGACCTCCGTAGGTACGTCCCATGTCGGCATACCATTCCGTTCCATTCTCCATAGCTGATGCGAACTGTGCATACTCGGTGTTACCCGGTTCAAGCTGATGTGCCATTCTTGCATCCTCCTTGGCATTGACCATGTTGCCGAGTCCTCTGTTAGCCATGGCATGAAGGTAATACCAGCGTGCATTGTGGTCATCTATATCGTTAAGAACATTCATGGCCTCTTTATAATATCCATGGCTTAAATAGTCCATAGCCGCATTGAGGCGCTGTGTCTGTGCATCCTGCGAGCTTCGCGCACTCTGGTATCCTGAAAATCCACCGAAGCCCCCGAATCCGCCAAATCCACCGAAAGGATTCTGTCCATAAGCTCCATGTCCGTAGGTCCTGTCGTCATAATCATAAGCCGATGTATGGTTCTCCTTAGCTTTGACAATCTGATCATAGGCAGCCTGAACTTCCTTGAACTTTTCCTCTGCTGCCGCCTTGTTCGGATTGTTGATATTAGCGTCAGGGTGATACTTTCTGCTGAGCTTTCTGTATGCCTTTTTTACTTCTTCGTCAGTTGCATTGGGCGAAACACCCAACACACTATATGGATCTCTCATCTTTTTCCTTTCCGTGGTTCCGCTTTCGGTTTCTTTTTTTCATTATAACGTCCCCAGATTCCCGAATACAAAATATTGCGCAGGATATCTACATTCTCCAGTATCGGAAGCTTCTCAAAACCTGCCGCCGCTCCGGCCCCCATCATCATAAGCATGTCATAAGCCTTCGCATCTATCTGTTCACCACTCATGCCTGCACGCAGGAGTTGTCTTAGAGGATTATAATTGCCATCCTTCTCATCCTTTTCAAGGTCATCGTATGCATCCATAAGGTATATGAACTTTCCAAGATAAAAACCGAGCTGCCTTAAGTACCCTGACCACTCGTCCTCGCGATAGCACAGAAGCTCCGCCATCATTCTTCCGGTACACCCCGCAACCTTGTCAAAATCCTTCTCACCGGCATCCTCACATGCCTTGTTTTCAACAATATAGTTCTTAATCGCCTTTGCCTGCCGCGGATTTTCCATAACTGCCCTGCGGCATCTGCGCTTTAAGAGTCCTGCCATTATAAGTGCCTTAAAATCCTTATCGTCATCCCAGTCGTCAAGCAGCTTATAATATGTCAAAAGCATATTCATATCCGCCCCGTAATCGGAAAAACGATTATAATATGCATCATGTGCTGCCGCCGGATGCACAATGCAGCGTTCCTTTAAGTGAACGCTCTTCTCCTCATAAAGACTTGTCAGAAGCAGTGTCACAAAAGTCATATCATACGTCAGGGTACACTGACCAAGCAGTCCGTACCTCCTCTTAAGAGCATGGCACAGTCCGCAGTAGAACGCATGATATTTATCATAGTCCTTCACTTTAAGTTCTGCTTTGTTAATCGTCACATAACCAAACATCAGCTCACCTTTATAAATTGATTTTTGCACTTAGGACAGGTAATGCATATCTTTCCTTTGCCCTTCGGGACTCTTATATTCTGTCCGCATTTTTTACACCTGTAAATATGGTGTGTCTTTCTCTCCTTAAATCTGAGCTTCCATGTATTAAAAAAACTTCTTATATGCTTTGTACAGCCCACATACATGAGGTTTTCCTTATATCTTTTCCCTGAGTTTTTGGATAACATACGAAAATATGAGTACACCAGCAGTGCCAGTGCGACAAGATACATAAAATTACCCAGAAAAATTGACAACAGCAGGCAGGCTATGGAGCAGCCGAACAAAAAACGGTTAAATTGGTCTACACCATACCTTCCCTGCATGAAACGATACATTTTCGAGCGAAAGTTGTTCATGAAATTTCCCATAAAGTGTGTCTCCTTGCAGTCATCCATAATACATAGTTAATTGCGAAACTGTATATTTGAAAGCGGACGTTGTACAACTGTTTCGTATCTAAAGCTATATTTTCACAATTAAACTGTTAGATATATGATAGTCCGTACAGGACAATTAACAGGATAACACATTATGGTGAAAATGTCTGTTAAATAAGTATAAACTTATGATTAAAGTCAAATTAAAACAGACATGTCAAAGAACTTCGGATGCGGCTTTCCGCTCTTTATAATCCCTGAATCTCCTCTACCGCCTCATAGAAGTGCTCCATCTCCTCATCGGTTCCGATTGTGATTCTCAGGTGTTCGTTCACTCTCGGTGCGGTAAAGTAGCGTACATAGATATTGCGCTTTTTGAGTTCATCAAAGAGCTCCACTGCACTTACCTTTGACGGCTTTGCGAATATAAAATTCGTCCTGGAATCCGGAAATGTGAAGCCAAGCTCTCTTAGGCGTTTCTTTGCATTCTCCCTTGTATTTACAATCTTAGCGACAGTATCTTCAAAGTACTGCTTATCCTCAAGCACCGCCGCACCAAGCTCGATTGCAGCCATATTCATCGTGTATGAATTGTATGAATACTTTACATCGTTGAGTGCCGCTATAAGTTCAGAATTCCCGATTGCATAGCCTATTCTTAAGCCTGCCATCGAGCGCGACTTAGAATATGTCCTAACCACAAGAAGATTGTCGTAATCATTGATGAGAGCAAGTGCACTCTCTCCTCCGAAATCAATATATGCCTCATCAACCATAACTATAACATCCTGATTGGCATCAAGAATCTTTTTCACACTGTCAAGCGGCATGTACACGCCCGTAGGTGCATTCGGATTAGGAAAGATTATGCCACCGTTCTCTCTGCAATAGTCTTCCGGCACAATGTTAAAATCCTCATCAAGTGCAGGACGTTCATACGGTATATGATATAAGTCCGCCCACACTTCATAGAAGGAATAGCTCACATCAGGAAAGAGAATCGGTTTATCCGAATTAAAAAAAGTGAGAAACGACATTGCAATCACATCATCCGAACCAACCCCGACAAACACCTGATTGTCATCAACTCCGTATTCCCTCGCAAGTGCCGTGACAAGCTTAGATGCAGCAGGGTCAGGGTATAATCTGTACTTGTCCATATCCATTCTCTGTGCCGCAAGCGTGGCTTTCGGCGACGGCGGATATGGATTCTCGTTAGTGTTAAGCTTTATAAGCTTTCCCTCAACCTTCGGCTGCTCACCCGGCACATACGGTACAACCTTGCGGATATTCTCTTTCCATTTTTTATTGTTCTGCATAAGCTTCACCTCCTGTTTGCTATTTTTATTTTATTCCAAGTTCACGGACTACAAGTTCAAACTTAGGAAGTGCCCTCATTATCGTATCATAAGCTACACAGTACGCTATTCTCACATATCCTGCACATGCAAATGAACTTCCCGGAACGATGAGAATGTTATGCTTCTTTGCAGTCTCAACAAGCTTAGCCTCATCCTTGTCAGGTGCCTTGACCCACAGATAGAACGCACCCTGAGGTTTGATACATTCAAAGCCCAATGCCGAAAGTCCGTCATAAAGTGCCCTTCTGTTCTTATCGTAAGCAGCAACATTTACTTCCGCATCAAGGCATCTTGCCACGGCGCGCTGCATTAGCGTAGGCGCATTCACAAATCCAAGTATTCTCGTAGCCACACTTGCTGCCGACTGTAACATCTCAGCATCTGCTACCTCAGCCGGAATGACGAGGTATCCGATTCTCTCACCCGGAAGTGAGAGCGATTTGCTGAAGGAATAGCCTACAATCGTATTGTCATAGTACTTCGTGAGGAACGGAGCCTTCACGCCATCGTACACAAGCTCACGGTACGGCTCATCGGCGATAAGGTATATCTCTGAGCCGTATTCCTTCTGCTTTTTATCCATAATTGAAGCAATTTTCTTAATTGTATCTTCAGAATATACAACTCCTGAAGGATTATTGGGATTATTGACTATGACAGCCTTGGTCTTAGGAGTGATTGCCGCCTCAAACGCTGCCATATCCGGCATAAATGTGCTCTCGTCAGGTGCAACCTCCACAAGCTTACCGTCATAATTTGCCACATAGGAGCGGTACTCTCCGAAATAAGGAGCAAATGCTATGACCTCATCACCCACATTTAACAGTGATTTAAAGATTACATTGAGACCGCCTGCCGCACCCACCGTCATAATAATGTTCTCAAACGTAAAATGTGTTCCGAATCTCCTGTTGAGATTATCCGCAACTGCCGCTCTCACATCCGCATAACCCGGATTGCTTGTATAACCATGCAGAAAAGTACTCTCCTCCTCGTCGACAACCGCCTTAATCGCTTCGTTCACCTCGCCCGGAGCAGGCACATTCGGATTGCCGAGACTGAAATCGTACACATTCTCGGCACCATACTGAGCCGCAAGCTTCTTTCCCTCCTCGAACATGGCTCTTATAACAGAGCTGCCCTTCACAAGACCGACCATTCTCTCTGAAATCATAACGCTTCCTCCTATAAAGTTTTATTTTATGCAATTGCAAAACTTAATGCATCAGCACCAGACGTTGTGTAATTTTACTATATTGCAACCGGACACGTTTTCACTCCTTGAACTCCGTAGCGGCTGCATAAGCGGCTTAAATACAGCCGCTAAGCACCGACGGTGTTCAAAAGGTCCGGTATGCAATATAGTAAAATTACACAACTGTTTATCTCAAATTCGTTTTTGCAATTATCTATAATCCCGTGGGCAAATAGCCGCCAAAGTTTTCGCAATGTGTAATGTAATATATTTATGCGCATTGCGACTTATGGAAGAAGCTTAGATGTTTTTAGAACTCTGACTATATCCAAGCCAAAATCAGCAAGGATGCTGATTTAGAAGCAATGCATACAAGGATGTATGCTTTGCTTCGGTGGCGGATATTATAGAAAACTTTCATCAGAGTTCTTATAACATCTTGCTTCGCACAGTCGGAGCCAATGCGTGTAAATATATTACATTACACATTCCAAATTATTTTTCAGCTATTTGCCCACGCACGATCTTATCCATATCTCACGCCCCGGTAGCTATGTTGTACAGATTGTAATACACTCCACGCTTCTCCATAAGCTCCTTATGTGTCCCGCTCTCGGCGATTCCGTCCTCCGTGAGCACCAGTATCCTCTCCGCATTTCTTATTGTTGAGAGGCGGTGTGCAATCACAAATGTCGTTCTGTCTGCCGCAAGTGTCTCAAGCGACTCCTGCACAACCTTCTCGCTCTCGTTATCAAGTGCGCTTGTCGCCTCATCGAATATGAGTATCGGCGGGTTCTTAAGGAACACTCTCGCGATTGAGAGTCGCTGCTTCTGACCTCCCGACAGCTTGATTCCTCTCTGCCCGATGTCCGTGTCATAGCCCTCAGGAAGGCTCATGATGAACTCATGGGCATTTGCTTTTTTAGCTGCCTCATAGACTTCCTCATCGGAAGCACCCGGTCTTCCGTATCTGATATTCTCAATTATAGAGCCTGCAAACAGATATACATCCTGCTGTACTATACCGATATTGTTTCTCAGACATTTAAGCTTCAGGTCTCTTACATCCACTCCATCAACACATATACTTCCATCTGTCACATCGTAAAATCGCGGTATCAGGCTGCACAGTGTAGTCTTTCCCGCCCCGGATGAGCCGACGAGTGCAACGTACTCTCCTGCCTTAACATCAAGGCTTACATGATTTAACACATACTCGTTCTTGTCGTTGTATCTGAATGAGACATCCCTGAATGTGACGTCACCCCTGAAATCGCTCTTCCCGACTGCATTTTCCTTATCCTTTATTGCAGGCTCAATCGACATTATCTCAAGGAACCTCTCGTATCCCGACACACCGTTCTGGAATGTCTCCGTAAAGTTGATAAGCTTTTTTACAGGTTCGGTGAAATTATTTACATACAGCAGAAATGTTATCAGCACCGTAACATCGACTATTCCCTTGGTTATGAACACGGCACCCGCAACTATAACGATTATGTTAATGAGAGTCATGAATGCACCAAGCCCCGAATGGAAGCCACCCATATACAGATAACTGTTCTTCTTCGTCTCAACAAAATGACTGTTACCCTCACGGAACTTCTCCATCTCGGCTTCCTCGTTGGCAAAGGACTTGACAACCCTGATTCCCGAAAGATTATCCTCTATTGTCGCATTTATATCTGCAATCTTTGCTCTGTTGCGCTTAAATGCCGCCTTCATTTTTTTATTGAAATAATAAGCGTAGGCGAACATAAACGGTATAATCGCAAACGCGACAAGTGTAAGCTTTATGTTGATTGAGGCAAGTATCGCAAACGAACCGATAAACTTTATTATCGATATTACAATATCCTCCGGTCCATGGTGGAATAGCTCAGCAATCTCAAAAAGGTCATTGGTCACACGGCTCATGAGCTGTCCGACCTTCTGGTCGTCAAAGAAGTTAAAAGACAATCTCTGATAGTGTGCAAATATCTCGTTACGCATGTCGTATTCCATCTTAGCGCCCATGATATGTCCCTGATATGCTATAAAGAAATTGCAGTACGCCTCAAGAAGCACAAGCCCTACCATGAGAAGCGCAAGCTTTAAAATAATCTTAAGTGCCTCATCCGCCTCATAAAAGATAACCGTTCCCGTTATATATCGGATAATAAGCGGAATGACGAGCGTCACCGCCGCTCCCATGATGGCAAAAAACATATCTGCGAAAAACAAGCCTTTGTACGGCTTATAATATGAGAAAAATCTCTGCCATTTTCCCATATTCTTCTTCGCATCATATGACACGTCAAACGTGTCTGTCGGTATTGCGGTAAAACCTTTATTTTTCTTCATCACTATTTTCCTTCCAGTTCATAAGCACGGTCAGAAGTCTTCTGTAACCGAATGCCTTGTTGTTCATGACCATCCGCTCCATGTCGTCAAGATTTAAGTCTGAATGTTCAATCTCCATTGAATAATTGTGTACAAGCCCTACCTGCTCCTCAAACGTCAAGTCCTTATTCTTATACCACATAGCCATATCCATCTCATGTATTATAAGCACTGCGGCAATTCCGAAGCGAAGCTTGCTCTCAACCTCGTAATCGTACACCGCCCCGCAAAAATAAGTGTATATAAAATACGACATAAGCTGCTCATATTCCTGCATACGCTCACCGTAAAAGCTGTCGAACTCCTCACATAGCTTACCATACTCTTCAGCATCCAGATATACATAGAGAATTGACTGTACTTCCCTGATAAAATCAGTCCACGTCGGTCTTAATACCTCCAGACGATGAAGGTTCTGCATCATCTCTGCCATATACTCCTGTCTGAGTTCCATCTTACCGGTGTATCTTCTGTAATTAATCTGCTCCGTGAGTGCTCTCTGTTCCTGCTCGTCAATTCCGAATATCTCATCTTTATCTATAAGTCCCTGTATGCCATGCACAATATCAAGAAGCTTGGATATTCTGTGTGCAACGCTTCCCTTTCTCTCATGCAGGACATCAAGCAATATCTCCCTTATATCAAGAAGCTTGGTATACATAAGGTAATCAAAATCCTCGTACTCCTCTTCCTCTTCATCCGTCTCCGTGTAAAAGCCGACCTTGCCGCGGTTCCCAAGCACAATCTTAGCAGCCTCCGGACATGATACCGACAGGGAAATTTCCCTCACGTTTTCAAACTCCTCATAATGCCTTGGATATCTCTGACAAAGAATACACATCTTATCCTCACCCGCATCACAATAGACATCGCATAGTCCGTTCTCATTCAACAGTGCACACTTGTGCTCAAACTGCTCGAACATTCCGTTCTCCCAGTCTATCGAATTGCGAAGGCGGACTCCTATCTCACCCTCCATAGTCTCATACTTCTCAAGTGATTCATCGTCTATCGTTATCTGCCATCCCGCCGCACAGCAGTTGTCCTCACATTCACCGCCTATGCACTTGAATTTTTTGTAATAATCCGGATATGTGTATTCCATGTATTTTATATACTCCTCTGTTTCTAATAAAAAGTGGCTGCCTCACCTTAGACAACCACCTCCTTGGTCAATTATATTCCCATTTTAAAATTTATTCTCTAACCTTTATGTGTACTTCTCGAAGCTGTGTCTCCGTAACCTCACCCGGTGCACCGCACATAAGATCCTGAGCATTTCCGTTCATAGGGAATGTGATAATCTCACGAATGTTCTCCTCGTCGCGGAGAAGCATAATCATACGGTCAACGCCCGGTGCCATACCTGCATGTGGCGGAGCTCCGAACTGGAACGCATTGTAGAGTGCTCCGAACTTGGTCTTTAAATCCTCCTCAGTATAACCCGCAATCTCAAATGCCTTAACCATAATGTCAAGGTCATGATTGCGGACAGCTCCGGATGAAAGCTCTATTCCGTTACATACAATATCATACTGATATGCGAGTATGTCAAGAGGATTCTTGTTGTTAAGTGCATCAAGCCCACCCTGCGGCATTGAGAATGGATTATGTGTGAACACAATCTTCTTTTCTTCATTGTCGTACTCGAACATCGGGAAGTCGTTCACGAAGCAGAAGCGGAAAGCATTCTTCTCATATAAATCAAGTCTCTTTCCAAGCTCGTTTCTGAGCTGGCCTGCGTAGAGATTAGCTCTCTCCTCCTTATCTGCTATGAAGAAAATCGTATCGCCCGGAACAAGTCCCGCAATATCTGCAAGCTCTGACTTGTACTCATCAGGAATGAACTTGTCGATAGGTCCCTTATAGCTCATATCATCGGCAATCTCAAGGTATCCGAGTCCGCCCATGCCAATTGACTGTGCGAAGCTTAAAAGCTTCTCATGGAAGCCCTTGGACATCTCAGCGTGAACCTTGATTGCTCTAACCGTTCTCTTTAAGAAAGGCTTGAATGTGCACTTCTGGAAAAATTCAGTCACATCCATGATTCTGAGAGGATTTCTGAGGTCAGGCTTGTCGCATCCGAACTCAAGCATAGCCTGCTTGTAGCTTATTATAGGAAATGGAGCCTGTGTAACCGAAGCACCCTCAGGCGCAAACTTGTTAAATGTAGCTGTGAGCACTTCCTCGCCTGCCCTGAATACATCCTCCTGAGTCGCAAAGCTCATCTCGAAGTCGAGCTGGTAGAACTCTCCCGGTGAACGGTCAGCTCTCGCATCCTCGTCTCTGAAGCAAGGTGCAATCTGGAAGTACTTGTCAAATCCGGACACCATGAGAAGCTGCTTATACTGCTGAGGTGCCTGCGGAAGTGCATAGAACTTTCCCTTATATTTTCTTGAAGGTACAATGTAATCTCTTGCTCCCTCAGGTGACGATGCGCAGAGGATAGGAGTCTGAATCTCCAAAAAGCCCATCTCCGTCATCTTCTGTCTCAAATAGCTTATAACCTGTGAACGGAAAACTATATTGTCCTTAACCTTCTTATTTCTCAAATCAAGATAGCGGTACTTAAGACGCACATCCTCTCTGGTCTCCTTGGATGTCATAATCTCAAAAGGAAGCTGAGCCTTAACCTTGCCAAGCATTGTAACCTTATGTGCCTCAAGCTCAATTGTTCCTGTAGGAATCTTAGGATTGTAGGTATCCTCGTCCCTGTGCTCAATCATGCCTTCAATGCTTATACAATCCTCCTTGGAAAGTCCGTCGAGAAGACTTGTATCTCTCATAACCACCTGAAGTACGCCATACATATCACGTAAATCAACAAATGAAACACCGCCGTGGTCACGAATATTTTCAACCCATCCGGCAACCTTAAGGCTCTTTCCTACATCTCCCTCTGTGATACAGTCAATGGTCTTGTCTCGATAAATGTTGTTGATGTTCATGTCAACCTCCTAGTCATTATAAAGAAGAATGTGCCTTGGCACATTCTCGCGCCTGCGGCGGTCGCTTGCGACACCTACATTATACGCCGCAGTGCGCATCCCCGCGGAGCGTTTTTTATGTAATAGGAACGAAGTTTCCTATTACATAAAAAAAGTCCTGAACTAAACCTAGTTCAGGACGAACATAACTGTCCGCGGTACCACCTGATTTACTGATAAGCAGTCTCTTTGCGGTTCTAACAAACCCTTCCGGTTATCGCCCGGCTTACGTCGCCCTTACTTGGATAAAGTGCTCATCGGCTGAGCAAGCATTCCTATCCGCCTCTCTCCGTTATGCACAAATATATGCTTCCTGCCTTCATCCGTTCTGTTTGCAGCTCCTGAGTGTTATTCCCGTGTGCTCTTCTGCCGGGCTTCCACCATCCCCGGTTCTCTGTAAGTGACCACTCACGGTACTTCTCTCTATCAACGCCTTAAAATGGATTATAATGGGTGTTTTTTTATTTGTCAACAGTTTATTACACTAAAGCACGAAAAATTTTATTATCTGTTTTCAGGCTTTACTGCTATGTTTTTCTTCCAGTTGTCAATCATCATGCTCGTAAGACTTATATCATCATCGGCAACCGTGATTTCATCAGCCGTATACCATGCCGCCATCGACAGCTCCTCCCTGTCAAGCTTAATCCTGTCCGCTCCGTCAAGCTCTGCATAGAAGCCGAGTAAGAAGCCTCCGTCCATGCCCCACGGCTGGCTTGCAAAATATGAGACATTCTTCACCTGAACTCCGACCTCCTCGAACACCTCACGTCTTACGGCAGTCTCCGCCGACTCACCTATCTCCACAAATCCTGCAATAAGTGCATAACCCTTGTAATCCCTGCCGTTGTACTTTGTCATAAGAAGATGTGTTCCGTCATGAACACCTACTATGACAGCCGGAGAGATTCTCGGGAATATCAGGTTCCCGCACTCAGGGCATCGAAGTGCCCTCAGTCTTGTATCGTGAAATGTCCCGCTTCCGCATCTTCCGCAGTGTGAATTGTCCCTGTACCAGCAGTGAAGATGATATGCCGTCATCAGTGCGAACACTCTGTACTTCGGCTCGGCATGTCTTAATGCCTTATAGTGTTCAAAGGAATACCCCAAGGCTGCCCAATCCGGCTCATCCTCCCCCTTGTGGTGCGTTATGAGAAAATATTCTTCATTGTCTATCGAAAAAAGATACCTGTATTCTGCTGCATATTCCTTAATCTCTCCGTATCTCGGAAAGAACACATCCCCGGCCGGTACATCCCTTTCAAGAAGGCTTGCCGACTCCTCAGGTATCTCTCTCGTTCCCTCACACGCCTCATGCCCCGTCAGCACATAGCTGTCCTTAAATATAAAACACACCGCCTCATCGGACGGATTTTTGTCCGGGTAGTAATTATTATCGTATTTTCTTGGTAAAATATCCTGTAACATTGTTTTTCTCTTTCTTATGCCTGTGACTTTTCTACTGATTGGTCATCTTTATGGAAATATCATTTCCGAACGCACTTACCTCGGCATGACTTCCGCATATAAGCGGCATCATCGGGGATAAATGACCTATATCCGTATCCATTATTATAGGAACCTTGTACTTTGACAGTATTCCCGTCACGGCATTATACTGGTTCATTCCCATCATATCAGTGCCGAAGCAGAGCGGTCTGCCGATAATAAAGCCCTTAACATGCTTAAACCATCCTGCATGCTCTAAGTTCCAGAGAGCGCGCCTTATTCCCATCACATTCAGGTCACATGCCTCCAAAAACCAGATAATTCCCTCTTCGGCATACTTCTCATTAAACTCCGCGACCTTATCAAAATTCGTGCCGGCGAGATTAACAAGGCAGTCCATACAGCCTCCGACAAGCCTTCCTGACAGGTACACCTGATAATCCCTCGCCATGCTTCCGCCGACACCCGGAATATAGTAATACAGTTCCCTCTTCTCCGTCAGATTGTATGGAAGAAGCGGATGCTCCTCATCCCTTATTCCTTCCCGCTCCCACATAGGATATCCGCTCACCGTATCCTTCCTGCCCGTAATCACATCATACGCATCCCGGACTGATTCGTGCCAAGGCTCCATTCCGAACGTTGATGCACATGGTGCATATATTGATGCCACGTCACACATCGTCGTGAGCAGGAACGTAAAATTGGTATTGTCAGAAAAGCCCATGTACCACTTGGGCTTTGCCGCCTTAATCTTCTCGAAGTCAACATAATCAAGTGTCTCACACATGAGCTCACCGCCGCCGCACGACATGAGCACATTATTATTCTCACTGCAGTAATATTCCGTGAGTTCTTTTCCGCAATTCTCAGGTATTGAGCTTATACCGATTCCGTCACCCGCATAGCAGTTAGGGCCTATATCAAAGCTGTGTCCCAGCTCTTCTAATTTCTTCTGTGCATTGATAAATGCAGTCTTGTAAGGTTCTGTATTACATCCAAACGACGGTGCCACAAATCCGATTGTTCCATCGGACTTTAAAAATTCAGGAAAACGCATCTTTAAATTCCTCCATAAACCAGTAAAGCGGACATTCGCAATCCGCTTTCGCTACTTGCTCATGAACGCAGTCGCTTTGCTTATTCTGCGTTCAAATCCCATGCTGACATTCTGTCAAGGCATCGCTATATCACATTATAGCATCGAATTGACACTTTGCAATGATTCGTTTATACTTCGTGATTGCATAAAACTTATGAACGTGAGGTTATTATATGTCACATATCAATTCAAAATCAATACAAAAAATAATAATGATTCTGCTCGGAAATCTGCTCTACTCATTTGCCATAGCATTTTTTATTCTTCCAAGCGGACTGATTACGGGCGGTACAACAGGTATTGCACTGTTCGTCAACTATCTGACCGGACTTGACATAAGCCTGTTCGTCCTTATTTTTAACATAGTAATGTTCATTGCCGGATTAATTATTCTCGGAAAGACATTTGCGCTCTCGACCGTCTTAAGTTCAATAGCTTATCCGTTCATGCTGTCATTTGCACAATGGCTCAACAGACTCACGGGCGACCTCACACATGACCTCATTCTATGCACCATATTCGGCGGTCTGTTAATCGGCATCGGTATAGGCATTGTTATCCGCGCCGGTGCATCGACCGGAGGCATGGACATTCCACCTCTTGTGCTCAACAAGAAGTTCGGCATAAATGTATCCGTGTCACTCTATGCATTTGACTTTACAATACTGATTCTTCAGATGTTCTTCTCCGGCCGCGAGCAGATACTCTACGGCATACTTCTTGTATGTATATACACTTTTGCACTTGAAAAGGTTCTCATAATGGGAAAGAGTAAGACTCAGGTAGAGATAATAAGTGAAAAATATAAAGAGATAAATGACCTGATTATAACCCGCTTTGACCGCGGCACTACAATATATCAGGCTACCGGCGGCTTCACGGGCAACGAAGCCCACGCTGTCCTTACGGTAATCAACAAGCGTGAGCTTTTCGCCATACAGGAGGCAGTCATGAAGCTTGACCCTGCCGCCTTTATCATAATCAGCCAGGTTAACGAAGTGAAAGGACGAGGGTTTACGCTTCAGAAGAAATATCCTGAGGACACTCATCCTTCGCATAAATAAGTTTCTCCATGAGAAGGAATTTACCTTTTCTGAAGTAGGCATCGCCGGCATATCTGTATCCGGCATTCTCATATAGCTTGACCGCACGAGGGTTCTTCGTAAATACATCAAGACGTATTGACGACCAGCCCTCTTTTACTGCCTGCTCATCAATATGCTTAAGCGTTCCTGCTGCAATCCCCATTCCCTGATATTTTGGATTGACACACAATCTGTGAAGAACCACATAGTCATCGGAATCATCCTTGAAATCGCCGAACTTATATGCACTCTCCTGTTTCCTGTTAATCGTGTACACGGCAGTCAGGTCTCTGCCCTGCTTCACAAGCGTAAGCGTCCCCTCCCTTATATCCTCCCCGACATCAGCGATTGAGGGATACACTTCATCCCACTGGTCAATTCCGTTCTGAGCCATATCCTCCTTAACAGCATCCAACAGCTCCATCACGACATCCTTATCACTCTCCTGTGCCTTCTCATAGAAGAACATTGTCTCCATAAAATATGCCCTTATCTGGCTGCATGCGCTGAGCACCATGATAAGCGGTATGAGTATACCGAGAACAGGACTGTAAAGCACCTTCATAACACCGGCAATGGACAGAACGGTAAGTACCAGAATGATAAGCGAAACCGCCCCTAAAAAGCTCCACATTATCATATTATATTTCTTGATTTTTAAGTTGGTTTTATTGTCCATAAGCTTCCTCTTTTCCAATATTTTTCCGTTTTATTTATTATACATTTTTTCTTCCTTCATTTCAATTTAATTGTTGCTTTTCAACAACTATCGCGGTAGAATATTTATAGGTAAAGAGTACTATTTTTATTAGGGGAGATGACACACATGAGAAAATTTACAGCATACTTACTCTCAATGATTTTAGCATTTTCTTTTATGTTCAGCATACACACCAATGTCCATGCAGATACGGAGGATGACGAGTACAGGATTCTGTTTCTGAGTTCATATTCATACGCGTGGGACACGGTTCAGATTCAGATTGAAGGCATCAAGCAGGGAATCACCGATGATATCGTGCTTGATTATGAGTTCATGGACACCAAGCGCCTGCCTGATGAGAAGAGCATACAGGTATTCTACGAAGGGCTCGCATACAGAATATCCCGTGTCAAGCCTTACGATGCTCTCATTGTCGGTGACGATGCCGCACTCCGGTTTGCGGTCGAACACCAGCACGATATTTTTGAGGGCATACCTATAATATTTGAAGGCGTGAACGATATCGAATATGCAACGGAGTTATCAAAAAGCCCGCTTATCACAGGTGTTGTCGAGGCGTTATCCGTTCAGAAGAATATCGACTTTGCACTGACTCTGTATCCTGATGCCGACACAGTGGTCGCCATCTTAGACGATTCAGTCACAGGCCGGGCGGAGCGCCGCTCCTTCTACAGCAATGCTGACCTGTACCCTAATCTTACTTTTTCGGAAATCAACTGCTCGGAGCTCACAACAAGCGAGCTTATCGATGCACTTTCCTCACTGTCGGACAATACAATCCTCATATATATAGTAATGACTGAGGATGCAAGCGGAAAGCAATACAACAGCCATCAGTCCATTGACATGATAAGTAAATACGCCGCCATTCCTGCACTCAGAATGGTATCCGGCGGTATCGGCGAGGGGCTGCTCGGAGGAAATATTGTTTCCATGGAGCTGTCAGGAAAAATCGCAGCAGAAATGGCAGTTGATATTGTACATGGCAAAGACCCTGCAAGCTACAATGTAGTTATAGACAGTCCTAACATATACTGTATAGACGAAGCCGTGATGCGCCGGTACGGTCTTGACCTCAAGCTCATCCCTAAAGATGCCGAGATAATCAACCACACACCTACCTTTTGGGAACAGTACCATGTAATAATCATACCAATCGGCATAGTCATACTTCTGCTTATTGTCGTTATAGGAATACTGTTCTGGCGCTCCGTCAAGCAGTTTTTACGCACCTATGAGCTCACCCTCGAAAAGAACAAGCTTGCCAAGGACTCTACCTACGATTTTCTTACGGAGCTTCCTAACCGAAGCAAGCTCTACTCCGACTTAAAGGAACTCAACACAACCCATGCCTCATGCGCACTCTTCATATTCGACATCGACTGCTTCAAACTGATTAATGACACCTACGGTCATCAGACAGGCGATGAGGTTCTCACTGAGCTAGGCAGACGAATAAGCAGCATCAAGGATCCCGCTTTCACTCCTTACAGGCTTGCGGGTGACGAGTTTATCTGCATTTTCAAGACACGCGACCATGAAAAAATTGACAAATGTGCCAGACACTGCATGGAACTTTTTGAACCCGACTTCGTATTAAAGAATATAACCATCTCCGTCAAAATAAGTCTCGGTATTGCCGTATGTCCTGACGACTGCAGCAATATGGAAAAACTCATTGAATGTGCGGACAAGGCTATGTATACTGTCAAGAGGAACGGAAAGAACTCATATGCGTGGTATGGGGATATAAAGTAATAATTACTCTAATATAATAATATTTGACGTTGTAAATTTTAATATATTACCGCCGGGCACACTCTCGCTACATCGCTGCACATAGCGGCGCATAAACAGTTATAATACAACTGTTAAACGCCGATGGCAGCAAAGTACCCGGCTTGCAATATAGTAAAATTTACAACTGTATGAATCAAAGTTTTCAATTACCTAAATAAAAATGACAAAAATCAGTGAAGATTAGTGTTAAAAATAATCGAGACATACCGCTAAGAAATGAGGATTAAAATGGATAATTCAAGTGACATTAAAAGACCTGCAAAGCATATATCAGAGTCAAGGACGGAGCAGCAGTATCTCATCCGCCCTGCTCACATGAACCATTACGGAAGATTGTTCGGCGGTGAGCTGCTCCGCTGGATTGACGAGCTCGCGGGTATAGTCGCAAGGCGCCATGCCAACGCCAATATAACCACCGCTGCCATCGACAACCTGCAATTCAAGGCACCTGTGTACGCCGGGCAGATGCTCGTTCTCGTCGGTCATGTAACTTATGTAGGCTCAACCTCCATGGAGGTGCGCGTCGACACCTACACCGAGGACTTAGACGGCATCCGCCGTGTAATCAACCGTGCCTACATCGTCATGGTCGCCATCGATGACAACGGCAAGCCAATCCAAGTACCAGATATAATTATCGAAACCGAGGAAGATAAGATGGAATACGAGGCGGCAAAAAAACGGCGCGACATGAGAAAGATGCGCCGCGCTGAGGGGTTCTAAAGGGTGTATTATATGTAACTTATATAATTCAGGTGTAAAAACATGCTGCTCTGATTTTTATGTGTATATCATGTTATAATTATGCATATCAACTCCGTTGTACGAAGCAAGTTGTTCTAAATGACTCTGTAAGCTTTTCTTCTGCTTCCGCCACCGTTGCAAAATCAGCCATCCATGGCTGTTTGCAACTCATCCGGCATCCATGCCGTCTGTGGCTGTACAGTAAACAGAGTCATAAGAACAACTAAGCTTCTCCCAAAAGTCGTGATATGTATAAGTATAACAATGATATACATATTAAAGTTGTGAAAGCATGTTTTTACACCTGAATTTTTTTAGTTATTCACTAGCACACAACATTGCTCTTATTTACGTTGCCGTTCTCGAATGCCACCGCATTCTCAAGTGTCGTGAGGCTTATCGCCTCGAGTGCTTCCTCTGTTAAGAAGCCCTGATGTGAGGTCACAATCACGTTAGGGAATGATAGCAGTCTTGCCGTCGTCGAGTGCTGGAGCACCTCATCCTCCCTGTTCTCAAAGACATTGCTTCCCTCCTCCTCGTACACATCAAGTCCGACTCCGAAGAATTTTTTCTCCCTTATACCCTCGATGAGATCGTTCGTTGCCACAAGTGCGCCTCTCGATGTGTTTACAAGAATAACATTGTCCTTCATTTTCTGAATCGTGTCCCTGCAGATAAGGTGGTAGGTGTCCTCCGTGAGCGGGCAGTGAAGCGATATGAGGTCACTCTCGGAAAGAACCTCGTCAAGACTCTTATAAGTCACAAAGTCGAGGCTCTTATTCGGATACATGTCATACGCGATTACATTCATGCCGAAGCCGTGGCATATTCTGCACATTGCCGCGCCAATCTTACCTGTTCCGATAATTCCAGCCGTCTTTTTGTAAAAATTAATTCCGGTGAGACCGTTGAGGCTGAAATTGTTCTCCCTCACCCTGATATAGCTCTTGTGAAGATGTCTGTTCACTCCAAGTGCAAGCGTCATGGCAAGCTCCGCCACCGCCTCCGGCGAATATCCCGGCACACGAAGCACGGTTATACCGCGTTCCTTCGCCTTATCAATATCCACATTGTTAAAGCCCGCACATCGGAGAAGAATACACTTAACTCCCTCATCCGCAAGTCTGTCTATAACCCCCGCGCTTAGATTGGAGTTGACAAATGCGCACACGGCATCGGCTCCCCTTGAGAGCATGGCTGTCTTTTCCGTCAAATCCGCGTCCTCATACTCAATCTCCACATTCGGGAAATTCACATTACAACGCTCAAAAGATTCTCTGTCGTAAGGTTTGGTGTCATAAAATACAATCTTCATGCTTATAGCAGTCCTCCTGTTTTTTTAAAATACCCCCGTATATTTCACAAGCAAGTAAATAATAGCAAAATTAAGAATCATTATCAAGGGCATTCCCACAACAAAATACCAATGCCTTGTCTTGTGTCTAAACGCATACATTCCTATAACCGCACCCATGCCTCCGCCGAGCAGTGCCGAACCGAACAGCCTCACCTCCGGTATTCTCCACTCATGTCTTACTGCCTTTTTCTTGTCAGCTCCCATCATCGCAAAGGCGGTTATATTTACTGCTATAAAGTATATTGCCAATATGTAACCGAAAATATTCATGATGCAACCCCTGTAACTAAGTTATTTATTTTGCCGTCGCTCTTATTATATCCACGTTTTTTGCTGCCATCATCAACAGCAGTCTCTGCACGATGCAGTCTTGTGTACTCATCAATATATCTGCCCATTCTCTCCGCTTCGGCTGCAAGTTCTTCCACAACGCGGTTCACATCCCTGAAACGCTCTGCATTCTGTGTGCACATTGCAGTCGTCTCCTCAGACGCTGCACTTATCTCCTCACTAGCCGAAGAAATATTGCTGTTATTGTCAATAATCACCTCGTTATTTTCCCTGAGACTTACCGTCTTGCCGTTCATATCCTCAACATCCGTCTTAAGCTTTCCGATTCCGTCCTTAATGTCTGCAAAATTATTTTTTATCTCATGAATCATAGAAATCTGTTCATCCATCTCCTTCATCACGGTATCAAGCGATTCCATTGTATCTCCCGCATTCTCATTCAGCTTCTCGATTATCTGCTGTATATCCTCTGTGGATGCCTTAGTCTGTTCCGACAGCTTTCTTATCTCCTCTGCAACAACCGCAAAACCTCTTCCGGCATCGCCTGCTCTCGCCGCATACTCAAACATACTCAGAAAATTCCATTCAATGTCCACAACCTTCTCATCAAACGACTTAATCGTGTAGAGACATTCCGCACTCTCATATTTTTTCAGCTTGTCCTTCACGCCATTAAGCGGACTGATGTTGAGCATCGGCTCCCTCACCACGAACTGCAGACTGTCCGCCCTGTAACCTTCCCCATCCTTTATGATATGATAACACATATTTCCATACGAAAATGCCGGATGATTGAATATCTCCTTAATCTCGCCGTATTTGACCCTTCCTGTCTCATTGGCAAACACGACATACCTCGCCGGCAGCTCCTTCACCTCATATCTGTCAATTCCACGGTGCACATTCTCAATATGCCGCTTCATGAACCTGAGTTTCTCCCCCTTCTGCTTAAGCTGCTCCATCTGTGCCTCATTTTTCTCAATCATCCTGTCAAACTCAGCTTCAATCCCCTCAAAGCTGTCAATCCCAAACAGCCTCTTAATCTCAGACAGTCCCACATTAATCTGCCTGTACAGATAAATCCCTATTATTCTGTGTATCTGTTCATTCCCATAATACCTGTACCCATTACTCTCATCCCTCACCGGACTGACCAGACCTTCCTTCTCATACAGTCTGATTGCATCCGCCGAAATCCCCAACAACTCCGCCACACTATGAATGGAATACCTTTTCATATAATACACACCTCTTACAGAATTATAATTTTTTAAAACGCACTACTCCTTTATCGAATACTTATTTACACAATATCCTTTAATCGTAATACCCTTAAACCAAACACCCTATAACGAAATGCTCTGCAGTCTATTATAACTGATATCAGGGGCAAAAGGTCAAAAACTTTCGTGCTTGCACGAACAGGCTTTTGACCTTTTGCCCCGCTAAACATGAAGAAGCAGCCCTTCACAGCCTTCCTTCACATCCGCATACGTCGTCCCAAAATCACCCGTATACCACGGATCCGATATCGACCTTCCAGGCCTGTCCGTGAAATCCATCAAAAGCTTAATCTTCCCTTTTGTATCCGACCCTGTTATCCTAATCGTATTCCTGACATTATTGCTGTCCGCGCACAGCAGATAGTCATAATACTCATAATCCTCCCTTGTAACCTGACGTGCCCGCTTCCTGCTAAAGTCCGTGTACGCCGTCTTTCCTATTCCATGCCTCCTGAGCTCATCCTGTGCCGGCGGATAAATAGGATTTCCCCTCCCGCCCCAGCACTCCTCCGTCGAGGTCGCGGCAGAGGCTATCTCAAACCGGTCGATAAGACCACGCTTCTCGACCATGTCCTTTAGGACAAATTCTGCCATTGGAGAACGGCAGATGTTGCCGTGGCAAACAAATAGTATTTTTATCATCTTCGTATAACCTCGCATAAGTCTGTATATATTGATTTTACTGGCTTTCCAGATTTCTTACATTTTAATTTAATCGCATATCACCTCATAATCCGGCATAATATCGTCAGTATTAGGGGCATAAATAGGGGTACAAAATCTTGTTTTGCCCCTGCGCTTTTACACTGCCTGTATCTTACGCATTTCTTCCTGTGCATCTTCAAATTTAACATGTGTGTAAGTATTTAATGTAACACTGATGTCAGAATGCCCCATGATATACTGCAGGCTCTTTGGGTTCATTCCGCTTTTCGCCATATTGGAGCAGAATGTATGTCTGCACACATGTGGTGTCACCTTTGGCATTTGCACTCTATAGATATTGTTATATTTCTGCAAGATATGTTGAAAATATTTTTCCCAATGAAGTGCAACCATCGGCATGTCATTCTTATCCAAATATAAGAATCCCGAATAACCATCCACCATTGGTTCAACCTTAGGTTTCTTACGATTTTCAATAATCGTCCTGAATGCAACTTCAACCTCCGGTGTCATAGGAATTTCTCTGATACCACTCTCTGTCTTTGGTGCTTCAATCATATAAGTCATATTGCTTGTCCTGATTAGCTGATGATCCACAATAATTTTATGATTGGTAAAATCAATATTTTTTAATGTTAATCCTACAAACTCTGAGATTCTAAGCCCGGTTTTAAACAGAATAAAGATTCCTTCATAATATTTTTTAAAATGAGCATCATTCTTTACAAATTCCAGATATTTACGCTCCTGTTCCCGTGTAATGGCTTCTCGCGTGACACTGTCATTAACAATCACTGTAGCTAATTCAAACTCAAACGGATTACGTCTGATTAAATCATCCTCCAGTGCCATCCGAAATGCCGGTCTAAGCACACATCTTATGGAATGAATCGCACTATAACTTTTCCCATGCTGCTGTTGCAATCCAATCAGCCATAACTTTGCATCTGAAATCCTGACTGTATCGATTCTTCTACTACCAAAAGAATCTTTTTTGAGAAAATTGATTGTAGTTTTATAACCAACTCTCGTAGAATTTCTGACACCGGTTCGTGTTGCAACATATTTCTCAACCAGTTCCAGCACCGTCAGATTTCCGCCATTTGTAACAATGTGGTCAAACATATCTGCCTGAAGTTTTTTCTCCAGTTCTCTTAGTGATGGACCTGTACGCTTTCCTGCCGGAGTTTTATCATTCCTGTCTAAGCGCCAGCTATATAAATATTTGTCTTTTCCTGTGCTGTCATAATATTTAAATCGATATCTCCCGTCTTTCTGTTGAACCTCTCCGTTGTGTAATATACGTCCTTTGCTGTCTCTCCTTTTTTCACTCATATTAGTTAGTCTCCTTTCTTAATCAGAAAAGGACTACCCGATACGAAAAGTATATCATATAGGGAGTCCTTTTGACATAATAAAATCGCCGATTTTCCATGGCAGAATTCTGATATATCCTACACACATGTAGCTCTATCCAGAAACCTGCCAAATAATTCTCTTTTGATTTTTATATGGGATCCAATCTCCAATATAAAATCCGCTCCTTCATTCTCTGCAATAATCTAATACAATCTTTTTTCTCCAATGCCAAAGTATTTTGCCGCCTCTGGAATACTAAGTGCATACCGTTTCCACAAAGGAACCGATGCTTCCTCAGCCACATTCTTCTCCTTAGAAAATGCAAGTGTTATCATCTGTGCTTCATTTATTTTTTGATTCAACATACATATCGCCTGATAAGCCATTGGCACGATTATTGGTATTGCTTTGGGAGTTATATTTTTCTCCATATATAAATTAATCTGGTTCATCCTTTTCCTTTCCAAGTCCGCCTACCAGAACATTGTCTGGAAACAAAGTCCGGCAACAGACTCTCAAAACTTATTTTTCATTCCATTTTATAATTGACAACTCTCTGAAATGCCCTATTTCTCAATATCGAATGGTATCTCCATCTGCGTTGCCTCCACAGATACAAATGTTTCGTCACTGTTTCCGGACTTTGTTTCCACTCGCATCCATCCACGCTGCTTTCCATACCCAGAGATATTTCTCGGATTGGGATATGCTTTCCACCCTGAAACTGTTCCATTCATAATCTGTCCTATTTCTCTGGCTTCACTATTTCTCGATTTTCCGATTTCTTTCAGAGCTTCGTTATAAATCTGTTGCACACAGACCACTTGATTTGAAGTATGATCCAGCCACTCCTGAATCAATCCTGTCCAGGTATCTTCCTGCATAAATGGTCTCTGATACTCTATCAGATTCTTTTCGATTTCTTTTGGCAGTTTCAGCCGGATTTTCCCATCTCCATATAAAGCCATCATCTCCGCCCACATCTGTTCAATGTAAGCACGGGATTCTGCTTCATTTTCCAGAATATGTACCTCTGCTTTAGATGCATCGCACATAATAGGTAAAAATCTACGATTTCCACTCCTATCAAGTGGCAGGAAGTTAATAACATTAGAAGTCCCGGCAAAGACACACTGTCTCGGTATATCTTGTGTAACTTATCATTTTCTTCCATTTGAAATCCTCCCTTTCCAAAATTCATTTTTGTCATTTCACCTCATCATTTCCTGGCAGGTAACCTCTGGGTTCTTTAGCCTTATAGACTGTTTTGGACTGTGCCGTTATCACGCTCTTGGCCGGCTCCCCGGATTATTTCCGGATTATCGCCTGACTTCCCCGATGCGGTAGTGATTTGGAATGCTCATGAAGTTGTATAGAGATTTTCTCAAATTCAAAGTGCATTTCCCGTATATCCGAAATGTAGGATTTTGCACAAAAAAATAAAAATTTCCACTCTTTTGGAAATTTGCCTTGATATGAACGTACGTTCTGTCGTATGATAAAAGGGATTCGATTGCTATAAAATAAAAAGGACTCTAATCTATGAATTGTAAATTGACGCTACAGGAAAAATTAAAAGATTTAAGAACCGAACGAGGACTATCTCTCGTAGAACTATCAGAAAAAACTGGTATCTCAAAATCTGCTCTAGGCAGCTACGAGAGCGATGATACCAAAAATGCGATTACTGTGAATGTAATCGTTACTCTGGCTGGATTCTACGGAGTAACCAGTGATTATTTACTGGGTATTACAGAAAATCGTGAACGCCATCCTTTCCCGGTTGATGAACTTGGCTTAGATGATGAAACTATAGCTTTATTAAAAGAACGCAATCTGAATGTGCGGCTGATTTGTGAAATGATAAAGGATCCTCATTTTTCTGATTTTTTATCTGACCTTGAAATCTATGTTGACAATCTGGCATCTGCTCAGATTCGTAATATGAACAAATACATAGAGCACAACCGGGCAATGATAAAAAACAAATATTCGCTCTCTGATAGTGACCACTATATGCGCTCACTAAAGGCAGCTCTCATTAATGAGGATAATTATTTTGATAATCTTTTGGGAAATGATATTTCTGCGATTGCAAAAGATTTACGAGAATTACATAAAAAAGATTCCAATACTGGAAGTTATGATACTGTTTTTGATGAATTCATGGATACCTGTGAGGAAGTCCAGAAAGCAGACAGCATAACACAAAAGCAAATGCTGACATACAGTAAACTTTTTCAAATGAATTTTACGAAAATGGATCCTTACGAATTCAAGACTTTTATGGATATTGTGGAACGTTATTCGACAGCATTCAAATCTGCAAAAGGAAACGGACGTGGCAAAAAGAAGAGAAACTAGCGGCTTTCCGCATGTATGGATAGCAGAACTCGTCTGCGCAAGGCATAGCCTTGACCGAGATTTATTCCGCAACTCCCGAAATAAAATGAGGGCGCACATCACCTGCCATATAGGTAGGTATAGAAGTGCGCCCTTAGTGACTAAGGGATTTCTGTCGATTTTTGGGGACTTAATTCTTCCCATTTTTTACTCATATTATGATTTCAATTCTATTCCACTGTACTTACAGCCTGCTTACTTCTCAATAACGCTTAATATCTAAACACTTCTCTTGAATTTTCATAAAATAAATCTGTCATGTCAGTTTTAACTATCTCTGATATTTTTAAAACTATCCTCTTTAGTTCTTTTTCTATTTCATCAATGTGCTGAACTTTAAATGTAAACGGTGCATCTGTTTCTAACAACATGCGCTCAACAGGTACCGTATTTATTACCTCTAATCCCGATTTTGTTTTTAACATTCTTGGATTAATCGAAAAATAACACCCTAATTGTATTGCTTTCTCTAGCTGTGATTTTGTACCTGTAAACCAATGAAAAATATATTTATTACTTGTTTGTGTTTTGTATTCTCTCAGAATTTCAATGGCTACATTTGCTGACTTAAGAGAATGAACGGAAACCACTTTTTCTCCACATTGTTCACATAACTTAACAATATCACGAAATGCATGCATTTGTGTTTCTTTGGTCTGAATATATTCTTTACTAAAGTCCAATCCCACCTCGCCAATATAGTGGCTTCTTTCAAATAGTGCTTTAAACAATCTCATATCATCATAGCCACTAGAGATCAATTGCGGATGCATCCCTAACCCTACTTTAATATGAGGGTTATTTCTACAAAACTGTACTTCTCTATCATACGCCTTCGGAGTAGTTCCAACCGCAAATAGACTTATATCTGAATTCTGCATCTCCGTTATAATGCCTGACATGTTGTCCATTAAATCCAAATGACAATGTGAGTCATAAATCATTGTTACTACCCTCTTCAGCTAAATTATCCTGTATAAAATTATCTACTTCAAATAAACCTCTCACATATATGTCGGCTAATTCCTGCAAATATTCATCATCTTGTGGTAATGGTCCTGGCTTATGTATATAAAATAAAGCACGATTTCTATCCTGTTTTATTTTATCAATCGCATACTGGAAAGAGCGCAATTGAATTCCCATTCCTTCTGAATTTTTATTCTGCATTTCATAAATAGACGTTTCGGTATACACTGTTCCATCATCGCCAAACGCTTTATGCATTGCAGCTCTTCTAATTAAACAAGGAACACAATAACCACAATGTTGCTGACTAAGCTGCTTCCATCTTGCTTTTCCTGGTGATGAGCATGAAAATGATAATTTCATCGTCTCATAAAGAACAACCTTGTTTTTACACTCCTCAGCCATTTCTCCCTTTGTTCTATTCCAATAAGGATTTTTTACTGACAGATTCATTCCTAATCCCTCTAGCAATTCATTCCACAAGGAAAGGTAAAATGGATGTGTCGTTCTTGTACTAAATGAACCAACTCTTGTTTCATCCAATGGTACATTCAATGCAATCAGACCATTTTCCGGAACCAACAGTTCATTAATATTATCCATTCCTGTCATTGCAAAAAGTGCATAGCCTATAAAAAGAAACGATCTACTCCTTGTATTGTTATCATTTCCACCTTCCGGAATATAATCACGCGGAAACACCATCCACAAATCCAACCATGTATGTAAAACATCTGGATATAGTACATCAAATTGATTTACAATATTTCTTTGAGCATTTTTAGTAAGCGCTTCTCCAGCATGACTTATCAGCAAAGTGTTTTTCCCGTCCTCCATTAAATTAATAGTACTTATCAGACTATCCATTCCTCCTGAGAACAATGACACTTCATCATATTTATTTGATTTTTCTCCTATTTCGTCCGGCCTACTAAACCGCCATGCTCTACTTGATAATTCGATTTTCCATAAATCTCCTGTAAGAAATTTTAGCATACGTTCAATCGTACAAATCTGTGTTTCCCACAATTCTATATTTGATACTGGTATTTCTAATTCAATTTCTCTCGACCAAGAATCTTGTCCATGTACCGCTCTCTCAATTCGTGTATCCGCCAAATAAACCATTGTTGCTAGAGACATAATATCAAACCCAATTTCAGTAGGATATACATTTTCTTTATATAATTTTTCCTTAACATGGTTTAATCCATAGTTTAGTTCATCCGCGGAAAGCATAGGTACATCAACAATAACTGTACCATTCTCTCTCCTTGAATCTATATTCTGAATTTCATAATTTGCTCTTAATCTATATCGATTCATTCATTTTCACCTGCACTTATCATAATTTCAAATGCTTCCTTATACACTTGGTCTACTATTCTTAATGAATCTCCTTGCCGAATATTCCCAGCCTGTATGTCCAGATTAGCAACCGCATCAGATACGGAACCTTTAACAAAGTCTTTCATTTGAACTATTATACTATCTGATGTAGTCCTATCCTGTGGCAATAAAATAACCTTATTTCCAATATCATTTGTAATTCTACTGAATATTGCATTTGCCATAGTACGTTCCACAATTATCACAATCTGTTCCGCAGTTAAATCTTCAAATTTAATTGTAGCTATCTCTGGTGATTCTTCTATTGCAGAAATATATGCGGATCTGGCAATACCTTCATCTTGTGGTCCTCCATCTGGACAAATAAAATCTGTAATAGCAATAAATGCTTCACTTGCTGTCTTATGGGAAAGATTTTCAATCGAAAGATATTGCTCGACAGCCCTTGCTCCACCTGAAGCAAATGCACCTGCAATATTTAATAATCTGGCAGTACTGCTTCTAGCTGCTCCCATTCTTTGTGTTGCATTTGAACTACCACCCAAAGATTTGCTTATATAATTAGAAACACTCTTCCGGCCTAAACTGCTATCCCGTCCACCTGAATTTATATACCTTGTAAACTCACCACGAGGGGCAGTAAATCTATCTACATTGCCCATTGGTGGAATCTGAGTGCCACTCGTTTCATTCTGCATATTTTCATCAGGCTGCTGTAACCATGATGGCACTAACGGGGTTCCTCCTTTTTGTCCTCCATTATGTGTTGATGTTCCCATTATCAATCACCTCTCATCTTTTTTAGAGCAGCCTTAACGACTGGCGTACCATTACTCTTAAGTTTGTCAATGTATTGATTTAAAATTTTCCTTTCAGCACAATCCTTGGGAATAGCTCTATCCCATCCATGTAGAATCCACACACCAACTTTATCTACAGGAATGGCATCTATAAAATTGATTAAACTTTTACAAAGTTCAGGCTTGTTCTGTACCAATATAATTAAACCATCTGTTCCTTTCGGTTTTGTATCAAATTGACCTCTTTCCATAATTTTTTGAACAACAACATCAAACACTTGGTCAGCTTCTTGATTTGTCAGGTTTTTCAATTCCTCAATACGACCAACAATCGCCATTTCATCTCTGAAAAGCAAATCAACAACTTCCGATAAATCATTTTGAGCAGATTTCCCTGCAAAGTAATCAATTTTTTCTTTACAAGCATAGTAGTATGGCCTCAAGTCTTTATCAGTAATTTCTGGTTCCGTAATAAGCCATTCCCCGATTTTATTCAAATCATACCAACGCTCTTTTGATTCTACGGTGTCCTTATCTTCGGCCATTTTTATAATATCAGAAAGTATTTCCGGAATTTCTCCCCACTTTCCTTCTGAATCCAAATGATTAGGTAATTCTTTATAAAAATCTGCTTCATAATATTCTGCCAACATCATCTTTGCTAAAATTGCAAGTTCCAGTTCGTCTCCATAGCCGCGATTCTTCGCAATCTCATAACGTAATAGCAACATATTTACAAATCGTTTTATCTTCCTAGGATTCCCATCTGTATTTTTCGCCAACAAGTGGCATATCTGTGTCGCAATCAATACTTCATTTGCCGACTTCTCATAATCAGTTCCAAGAATTCCTTTTACATCATCAACTGTAAGACTTTCTACATTCCACGGTTTCCTAATTCTTGATAATCCTTCTTCCCTCAACTTTTTGTAATTTGGATTTTCATCAGCAAAAACCGAGCCTACCATAAGTAACATTATGTATATACAAGCCTCTACCTCACCTAAAGCAGGAATTCTAAATGGAATCTGAATTAATTTTTCTAAATACCTATTTGCAAAAGCATCACCTGTATTAAATTTATTTTCATCAATTGCATCAGGAAAATGCTTTTTGACTGCATAACGTATCATACTTTCATCTGCAGCAACTACAAACGCTGTTTTTTCTGTAAACATGAACAATCTTACTGCTTCAAGTGTATTTATTGCCACATCTGGCAAACATCTATCCAAGTCATCGATTAATACGATGAGTTTTTCAATAGATGCATCCTCTAACAATGCATTAAAATTTTCTTGAAATTCAGAGAATTGTTTATTACTTGATGTATCTTCTGTAATGGCGGCATCCTTTAAATAACCTCCAATAGATTCAATTGCTCCAGCAATTCCTTCTTCGGTGGTTACCGTTGCTTTCAAAATATCCATCGTTGAAGATAATAATGTAAGAGGCGCTGTACCTGTAACAAGTCCCAATGCTGTCTTTCCGGCAGTCTTGGCTACGGTCATCCAATTTATATTTCTCCACAGTTTCCTTAATATTTCTCCAGCCTTCGCGCCAAGTTTTTCTTTTTTTTCAAGTTCTGAAATAATAGAACTCATTAAAGCGACTTTGGAATCTTCAAATCCTTGATGCTTCCAACCATTAAATCGAATGCATGCATACTTTTTTCCTAACTCTGTGTCAGACGTCTTCACTTCACTTTCTACCATTTCTAAAATACTGGATTTGCCTGCTCCCCAGTCACCATGAATGCCGATAGAAATTGGCTGCTCTTTACTGTCTTTAATTAGAGAAACTATTGTCTTTGCTATTGCCTCATTATTAAGTAAATCGACTTTGGTTTCATTATCAGATAAAATCATCTTTCTAACTCCTCCACTATTTTTCTTCTAAAATGCTATATTTTTCTCTATTACAATTTCTTTGCATATGCATAAATTCTTTTCAAGAAGTTCTCATCAACAGAAGTCTTTCCTTCTATCAATCCCGAAAATCCAATATATGAACTGAAACCAAGCATATAAACAGCAAGAGCCATTGCAAGATTCTCTGATTGTTCCCCTGAAATTTCTGCAATCTTTTTCAGTTCCTCTGCAACTGTATCATGTGGAACTTTAACATCTCCACCCTTTGCCACTACGGACTCTATAACTTCCGGAAGTACCATACACATCTGGTAAAATGCATCTTCTTCTCCTGTTACAAGTGCATAGAATTGATCTATGCTTACTCTTCTGATACGTTTATGAGAAATCTTTTTACCATCAACCGTTGGATTCCAAGTAATATTTTGTGATTTTTGTGCAATCGCCTCTACAAGAAAGCATGCGCAATCATCATCATTCAATAATTGGTTCTGCATTTTCATATATGTCTTTCCAGTAGATGCAGAATTCATCGTATTATGTTTATTCTTCATCTCAACATAAATCTTATGTACTACATCACCCTCTGGCAATTGAATTCCATCTGCATTTTCATAGATAACATCCCATCCGCCTTCTTTACCATTTTCAGGCACATGACAATTTTTCATGTACTGAAATATTGTCTGATGAAAATATCCGATATCGTTATTATTTGATTTGTCCCTTTGTCGGAATATCTCGTTTCCCACCATTTCTTCCCAAGTTGACTGATATACTGTTTTATCAAATATCAACTTAATCGGATCAATAATATTCTTGTTAAACCGCTTAATATCAAAAGATTCCAGTTTTTCCCCATACTTGTCAATTGTCGCTTCCACATGTTTAACAAAGTTTTCCTGACTAATAAATTTCAGTTTCCAATCCATTATTACATTGCCTCCTTTACTTTCTGATTCACTGCAAGCATATCTAGTGAATGTACAATTTCTTTTGCAATATCATATGCTAAATTAACCGGGACAGCATTTCCTACCTGTTTATATTGAGCTGAAACATTTCCGCAAAATTCCCAATCATCCGGAAATGTCTGACACCTTGCATTTTCTCTAACAGTAAAAGGTCTTGCTTCCAATGGATGGCATCTTTCTGTTTGCTTTTGAGAGGGAGATGTTAATACGGTTAAAGATGGTTCATCCAGGCTCATTCTTCTCAAAATTCCAGTTCTTCCGCCTTCCATATCCCAACAACTCTTCATATATTCTTTGGCAATTGCCGGATCTATATCTCTCCAATATCCACCAGCTGGAACCAATTCAAAAATCTTTCTCTTTTTTTCTCCATACGGAACCCCGGGGCCATCCGGACAATCCAAAAGGACATCCCTAAGAACCGGTTTATAGCTATGTGCTTTCGGGAACCTGTATTCGGTCTTTCCTACTAAATCATTACGAATTCCAATGGTAATAAGTCGTTCTCTTTTCTGCGGTACCCCATAATTCCATGCATTTAATACTTGTTTGTCAATGGTATAGCCCGCTCTTGTAAAAATATCCAGCATTGTTGCATAAGTTTTTCCGTGATCATGTGTAAGCAATCCTCGAACATTCTCAAACAGGAACATTTTAGGCTGCAATTTTTCAAGGAATAACGCATAGTGATAAAATAATGTTCCTCTTGCATCTTCAAGCCCCAGCCTTTTTCCAGCATATGAAAACGCCTGACAAGGTGCACCACCTGAAAGAAGATCTAGCTCTCCCTTTTTAATAGAGAAATACTTTTCCAAATCCAGACACGATATATTTGCAATATCATCATTTATAACATTCCAGTTTGGTCTATTTTTCTTTAATGTATCCGCTGCGTCCTTATCAAATTCTATTAAACCTAATGTATTAAATCCCGCCTTTTCGACTCCTAATGCCAATCCGCCGGCTCCAGCAAAAAGCTCTATACTTGTATACATTCAATTACCTCTTTACTTTTTTCTAATAATATCATAGCATGTGTCCCATAAAATGGACTCATATATGCTAACATACCTCTTTTTCTTCTTCATCAACTAATTCGATTACATCTTCTACCTGGCATTCCAATACTTTGCATATTTTACATATAATTTCTGTCGAAATATTCTCATTTTTTCCCATCTTTGCCATTGCATTTGTTGTTATCCCGGCTCTTTCTCTAAGCTGAGTTTTACTCATATTTAGATCTATAAGTCTTTTCCATAATTTATTATAGCTTACAGTCATAGTTGATCCTTCCTATCCTAATAATAAACTCGTTACAGTTTCATAGCTCTGTAGCCCATTTACTAAAAATAAGTATACTTGAATATATTGATCTTTTCAATATTATTTTGATGTATCCAAGTGTTAAAATAACAAAAAAATCCCTCAGCCAATTCAATTCAGCTAAGGGATTTTTCCTTATCGGGTAGGAATAAATGAATTGTACCCCAGTCCTCTTAATACACCAGACTTTAATCGCATTTCTCCTCGTTCTTCATATGCATTAAAATCACCAACCACATAAGTAACTTTTTTCTTTTTTAAACTATTGATTACCATGTCCCACATTTCATCACAAGGATTCATATGTACACCAAGTAAAGTAGCATTCCCATTTTCTATTTCAATTAATTTATTCCCGTAATGACGAAATCTGTTATACCTAATTAATGCATTTTTCGCTTCTTTCCATTGAGAGTTTTTACTTACTATAGCAACCGTGCATTGTTTTGAATCAATAAGATATCGGGGATATATTATTTTATAATCGTTTCTAAACATAGATACAAATTTATGAAACATTTCTTGATGTTCCCAAATCCATGGTGTAACAGATTTATCTACAAGATACATATGTGGTATTTCCTGTAAAATAACGACATCCTCAGCATTTATCTTTAGACCATCAATATAATCCTTCAACTTCTGTAAATTGTTACACGATGATTCTCCATCTATTGATTCGCCTTGATTTAATAATCCACGAAATCCATTAACATTAAATGTAACTATTCTCATCCTTCTCTAATTCTCCCACTAAAAAGGCAGACAACATCATCTGCTGCCTGCCCCTATAAACACAAAGAACAATTATTTATTTCCTTTTGCAGCATCAAATAGTGTTTTTCGCATTTCTTCTCGCCCTTCCTTATTAGCATTACACATTCCCATATAGCAATGCTCGTTAAACATACAAGCTTCGCAGACTAATTTGTCTACCGCCTGCATAAGCATATCGTCATCACTAGGCAATTCATATGGTTCAATCTGTTTGATGTCATAGGGCTTTCTTATTCAAAAGTCCGGTTGATGATCCTACTGTTTTACAAAATAGGAGTACAATGGGGGTACAAATCCCATCCACATTCCCTAAAAGCCTTGATTTTAAGCCTTTTCAGCCAAAAGTACGGTTTCCGGGCAAATTATAGCATATTGTTGCAAGTCTATTCTTACAATTCCATCAGAAAATGTTCATGCAGCGCACG